>Ga0224722_1001735_pt1 | contig 11940 bp, 5 predicted proteins | sample Balambano_FR1_Me_FD_161646 | JGI IMG/M metagenome (GOLD analysis project Ga0224722, IMG submission 161646) | Freshwater sediment microbial communities from Lake Towuti, South Sulawesi, Indonesia - Balambano_FR1_MetaG | ecosystem: Environmental > Aquatic > Freshwater > Lake > Sediment | place...
TCCCACAGCCCGGTCAGCTCAGCCGCCGCCGTCGTCAGTTGGATATAGGTCTGCGCGTTGGAAATGCCAATCGGCAGCGTGCCGTTGCGGAACGACTGGTAGAAGCTGGCCGTGTTCAGCGGCATCCCGTAGAGGGTGAAGCTGTCTGCCATGAAGCGCACGGCCTCGATGGCGGCGTCGCTCTCCAGGCCGGTGGCAAAGCCACTCTCGCTGTACAGATCGGCCCCGTAATTGAACAGATAGGGCGCCGTCAGAATGTAATTCCGAAGGCCCGTCCCGCCAGACATCGGCGCATTGTAGTTCATCCCGTAGCGCTGCAGTTCGGGCAGAATTTCGATCACACCATCCCACGTTTCGGGGACAGGCAGGCCGAGCGAGTCCATGATGTCGTGCCGGTAGAACGTGACCCAGAAGTCCTGCGTTTCAGGAATGGCGTACACGGAATCGTTGATGATGTAACCAAGCAGCGCACCCGGCTCGTAGATGTTGATGAAGGAATCGAAGTCCGGAAAGCTGCGCAGATCATAGAGCGCATTGCGAATGGCGAGTTCATACGGCTGGTTGGTGCTGACGCCCAGCGCCACATCAGGCTGGATGTCGGCGGCGTTGGCCAGCACCAGCTTGGATTCGTCCGGCATGATCGAGAAGCGCACGCGGATGCCGGTTTCGCTGGTGAAGCGCGTGTCGGCCATGAGCTGCAGCAGGTTGACGTACTGCTGCGGCCGATTCACCCATACTTCAAGCTCGTCTGCATCTGCCTGCAGCGACCGGTATGGATCGGGCTGGAACGAGTGAATGAAGCGGCGCACTTCTTCGCCGACGGCCGTTGCCACCGGGACCGCCGGCGTCGCGGGATGAATGTCGGGCGAATGCACAGTGATGCGGTCGATGGCCAGCGGCTGATTCTGCAGCAGCGGCAACAGCGAAGCCAGCAGTTGAGATGCCGACCCGGTGCCCTCTGAGAAGCGCGTCATCGAATTGGGGATGCTGTCCGGGTCGGCAGCGAGCGCGCGCAGGTTTTCGATGGCGATGCGATAGGTGAAGACTTCTGGCGAAGCCCCGGTGGGGTCGATCGCCAGCAGCGTCGCCTGGTCCGCCGTCAGCCGGTCGATGATGCCGTTCAGCCGCTCATCGATATCCGGGATGTAATTGGCAACATCCCACTCGCGGAACGGGTCACGCTGGTTTCCCGTCAGCCGGTTGATCTCCAGCGCCAGCGTGGTGATGTCGCGCAGCGCCGCCTGAATTGTCTCGATGGCGGGCCGATAGGGCGAATTGGTCGCCTCTATGGTGATCAGGTTGATGCCTTCGTGCAGAAACACGCGGTACGGCTCATCTCCACCCAGACGCACATCCTGCCAGCCGGCAGAATGCGGGAACGGATACGCATTGAACTCTGCAAACGGCACCTCGCCGTTGATGCTGATGCGCCGAAAGACCGTGAAATTGCTGCGGGTATTCTGCATGGCGCGCAGCGTGAGGGCATACAGCCCGTCGGCCGGGACTTCGACCGCGTACGTGACCGCGCTGCCGCTCTTGATCCAGCTCGCGCCGCCCATCGTATTCATGAGCAGGCAGTATGTGTCGTAAGGGGTGACCGTCAGATTACGATCTGCAGACGGGCGTACTGACGTATCGTTCTTGTAGGTCGGCAGCTCTGCTTCCACCGCCACCTGAAAGCCTACGGCGTCGGGCACAGTCTGCGCGGCGATATAGCTTGCGTAATCGGGCAGCGGCGTGAACGGGACGAGATAGAAGCTGCCCAGCAGCAGCTCACCCTGTGCGAGCGTGAGCGTCACCTGGTGATCGCCCGCCGTCAGCGGAATAGTCAGCGGGTAGGGCTGGCTGGCATTCACATCGCGCGCCCAGACCGTCGACCAGTGCGGGATTGGCACCTGTCGGATGAGCGCATCGTTGCCATAACGATCTTTCGGGAAAACAGTGCTGTCTCCCTCATACAGGACAGGGATGACCAGCCGTTCAAAATCGCTCACGGGGAAAGCGCCGTCGATGCGAATCTGCATTTCCGGCTGCTCGGCTTCAGCCGGCACCGCCGCATCGAAAGCAATCTGATAATCCGCAGATTCAGGCACGCTCACATCGAACGCGATGGACTGTCCGGATTCCATGCGGATGCTCGGGCGGGCGTAACGCTCGGCTTCAGCATCATCTGCCGGTGACTGGCCGAATGTGTCGGCGCTGATCGTGGTGACGGCGTCTGTTCGATCAGCCAGTGGCAGACCGGTGAACGGCTGGGCGGCTGACTGAAGCAAGTCGATGTCGATGGGGGCAGCCGTCGTGATCGACACGAACTGCTGCGGGGCGCAGTTGACAGTCGTTGCGCTGACGGATTGTGCGGGCGCACAGGTCGCAAGGAGCAGCGCGCTGATCGCAATCAGCACGGGCGCTGCCAGCCTGCTCAGAAGTCTACGCGTGCCGCCGTTCGCCACAGTTTTTTAGACCCAAACAAATCATTCATCAAAAGGCGAAACCGATATTTGTTGCTGATCATACCGCAAATGCAGGACGCGCCAGTACCGAAAATTCAAACCGCGTCCTGCCTGCCTTTTTGCGACCGGTGATCGCCTTCCTGTGAGCGCGATCACCGGTCTGTACGAAAAGTGCTACGACGCCAGCTCTGCGCGTGCGTCAGCGAGGATGCCGTTGGCAAATTCCTCAAGCTGCGGCGCATAGTCCTCAAACTTGAATTCTGCCGAGGCGATGTTGTCGAAGATGAAGCCCAGGCTGACATCCATGTTCTCGCCGATGTTGATGCCCGGGCGGCCTTCCCAGCGGGCGTTGATGTAGCCGGGCACGATCTTGGCCAGCGATTCGACCAGGCTGTTGTCGAGGTTTTCGAGCGCCTGACGCAGGCCCGGGCGGTCGCCCACGATCGACAGATACAGGTCGATGGTCTCAGGCGTGATCGAGACGGGCATCCGCGTGGGAACCAGTTCGGCTGCGACGGCCAGTTCGGCTTCGCGTGCATAGCCTTCCGGAGAGAAGCTCATCCAGCGGGCGAAGTCATACGCCGCGTCAAGATCCGAGGCGGTGTTGGAGACGACCAGCAGGTCGAGCACGATGGCCTGGTTGCCGCCGGGAATGCCGGCGAAGTCCCAGTTGAACGTGGCATTCTGCGCGAAATTGGGGATCGCCCAGCCGCCTTCCCAGACCGCGCCGGATTCCTGGTTGACGAACAGTTCCCACGGCCCCTGCGAAGTGAAGCGTGAGCGCTGGTCTTCCGTCAGGCCCTGCCACGTGTTCGGCATCATTTCCAGCGCTGCGTTGACCGCATTGCGGAAAGAATCGGAGTTGTAATTCATGTTGCTGCCGTCAAAGCTGAACCAGCCCAGATTGCTGTCTTCGGTGCTGGCGTACCAGCCGAGGATTGGCCCCATTTCGTGCAGACCGAGCACGCCCTGCTGCACATTCGTCAGCTCGCTGGCGGCTTCGAACAGTTCGTCGGCCGCGACGCCGTACGTCGGCGCATCCAGGTTGGCCGCTTCGAACAGATCCTGATTGATGAAATAGCCCATGATGAACTGTGCGCTCGGCAGGCCGATGACCTGGCCGTCATACGTCACGGCGTCGCGCAGAACCTGCGGTACGGTTTCCCATGCCGGATCATCCTGCACGTAGGGTGTCAGGTCGGCCACCCACCCGTTTTGCACGTAGTAGGGCGTGTTGTTGGCCATGAAGACGTCCGGCAGTTCACCGCGCGCGGCCAGGTTGGTCAGCTTCTCTTCCCAGCCGCCGTCACCAGACATGTCGACGATTTCGATCGTGACATCCGGATTGTTGGCCATGTAAGCCGCCACGAGCTGGCGCTGGAGATTGTTTTCTTCTTCCGTGCCGAGGTTCCAGTTGGCGTAGCGGATGGTGACGCCCTGTGCGCTGACCGGCACCATGGCGACGGCCAGCAGGGCAATCACCAGCACAATCAGCATCGCATGGACCGATTTGTTGACTGTTTTCATGTCATCTTCTCCCGATAAAGTTCAGTCGTACGTTCACCTTACCCTAAAGAATTTCTGCCAGCACATCGTGTGTGCTGCCGCTGCTGCAATCTCGCGTCGCTTCATCCTTTCCGGGGCTGTGCTTCCCCCATCACGATATGAACCGAATGCGGTGCTCCATCGCCAAATATCGGAATCCGATTGCCTTCATACGGCTGATTGTCGACCAAAAGCGACCGGATGCCGTGAGTCACATGGTCAGGATTTTCGACGTTGATGATGTACGTTGCCCCACGAAAGCGCCGCGTGACGCGAAAGCCCGGCCAGTGCGCGGGGATCAGCGGGTCAACCAGCAGGCCGTCTGACTGCGGACGAATACCCAGAATCCAGTGTGTGGCCACGCGCTGCAGCCATTGCGCCGAGCCGGTATACCACGTCCAGCCGCCGCGCCCGAAGTATTCTGACAGCGGCCCGTCGATGTTGCCCGGCGTGACGTAAGGCTCGGCCCTGTAGGTGTCGATATGTGCGCTGCGGTTGGGCGGGCAGATGCGCCGGTATGCTTCGTAAGCGCGTTCAGCGTCGCCAGCCTTTGCATAGGCCCACACCGACCACGTTGCCGCGTGGGTATAGACGCCGCCGTTCTCGCGAAGGCCGGGCGCATACCGCGTCACGTAGCCGATGTCCGGGCGCGGCTGGGTGAACGCCGGAAAATTGAGCAGCGTGCCGTAATCGCGCAGCAGATGGTCGGTCACGGACTGCATGGCTGTCTGCCCGCGATCGCCTTCGGCGGCATCGCTGATGACGGCCCAGATATTCGGCATCAGGAAGATTTTGCCCTCGTCGTTTTGCGCCGAGCCGAGCAGCAGTCCCTCGTCCGTGGTCGCCTGCAGATACCACGCGCCATCCCAGCCGTGGCGGTTGAGCGCGACTTTCAGGCTTTCGCGCACGGTCTCGCAGCGTTCGGCAAACCGGTCGTCGCCCCGCGTTCGGGCGATCGGGACGAAATCCCCAAGGATCATATACAGAAATTCAGCCACCCAGAAGCTTTCGCCTTTGAGCAGGGTGCCCACGGCGCTCAGACCGTCGTTCCAGTCATGGTCGCCCATCAGCGGGATGCCGCGCGGCGAGAAGCGCGAGAACGATCGCTCGATCGCCCGTTTGCAATGATCGTAGAGTGGCTCGGCCGGACCGTTCAGATAGGCGACCGGCTCGTCAAGGATGGCTTCATCGCCCGTTTCCTGCAGGTAGGCGCTGAGGATGAATGGCAGCCACAGCAGGTCGTCCGAGCAGTTCGTGCGCGGGCCGCCGCCGCGGATGGAGAACCACCAGTGCAGGACATCGCCCTCGATGAACTGCTGCGCGGCATGCATCAGAAGCTGTCTGCGCGTGTATTCCGGTTCGCTGGGCAGGAAGATCTGGCAGTCCTGAAGCTGGTCACGGAAGCCATACCCGGCCGATACCTGATAGAACGCCGATTTGCCCCATATCCGGCACGAGATCGCCTGATATTTCAGCCAGTAGTTGGTCATGATGTTGAGCGCCTCGTCCGGCGTCTCGACACATTCCGCGTCAATGAAGCGCGACCAGAAGGCGTGCACAGCTTGAAGCGCTTCGGCGCTCTGCTGCGGCGACGTGAAGCGGCGGATCAGCGCATGGGCGTCTTCGCGGCCATCTTCTGCCGCGCCGAGGGTGAAGACCACCGTCCGCGATTCGCCGGGCTGAAGCGTCACGGCAACCTGAAGCGCGGCGATTGCGTCCGTGAAACGGCCCGACCGACCAGCCAGCGTCGCCTGATCCATCGCCAGCGGCCGGTCATCGTTGCGGTACAGGCCAATGAAGGTCTCTTTGTCACAGTCAAACGACTTCAGGGGTTCGCTCACTGCCATGAACGCGGTGTACGGCCAGTCGACGTTGTTGTGCCGGCCGCGGTCATCGGCAAAGCCCCACAGACATTTGCGCGCCAGCACGGCCTGTGCGCTTTCATCGACCGACGTTTCGATGAACAGCTTGTGAAACTCGCGGTGTTCGTCAGGCGCAAAACCGAGCAGCCATTCGGCATACGAGGTGATGTCGAGCGCGCGGGTTTCGGCGCTGTGATTGGTGAGGGTGAGGTCGAACACTTCGACTGGCGCGTCGGCCGCGACGAACGTCGTCAGGGTGCTGGCGATGTCCTGGACGCGGTGTTCGAAGCGCGAATAGCCGATGCCGTGCGTCACCTGATAGTGCTGGTAGGGCCGCATCACCGGTTTGAAGGCTGCCGACCAGTGGATGCCGCGTTCGAGGTCACGGATGTAGAAGTACTTGCCCCAGTTGTCGCGGATCAGGTCCTGAAACGAACGCGTAATCCGGTTCTGACCGGCGTTGCCTCGCCAGCTATAGCCAGACCCGGTCTGCGACACCATCAGGCTGTAGTCGCCATTGCTGATGATGTTGCCCCAGGGTCGGGGCGTGAACGGGGTGGTGATGACGTACTCCCGTCCACCATCTGCAAAATAACCGTAGGGGCTTTCAAACGATTTTTTCATTTCATCCGGAATTCGCAGTCACTTCGCTTTTTTCGTCGCCACGATATAAGCTATTATTGGCGAAGTGAAACGGTTCACTTTTCCATGAATGTAACATGCTTTTTGTGGCTGTCAACCAACTTGCGGAGCACGTGTACTGATGACCACCATCCGTGATGTGGCCAGACACGCCGGCGTCAGCGTCACGACCGCCTCGTATGCGCTGAACGAGACAGGGACGATTGGCGATGCGACGCGCCGACGTGTGCTTGCGGCTGCTGAAGAGCTGAACTACCACCCGAACGGGTTTGCACGCCATCTGAAACACCGCAAGACGCGCACGATCGGCGTGTTCATCACACGCTTTGGCGGCTCGTTCTACGAGGAGATTCTCGAAGGCATCCACTCAGTCATCCTGAATTCGGATTACGAGCTGCTGGTGTGCCCGGAAAGCCGCACCACGCGCCACATCCTGCTGCATCGGCATGTGGATGGTGCGATCGTGTTCGACTCGAAAATTCCCACCGCCAGCATCCTCAGCCTGGCTTCCCCTCACTTTCCGATGGTAGTCCTTGACCGGTCGCTTCAGAACGATTACATCGTGCCGCTGCTGCTGGACAACCCGCAGGGGGTACGCGAAGCCTTTGCCCACCTGTACGGTCAGGGCTTCCGCGATATTGCCTTCATCGCTGGCGCGGAAGATTCGTTTGACAATGCCGAACGCATGACGACCTTCCTGATTCAGGCTGATCTGCACGGTCTGCAGGTCCCCGTCTATCAGGGCAATTTCACCGAGGCGTCGGGATTCGACATCGCGTGCAGCATCCTGAACACGTCACGAATGCCCGAAGCCGTGTTCTGTGCCAATGACCAGATGGCCATCGGCTTTCTGCGCGGCATGCAGCAGCGCGGCCTGTCTGCCCCGCACGATGTGGCCGTGGTTGGCTTCGACAACATACCGCTGACGCAGTACATGCAGCCGACGGTGTCGACGATCGGCGCGAGCCGCTTTGACTGGGGGATGCAGGCCATCCGTCAGCTCATCGACTTTCTGGAAGACGATACGCCGTTTGAGCCGCGGCGGATTGCCACCCGTCTGCTGGCGCGGCAGTCTTCCACCCGAACGGCCAGCGTGACGCCAGTCGAAGGAGCCTGAAGCATGGATGTTGACACACTGCTGGAGCAGGAAATTCAGGGCTCCATCCGGTTCTTTCTCGACTACACCAATCTGCAGCCCGGCAGCCCGGGATTCGGCCTGACGGTAGATTCGACCAAACGGGCCAGCTTTGCCTCGATCGCGGCGACGGGCTTTGCGCTCAGCGCGTGGGTGATCGCTGCCGAACGCGGACTGCTGTCGCGGGAACGCGCGCTGGAGATCACCCGCGGGACACTGCACACGCTGCTCGAACGCGTCAGCCATCACCGCGGATTCTTCGCTCACTTTCTGCACATCGACACCGCCCTGCGCTGGGGCAGGAGCGAGTATTCCACCATCGACACGGCGCTGTGCCTGAACGGCGTGATCACTGCGCAGGCCTGGTTTCAGGATGCCGAGGTCGATGCGCTCGCAGACGCACTTCTGCAGCGGGTGGACTGGCCGTTTCTGATCTTCGAAGTCGATGGTCAGGCGCGCTTTCGCATGGCCTATAACCCCGATCAGGGCGGCGATTATGTGCAGGGTGCGCCCGGCTTCATCAGTCAGTGGGACATGGCCGCGGAACAGAAGATGATGTACCTGCAGGCCGCGCCGTTCCTGAGCCCTGACCTGGCGCGCAGGCTGTATCACGGCTTTCGGCGCGACCGCGGCACGTTCGACGGCCAGGACATCATCATCAACCCGGGCGGGACGCTGTTCGCCTATCAGTTCTCAGAGGCATGGCTGGACTGCGCCGCCTATCGCGACCCGGACGGTGTGGACTGGTTTCGCAATACGCAGCTTGCGACGCTGGCCAACCGCCAGTTCTGCATCGATCACGCGGCCGACTTCCGCACCTATCATGCGCGAAGCTGGGGCATCAGCGCCGGGGACAGCCCGTGGGGCTATGATGTGTCGGGTGCGCCACCTGCCCTGGAGACACCGCGACCCAACGGTACGGTCTCGCTGTACGGCGCGCTCGCTGCGCTGCCGTTCGTGCCCGAACACACGCGTGACATGATCGCGTATCTGCACGCCGAGCAGCCGCAGACGTGGGGCGCTTACGGGTTCTTCGATTCCTATAACCTGGCTGTTGAACCGGGCTGGAGCAGCACCGCCCTGTATGGCATCGACAAAGGCTGTTCGATGATCCTCATCGAGAACAACCGGTCCGGGCTGATCTGGAAGACGTATACCGAAAGCGAATTCATTCAGCGTGCGCTCGGCATTCTCGGCTTTCAGCGCCGTGCGTGATCGACCCACAGGAGGGGCGATGATGGCAGACTTTTCGGTGAAGGACGGCCAGTTCTGGCTGGGTGACCAACCCCTGTTCATCCACGCTGGCGAGTTTCACTATTTTCGGACGCCGGCGGAAGACTGGCGGCACCGGCTGGGGCTTCTGCAGCAGGCGGGCTTCAACACCGTCTCTGCGTACATTCCGTGGCTGTGGCATCAGCCGCAGCCGCACCTGACCGATCTCGACGGGCACACCCACGCCCTGCGCGATCTGGCCGGTTTTCTCGACCTGGCGACCGAGATGGGCCTGTACATCATCGCGCGGCCGGGCCCCTACATCATGGCCGAGACGATCAATGAAGGCGTCCCGCCGTGGGTGTTCGAACAATACCCGCAGTGCGCCTTCGTTTCACTGGACGGGACGGTTCAGAACATCGCCAGCTATCTTCACCCGGACTTTCTGCGCTGTGTGGAGGGCTGGTACGAGGCGGTCTTTTCGGTGCTGACGCCGCGCCAGATCACGCACGGCGGCCGCATCCTGCTCGTCCAGCTCGACAACGAAATGGGCATGATCCACTGGGTGCGCAATATCATCGATACCAACCCCGACACGCTGACGCGCTTCGCAGACTGGCTGCACGCCGCCTATGGCGATTCGCTCTCCCGCCGCTACCCGGCGGCACAGGATGCCCTCGTCGGGTGGATCAGCAGTCAGCTGTTGCAGACTGGCGCCGACAGCCGTGCGCTCGTCGAAGACTACCGACGCTTTTTCCGCCAGTATCTGCGCACGTACACCGTGCATCTGTGGGATCGCGCACGGGCGCATGGCCTGACAGTGCCGCCGGTGATCAATATCCATGGCTTCAGCCACGGCAGCGGCAAGACCTTTCCGATCGGTCTGTCGCAGCTTGTCGAGGTGATGGCGCTCGACGGCATGGTCAGCGCGACCGACGTCTACCCCATCCAGATTGGCGAGGGAAGCTACCACCACCTGCTGCTCGTCAACGAGATGACGAAGGCGCTTCAGGATGCGCGCCAGCCTCTGTTTTCGATCGAGTTTCAGTGCGGCGGCTTTCAGGATCACAGCAGCGCGCAGGCGTCGTTGTTTGCCCTGCACAGCCGCCTGTCGATTTCGGTGGGGATGCGCGCCATCAATCATTATCTGTTCTTTGACGGCGAAAATGACCCCGTGCTAAGCCCGATCCGCCGGCATGACTGGGGACACCCGGTGCGCAAAGACGGGTCGCTGCGCCAATTTTACCCGCACTACGGCCGGCTGTCGCGCACGCTGGCCGCCTATGGCCGTGCGCTGGTGATGGCGCAGCCCGTGACCGTCACGACGATCGGCTTCCAGATCGATGCGTTCATGACGGAAGTCAGCACCCCTGCGACGCAGCTCGGGACGGACATCCTGACGCACCAGCGCGAGGCGATTCTGTTCGACTTCATCGCGCGCGGGCTGGCGCTGACCCATCGTCCCTTCAACGCCGTGGAACTGGCACGCGGCACGCTGGATGTCGCACAAACGCCGACGCTCTGGGTGATGATCGACCGGCAGTGTGATGCAAATGTTCAGCAGCAACTGGTCGATTACGTGCGTGCAGGGGGCAGGCTGGTGCTGGCCGGGCGCCTGTGTGACGAGACGTTCGATCACGAGCCGTGTACGGTGCTGCGCGAAGCGCTCGGCATCGAGCAGGTCACGGCCGACGCACCGTTCACGCCGGCCTTCATCGATGCGTTTGGCTATCAGGAAATACCGGTGATGTTCTGTGAACGCTACGCGGGGCGCTTTGACGAGGTGTTCGCGACCGCTTCGCAGGATGGCCAGCCGGTCGGCTTCGTCCAGACCGTCGGGAACGGCCGTGTCGTCATGCTCGGTGCGGCGGTTCCCACGGGCACGCTCGATGACCTCGACATCGTGGAACAGGTCGCGCGGCTGATTGGCTGCGCGCCGCAGTTCACGATGGACACGTGGGCGGATGTGCGCCTGTCCGATGGCACGGCAGGACGCTTTCTGTTCGTCAGCAACTATCAGGATGATCCGATTGCGACCCGTATCATTGACCGCGGGGTGCCGCTGTTTGCGGGGCATGCGGTGATGCTGCCCGCCCGTCGCGGCGCGATCCTCCCGCTGGACTGGACGGTACGCGAAGGCATCACCATTCATTTCTGCACGGCAGAAGTGACCGATGTGATTGCCGATGCGGATCGCGTGCTGCTGAAGCTGGCGGGCGAGGCGGTCGCACAGGTCAGCCTGAACGGCTATGTGCCCGAAGCCGGCACGCAGGCGCAGCACCTGGGGGACGGCCGCTGGACGATCACATCCGGCGGAGGCACGCTGCTGTTCTTGCGAGGTGCATCCACGGGCGCCCACGCCTGAGGCAATGAAACCACCTCACCCACGCCCCCTCTCCACTGCCTGGAGAGGGGAGCAGCGTCTGAATTACCCCTCGGCCGAGGTGAGGCAGACAATGTTTAGGAGAGAATACAGATATAATCGTCATGAAAATGTCGAGACCCAATGACAGAAACCATGGATCTCCCTGCCTCAGACATGGCCGATGTGGACTGGATCGACAGAACGAGCCTCCGGATTCTTGCTGCCAGCGAAAATTTGGGCTGGCATGGCGCGACAGTGTTACTTGAACGGCAGAATGCCGCCCCGGAGTATGTGCCGATCCCTCATGTGAATTTCGATCAGCTCTCGCTACTGCTTGCTGGCAGCGCCCGAATACAGACCCGGCATAGCAGCGGTGCGGTGGCGGACGAATATGCTAGCGCACCACAGATGAGTCTGTTTCCGAAATGGACGGAACTTGCTGCCCGCTGGGATGCGCCGTGGACCTTTGCGGTGATTCAGATCCATCCACAGTTTCTGTCGGAGATTGCAGCCGACTTTCGCGGCGACCCCGCACGCATCGAGCTGCATCCGGTATTCAATTTTTTCGATCACAGATTGTGTGCGTTTGCCTCGGAACTGGCGAACGAACTGCAGCGTGCCAATCCCCTGGGCACGCTCTACGCGGATTCGCTCGTACAATCGCTGGTTCATCATCTCCTGGTCCATTATTCAACTTCGAAGAGCATGCACAGGTGGTCGATAGGCAGT
>Ga0224722_1001736_pt1 | contig 11940 bp, 10 predicted proteins | sample Balambano_FR1_Me_FD_161646 | JGI IMG/M metagenome (GOLD analysis project Ga0224722, IMG submission 161646) | Freshwater sediment microbial communities from Lake Towuti, South Sulawesi, Indonesia - Balambano_FR1_MetaG | ecosystem: Environmental > Aquatic > Freshwater > Lake > Sediment | place...
CAATTAGACGCTGGGAGGCGACCGTCTTGGTCACATCTCGGATGAACCAGAGTACTTGATTGTTCAAACCATCTTGAAGCGGATAAGACGTCACTTCTAACGTGCGCTGATTCGTTTCAATTTGAATCGGCTGATGGAATGGCTGTTGAGCCGATAATAAGGGGTGATAATCCTGAAAAAAAGGTTCTGTCGCACATCCCTCGAATAAGTGAGCGAACGCTTGATTTTGATATTGGATTTCACCATCACTTGTCGTCGTCACGACTGCATCCGTTGTCGATTCTAAAATCTTCGTTTGGAAGAGATCCCGTTTTTGAATTTGGCGGTCTAACGTATAGGCGATCAAGTACATCCCGAATAGAAGAAACACGATGCTTGTGACGAGCCATGCGAGTAAGATCGGGTCAATCGGGACTCGGCTCACGGGTGAAGCATCCGGAATAATGGTTGTTGCCTGCATTCCGGTAAGGTGCATACTGAAGATGGCTGTTCCCATTAAAAGGGAGAACATCAGTTTCACGGGCATGGATGTCCGTGCCGTAGCGTAGGACGAAAAGAAACCAACCCATAAAGCGAGGAAGGAAGCGCCCCATGCGATGCCGATGGATACCAATACCCATGAGAGATCAAAGTCCAATTGAACACCTTGGATGGCTTTCATGCCAATATAATGCATGCTGACGATTCCAAATCCCATCAAACCGGAAGATTGCAGTAAGGACATCCATGTCGTCTTGCGAGAAATCAAACCGAATGACAGGATGCACCCGGCAATCGCCGGAATCATTGATCCGATAATGAGCCAAATCGAATAGGTGCTCTCATGCAAGGACGCATGACCGAGCATGGCGACAAAATGCATGGACCAAATCCCGAGACCTAGCGTGGTACCACCAAACAAAATCCAAATACGATGAGACGTTGTCATACCTCCTGTGACCCGCTTCGCTAATTCGAGTGCCATCAAGGCAGAAACGCTGGCAATGAGGAAAGCGAGTATCATCAAAAATCCATTGTAACTCGTTGTATGCGTGCTAATCTGTTCCATAGTGTCGATACCTCATAGGGTTATTTAATCCATTCATCACTTCATTATATGCCGAACAATTATAATTACATACAAAAAGATTCAAATGCTATTCTTCCAATCAAATAACGGGTACTACATTGCTGAAGGGGGGCTGATTATGTATAAAAACAAATACATCAACTTTTTCTTATTGGTCTCATTCGGCTATTCATGGTTCATATGGGGAAGCTTGTACTGGTGGACCGATTTACCAATCATGGTCATCGTTATTTTAGGGGCGTTTGGTCCAAGCATTGCAGGGTTTCTCACGATGTATTGACTTCGGGGCGGGGAAGGGGTGACACATCTTCTTCGGAAAAGCATTCAGTTCCAGATGAGTTGGAAGGCGTATGCGATTCCTTTTTTGTTAGTGCCGTTCTTATTTCTCGTGGCGTATTGGTGGACGGATCGAAGCGGTGCCCTACTCGTTCGCGAACCGTGGTGGATTGTCCCATACTTCTTCTATATGCTAGTTCTCGGAGGGACGTTGCAGGAAGAGTATGGATGGCGCGGATATTTGCTGGACGCCTTACAATCAAGACTCTCTCCACTTCTAGCTAGCCTGTCACTCGGGGTCCTTTGGGCGATGTGGCATATCCCTCTCTTCTTCATGACTGGAACAGGACAGGCGAATTTGTCATTTTGGGCGTATGGCTTAGCCGTGATGGCATATACGATCATCATGACTTGGGTATACAACGGTTCGTCGCGCAATTTATGGTCGGCCTTTCTCATGCATACGATGTTCAACGTGATGCTCGTGATGGTCGGGTTCGAAGCGGAAAGTGGTTATCCAATTGGATTTATTCATTTGACAATCACATTATGGACCGCTGCGATTTTAGTCATTTGGAAAACGTACGGTAAATTGAATTATGAGCCGCTCGAAGAAATGATTCCCTCGTACCCGAGTGTTACGCAACGAATTCGTGAGGGTAAAGAGTAAAACAAAAAAGAAAAGGGAGTGGCCGTCTTGAATTTTCGCGCACTCGAACAATCAGACGTGAAATCCTTGCAGCGCTTATTTATGGAGAGTTTGAGTGACTTGATTCGACGAGAGCGGTTTGAAGATGCCGATTTGCTCGATGAAGAAGTGGCGCGTCTGAACACGACGATTCAAGATCATTTCGATGATGACACCGTTGATCTGTACGTTGTAGAAGAAGACGGAATCCTTGTCGGAGCAGGGGCGTTATTGCCTCCGAATGACATCATCTCAGGGAATATGGAAATCGAGCGTGGTGCGATTGAGCTAGGGAGTGTCTATGTGTCACCACGAATGCAGCGGCGAGGTGTCGGACAATTCCTGTTAGAAGAGATGATGCGTGAAATTTCAGCTCGAGGGAAGAAGGTCTTTTATTTAGATGCCGGATTCCCGAGCGCACAAGCCTATTGGCAGAAACGATTGGGTGAGCCGTCTCATATCCTCGAACATTATTGGGGACCTGGGGCATCCCATATGATTTGGCGAATCCATATCAAAAAAGGAACTTAGCTGAGTGCTAAGTTCCTTTTTTTAGTAATAAGATCGCATGAATTGATGAATGCCGGATGCTGTTGCTTCAGCCATTCGTTGGCGATATGTCGTATTCGTCAAGTAAGAACGGTCGCTTGAATTACTGATGAATCCATATTCGACAAGGGTAGAAGGCGAGACGTTTCGTCCAACCACGTAAACGTTCTGATATTTGACCCCACGGTTTTGAATCGTAGAAATCCGTGAAGCAATCTCTTTGTTGATACTTGAGCCGAGACTACGGCTGGCGGAAACGTAAGGGTTTGTCGTATAACTTTCTGACGTCGGGACAAGTACCTCGTGTCCATGTGCCGTGTTATAAACGGAAGAGTTCGCATGAAGACTGACGAACACATCCCCTTTATAAGACTTGTTGAGTGACACACGCTGTTCAAGGGAGAGGTATGTATCGTTCGAACGAGTCAATTTAACGTTGTAGTCATAGGTGCTCGATAAGACGCCAGCTAGACGTTTCGCGATATCAAGCGCAATCACTTTCTCATAAACGGAGCCATAGACAGCGCCAGGATCGTTTCCACCATGTCCTGCGTCGATGACGACCGTTTTACCGGTTCCGTTTGTATCCGTTGGTGTCGTACCAGTCGTAGGTTTCAAGTACTCGGATGCTACATACCCGGTTTTGCCGTTGTATGTGACTTTATACCACGAGTCATAACGGCTGACATATTTGACGACTGATCCAGCTGGAATGACGGTCAAGACATCGCTCCATGAAGCGGCGCTAAGACGCATATTCAAGTTCACGGTCGTTTTATAATAAGAAGACGGAGTTACGGGAGCTGTCGTCGCCGTTAAATAGTCAGAAGAAACGTAACCGGTTTTCCCATTATAGGTGACCTTATACCATGATCCGTAACGGCTCACATATTTGACAGTCGCACCCGATGGAATCGTCGTGACGACGGAACTCCATGAAGCGGCGCTGAGGCGCAGGTTCAGGTTGGCAGTCGTCTTATAGTAGTCCGAAGGTGGGACTGGGGCACTAGTAGGTGTTAAATAAGCAGAAGCGACATAGCCCGTCTTTCCATTGAACGTCACTTTATACCATGACCCATAGCGACTGACATACTTGACGGTCGCGTCGGCAGGGATCACGGTGACGACATCACTCCATGAAGCAGCGGTGAGGCGCATATTTAATCGGTCTGTTGTCTTATAGTAAGCAGAAGTGTTCGAGACCGTAACGTATTGAGAAGAGACATAGCCTGTTTTGCCTCCATAACTGACCTTGAACCACGAACCGTATGTACTGATATACGTGACGCTTGAGCCAGATGGGATTGTCAAGAGGACAGGGCTCCAGGTGGCTGCGCTGAGGCGAAGATTTAAGTTGGCGGTAGTGGTATAGGTCGAGGCGGCTTCGGCGACAGTCGATTGAATGCCGGAAGAATCCAGTTGGAACGGGACAATCGCAGCCCCGGATACTGCAAGTGAAGAACTAAGTAACAGCTTTAAACTCCATGACGGTTTTGTTTCATTCAATGTTCAAACTCCTTTATTCATTAAACTAGTGACAAGGGCGACGTATGAAAGTGCATCTAGGTTGTCCCTGTTTATTATATAAGTAAAAAGGAAAAAATGGAGGGGAATATATAATTCATTTACCTTTTTATTAAAATGAAAAAGACGCACGAGGCGTCTTGAGCAAATCAGTTTATACGATGCGTGGCATACCTTCATTATTAAAAGTTGCTGGAACGTCGATTTGTACAATGCGTGGTCTTTCTTCAGCATTTATAGTAATCGGTTCTTCGATTTTTACGATACGTGGTCTTTCTTCCGCAAAAGGTTTGAATGAACTTCCGAGTAAAAGGACTGCAGTTGTAATAAAGAAAAATCCAGCTAACTTTTTCATGTTTAATTCCTCCGTTGTATAATGATTTATATGGAAAAAAATTAATACCAATTTTGATCAAGCAACTTACATGTCATCTGAGGATTTTAAAAGCTGGTAGATGTCTTCAGACTGTTCTTTAACAGAATCGAATAAGTTCCCTGAGTAGGTCTCAGGTAAACTCGGTTCGAAAATAGTCACTTTATCAGAGTCGTTTATCATCAAAGTAGCTAAGATCGGAACTTTCACAGTCTGACTTAATAGGGTACTACAAAGTGGAGTACAAACTTTTTGTAGTTGCTCTAATGAGTTAGGTTGCCAACATACAGAGGCTTCAGGAAGAATATATAAAATGTGACCTTCGCTCAATAGCGTTTCACATTGTTTAGATAACAAATCGGAATCCTGTTCAACGTTGATAAATTCATAATCATGAAGTTGTGCTTCATAAGAAGTTTTGCTACTTCTTTTTAAAATTGACAACGATAATTCTGGACCTAAAATGTAAAGCTTTTTAAAGGAACGGTTTGCTTTTAACGTCTTTGAAATTAGTTTCGGAAGACGTTGGTAGTAATCGATTTGAAATGCGTTTACAATGAAGCCTTTAGTAGAAGATAATAACTGTGTCAAATTTTCTAAGCCTTCGAAATGATTTAAGTCATCTTTCGAATATGAATGGTCTACTACCGCAGACGGTTTAGAAGATTTCGACTTAAAGTAGATTTTCGGTTTAATATAATCTTCAGCGAGTAAAAAACTAAGTTTCCCCATGTATACCATCCACCTCCTACAAACTGTTCATCTTAATTGAAAAAGTAGAACTAAAGTCCAAATCACTATTGATTGACTAGTTAAATCTTATCATGATTAATTGTGATGATGGATAAGTTTGGGTTGGGAAACTTTTGTTTAAAATGCTTAATTAAGTTGAGGATTATAGGCTGAATTTCCTGAAAGTACTTCACAGGAATAAATTATGAGTGAAGTTCGAAAATGGGGCAAAGGGGCTACTACTAATAATGGAGTACAACTATGGGAATTTAATTAGAGTAGAGCGCTTGCGAAAAAATATGAAACAATCCGTGTTAGCAAGAGGGATCTGTTCAATTTCTTATTTGAGCAAAATTGAAAATAATCAAACATCTGCTAGTGAGGAAGTCCTAGAACTTCTTTTCGAGCGTCTTGAAATTGAAGTACCCCTATATCATGACTTTAGTTACCAATCAGAAAAAGTTATTACAGAAATAAGAGAGATTTTGAAAGAAGCAATCCTTACTCGAAAAGACCGTGACAAACAAGAGCAAGTCAAAAAATATATGAATCATCCTACTGTTAAACAATCCAAATCGGTGTATATGACTCTCATGGTCACATTGGCCCGTTTTGGAGTAATGCCAGGGGGGGATTCGAAATATGTAACGGAAGTAGGTTGGATTGAAGATCAACTTTCTGCTGATGATCGCATTCGATATTACACAGTGAAAGCACTTCAATATTTTCAGGAAAATGAAAAAGAACTATCATACAAATTAATCGAAGAAGTAACAAATAAATTACCTCATTCAGGAATACCTGATTGGGAGGCTGCAGATATTCGTTACATTACGGGCGCGTTATATTTCCGATTTACCGACAATATACAAGCTCTTGAAAATCTTCAAGCTTCATTAAAATATTTTCAAGAAAATTTTTGTTTGGAGCGAATGATAGAGTGTCATATGTTGATTGGACTAACTTATAAACGACGAAAACGATATGCAGATGCACTCTCTTACAATCAAAAAGCTTTAAAAGTCGCCAATGCAACTGATTTAAGAAACTATTATGGAATGCTCTATAACAATATAGGAGAAATCTATTCGTTATTAGGAGAACAAGATAAGGCACTTACGTACTTCATGGAAAGTTTTGAATACAAAGTGGATATTAGAAGTAAGCTATTTAGTGTGTTATCACTGGTGGAGGTAAATGCAAAACAGGAAAATGAACAAGGTGTCTTAGATTGGTTAGAAACAGGCCACGAATTGATGCAACAACATGAAGCAGTCGAAGAATTCAATCAGCACTTTAATATCTATTGGAATCACTTTAAGGATAAGAACTCTCAAAAGCTTATGGAGAGCCTAAAAAGTGCTGTGACTTATTTTGAAGATCACGATGAGTACGTATACGCAAAAAAATATGCCCTTTGGTTAGCGAAAGAGCTAAGGGAGAATGGGAAATACAAGCAAGCAACAGACTATTACGAAAAAGTAATTTCAATCATGTCACAAGCAGAATGACGCTCGAAGAGAGCGTCATTTTTTATGGGATAAGTACTTCTTCGAGTCATTTTATGGTGTCGTGAAATAATGCACAGTCCACACTTGTTCTTGAACGAGGCGTTCCTCTTCTATATGACCGTTAAGGACCTGCTGTAATAGGTGAATCAAATGTTTTTGAAGATTCGCATCATGTGAGCCACTATGCAAAATTTCCTCTTCGCTCGCAATAATGTAAAATCCACCAAGTCGTAATGGCACGTGCTTCCGAATCAAAGCAGCGGCAGATTGAAACTTCGCTTGCTCCCCCATGTGAGGTACGTCAATCTCAAAACGTCCCCATTGATTAAAATCTCCAATCTCTGAAAAAGGTGGGTCACGATGATCCAATGGCAAGTCCTCCGATCCTAGCAATCTCTTTATAATCAGTATATCTTGTTTTTGGCTTAAAACGTGTAAAAATAAATGGATAGGGTATCCTACATCCGCAAAAATGCATCGGTTTCTTTCCTTTCTATATATTGTCAAAGGATTCCTTCCAAATTAGGCAAAAAAGAGTCAAAAATAACACGGTCGACATGACCGTGTTATTGCATGATGTGCTCTTTTGAGGTTGGCAGTTCACAGATGAATGTACTGCCCTCTCCGTATACCGATTCGACATGGAGTTGACCCTCATGGGCTTTGGCAATTTCTTTACAAATTGCGAGACCGAGACCGGTACCACCGATTTTTCGACGGTCCGAATTATCGACTCGATAAAATTTACCGAAGAGATGAGGGAGTGAGGCACTTGGTATTCCCATACCATGGTCTCTTACTTTCATCACGACCTCTTCATCTACGCGTTCGAGCGATACAAGGATATTCCCGCCATCTGGCGAATATTTGATGGCGTTACTTAATAGGTTGCCGAGTAATTGACGCATCCCTTCTAAGTCCGCATCAATAATGAAATCTTGTTCGGTATCGGCGTCGATGAACAACTCATGTCGGTCCGTCGTTTCCTGATAAAACGCGACACTGTCTGTGACGAGCTGATATAAGTCGACCGGTTCCCACTCGAACGCTTGTTTTCCAGACTCCATTTTTTGAAGATCTAAGAAATCGTTGACGAGATAGGAAAGGCGTTTCGCTTCATCGTGGATCGTCTTCAAATACAGTTCACGACGACTTTCCTTCAAATCACGTGACAGCATCAGCTCGGTAAATCCGTAAATCGAGGACAACGGTGTCCGTAATTCGTGCGAGACGGTCGAGACGAGTTCAGATTTCATCCGATCAATCTCCGTTTCGGCCGTGACGTCACGTAAGACGAGCATCGTTCCACGAAGTCTGCGGTCTCGATAGACGCTTTCAGCATAAAGTTGAATGAAGCAATCGCCTTGGTCGATTGAAATCGTCAGTCCGTCTTCCGGCGGGTCTTGTGTGAAGACGCGCTCGAAATATCGGACAAACTGTTCATGCTGATCGACCCGTTCCGCCAGCTGTTCGATATCGATGTCGATGGCGGACAGTTCTTCGTACCCTTTGTAGTCGAAGTGCAAATCATCAAACATGCGAATGAAGGCGCGATTCCCGACGACCATATCATCCTCATAGTTCACATACAAAATGGCTTCCCGTACAGAGTTGATGAGTTGCGCTGTTTCTTTTCGGTCTTGTTGCATCTGACGATAAAGCTGCATGCGGAGAAGAGAGATAGCGAGTTGGCTTGCGAATGCGTTCAACTCAGACTTTTCACTCGCATCGTACTGTTCGTCGTAACGAGCCAAGTAAAGGCACCCGATCAGACTATTATCTGATGGGTCCATGATAGGAATGACCGTCTCATAGATATAATACGGATACGTGTGTAACGCATCGACGACCCGCTTAGAAGTGGCGGCCGGTAATTTTGAAATCATGACTCGTTTGAGTAAAAGTGATTCTTTCTTTAAACTTTCCTGTTGATCGTCGGTCATCTCTTTCGGTACGACTGACGTGATTTCTCCGTCTTTGGTGAGTAAGAGCGCACCGAATTCAGATTTCGTGAGCAACACGATTTTCTCGATGACAGAAGAGTAATCGAATAAGGATTCTTTCGAGGCCAATACTTCAATCAATTCATTTCGATATTGAAGATTGATTTCATTTAATTTTGATTCGTTCAAGACGTTTTCGAGCTTTTCTTTCTTCGCTTTCAGTCTGCTGTTCTGGTCGGCCATCCGTTTGATGAGCGGGCGTCCAATCAATAAAATGGCACTGATGAACATGACGAGCCCAATCATCCAAATCCATTGGAGAGCAGTGAGTTCGAGAGTAGAGACATTTCCATCTCGAACGAACCAAGCCCCAATCAAGGTCAAAACCAGACTGAATCCACAGACACTATATAAAATACTGAGTATTTGACGACTGTTTAATTGTTCAATCCACTTGCTGATCATTCTTCCTACTTCCTTCCTTGAACATCAAAAACGAGGGGTCATCTCTTCCTTGCCCTGCATTTTAAGAAACGGGGAAAGGAAAATGAAGCAATTTGCTTATACGAAGTGCTTCACATCATATCTACATAATGCGATTTACCCAAAATACATGAAATGTACACGTGTCAATCATCTCTACGTTGACATTGTCTGATGAAGTGATTATCTTGAAGTTAAGATAAAGAATGAGGAGCGTGAATCTATGTTATCGATTGAACCGTCTGCTTTGACTGAACGGGACACATATAAATTTTTAATTGGCAGTATTGTTCCAAGACCGATTGCGTTTGTCACAACGCAACATGGGGACGTGATTAACGCCGCCCCGTTTAGCTACTTCAATGTAGTCGCATCCAATCCTCCGCTCGTCTCTGTCTCGGTTCAACGAAAAGATGGCGTGATGAAAGACACGGCGCGTAACGCACTCCGTACGAATGAACTGGTGATTCATGTCGTAGATGAGACGAACGTCATCAACGTGAACGAAACGGCCGCCAACCTTGCGTCAGATGAGAGTGAGCTATCTCGTACGGACTTTACGCTTCAACCGAGTGATGTGATTTCAACGCCAGGGGTCAAAGAAGCGAAAATTCGTTTTGAATGTGTGCTCCATCATCACTTGCCGATTGAACATGAAGGAAAAACGACTGCCGATCTATTGATTGCACGAATTGTCCGTTTTCATATTGATCGAGAGTTATACAGTCAAGGACGCATCGATGCTAAACGGTTAGCGCCTGTCAGTCGGATGGCGGGCAATAGTTATGCGACCCTTGGGGAACTATTTGATGTGAAGCGCCCAGAATAATCGATAAACGTGCCCGTTTTTTCTAAAGAACGGACACGTTTTTTGGGTAAAGAAATAGGAAACGCATTTGGGTGCGGTATTTCTTTCTTTCCGATACTCGCTTGTGTCACAATAAAGTCAGAACATTCTAACTTTCAGTCATCCTAGATCAGAGAAAAAGGGGAGTCCGTCATGTACCGTCCAACTGTCCAATCGATTATTACCGCTATTGAAACCGTGATTGTCGGAAAAGAAGAAGTCATCGCAAAAAGTCTCACTGCCTTGCTGGCAGGTGGGCATGTATTACTTGAAGACGTACCAGGAGTGGGGAAAACGATGCTCGTTCGTACGTTCAGTCGAGCGATTGACTTAGATTTTAAGCGCATTCAATTCACGCCGGACATGCTGCCATCCGACTTGACCGGGATTTCGATGTATAACCAAAAAACGAGAGAATTTGAATATCGACCAGGTCCGCTCATGGGTAACATCATTTTAGCGGATGAAATCAACCGGACCTCACCGAAAACGCAATCGGCTCTTCTCGAGGCGATGGCTGAGCGAAGTGTGACAGTGGACGGGGAATTGAAAGTGTTACCTTCACCTTTCTTCGTCATGGCGACACAAAACCCGATTGAGCATGAAGGGACGTATCCGTTACCGGAAGCACAGCTGGATCGCTTCTTACTTAAAATCGAGATGGGCTATCCGACGTTTAATGAAGAGATTGCGCTGTTGTCACGTTTTGAAAAAGAAGAGCCGCTCGAGGCGCTTCAGAGCGTGATCACGAAGCAAGAAGTCGAACTGATGCAACGTGAAGTGAGAGACGTGCATGTGTCGAGTGCTGTCAAACAGTACATCGTGCGATTGGTGCATGAGTCTCGAAAAGATCCGCATACGTATTTAGGCGGGAGTCCGCGAGCCACACTTGCGTTGATGAAAGCGGCTCAATCGTGGGCGTATATCCATAATCGCGATTTCGTCTTGCCGGATGATGTAAAGGCGATGGCGACGAGTGTGCTCGGACATCGCGTCCTTTTGACAGCGGAAGCGCGATATAAAGGGAAGTCACCGAATCAGTTGATTCAAGACTGGTTAGATACGTTACCTGTCCCGATGGATCGTGAGGTCAATGAAGTATGAAAAATTGGATGAAGCTGTTCGTTGTATGGGCGGCGGCATTCGGATTGTATGCATTTGCCCGCATCGAAGGCAGTATCGTCGCCTCAACATTATGGTGGTCGTTCGTCGTGTTGACCGTCTACTGGACGCTCTTTATGATTTATCCGGTCACGGCGGCAAACGTATTGCGTCGTGTGACGACGAAGCGACTTGTCTCTGGACAAACGATGGACGTCGAGTTACGAATTGAACGGAAGTATCCCTTCTTAATTGGGATGGTCACGTTAGAGGAGCGATTGCCACAACGTTTGACGGATGAAGACAAGACGATTGTCGTGCCGGTGGACCGTTTTTTCCGGCAGGCTGAAGTCGTCCATTATGAGGTCGGGGAGATCAAGCGTGGGATTCATGTCTTTGACCGCACCGTGCTACATGTACGTGACGTATTTGGTCTGTTCGAAAGGAAGCGGACGTTACGACTCGAGACGGTCGTCGAGGTGTCACCCGCCGAATTGCCGTTTGATTTACCTCGAGACGAACACGTCGGGGGTCGTGGGGAACAATATCGTCAAATGCGGACGTATACCGAAGTTGCCAATACGACCAGCGGGGTTCGGGAGTATGCGGCAGGGGACCGGATCGGACGGATTGATTGGAAGGCATCCGCACGTCGCGGTAACTTGATGACCAAGACGTTTGACCAGGAACAAGAGAAGAAGCTCTCACTCGTATTCGTGCCTGCCGTCTCTGCCGGGTATGAAGAGGCATTTGAACGCTCATTATCCTTACTCGTTGGGGCGATTCGTCAGTTAGAACGAAAAAATCTGCCGTTTGAACTTTACGTCATCGAAGAGCAGGTGAG
>Ga0224722_1001737_pt1 | contig 11940 bp, 10 predicted proteins | sample Balambano_FR1_Me_FD_161646 | JGI IMG/M metagenome (GOLD analysis project Ga0224722, IMG submission 161646) | Freshwater sediment microbial communities from Lake Towuti, South Sulawesi, Indonesia - Balambano_FR1_MetaG | ecosystem: Environmental > Aquatic > Freshwater > Lake > Sediment | place...
AAGGCGCAGTGTGGCGATTTGCCAGCGACACGAGGATTCAAGGACGCTTTGGGAACCTCTCCCCCTAACCCCCTCCCCTATAAAGGGAGGGGGAATCAAATTAATGAAGATATACTCCCCCCTCCCCCTGCACGCAGGGGGAGGGGGGAAGGGGGGGAGAGGGTATCCCTCATCGCCGAAGTCAAAAAAGCCTCTCCCAGCAAAGGGGTGATTCGTCCTGACTTTGACCCGGTAACGATTGCTCAAGCCTACCATGCGGGGGGCGCGTCCTGTCTCTCCGTGCTGACCGACACGCACTATTTTCAGGGTAGCCTGAACTATCTACACGCAATTCGGGAGGTTGTCTCGCTTCCCTTGCTTCGTAAAGACTTTCTGATTGACCCGGCACAGGTCTATGAGGCACGAATCGCAGGGGCAGATGCAATTCTCCTGATAGTGGCGGCAATTCCTGAGGCAAGTCGGCTACGCGAACTGCGCGAATTGGCGGAGTCTTTAGGGATGGATGTGTTGGTGGAGATTCACGACGAGGTAGAGTTGGTAATTGCTGTCGAATCTGGGGCGACTCTGATTGGGGTCAACAATCGGGACTTACACACCTTTGCGGTTCGGTTAGAAATCGCGGAAACACTCATCCCACAATTCCCAACAGAGACCGTCGCTGTCGCCGAGTCTGGTATCTTCACCCCGGACGATGTTCGACGCATGGCAGATGCAGGCGCGAACGCCATCCTCGTCGGCGAATCCCTCATGCGCTCCGAGAACATAACAGAAGCCGTCCAGAACCTGATGGTATCCTGACTACTGACTACCCACTCCGCGGGTTTTCATCTTGACGGCGTACAAACCTTTGCTGGCAGTGATAAAAAGGGTGTCCTTTTTCGCGCCCCCAAAGCAGACATTGGCTGTCCAGGGTTCCGGGACACTGATAACCTCCACCTGCTTCCCGGTTTTGTCAAAAACAATCACGCCTCGTCCGGTGAGATAGACATTCCCGGCACTGTCAATCGTCATTCCATCCGAACCCAACTCGCAGAAAAGACGTTTGTTGGTTAGTGTGCCATCGCGCTGAATGTCATACGCATATGTTTTGTTGTCGCCAATATCCGCCACATAGAGAATTTTGCCATCCGGGGTTCCAATCACGCCATTAGGCTGTTTCAGGTCAGTTGCCACGGGAGTAACGGTTTTACGGTCGGGAGTCACATAGTAGACATACTGCCCCGGTTGCTCCGGTTCACCGCGCCCTTTCCAGTAGGGACGCTTGTAGTAGGGGTCAGTGAAGTATAGTCCCCCGTTGGGGCGTAGCCACATATCGTTGGGACCGTTGAGCAGTTTCCCCTTAAAGTCTTTGAGAAGAACCGTGACCTTGCCGTTAGGAGCGATAGACCAGAGTTCATTCTTCTCATCGGCACAGGCAAGAAGATTGCCCTTTGTATCAAAAATCAAGCCATTGGAGCGTCCTGCGGGTTGCAAAAAGGTGGTCAATTTGCCATCCAGACTCCACTTCAAGATACGGTCATTCGGTTGGTCGGTGAAGTAGACATTGCCTTTATTATCGCTTGCTGGTCCTTCGGTGAACGAAAAATCTCCGGCTAACTTCTCCACAACAGCTCCCGGTGCAATCACGGATGCCCCTTGTCCGTTCGGGATAGCCTGTGCAGACAGCAATAACGGGGGAACAGCAAAACTGAGTAGGGCGAGCAGAGCAAGACTGGTTGGCAGAGTCTGTTTCATTGGTGGTTCCTCATCGGTAGGATTCTACTCTGACCCTGTTCTCCCCTGCCTTCTTCCCAACCGTGCGAATAGAATCGGACAATTCCCTGTTGTCCTCCTCCACCCGCACGGACATAAGTAAGGGGTCTAATAATAGGTCTAATAGTAGTGGGAGAGCATATATTCAAAACTGTAGGTTTTGGGAAACCATTCCTCATTGAGACGCTTCTTGTACGCTTTCGCAGTCTCCTGAAAGTTGTTATAGTCTTGTGTTACCGAGGCATGCAGTTCAGGGTTGCCAAGCGCAGTGGCGACCTGTTGGCGGTTTTTCAGAGCAATAGAGACAATGGCAATGCCAACTAAAGTACGAATCAGCGTCGGCTCCCCCTTCTCCTCATAGGCTTTCCAGTTACCAATCAGGCGCATCCCCATCCCCACAATCGCCTGATGGGTACGTTCAGCAGTGGCAAGGTCGCGTCGCTCCACCCCGGTATAGAGTGCGAAACCGGCTGCCGCCCGCGCTAACTCCCGGTGTCGTGCGTACATCGGATAGACTGCCTGAACCCACGCCGTGTAGTTCCAAACTGCCCGAAGCCACGAAGGGACACTGGGATTGTAGACGGGTTCAGAAAATGTGAGGGCTTGATTACCCCGTTCTATCGCCGATACCGCCTGTTGCCCATACTCAATGGCTTTTTTCTGTCCTGCCCCCACCGTTAACTGCTGAAGAACTCCTCGCTTGCGGCGTTGCAGGTCATCAGGGTCTTCCGGGGACGGCGGCTTTGTAAGTTCCCCGGAGAGAAGCAACAGCCCGCTATACTCGGTCTGTCGGAAGAGAAGCCCTGCCTCCTCATAAGGATATGAAGCGTTCGCCGGGTCATAGCGTCCCGCCATCCGCAAGTAGTGCAGAGCAGTAGTTATGCTGGCATAGGTGCGCTTTTTCTCCTCTTTCGTCTTGTCCGCGGAGTCATCCTCAACTGCATACAGGCTTTGGGTAAAGGTTCCATAGATTCCGGGGGGAAAACCTTTCTGTACCTCCAAGTTATAGAGTTCGTACCAGAGGAGTGGCTGTCGTGGCTTTAGTTGCAGTGCTTTTTGGTAGCATTCTGCCTTACTTGCCTTGACCTTTGCATCTCCCTCCACCCCATCCCAAATATCGCCCCATGCCTGCCAGTAGAGCGGATTCGCGGGACAGAGTTCCGTAGCCGTCTGAAACGCTTTCGCTGCCTCAGAAATCTCTGGCGACTCATACAAGGGCGGTTCGTCCTCGGCTTCTTCCGACTCGTCTTCGGTTCTATCGAAGGTGAGCAGTTCAGAAAGAGTGCTATTCGGCGCAAGGAGACGGATACCCCACCCCCGCAGATAGGCAACCTCTGCCCGTGCTTCCGGGGTGTTTGCGACTTTTGTGGCATTATCCCACGCTTGTACTGCCGAATCCACCCATCTTTGTACCTCACCGCGCAGTTCGTCCTTGTTTAGACGGAACGGTTGGTCATCGTCTTTGGTTTTCAAAATTATACTGGGGGGAGGTTGAGGACGCGGCGTTCCATAGTCGTCGCTATCGGGGTCTTTCTGCGCCTCCTCCCACTCTTGCACCTGCTTGGGATAGTATTCCTGTGCCTCTTTCAGTGCGCTATCGTAGCCAAATGTATATACCAGAGAGACTGCACGACTGACACACGCACACGCCAACAAGGAGTAGGCTTGGGTATTTTTCGGTTGTTCTTGCACCACTTCTTGCGCCAACTCTGCCACTCGTGCAAAGCGTCGCCCGCGCACCAAAAGGTCTGTCGCAAGCGTCAACTTCTGCTCCGGGGTGTGCCGTTGTGTAGTGTCCTCCTCGGCAGGTGGTTTTTGGGCAACCACGGGCGAAACAACTGTCGTTAGTAGTAGAGCGAGTAGTGCTTTCCGAGTCATTGCTAAAACTCCTGACAAATAAAACGCCGATTGGTTGCTGAAGATACGGCGGTATAATCTCTAGGAGGTGCGAGATGGCGTATTCTAAGTTTACTCTACCCCAAGTATTAAAGCCAGAGGGTACACGGGTCGGGCAAAAGGGGAGGGAGTATATTCCTCTTGCCTTAGAATCTCGTGCAAAGCATTGTTATTTCGCAGAGTAAGGGATGGTTGCCGTGCCGTCATCGAAAATCACAATCGAGACAGCCTTTGTCGAGGCGAATCTGCCGTGGTTAGCACAGGGGGTGACAGAGCGTAGCGGGGGTGTGAGTCTGCCTCCGTACCATTCGCTGAACCTCGGTAGTCATGTGGAAGACGACCCGAACGCGGTACAAGAAAACCGTAAGCGAGTCGCACAGGCACTCGGTTTCGCCCTCGAAAATATGGTTTGCGCGGAGCAGGTACATGGTAGTCGGGTTGCGATAGTCTCTGCCTCATCTCTTGAACCCCTTCCCCAAACCGATGCCCTAATTACCGCTACCCCCGGTTTGCTCCTGACACTTTTCTTCGCGGACTGTCTCCCTGTGTTTTTTGTTGCCCCGGAACAGCGTGTCGTTGCAATAGCCCATGCGGGTTGGCGCGGCTTGGCGGCAGGAGTTATGGAACATACCGTGGAACAGATGCAACAGGTATTTGGAGTGACACCAGAAACCGTTTTGGCGGCAATCGGACCCGGTATTGGGGGATGCTGTTTCGAGGTAGGCGAGGAGGTTGCGGCGGTCTTTCCTGATTTTGTGGTTGGGATAACCGAGCGAGGTAAGCCGAAAGTAGACTTGACAAACGCCGCCCGACAACGTCTTATCGCACAGGGGATTCCTGCCCATCAGATTTCTGCACAATACGAGTGCACGGCTTGCCTTCCCGAACGCTACTTTTCGCATCGGCGCGACCACGGGCAGACCGGGCGTATGGCAGGCATCATCGGTATACGCGAAAATGATGTTGCGAGAAGGGAATTGAACCTGCGATGACGAAAGTTTATTGTACGTTTTGACCCCCAATGGACGCGACAAAGTGTTCTAACGCTGCTGGAAACCGGAGTGTTAGATGACCAGTGCTTCGAACTGCCCTGCTCTTACCAAAACTGGTTTCACGAGAGGTAGACGTTTCCGAACTGAACATTGCGGTGGATAAATGAATTGTAGGCAGCAGAACAACAGCAGGAAAGTTAGTGGCTGTTAGCCAAGTACCAAATAACCAATGACTAAGGCTCGCTATCCTGCTTTTCTTTCAACTAACGATGAACCCCATTATCGCGTTCGTTGCCCCATCCATGGCTTTATTCACTTCTCCCCCAATGAGCGTCGTATCATTGACCACCCAATTTACCGCCGTCTGCGTCACGTTCGCCAACTTGCTCTGACCGAATACCTGTACCCCGGGGCTAACCACACCCGCTTTGAACATTCGCTGGGGGTAATGGAAGTCGCCACCCGCGCCTTCGATTCGTTAGCCGCGAAGCACGGGGACCGCATGGAAGCCACCTTTCAACAGGTAGCAGGGATGGAAGAAAACACCATGCAAAAGGCGCGTCAGTTCCTGCGGATAGCTGCCCTCTTGCACGATGTCGGTCATGCGGCATTCTCCCATGCCGCCGAGGATGTCGTTCAGAAAACCGCCAAGCACGAAGCGTTGTCCGTGGAAGTGATAAAATCACCCTATCACCTCGGTACACTTCTCAAAGAGAAGTACGGGCAAGAGTGTGTAGAGTTCGTTCCTCTATTGATTGAATCTGCCGATTTGCCGCCGCAATTGCGCCTGTTGCGTGACCTCATTTCCAGCCAGATGGATGCCGACCGTACCGATTATCTGCTGCGCGATGCGTACCACTGCGGGGTCGAGTACGGAAAGTTCGATTACCTGCGGATGATTGAAAGCATGGACGTATCGGAAAATGACCTCGGCGGTCTCGACCTCGCATTGCATCGAAACGGCATTCATGCCTTTGAGGCAATGGTACTGGCGCGTTATCAGATGAACACTCAGGTCTACTATCACCGTGTCCGTCGCATCTATGACCAGTACCTCATCCGCTATCACCAAGCACTGTCCGCGCAGGGACTTGAGTTCAATAACGACTTTATCCTGGCGAACAACGACGTGACGATGATGGCTCGCATCATGGAGGATGCGAAAGACCCGACGACGGAAACGGGTAAGTGGGCGGCGCGGATAGTCAATCGCAACCACCACCGCGAGGTCTTCAGTACCCCTGTTACAGAATCGCAATTACTGATAACAAAGGCGAAAAGTGTGGCAAAGGAGCTACTTTTTCAGTATAATAAAACAGAACAAATGTTTGATTTAGCGAAGGGGAACATACATAAGCTGCTGCGCCGCGAGGACTCCGAAGGGGATTGGGTCGAGCTAAAGCTGACAGGTACAGGCAACGAAAGACTCGTCACAGAAGACAGTCAGGTACTCAAAACCATCCCCCGCGCTTTTTTCTGCGCCCGCATCTTCGCCGATGCGGGCAACCTTTCGCCAACCCTGTTACAAGAAATGCGTGAAACGGCGCGGCAGAAGTGGCAATCTATACAGTAAAACAGGAAGCAAACCCTATGGAACTAACCTTTGCCGATACACGCGACCAGGCACTTGTCGCTCTGGCGATACAGAAAGCCAGTGCCCATTCGGCGTATCTGGGACGTACCGCCGTGCAGAAGATAGTGTATTTTCTCAAGGTAGCCGATGTGCCGATGGACTATCGCTTCGAGATTTATCACTATGGTCCGTTCTCCGATGCCCTACGCTCGGACATCGGTTGGTTGCTTGCCGATGAAGTGATTTCTGACAGGTCGGACGATCCAAGTACCCACTCGAATTATGTCCCTGGACCCGCATTCGAGAATTTGATGGGTAAGTATCGGGACGATCTGGCGCATTACGAAAACACGATACAAGCCGTCGTGTCGGCACTTCCCTTAAGTAACTCAAAGCAAATGGAAATGATAGCCACGCTTGATTACCTGTATCGTGCAACGAAAGCAAGTCATCCATCAGGACCATATCGAGATACTGTCATCAGTCGTTTTCAAGAAGTCAAGGGCGAAAAGTTCACGAAGACGGATATCGAGTGTGCCTACGATGACATGATGAAAGCAAAACTCTTCGCAGCATGATCACCTCTACCCCTCGTACCTTCTGGCAAATCGTAGCAGGTTCTACAGGACGGGATTATCCGAGAACTTCCTGCGCTTTGGCATGGTGTTTGTCGGAATTCCAAATAGGTCGGCGCAATGGCATAGGGTCGCACAGGCGATACCATTCTCCTAAAGCGCGGGATAAGTACCGTCGTCGCCATTGGTGAGGTCATAACGATAGTTGAAATCCCTACCGTGAGTAACCAACACCCATTACAGCATCACAGCATCAGTGTATGTAGCTACTGTCTGCCCGAAGTGTATTTCTCGCATCGGCGCGACCACGGGCAGACCGGGCGTATGGCAGGGTTCATTGGTATAAGTCGGTAGTCCCTTGCGTATTCTTTACAAAAAGCAGAGTTATTTGGTGGTGACCTGTAAGTCTAGTCCAACCGCATTTAAGCGACGGCGCACGGTGTTAAAGGTCGGGCGGTGGGGGATGCGTCGAGACGGATGGATAGAGCGATTGGCTTCCGCGATGCGCTCCAATGCTTTGAGGACACCATCTACTCCCTCTTCCTCGGCATATGCCAAAATAAACTCCCGTTGTACGTCGGGGTCTTGCAGTTCAAGAAGTAACGTTTCTCGAATATCTTTCAACATCGTCTTTCACCTGCTCCCAAAGTTTAACTGCCGCTTCTATATCGTCTTGTTGCCTGTCCTTTGTTCCCCCACCGATAAGAATTACAAGCAAATCGCCGTGCCGCACGTAGTAAACACGATAGCCCGGACCATGATCAATCCGCAGTTCGCTCACTGCCCCGGAAATCCGTTCGCGATGGTCACCAAAGTTGCCCCTAGTTAAAATGCGGTCAAGACGTGTGATGATACGAGCGCGTGCGGTACTGTCGCGAAGCCCTGAAAGCCACTGGCGAAACGGCAAGTCGTTGTCGGTCAGTGCGATTTCACAGACTCGAAGTGATGGTGCTATTTCCTCTTGCAATTCCGACATCTGCTCAGGGTGAGCCACAGGCAAATTGCGCTTAGAGGTACGACGCGACGGCATTTCAAGGGTAAGTATACTGGAAATTACTCCTGTTGGCTAAATGGCTACCAATCAAACAAGGCGGAACGGGGCGTATGACAGGGTTCATTGGCATAATCGCGGATAGGCGACGAGGAGGGGATTGAACCTGCGGCGACGAAATCTTAGCGCACGTTTTGTCCCCAATGGATACGACAAAGTGATCTAAATCTCATTGTCAACAGGCGCACTGCAATGGTGCAAGGAGGAGAGAATGCGCGGATTTCTCGACTTGAACGGTACTTGGGAACTGTACTACAACGATGATTTCCCTCGATTTTTGACGGCAGAGACGGTTCCCGGCAGGCATTTCTATCGGGCGATGGTTCCAGCATCGGTGCAGGAGACCCTGATGGAAGCGGGGGTACTGGAAGACCCACGGTTCGGGCTGAACAGTCTTCGCGCCCGATGGGTTGAGGAGACGTATTGGGCATATCGGCGGACGTTTACGCTACCCGAAGGCTATATCACGGGAACCCCGGCGTGGCTCTGCTTGGATCAGTTGGAGATGAATGCGGTGGTCTACCTTAACGGAGAGGAGATTGGTCGTCATGCGAACGCGCACCGTCCCGCCCGATTTGTTATCACAGGGAAGCTGCGGGCAGAGGGTGAGAATGTAATCACTGTGTTACTGGAATCGGGTCTGTTCGAGAACGCGGATAAACCCGGTGCGGAGTACCGCGATAGTCCACAGGCGCGACTGACCAAAATCCACTGGAACCGTCGGGGGCAGTGGCAACGCGGTTGGGACTGGCAACAACGCCTGCTGAATGTGGGAATATTGGGGGATGTTCGCTTGGAGTGGAGCGATACTCCGATTGTAGAGCAGTTACAGGTCTATGCCACCGTGACCGAGGACTTACAGAAGGCGACCCTGCATGCGTGGTGTACTGTAATTAACCCCACGGCAGACCCTGTGGAGATAACCCTCTCTCTAAAAGTCGCCGAAGCCGATGCAGTTTTCCAAAAGCAAGTTGCAATTGCGCCGGGAACCAGCCGTCACTATATCACCTTTGAGATTGAGAAACCTCGCCTCTGGCATCCCATCGGGCAGGGAGAGCAATATCGGTACGAGGTTGTGTTTACCTTCCAACACCATGAGGAAATCAATATCTTTACCCGGCACGTTGGAATTCGGAGGGTAGAGGTTGACCAGTCGGAACACCCAGAGGAGGGACGATACTTTATCCTCAAAGTGAACAATGAACCCGTGTTTTGCAAAGGGGGAAACTGGGTTCCGGCAGATATGCTCCACTCCACTGTTACCCCGGAACGCTATCGGGAACTGGTTGACCTTGCGATTGGGGCGAACTTCAATATGTTGCGTATCTGGGGAGGGGGGATTTTCGCGTCCCCGGAACTACTGGACTACTGCGACGAAACCGGGATGATGGTCTGGCATGACCTGCTCTTTGCCTGCTCCAAATACCCCGGTGACCACCCCGATTTTGCGCGTGAAGTGGGCGCAGAGGTGACATGGGCAGTGCGCGAGATGGCACACCATGCCTCGTTGGTGGTCTGGTGCGGCAATAACGAAATTGAGGAGGGCGATTGGCATTGGGGTTGGCAGCAGAGTTATCGTGTGACCCCACACTATGCCCTGTTCCATCGGGATTTACCACGGATTGTCACCCACGAAGACCCTAGCAAGTTCTACTGGATTTCGTCGCCCTACTCACCCGATTACAAAAGCCCGCGTGACCCTACGGTGGGGGACCAACACCCGTGGAAGGTATCCCTACAGATGCCCGGTGGGGCAGATTGGTGGGAGTATCGCACGATGGTAGACCGCTTCCCGAATGAAGGGGGCGTTTTAGGCGCATCGTCTCCGGCAACTCTGCGGCAGTTTCTGCCCGAAGGGGAGCGGTATCTGCTCTCGCCGTCGTGGGAGCATCACGATAATCCGTTCGCTATCAATGATATAACTCCCGGCAGTCTCGGTCATGCGTACCAAACGGTGCAACTGTGGACAGGCTTAGACCCAATGACAATGGATTGGGAGCGGTACGCTTTTGTCTCCGCACTACTACAGGCAGAAGGTCTGACCGAGTATATCGCGAACTTCCGCCGACGGATGTTCTCTTCGGCATCGGCGATTTTCTGGATGTACAACGACTCCTGGCCCGCAACGCACGGTTGGACGATTGTAGACTACTACCGCCGGAAGAAACTTGCCTACCACCCGGTTCGTCGTGCCTTCCACCCGGTGGGAGTAGTAGCCGCTAACGAAGGTGATGAACTTTTCGTCGCCGTGGTTAACGATACCACTGAGGTTTTTGAGGGGACGCTGACGTATGGCTGGTTCGATACTATGGAGGAAACCGACTATGCCCCCTCCCTTATCTCGGTTCGGGTTCCTGCCGGGACAGTACAGCGTATCCCCATCCAACCGGGGCTACGTGCTTTGGAAGAGCAGGGAAAAGAGCGGACAGGAATCTTTGCCTCTCTCTATGACAAAGCCGTAGAACCTGTCGTGCAACACCGGGCGTTCTTCGCTCGCTTCGGGGAACTCACTTTGGAGCGTGCGCCGGAGATTCGCACCAAGTTGCAAAACGGGGTACTTACCCTGAACTCGGAGGTGTTCTGTTGGGGGGTCTGCTTGGATGTGGACGGAGAGTTACCGCTTGCCGATAACTGCTTCGACCTGATTCCCGGTATCTCCTACGCGCTACCGTGGGACAGCGCAACTCTCGGTGAACCCCGTATTGTTCGCCTCGGCAACCGGGATGCTTTTTAATCTCTCCCCTCTCAGTCCAAAGCGGACTGAGAGGGGGGAATCCGATATTCTTTGCCCCTTCCTCCTCTCCCGAAGGGCGAGGAGGAAGGGGTGAGGTTTACTTTTTGCGGAGACGTGCCGCAATCGGGGCAAATCCGAGCAGAGCAAAAGCGAGTGTACCGGGTTCGGGGGCGGCGGCTTGCGGGTTGGCAAAAACGAAGTCGTCCGTTGCCACCAAGTCTATTCCATTCGCGATATCCTCTGCTCCTGTCGAAGTGGTATTCACTCCGTCGAAGTTAAAGAGGATTTTATTGCCCAAAGTCAGGCGTACCTCTGTCACCAACGGTTCATCAAAGAGAACACCGAGGAACGAGAATCCCCCATCGCCTGCCACATCCACAAAGAACGTTCCGAGGCTATTTCCATTGTTGAAGTATTCGATACTGGAGGTTCGTGCCAGTTCGACATCCATAAAGATAGCCCCAAAGCCTTGTGTCTTGCCGGGAGTGGTGCTACCGGCTCCGGGAACTACAAAGGTCTGCTCAATGGTGAACTCATTGAACGCCGCAAAGGTTTTGGTTCCAGAGAACGCTGGGAACTGTCCGGCTCCTGTGGTGGGGTTGACACTGGCAAAGCCATCGTTTGCCACGGCATAGGTTTCCGGGTAGAATGCCCCGGCTCCTGAGAAGCGGGTCGTATTGATTCCCGTGGTGTTATCGTTAATTGGCAGTTGGTTGACTCCGGGTGCGGCTAGTGGGGTGGGAACCCCATCCCAAGTAATCCGTCGGGGAGTGGCTCCTGCCGCCGCTAAGAAGGCATCAAAGGCATCCTTTGCGCCCCCTGCCGCCGGGGTTCCCCCAGTACCACGAAATTCGGTTTGTGCAACGGCTCCCGTCGAACCTGTCCATATCAAGGTTGCAACGGTAGTGAATGCTAAAGCAATCTGAGAAACGCGCATCGCTAAATCCTTTCGCCCGGTGACTCGCGGGAAGTGCCGGTCTGACCAAGTTCAGAACCAATGGGATAATTCCCTAGCGGGCGTATAGATTGTAGGAAATTGTGAGGGCGGTTGGTACACTCTAAAGAAAGGAAATCGAGCCTAACTTTCGTTAGGGGGAATACCTAACTAAAGTCAGGTTGGTCGGCAGATGCTGATTTAATAGGCTGGCTATACCGTTCTGTTGCAACTGCCCAAACGTCGTTGAGATGCTCCCAGACTGTGGGGCGAAGACGGTACACTCCTCGGTCAATTCGCTCAAACCAGCCATAGACATTCCGGTTCAGTATCCCCTGCGTCTTGGTGCTGGCTCCCTGTTTTCGCAACATCGCGGGGGTCATTGTGCCGTGATAGTGGAGTAGTACCGCAATCTGGATGGCTTGCTCCCGGT
>Ga0224722_1001738_pt1 | contig 11939 bp, 9 predicted proteins | sample Balambano_FR1_Me_FD_161646 | JGI IMG/M metagenome (GOLD analysis project Ga0224722, IMG submission 161646) | Freshwater sediment microbial communities from Lake Towuti, South Sulawesi, Indonesia - Balambano_FR1_MetaG | ecosystem: Environmental > Aquatic > Freshwater > Lake > Sediment | place...
GCGCCATTCGGCGGCGACGGCACGCAGGGCGGCGAGCGCCCTCCGCGTGTGCGCGGGGCGGAGCCAGCCGACGCGGGCAGCGTCGCAGGCAATGCCGTGGGTCCGGATCAGACTGAAGACCAGATCGCCGCCGCCGCCCGACAGGTCGGTCATCCGGCGGCCCAGGTCCGCGCCGTAGCGGTGCACGAGCGCCAGCCGCCCAAGCTTCAGGCCGGGATTGACCTGCCCGCCATTGCGTCCCGATGCGCCCCAGCCGGGGTATTCGGCGTCGAGAACCACCACCTCCCGCCCGGCCTCGGCAAGGTGCAGCGCCGCCGAAAGCCCGGTGAAGCCGGCACCGATCACCACCGTCTCGGCGGCAACCGGCCCCTGCAGCGCCGGGCGCGGCGGGGAAGGATTGGCCGTCGCCGCCCAGAGGCTGTTGGCCAGAACGGCCCGCTCATGGGCGATGGTCGTCATCGCTCAGGCCACCCGCGGCTCGGCCGGAACGGCCAGGAAGGCGCGGAGCGGGTCGCGGCTGTCGTCGCGGCCCGCCGCCGCGCGTTCGAGAAATTCGATCACGACGGCCTCGTGTTCGGTCACCCGCCGCAGCACCGGAAGGTCGGCCGGCGGCGCGAGCGCCTCGAGCGCCCGGAATTCCGGCATGTAGGCCGGGAACTGCGCGCGCATGTGGCTGGCGAGACCGGCGTAGTTTCCCGCCCATTTTGCAGCTTCGCCGCGGCCTTCGGCGGCAAGCTCGGCATCGCTGCGGACGGTGATGCCGTGCCGGGCGATCAGGGGGCGCAGGATGTCGGCGGTGTGCCGTTCCACCTCGGCGAGGAGGCGCAGGCTGTCGCGCTCGGCCCCATCGAACATCTCGGCAAGCGCGCGATACCAGGCCTCGCCGCTCACCTCCTCCTCAAAGGCGATGACGAGGCCCGAGGCATAGTCGCTGATCGGTCGCGACCTGGAGGTGGCGGGCAGGGACGCGCCGACATCCAGCCGGTCGTGCTTCATCGGCTGGTCGATGTCCACGATCTCGTCCAGTTCCTCGGCGTAGCGGTGACCGGCATAGACCGCCGCCGCGATGATCGCGGGGGCGTTGGCGTCGCCGATCCGTTCGAGCGTGAAGGGCAGCTGCGAGGCGTCACCGCCCGCCGTCGCGAGGATGTCGTCGTAGAGCCCGAGGTTGGGGCGACGCTGCGTCACCAGCACAACGGCCGCCGCGTCGATCCGGCGCAAGGCGCCGGAATAGACGCAAGCGAGCGTCACCGATCCGCGGTCAAATCGGGTCAGGCCATGGGCGGTGACGATCTCGACCCCAAGCGCCAAGATGTGCGTCCGCACCCGCCAGCGCTCCGAGGTCTTGCCGGCCCAGGCCGAGACGCTGTCCTCTTCGGTGACATAGGTCACGCGCTGGCCTGCGCGGACGATCGCCTCGGCGATGACGCCGGCCATGTAGTAGTTGTCACCGTCGAAGACCACGGTCGGGCCGTCCGGAAGACGGCCCTCCATGACGTCGTCGGGCGTGAGGACCGTGGCCCCGCCCGCGGCGATGTCCACATAGGTCTTGCCGTCGAACAGGTCCCGGCGCCAGGTCGCCCCGGTCGCGATCGCGACATGTTCGGCGCCGGTATCGAACACATCCCGGGCCGTCATCGGGCTTGCGCGGAACACCTCGACATTCGGCAGTTTGCGAAGCTGCTGCTCGCGATAGTCGCGGACCCGGATGTACTCGGACATGCCTGGCAGCGCGGCCTCGCGGGTGACGCGGCCGCCAAGGCTGCGGGTCGCCTCGGCCAGCAAGACGCGATAGCCGCGCAGGCCGAGCGTGCGGGCGGCTTCGAGCCCCGCCGGCCCGGCGCCGACGATCAGGACCGACTTCTCCGATCGCCGCGGCCTTGCCCGCTCCGGGTGCCATCCCTTCCGCCACTCCTCGCCCAAGGTCGGGTTCTGGGTGCAGCGGATCGGCGTTCCGGTGCTGTCGCCGGCATAGCAGACGTTGCAGCCGATGCATTCGCGGATGTCCTCGAAGCGGCCCTCCTCGATCTTCTTCGGCAGGAAAGGGTCGGCGATCGAGGGGCGGGCCGCCCCGATCAGGTCGGTGATGCCGCGGCGGATCTGGCCGACCATCGTATCGGGCGAGGTGAAGCGGCCGACCGTCACCACCGGCCGTGTCGTCGCGGACTTGACCCAATGCATGTAGGGTTCCAGCGCGGCCTCCCTGGTGAAGCGGCTGGCCCCCATTTCGAGCGTGTAGTCGGCGATGTTGATGTCCCAGAGATCCGGCAGTTCGGCCAGCATCTCGAACATGTCGCGGCGCTCGCCGGGGATCGGCTGGCCATCCTCGCCGATCGTCTCGTCGGCCTTGAAGCGGACCGCCACGGCGCAGCGGTGGCCGACCGCGTCCTTCGTGTCCTCGATCAGTTCGCGCACGAGCCGCACCCGGTTGGCGAGGCTGCCGCCGTATTCGTCGGACCTCGTGTTGATCCGCGGGTCGAGGAAGTTCGCGATCAGGTAGCCGTGCGTCGCATAGACATAGACGACGTCGAACCCGGCGTCGCGGGCGCGCAGGGCCGCCTTGCGGTGCCAGCGGCGCAGGTTCGCGATGTCGGTCTTGTCCATCGCCCGCGTCTGGAACGGCATGCCCGCCAGGTTCGGCAGGCTCGCCACGTCCATCGACGGCAGGCGGGTCATCAGGTTGGCCGAGCGGGCGCCCGAATACCACAGCTCCGCCCCGGCAAGCGCCCCATGGGCGTGGACCATGTCGGTCATCAGCGCATGGGCCCGCAGGTCGCTGTCGTCCCAGAGCGAGGCCGAAACATGCGGCAGGTCGTCGGAACTGGGATGGATGGAGGTGTACTCCGTGCAGACCACCCCCCAGCCGCCCTCGGCCTTCATGCGGCGCATCTGGGCGAGCGTGTTCGGGCGCAGGTAGCCCATGCCGGTGCAATGTGGCACCTGGTAGAACCGGTTCTTGGTCGTGACCGGTCCGATCCTCAGGGGTTCGAAGAGCGGAGCGTAACGCGGATCAATCGTCATCTTTCATGTCCCAGCAGGAGAACAGGCCGGCGGCGACCAGCGCCTGGACGCCGTGATGCGCCGCCGTGTCGCGGGTCAGGCGGGCATAGGCCGCGTCGAGTTGCGTGCGATCCCGGAAGGTGATCAGCGTGGCGTGGCAGCGCGGGTTGCCGCTGTCGGTATCCATCGGCGTGTCCGTCACCCGACGGCCGACCCCGCTGGAGGCGACCAGCAGATCCTCGTCGCGCAGCGCCGCCACGAACCGGGCATAGCGTTCGGAAAAGCCCGGAAGGCCGGTTCCGGGCGGCAGGTTGAAGGTGCTGACCATCCAGATCACCTCACGCACGCCCTGCGGCGAGCGCGGGCAGTTCGCGCCGGAACGGAACGTCGTCGGATCGCGGTGCCCCCAGTTCGCGGGCGAAGCGGTGGCCGCTGTAGACGGCGGCGGCGATCGTTCCCGGGGCGAGGCAATCGCCGATCCGGGTGACCGAGGCCGGGGCTTCGGCTCCCTCGCCGATCAGGCGGCAGAGGTCGTGGAACAGCCGGTCGTCGGGGCGCCGCATGGTCACCGGGACGAAGGTCGCACAGGCGATCTCGCGGGGCCTGCCGGTGAAGTTGCATGTGGCGGTGACGGCCTGCGGACCGATCGCGGCGATGGAATGCAGCGGCAGGATCGTCACCTCCATCTCCAGCAGGCGCGTCTGGATCCGCTCCTGCTCCAGGGTGTTGTGGGTGAAGTGCGAGACCTCGGCGGCCGTGGTCACCAGCGTCACATCGCGGCCGGCGCCGCGCAATTTCTCGGCGATCAGCCCGCCCATGTAATAGTGATCGTCGTCGAACACGACGACGGGTCCCGCCGGCAGCGCACCGCCGGTGATCGCATCCGGCGTCATGACGGCGGCGCGCGGGTCGCGCGGGATCGGCGCGTAGAGAGTGCGCCCCATGCCGCTGTCGCACCATTGCGAGCCGGTGGCGATCACGACATGATCGGCGCCGAATTCCAGCACCTGCCCGGCCGTCAGCCGGCTGTCGAGAAAGGTCTCGACATTCGCCATGCGGCCGATCTGGTACACCCGGTAGTCCGACACGCGCTTCCATTCCCGGAGCCCCGGCAGGCCGGATGCTTCGCAAAGCACGCGCCCGCCCAGAGCGGTGGCGGCCTCGGCCAGCGTCACGTCATAGCCGCGCTGACCGAGGGCGCGCGCGGCTTCCAGCCCGGCGGGCCCGCCGCCCAGGATCAGGACAGAGGCTTCGGCGTGCTTCGGCGCCATGCGCTCGGGGTGCCAGCCCCTGCGCCACTCCTCGCCCATCGTCGGGTTCTGGGTGCAGCGCATCGGCGTGGCGAGGAAATCCGCCGTGACGCAGATGTTGCAGCCAATGCATTCGCGGATGTCCTCGATCCGGCCTTCCTCGATCTTCTTCGGCAGGAACGGATCGGCGATCGACGGCCGCGCCGCGCCGATCAGATCGAGCGCGCCGGACCGGATCAGCGCCACCATCGCATCGGGCGAGGTGTAGCGCCCGACGCCGACGACCGGTTTCGACGTGACCTTCTTCACGAAGGACACGTAGCTGTCCTGGAACCCGCTCGGCGAAAAGCGCGCGGTCATGCTGTCATTGGTCCAGTCGCTGAGGTTGACGTCCCAGAGGTCCGGAATCTCGGCCAGCATCTCGACGACATCGCGCCCTTCGCCTTCGGAACTGAGCCCGGCATCGCCCATGAGCTCGTCCACGCCGAACCGCAGGGCGATGCCGCAGCTGTCGCCGACCGCCTCCTTGGTCTCGGTCAGCACCTCGCGCAGCAGCCGCACGCGGTTTTCCAGGCTGCCGCCGTAGGCGTCGGTCCGGTGATTCCGGCGGCGCGACAGGAAATGCGACAGCGCGTTCAGATCGTGGCCTGCATAGACATAGATGATGTCGAAGCCGGCCTCGCGGGCCCGTTTCGCGGCCTGAACGTACCAGCGGCGCAGGTTGCGGATGTCCGCCAGATCCATGGCGCGCGCCTGTACCGGCTCGAGGTAGGCGACCGGGCCTGCGCTCGGGCCCATCGGAATTTCACGGCTGTAGCGGTTCGGCGTGGTCATGCCGTCGTAGCAGGGCTCGATCCCGGCCAGACCGCCGTGCTCGTGGATCCGGTCGGTCATCCTTCGAAAGACCGGAATGTCGCGGTCGTCCCACAGCCGGCCCTCGATCACCGGCGACAGTTCCGAGCTGTGGTGGATCTCGACCTGTTCGGTGCAGACCACGCCCCAGCCGCCCTCGGCCTTGACGGCGCGCATTTCGATCATCGACGAGGGGTACTGGTGGCCCATGCCGTTGCAGTGCGGCACCTGGTAGAAGCGGTTCCTGGTCGTCACCGGGCCGATCTTCACGGGCTCGAAAAGGACGTCGTACCGCGGGTCGCGGGTCCGGCTGCCGGACGGGGGGGAGAGGATGTTCATGGGGTCCGCATCGTTGTGCCAAGCCGCTGGTGGCGCGCGTCACAGCTGCCGCATCCGGCGGCGAACCGGCCGAGGACTTCGGTCGCCGCCCGGACGCCGCTGAGGTGGGCGCCGGCGTAGAGCGCAGGCAGGTCCGGCGAGGTCGCCTCGCCCGCGAAGTAGAGTCGGTTGGCGAGCGGTTCGGCGAGCGCCGCGCGCGCGCCGGCGGCGCCGGGCCGCAGGACCGCATAGGCGCCGATGCTGTGCCGGTCGCCGGTCCAGCCGGTGAAGGTCGTGGCGGCGATGTGCTTCCGCGCGCCGGAACCGACGGCGCGCACGAATTCGCCGATGGCGAAGTCGGTCGCCGCCCCTGCCCCGGCGGCGGCAAGGTCGCGGCCGAAATCGCCGCCGACATAGCCCACGACGTAGTCGTGGCCGGTCGGGAAGGTCAGGAACTGGCACTGCGCGCGCGCCTCCGCGCCGTCCCTGAGGACGGTCAGGATGGTGCTCTCCGCAAGCCCGAAGCGCTCGCCATCGAACCTCAGCCCGACCTTTTCGAGAACACCCATCGGCAGGCCGTCGATCGCCTGCCGCTTGCGGTCGGGCAGCGGCGGATGGAACCGGATCCGGTCTGCCGCCAAGACGCCGACCGGCACGGTGACGATGCAGGCGGCGGCGCGGATCGCGCCCCGCGAGGTCTCGACCCGGACGCCCGACCCGCCCCAGTCGATGGCCGTCACGTCGGTCGCAAGCGTTACCGGCACGTCGTGCCCGTACAGTGCCGCGAGCGTGCCCAGCCCCTCGCGGACGAGCAGATCGACCTCGTATTCGGCATGGGCGTTGTAATCGGCGGTCGAAACCTCGTCGAGTTCGGCCCCGAAGTCGAGCGGGCCGACCCAGGCGGCCGCCGTCTGGACCCAGGGCCAGTCAGGGGCCACGAGCGACCCGATGGGCAGGTCGCCCGGTGCCCTCTCCGCGGCCGCCGCGATCCGTGCGCCGGTTGCCCAGTAGCGGCGCACCTCGGCGCGTGGCGCCCGGCGTCCGTTGAGAAAGACCTGCTCCCGGTCGGCCCGATAGACCTCAAGGCCGATGCCGGCCGCTTCGGCCAAGGCGATCTGCGGCAGGTCCGCCGGGCCCTGCAGCCATTGGCAGCCGCGATCGAAAGGCTGCCCGAGGCTTAGGCTTTCGGTGTAGGCCCGGCCGCCGATCCGGTCCCGCGCCTCGACGACGACGACCGCGCGGCCCGCCGCGATCAGGCGCGTTGCCGCCGCGAGCCCCGCGGCGCCGGCGCCGATCACCACGACATCGGGCACCGACGGCAGGTTCCCGGCCGCACCCGGCGCCGCAAGGGTTGCACCCAGCCCGGCCATGACCGCCCGCCGCCCGATCACGTCGCGCCTCTCGTCCAGGGTCTTGCCGGATCCGAGGCGAAATGGCGGGGGAAGGCGCGCGCCAGAAGGTCGCGCATCTTGCCGATCGCCACGTCGCGGTTCTCGGCAGCGCGACCGATCAGCAGCGCGAGCCAGAGACCATCGGCCATGGCCTCGATCGCCTCCGCCACCACGCGGGCGTCGACGTCGTCATAGCCGCCCTCGGCAATCAGGGCGGCGCAGACCATGGTAAGGGCGTCGACGCGTTCCGCATCGTAGCGCGACGCGACCTCGCGATAGACGGCGCGAAACCCGGCATCGCCGAAAAAGGCGAACCAGGCCGCGATCGAGGCACGGTTGCAGATCGACGGGTCGAACAGACTGTCGGCGAACCCGGCCAGGCGGTCGGCCGCGGTCAGATCGGTGGCCTCGTAGATCGGGAACCACACCTTCCGCACGCTGTCGGCCAGGTGTTCCAGCGTGGCCCGCAGGAGCTCGTCCTTGCTGCCGAAATGCTGCGCCACGGTTCCGACCGAGAGACCCGCGCGCAGGGTGACTTCGGCCACCGTCAGACGGGCCAGGCCGACATTGGCGATCGCCTCGATCGCCGCGTCAATCAGCTGGCGCTGGCGTTCTCCGGGGGGGGCATAGCGCGGGAGGGTGGCTCCGGGTGCAGCAGTCGTCATGGGAGATTCCGTTGGGGTTGGCGATCAGGCGGGACCCTAGTCCCGTGCAAAGAACAGTAGGTCGTCATCGTGGCAGTCGAGCCAGACCGGACTGTCATCCGGCACGCCCGGGCCGTCGTCCGGTCGGGACACGAGCATCGGCGTTCGGCAGCCTTGCGCCTCGATCCGGAAGTGGCTTCGTTCGCCAAGGTAGGTGCGCGACAGGATCCTGCCGGAAGCGGCCCGCTCGCCGGTCCGTCCGCCGGCGGGCGTCAGCGTCAGGCGCTCGGGCCGGATCGCTACGCAGAGCTTCCGGCCGAGCTGCTCGGCGACCGCGGCGGCGGCGAGGCGGCGTCGGCCGAGGCCCTCCACGTCGACCACGACATGTCCGTTGGCACGGTCGATCACTTCGGCCTCGAGGAAGTTCATGTTGCCGATGAACGCCGCGACCGCCCGCGACCCCGGCCGGCGGTAGAGCATGTCGGGAGTGTCGGCCTGCAGCACCCGGCCGTCGGCCATTACCCCGATCCGGTCCGACAGCGCCAGGGCTTCCTCCTGATCGTGGGTCACGAACACGAAGGTGATCCCGACCGCCCTTTGCAGCCGGCGGAGCTCTTCCTGCATCTGCTCGCGCAACCGCTTGTCGAGCGCGCCGAGCGGCTCGTCGAGCAGCAGCACCTTCGGCCGCAGCACAAGCGCACGCGCAAGCGCCACGCGCTGCCGCTGCCCGCCGGACAGCTCGTGCGCGCGTCGTGTGCCATAGCCGGGCAACTGGACCACCTCGAGCATCTCGGCCACCTTCCGCGCGATCTCCGCCCTGGGCGCGCCCCTCCCGCGGAGGCCGTAGCCGATGTTGTCCGCCACGTTGAGGTGCGGAAAGATCGCATAGTTCTGGAACACCATGTTGATCGGCCGCAGGTAGGGCGGCATGTCCCGGATGCTTGCACCATCGAGCGTGATGTCGCCCGTGCTGACCGGCTCGAACCCGGCCAGCATCCGCAAGAGCGTCGTCTTGCCCGATCCCGATCCGCCGAGCAGCGAGAAGAACTCACCGCGCCGGATCTCGAGCGACACGCTGTCGACCGCGGTGAAGGAACCGAACCGCTTGGACACCCCTGCAATCGACAGGAACGGGTCGGGCGTCATGGCGCTCTCGCGTCCGGGCGGCGGGCGCCCATGCGTCCGATGGCGAGCGCAGCGAAGACCAGGAGGAACGAGGCGCCGAGGATCAGACTGGCAAGCGCCAGCACCGAGGGGAACTCCCTAGGGAAGCGGAGCTGCGACCAGATGTACATCGGCAGCGTGGCGTCGGTGCTCGACAGGAAGAAGGCCATGATGAATTCGTCGAAGGACACGGTGAAGGTCAGAAGCAGGCTCGACACCACGCCCGGCAGAACGATCGGGAAGGTGACGCGCCAGAACGTCGCCCAAGGGCCGACGCCGAGATCGGCCGAAGCTTCTTCCATCGAGACATCGAAGCCCTCGAACCGCGGCAGGAGGGTTGCGACGGCGAAGGGCAGACAGACGATCAGATGGCCGATCGCGACCGTGTAGAGCGACAGCGGCACGCCGAGCCGGGACAGAAGCACGAGCAACGCCACGCCGAAGATGATCCCCGGCACCACGAGCGGCAGCATGATGAAGGCGACGATGGCGCTCTGCCCGGGAAGCCTTCGGCGGGTGATCGCCCGGGCAGCCATCAGTCCCACCGCGGTGGACAGGACCGACACCACGACCGCCACGCGGACACTGTTCCAGAGCGAATCCCAGAGCTGCGCCCGCCCCATCAGCGCGGCGAACCATTGCGTGGTGAACCCCTCGAGCGGGAAGCGCACATAGATCGACGTGTTGAAGGCGAAGAGCGGAATGAACAGGATCGGCACGTAGAGAACCGTCAGAAACACCCAGGCATAGACCCGCAGCGGCAGGTTCGGCCGCGTGATGTAGCTCGTCTCCCTCATGCCGACCGCTCCCTGAACGTGCGCGCGAGGTAGAGGAACACGAAACCCGTCAGCGCGATCCAGAGCATCAGCACGATCGACAGCGCAGCCCCCATCGGCCAGTTGTTCACCGGCCCGAACTGCAGCTGGATCAGGTTCCCGATCATCGCGCCGTCCGGGCCGCCGAGAAGCGCGGGCGTGATGTAGTCGCCGGTCGTCGGGATGAAGATCAGGAAGGTCGCCGACACGATGCCCGGCACCGACAGCGGCAGCGTGATCCGGAAGAATCGCCGCGCCGGCCCGTCGCCGAGGTCGGTCGCGGCCTCGAGCAGCGAGCGGTCGATCTTTTCCAGCGAGACGTACAGCGGCAGGATCGCGAAGGCGGCCCAGGCATGGGCGAGCGTGATGATGACCGCGGTCGGGCTGTAAAGCAGGAAGGCGAGCGGTTCGGCGATCAGGCCGAGCGACAGGAAACCCGAATTGATCACGCCTTCATAGCCGAGAATGACCTTCCACGCGAACACGCGCAAGAGGTAGCTCGTCCAGAATGGCAGCGTCATCAGGATGATCCAGAGCATCTTGTGGCGGTGCACGTGGAACGCGACGTAATAGGCCATCGGATAGCACAGCGCGACCGTCGCCACCGTGGCGATGCCGGCCACCCAGAAGGAACGCAGGAGAAGGGCGAGGTAGATCGGCTCCTCGGCCGCCTTGCGGTAGTTGTCGAGCGTGGGCGTGGTGTCGAAGCCGATCCCGCCGCGGGTCCAGAAGCTCATCGCGACCAGGATGAGGACGGGCAGCAGCACGCCGACCAGCATGATCGCCATCGCGGGCGACAGGAGCGCGTAACCCGCCACCGCGGGGCGGCGGTAGAACCAGGCACCCGGCGAGCGCGCGCCGGACAGCACGCCGCCCGGGGCGGGTTCCGCGATGCTGCTCATGACGGCGGCTCTCCGGACCCTGCGGCGCGACTAGAAGCCCGCCTTGATCGTCTCGAACAGCTCGTTCATGCGGGTCTCGAACTCCTCGTCCTGCGGGATCTGGAAATGGCCGGCCGCGAGGATGTCCGCCGGGGTCTTGCTGACGCCGAGCCCGGCCAGGGTCTCGGAGTCAAACGACTCGAAGGATCGCGCGTTCGAATGGCCATAGCCGTAGTCGCGGATCATGAACTCGCCCGCCTCGACGCTCAGGAGCGAGTCGATGATGTCATAGGCCCGGTCGAGGTTCGGCGCGTCCTTGTGGATCATCACGCCGCAGACCCAGGTCAGCGCGCCTTCCTTCGGCTGCGCGAACTTCACCGGCACGCCCTGGCTCCGCAGCTGCGTCGCGGAGCTGTTCCAGGTCATCGCCGCCGCCAACTCGCCCGAGGCCAGCGCCTGTTCCAGCGTCGTCGTGTCGTCGGTATAGACGCGGATCAGCGGCCGCTGCGCACGCATCACCTCGGCGACCCGGTCGAAGGCGGCGTCCGTCGCAATCTCGGTGAACGGCACGCCGGCCTTGATCGCGCCGCACCACCAGGCGTCGCCGCCCGAGGCGAGCGAGGCGAGCTGCCCCGCATAGCGCTCGTCCCAGAGCATGTCCCAACTCTCTTCGCCCTGAAGCTCGAACAAGTCCGTGCGATAGGTGATCGAGGTCTGTCCCCAGTCGAACGGCGCGAGCCAGGTGCGGCCTTCACCCGCATCGTTGCCGGTGATGCTCACAAGCTCCGGCATCACGTCGGGCCAATTCGACAGCCGCGACACGTCGATCGGCTGGAACAGGCCGGACGCGATCCAGCGCAGGAGACTTGCATTGCAAGGGTGTGCCACGTCCACAACGAAGCCGCCGCGCATCTTGGTCAGCCCCTCTTCGGTGCCGCCAAAGATGGCGAAGTTCGGCAGGGCGCCGTTCTTCGCCTGATAGGCCCCGAACAGTTCGGGAATGTCGTATCCGCCCCAGGTGAAGAAGGTGCCCTGTTCGCCCTGCGCCAGGGCCCTTCGCGGCAGCAGTGGCGCCGACACGAGGCCAATGCCGGCCGCCAGCAGCGCAAGGTTGAAGGCGCGCCGGTCGAGCCGGCCGTGCCGCAGCTTGTCCAGTTCTGTCACAAGGCCCATCGTCGCTTCTCCGGGCTGGTTGCAGGAACGCTTCCTTTGTCACGCAGCGTCGCTTCTTGAATGAACGTGCATTCACTCGCGCGATGAGTCAAGGCTCTCCGGTCGCGTCGCAAGGGCCCAGCCCGCACACATCCCTCCGCTGCGCCGAAATCCGCGCGCGATCGTGCGGCGAAGCTTGGAGAGCCGGTTCCATCGAGCCCCCGAGCCGATGCTTCCCGGCGCGGGCAATTCGGGCCGGCTACCTGCCTCCCGGTCAACTGCGAGCTTTGACGCAACGACCTTCCTTGCGGGACGGTCTGCGACACGCTGCTTGGTAGCCCGGCACGCCGGCGGCCACATCAATCCGGATCTTTACTTCGTTAGGCTTCTCGGCGCCGATACGAAGTTGAATCACATTGTCTATTTGGCTCCGGCGGTAGGGATCGAACCTACGACCAATTGATTAACAGTC
>Ga0224722_1001740_pt1 | contig 11933 bp, 12 predicted proteins | sample Balambano_FR1_Me_FD_161646 | JGI IMG/M metagenome (GOLD analysis project Ga0224722, IMG submission 161646) | Freshwater sediment microbial communities from Lake Towuti, South Sulawesi, Indonesia - Balambano_FR1_MetaG | ecosystem: Environmental > Aquatic > Freshwater > Lake > Sediment | place...
AATCATTACAGGCTAATAAATATAGGGTTCTGAAGGTTGAAGATAAGGAGACTGTAATAGAAAAAATGAGAAAGGAGAGTGTTGAAAATGGCGAGCATGAAACTTCCACCGAAACCGAGTGATGTGACTTGGACAGATGACCAGTGGAAAGCAATTGTTGCGAACGGACAAGATATATTAGTTGCTGCCGCAGCGGGGTCTGGAAAAACAGCTGTTCTTGTTGAAAGAATGATCAAGAAAATTGTTTCAGAAGATCATCCGATGGACGTCGATGAGATGCTAGTCGTTACTTTTACAAATGCTTCCGCGGCAGAAATGAAGCACCGTATGGGAGAGGCACTTGAGAAGGCAATTGATGAAAATCCTACATCGAGACATCTTCGAAAGCAACTAAGCTTACTAAATAAGGCAAGCATTTCGACTCTCCATTCCTTTTGCTTAGAGGTGATTCGAAAGTTTTATTATAAAATTGAAGTTGACCCAGGTTTTAGAATCGCTGATGAAACAGAAGCACAGCTCTTAAGAGACGAGGTTTTGGATACCATATTTGAAGAAGAGTACGGGAAGGAAGCGAATACTGAATTTTTTGATTTAGTTGATATATTTTCAAATGACCGTAGTGATACGGCCCTTCAAGTGATAATCCGTGAGCTCTATGATTTTGCACGTTCAAATCCATCGCCCAAGAGCTATCTACAATCAATTATTGATATGTATGATGTAGATGAACAAACAACGATCGAATCATTGCCCTTTTATCAGACACTTATTTTTGATATTCAACTCCAGCTTCAAGGTGCAAGGGGCTTATTTGAAGCTGCTCTTGAAATAACGAAGCTACCAGAAGGACCAAGTCCTCGGTCGGAAACTTTTACTGATGATATTAGAATCATTGATCGATTACTTGAAGCAAGTAGCCACTCGTGGGATGAGTTATATAACACACTGCTAAGTGAATCATTTTCAAAGCTAAAACCATGTAAAAAAACGGAGTATGAGGAGATTCTATTAGAAAAATCTCAAAAACTTCGAGACAAAGGGAAGAAAATGGTTCAAGCCTTACAAGCTGAGCTCTTTTCGCGAAAACCGCAAAGCTTCATTCATGACATGAAACAGATGAAGTCGTATATTCAAACATTGGTTAACCTTGTCGAGGAATTTTCTAAACGATTTGATTTAATAAAGAGGGAAAAAGGACTCGTCGACTTTGCTGATTTAGAGCATTATTGCCTCCAGATATTATCAAATCCAGAAGAAAGTACGGATCATGAGTTCGAACCTTCTGAAGAAGCAATGTCCTATCGCCGTCAATTTAAAGAAGTCCTTGTCGATGAGTATCAGGATTTAAATTTGGTACAGGAAGCGATTATAAATTTAGTAACTAAAGACGAAGAGATGACAGGGAATTTGTTTATGGTAGGAGATGTAAAGCAATCGATTTATCGCTTCCGCTTAGCAGAGCCGAATTTATTTTTGGGTAAATATAACCGATTCACCTCACAGGGTGAAGAATCTGGGCTACGAATTGATTTAGCTCGGAATTTCCGGAGCCGAAAGGAAGTTCTTCATGGAACCAACTATTTATTCAAGCAGATTATGGGTGTATTAGTTGGAGAAATCAACTATGATGAAGCGGCAGAGTTAATTACTGGTGCGTCCTACCCGGAGGAAGCTGTTCCAGTTGAGTTGTTGATCATTAATAGTGATGGCAAAGAGGAAATTTCGAGTGAGGAAGGGGAAACTGAGTTCCAAGGTGACTCCTTTGATGAAGAAGAACTCGAACAATCTCAGCTTGAAGCTAAGCTTATTGCGAGTAAAATACACGATCTAATTCAAGGGCGAGAGCCTGTTTACAATCCTAAAACAAAGAGCTCTAAGCCGGCTTCGTATAAAGATATTGTCATATTGCTTCGATCGATGACGTGGGCTCCACAGATTATGGAGGAATTAAAAGATCAGGGTATACCGGTTTACGCAAACCTATCAACGGGTTATTTTGAAGCAACTGAAGTCGTTATTATGATGTCACTGCTACATGTCATTGATAACCCATATCAGGATATCCCACTTGCTTCTGTTCTTCGTTCTCCGATTGTGGGCTTAACAGAAGAAGACCTTGCTTGTGTTCGCATGGAGGGTCGAAGAGGTTCTTTTTATGAGGCTCTCACTTCCTTTTACCGAAAAGCACCACAGGAAATGAATGAAGAGGCGCATGATAAGATTGTTCCTTTTATGGAGAATTTATCAAAATGGCGAACAGCTGCTAGACAAGGTGCACTATCAGAGTTACTTTGGCAGCTATTTCGCGAAACGGGATTCTTTGACTTTGTGGGTGGTTTGCCAGGCGGGAAGCAGAGACAAGCGAATTTACGTGCTCTGTATGACCGTGCTCGACAATATGAGGAAACATCGTTCCGTGGATTGTTCCGCTTTCTTCGATTTATTGAACGAATGAGAGAACGTGGGGACGACCTAGGTGTTGCACGTGCACTTGGGGAAAGTGAAGATGTTGTTCGGATTATGACGATTCATAGTAGCAAAGGGTTAGAATTTCCAGTCGTTTTTGTGGCTGGACTGGGCCGCCAGTTCAACATGATGGATATCAGGAAATCCTATATGCTAGACAAGGAGCTCGGTTTTTCTGCAAAGTATGTGGATCCTAAAAAGAGAATCTCGTATCCATCGTTGCCCCAGCTAGCTTTTAAACGCAAAAAGAAACTCGAGATGTTAGCGGAAGAAATGCGTGTTTTGTATGTTGCGTTAACACGGGCAAAAGAGTACTTATATTTACTAGGAACCGTAAAGAATGTAGAAAAGAAGCTTGAGGACTGGGAGCAATTCTCAACCCATGCTGACTGGCTGTTAAAAGAATATGACCGTCAATCAGCGAAGGGGTACCTAGACTGGATTGGGCCATCCTTAATTAGGCATCAAGATTGTCAGGAGTTACGAAATGGAAAGGAAATCGGACATCTTGTTCCTGAAGAGATTTCAAACCATTCATCGTGCTGGAAGATAGAAGTAATCGACGGAGTACAGTTGGCTTCTATGAAGGAAACGGTCTTAGAAGAAAACGATCATTTATTAGAACTTGTAAAAGAGGGGAAAGAACTCTCGGTTACATCAGAGCAAAACGAACAGGTGCTTTCACAATTAGGGTTCAAATATGAATACTTCGCACCTGCCACTCATCGTTCCAAGCAGTCTGTTTCTGAAGTGAAAAGGCAAAGAGAATTGCAGGATGAAGAAAGTGGTATAGAATTGCAAAAAAAATTCAGGAAACCACTAATCAATCGTCCACGTTTTATGCAGGAAAAATCCTTAACCCCGGCAGAGCGAGGAACGGCTATGCATGCGGTGATGCAGCAGATTGATATAAATAAACCAATCACTTTTGCTAGCATTATGAGCCAATTAAAGGAAATGGTTCAACGTGAACTGTTAACGCTTGAGCAACTTGAGGTAATAGATGTTGACCAGGTGGTACAATTTTTTGAATCGAAGCTCGGTGTTAGATTACTAAGTGCAAACACAGTCTTACGTGAGATTCCTTTCAGTTTATCTCTTCCTGCAAGCGAAGTGTATGCAGATTGGAAGGGAGAGGAGGAGGCCGTTCTCCTTCAAGGTATCATTGATTGTGTTTTTGAAGATGAGGAAGGACTTGTCTTACTTGATTTTAAAACGGATGGAATTCATCGATACAAGGGTGGATATGAAGAAGCGAAGTTGATTCTTGAAGATCGGTACAAAGTCCAAATTGAGTTATATAGACGAGCATTAGAGGAAATATGGAAGAAGAAAGTAAATGAATCGTATTTATTCTTCTTCCATGGTGCACATATCATGAAAATGGACTAAATGCGTAGTCAGCAGGAGATATACTCTTGCTGGCTTTTTTTAAAGAGGGGAGTAAAACAAGGAAACAACTAGGTGAGAACTATGTTTCACCTAGTTATTTCCTATTGTTGGCTGGTCAATTAAGTTCGTATCTAACACATTGCTAGCTGAAAATCCGTTATTAGTAATGATTATACCGCCTGTATTTACAGAACCAGCACCAGTGACAGATTTAGCGTTACTTTTAGGTGAGATGTAGAGTGCATCGCCGAATTGGACAATTCCACCGCTCACCGTTGTAATTTGGACGGGTCCGATAATTGCGGGCATAAAAAACATCCTTCACATATGAGTCTAATCAGTCTGCATCAAGTTTTTCTTTGGTAAAAGCTGACGAATATGCTTGATGCGTGCTTCCATATTGATTGCTTGCGTATTTCCAACATGAAGAATAGAGGAAGAGGAGAAGGCCATCACATTAATGGTATTCACATGAATCATTGGATTTTGATGAAAGGAAGTGATCATCACTTCTTCCTTTTCTTGGGGAAAAATAATGGGGCGTTGAAAGATGGGATATTTTGAGAAATCCTCCTCATCACCTATAAACAACTGCTTTTCCCGTTGTACAGCAATCGCCCTATTGAGACCATTAATAATGTTTGAATCCCCAAGTTGAATGACGGATGAAATAGCTGCATTTGTAATGTGAATATGTTTAACAGAACTTGATCGTTGAAGCATGTTATCAACCTTCCACGGCTAAAGGTACAAAGGGGCCAATGATTAGAGATTCAGCAGGAGTATCGAACGCTGATGCTAGTTGGATCGTTTCCGCATCTCCTACCATTAATAATGAAGAACTCGATACACCGACCACTCGAATATCTCCCACATGTATATCCCGATTGTATACTTGAAAATTGATCATTCCTGTTTCATCCCTTTCACATTTTCCGGTAAATTCTTAATAAAAACCTCTACGCCATGCTCCATTTCCTTGTGAAACTGATCAGTAATCGTTTTTTCTAACTCTGAACGGTCCTCGGTTTCTATAATTCCTGTGGAAAATTCGCGTATATAATGTTCTACTCTTTTTGGTATTTGTTTTTTGATATCTTCCTCGATAAAGTGATAGTACGAGTCATCGAGATTTGTTTCCAGTTTTGCTTGGGTTTGCTCAAATATAGCAGGTAAATGATTGCCCATATATTCATATACTATATCCTCGAGTTCCATCGTTCTTTGAAACATTTGCTTTGGAGGGGAAGAAGTCTTGATGGATTGATTTGGAACAGAGAAATCATCGATTCCTTGTAGATCGGATGGATTTAGTCCAATATTTAAAGTACCATCAAGGGATTCTACCTTGAGTTGATCAAATTTGTATTCAATTCGATCCACATGAACAGTTGGTCTTTCATTGAGTTGTGATATTTCTTTTTGCATTTGTAATATACTTCGTTCAAGAGCTCGAATCCGGTGTTCTTGGCTTTCAACAAGTTGGTGAAGCTGTCTTAAGTAATCGTAGAATTCATTATTCATACTGACACCTTCCCTTCTTTTATGAAATGGATAACGGAACAGCTGGAGAATCTATATACGACCCAATATCACTTCCTGTAAGTTCAGATGAATCCTGAGTAGTTACGATTGTGCCGCCGGGATGAATAGGTTCAGGTGCAGGTCCTGTGAAACCTCCCGTATTATATAGATGGGCGGTTGGGCGAATCACTCCAGCACTGCCAATCTGTAAAACGGATGAATTCGTGATCGCATCAATACGTAGAAGATTAATAGATATATTTTGTTGAATATAGAAATTCATATCATCACCTGCTTTTTAAGCATTTAAAATATTTCCTTGGTCAATGCCGTCATGATCATACGCGTTGGTAGAGCTAAACTTGTTATATACTCGTAACCCATCCCCTGTATTAAAGGAACCTGCCCCTGAGTAGGTCTTGGCATTAGAAATAGGCATGATTTTATATACATCTCCAATATGAAAAATGGAACTACTTCCAATTGAGATTACTTGAGCTACACCGACTATTGCTGGCATACACTACACCCTTTGTTTAAGATTCCTTACATTGTATGTGCCTAGAAACTAGATGTGATTTATTTATGAAAAAAGTTGAATTATGTGATTTGTACAATAACAGAATTCTTCATGTGTTTGTTAAAGTAGTAGCCGTTTCCTATTTAGGGGACAGTTTTGGTGCTTATTGGGAATGTTTCAAGTATAATAGGTTTCAGGGAGTGTAGAAATAGGGAGGGATATCTATAAGAAATCAGGAGAGAATTGTTTCCATTGATATCATGAGAGGTTTATCCATATTGGGGATTTTCTTAGTAAACATGCTTTCTTTTCATACTCCAATCCTTTATATTGACCCATTTGATACATGGACGACAACTAGTGACCGCTTGTTTTACTCTTGGATTGATTTGTTCATTCAAGGAAGTATATATCCTTTATTCTCTTTTCTCTTTGGTTATGGTTTTGTTATTTTAAGAGAGAGAACCATTTCTAAGGGTGGAACATTTTTCGCCATAGCAATAAGGAGATTACTTTTTTTGTCCTTTATTGGTTGGGTTCACGCGAACTATATTTGGCATGGAGATATTCTTTTTACCTACTCCTTGTTTGGTATCCTCCTGCTACTCTTTATCAGACTTAGAGGAAAAGTACTTATGTTACTGGGGTTGATCTTATACTTTGCTCCTAACGTGGTTATTACGGTCATGATGATCTTAGCCTCAATGGTTGCTGGTAATGGGGAATTTACGGTGGCAGATGAGACACGTGCTCTAGCGTCGTATAAAGCTTATCAGAATGGCACTTATGAGGAAATTCGAGAGCAAAGATTTATTGACTGGTATTTAGTCAATAATCCAGGAAATCTGTTCTTTATGCTCTTTTCGATCTTTCCAATGTTTTTAATCGGAGGAGGAGCGGCGAAAGAAAACTGGTTAAGAAGAGTAAAAGAATTACAGAGACCGTTTCTAGTAGCCATAGGGATAACATTACTCATTGGATTGTTTATTAAGAGCGCTCCTTATTGGTTAACAAGAAACTGGGCAACCGAATATACTCAAGATATGCTTGGTGGTCCTCTTTTATCTATATCATACATCCTTCTGATCGCACTTGGTTCGAATCATCAACGAGGCTTACAGGTCTTAAAATTCTTTGGACCTGTTGGGAAGCTTAGTTTCACAAATTACTTAGTTCAATCCATCGTATCGACGATGATATTTTATTCTTACGGTCTTGGTCTGTATGGACAAGTGTCAGTTATTGAAGGAACGTTACTAGCTTTAACGATATTTCTCATTCAATTAATTTTTAGCCATATATGGGTAAAGCACTTTTATATTGGCCCCTTTGAGTGGGTGTGGAGAACGGTTTCGTACTGGGAATGGCAGAAACTAATGAAAAGGAGGAAAATTTGAAAACTTTGTGAACAAATGATGAAGCGAGAAATTCAATAGAGACGTTCTTTTTTTAGTTTTTTTAACACTGTTGTGGTATGATAAAAGTCGATATTTAATAGGGAGGCTAATTTATGTCGATTAACACACATGCCCATATCACCGCATGGGTTCTTGCACTAGTCCTATTTTTTGTAGCAAACTCATTACATAAGAGTGGAAAAGCAAGGGCTGCAAAAATCGTTCATATGATTTTGAGAGTTTTGTATATCATTGTGTTTGCAACAGGTGGAATGCTCGTTCATACGTTATTCTCCATGCAGCCAGTTGAGTATATTGCTAAAGTTTTAATTGGACTTTGGGTTATTGCAGCGATGGAGATGGTTCTCGTTCGTATGGTAAAGGGAAAAGAAACAAAGTCGCTGTGGTTTCAATTTTATATTGCGGTTGTTTTAGTCATCTTATTAGGACTTCGATTACCACTTGGATTTCAATTATTTTAAATAAAACCTGCTCCTTAGTTAAATCTCGGAGCAGGTTTTATTATATAAATTTCTCTATCACCGTTCTCTTACCAGTGTTAAGTGTAAATTCAAAACGGTCGGTTTGCTTTTTATAATAACAGAAATGATGTTGAACATTACAAATGTCCTCTTGATTATCAAAGATAATAAAATTCACGCCACTTTTTCTGTCCGCATCCTTTAAAAACGTTAGATGATTGTAGCAATAAATACAATCAAAAATTGAAAAACCAAGCGAATTTAAATGGGATATAAACTGATAAAACGAATCATCGTTAATCTCTTCTAGCAAACGCTCAAGGGAATACATTAAGTGTTTGCGGATTCTTACAACATCTTGATTTTTAATATGAAGAGTTTCATTTCCAAAAGTTACTTTCCCATCCTCAAATAATATTCCCTTTTTCCATCGGTTAAAACGGAATACCTCAATTTCTTGATGCAAAAAATCCTCCAGAATCGAGGCTTCATCTGTTTCCTCATCGAAAAAAATCCACTGGTTGTTTATATGCTCTACCGTACCTTCAATAAATGCTCTCGTTTGATACTCAAAAAGTTTTAGTCGTTGCTGTCTATTCATGATAAGACCTCCGTTAAAGGCTAAAGGGTATAAAGTTTTTTAGATCTATCTTCATTCTTTCTAGACATCTTGTTTATATTTTAAACACCGCCACTTAAAATTTGGACAATTAACCATTTTTCGCGCCCAGCATAGTATGGGTATATGTTCGGACTGACCAAACAAACGCACTACTTTTGAAAGGATGAAAAAAATATGTGTGGCATAACAGGCTGGATTGACTTCCAAAGAGATATGAGAAAAGAACGTGACTCAATTACGAAAATGGCTGAAACCTTGGCAAAGCGCGGTCCAGATGATACAAATGTATGGACGGATATTCATGCAGGATTCGGACATAAACGATTAATTGTTGTTGACCCAGAGGGTGGAAAACAACCAATGTCTAAATCAAAAAATAATCACAAATATACGATTTGTTATAATGGTGAACTATATAATACCGAAGATATTCGAAAAGAACTGTTAGTTAAAGGATATTCCTTTAGCGGTCATTCTGATACAGAAGTTCTATTAACTGCATATATAGAATGGGAAGAAAATTGTGTGGAACATTTAAATGGTATTTTTGCTTTCGCCATTTGGGATGAGGGAAAGGAACAACTCTTTATAGGACGGGATCGACTTGGCGTTAAGCCACTTTTTTATTTATCAACAGAAAAAGGGATTATGTTTGGCTCTGAATTAAAAGCGATTCTGGCTCATCCAGAAGTGAAAACAGAAATTGACAGAGAAGGGTTGGCAGAAGTCTTTGCTTTAGGTCCCTCAAGATCCCCAGGAAATGGGGTTTTTAAAGGGATATCAGAGCTAAGACCTGCTCACGCTCTTACGCTATCGAAAAGCAATGGACTAAATATTTGGCGATACTGGAATGTAAAAAGTGAGAAGCATACGGACAGCTTGAATGATACCGTTGATAAGGTTCGCTTCCTCTTTACGGATGCGGTTAAACGCCAGCTAGTTTCAGATGTTCCCCTCTGCACATTTTTATCAGGCGGAGTAGATTCTAGTGCCATTACAGCCATTGCTGCGATGGAATATCAAAAAGAAGGAAAAGGGAGCCTTCATACGTATTCAATTGATTATGAAGGCAATGACCAATTCTTTAAGGCAAATGAATTTCAGCCAAATTCGGATGGAATCTATATACAAAAAATGTCTGATGAATTTCAGACCACTCATCACAATTGCATCATTTCTCAAGAGCTTCTTGCTGAACATTTAATTGAAGCCGTTCATGTGAGAGATTTACCAGGAATGGCTGATGTAGATTCATCTCTTCTATGGTTCTGCCGTGAAATTAAAAAGAATTTTGTTGTTAGCTTATCTGGGGAATGTGCAGATGAGATTTTTGGTGGGTACCCTTGGTTCCGACGTGAAGCGGACTTAACACGTGAAGGTTTTCCATGGATGAGATCGATTGAAGAAAGACAGGGTTTACTCCGAACAACTTGGCAGGAAAAGTTACAGCTTAAGGACTATATGCTTCAACAGTTCAATAAAACAGTTCAAGAGACTCCTGCTTTAGAGGGGGAGACGAGGGAGGAAGCAAAAAGACGAGAGTTATTTTACCTAAATATGATTTGGTTTATGACCACCTTACTTGATCGCAAGGATCGAATGAGTATGGGAGCAAGTCTTGAAGTAAGGGTTCCTTTTGCAGACCATCGACTAGTGGAATATGTCTGGAATATCCCTTGGGAGATGAAGAATTATCAGAATCGTGAAAAAGGGTTGCTACGAAAAGCATTAGAGGGAATTCTCCCGGATGAAGTATTGTATCGGAAGAAAAGTCCGTATCCCAAAACGCATAGTCCTAAGTATACAAAAGCAGTACAGCAGATGCTTGCAGAGATTATGACGGATAGAAATTCGATTCTCTATGAATTCTTTAATGAAGCAAAACTAAAGGAAATAATCGCTACTGAAGGTTCCGCCTTTAAAGAACCTTGGTTCGGCCAATTAATGACTGGACCACAGCTTCTTGCTCATCTAGCCCAAATTGATATCTGGTTTAAAGATTACAATATTAATATTGTTGAATCTTAAGTAAGAAAGAAGCCTATACACATTAGTGTAGGCTTCTTTGACTGTTATTCTAATTAAACTGCTTTTTCTTCTATAAAAGAATGGCGAACCCAAACCTTTGAGCGCCATCTCCAAAGCATGAGTAAGCCTCTAAGCCATTCATCTGCAATGAAAGCAATCCAAATGCCAACGAGACCAAGGCCAAAGGTAATTCCTAGCAAATATGATAAGGTGACAGCTACACCCCACATAGACAGAATTCCCATATATACTGGGAATCTTACATCACCAGTCGCTCTTAAAGAATTGATAATGACTAAGTTAAACGAGCGGCCTGGTTCTAAGATAATCGTTAACAGAATCAACGTACTACCCAGTGCAATGATATCCTCATTGGTTGTAAATAATTTCATTAAATCTTTTGCAAAAAACGAGAAGAGTATCGCTGCGCTTAAGGAAATAATTATAGCTAGACGTAAACTTTTTAAGCAACGATGATAGGCATCTTCATACTTCTTTGCACCAATCAAATAACCTATTAATATTTGTGTACCTTGGCTTATCGCGATGCTAAAAAGGAAAATAAACATCATAAGATTTTGAGCGTATACTTTGGAAGTTAGTGCTTCCGTACCAAGTGTGGCAATAAAGAACGTAATGACCATCTGGGAAGCATTATAGGAAAGCTGCTCACCAGCGGAAGGAATACCAATTTTAAGCAAGTTTCTAACATGCACCTTTGGAAAACGGAACAGCAGGTGAAACGGCAGCTGGACAGGAATTCTTTTAATCATTACGATGATGGCTATAGCCAAACCTATAAATCTACTAACAGTAGTTGAGATAGCTACTCCTTCCACGCCGAGAATGGGAAAACCAAAAGGACCAAAAATGGAAAAGTAGTTACCAATCACATTAATAATATTCATTCCAATCGTGATGTACATAACATCTTTTGTAAACCCATAACTGCGAATCACTGCACCAATCGTCATGATAAACGCTTGAACAAAAGAAAATCCTCCTACAATTAACAGGTAAGAGTTCGCCTCATCCAGTAGTTCGGGAGGTAAATCCATCATTAATAAAATAGGTTTACTAAAGAGAAAAATTCCTAAACTTAAAAGGATTCCAAAAACAAGATTTGCTCCAAGGGAAACGATTGAAATTTCTACTGCTGTGTTTTCTTGTTTTGCTCCTAAATTCTGTGTTACAAGAATAGCTGTTCCTGTTGCAACAAAACCAAACATAACGATGATTAGCGAAAGGACTTGGTTCGATACGCCAACAGCGGCAACAGACTCATCAGAATATTGAGACAGCATAAGTGTATCTGCATTCCCCATAAGCATATACAATAAGATTTCAATAAAGATCGGCCATGTTAAAGCAACAAGGGTCATCTTTTGTTTTTTGCTTTTCGTGCTCATGAATACTTGACCCCCTAACATAATAAAAGGAAATAGTCTTAAGCAGAAAGCTTAAGACTATATTGTAAACAATTCATTTTAACAGATGAAATG
>Ga0224722_1001741_pt1 | contig 11931 bp, 12 predicted proteins | sample Balambano_FR1_Me_FD_161646 | JGI IMG/M metagenome (GOLD analysis project Ga0224722, IMG submission 161646) | Freshwater sediment microbial communities from Lake Towuti, South Sulawesi, Indonesia - Balambano_FR1_MetaG | ecosystem: Environmental > Aquatic > Freshwater > Lake > Sediment | place...
CTGCTGACCTCGCTGCCATCGGCCAGCCTGACGATGCGATACGGCCCATCGCTGCGTAAGCCGACGGCCTCCTGCGCGGTCAATATCTCTGTGCCAAAGCGCGTGGCCTGCGCCGTCGCTCGGCGGGCCAGGTCGCTGCCGCTCAGGCCGACGGGGAAGCCCAGATAGTTCTCGATGCGCGAGCTTTGGCCGGCCTGACCGCCCGGCGCTTCGCGCTCGATCATCAGTGTGCGCAGCCCTTCCGACGCGCCATATACACCCGCGGCCAAACCCGCCGGCCCGCCGCCGACGATGATCAGATCGTAGAACGGCTGCATGGCCTGCGTCTTCAGACCGATCTTCCCAGCGATGTCCTGGTTGGTTGGCTGGATGAGCACTGCGCCATCATGCAGGATGGCGATGGGCAGCTTACTCGCGTCCAACTGGCGCTGGGCCAGCAGCGTGCGCGCCTCATCGTCGCTCTCCACGTCCAACATGCGATACGGCACGTGGTTGCGCGCCAGAAAGTCTTTGACCTGGTGGGTGGACGGCGACCAGCGGTTGCCAATGATGCGCACGCCGTCGAACGTTGGTTTGTGGGTGAATTGCCAGTCGTCGAGCAAATCCTGCACCACCGGATAGAGCTGCTCCTCCGGCGGTTCCCACGGCTTGGTCAGATAGTAGTCAATTCGGGCGGTGTTGATGGCGCGGATGGCTGCCTCGGTGTCGGCGTAGGCGGTCAGCAGCGCGCGTTTAGCGTCGGGGTAAACCTCGCGCGTGCGCCGCAGCAATTCCGCGCCGTCCATGCCGGGCATGCGTTGGTCGCTCAGCACCAGGGCCACATCCTCGTTGCGCGCCTTCAGTTGTTGCAGCGCGTCCAGCGCGGTCTGGCCGGAGTCGGCCCGCAGGATGCGAAAGGTTGCGCCGTAGCGCCGCCGCAAATCGCGCTCCACCGCGCGCAGCACCTCAGGGTCGTCGTCAACGGTCAGAAGGATGGGTTTGCTCGTTGGCATGGGTTGGCGTAAGTTGGCGCGGGATGCTGGATGCTTGACTACGGGATTCAACACCACAATGCGATTGCAAGATTCTATCAACCCAATTTGTCACATCGTTCGGGCTAGGGCAAAATGCACCCACGATGACTCCACAGTTGAATCCGATCATCTATCCCATCGTGATCTGTGCGAGCACGCTGGTGATCGCGATGATCTTGCTGACCTACGCTGTCGCGTCCATCACAACGGCCGTGCGCAAGCGCCGCGCACAGGCGATTAAGAGCTGGAAGGAGCGCGGGGTGCAGTTCGTGCTTGGCCCGGCCCAATCCAACTTCTTAAACGAGCCGCGCATGTTCGGCGTGGGCGGCAACGGCACGCTGCTGCTGAGCGATAGCGCAATCCACTTTGCCCAGGTCTCACCCGAACGCGAGATCGTCATTCCCTTGCGAGATGTCGAGCGCGCCTTCCTGGCCAAGAAGTTCAACGGCCGCCGTGGCAGCAAACCCTTTCTCATCGTCAAGCGCAACATCGGCGACTTGACCGGCTTCCAACTCGGCGTGCCCGCAAAGTGGGCCGAGGCGATCAACACCGCCGTCGGCGCGCCAACGGCCATGGTTGACGAAGCCCTGCCGGCGGGCTACGAATTGCAGGCTGGCTAGGCGTCGGCATTCAGCCATGCCAGCCGCGCCGGGCCAGCCACAGCTACAGCCACAGCCAGCGAGAAATCACAGCCCTTGGTGCCGGCTGACCTATGATCTTGGCTTTGCCTGCCTGTCGCTGCTGATCGCGCTCGCGATTGGCTTCCTGTTTCTGCTGCTGACGGGCAAGGACGCGCTCCAGGCCTATTCGGTGTTGCTGGCCGGGCCACTGGCGCGGCTGCCACGCGCGGGCCGGTGGCTGGATGTGGCGTGCAACCTCACCGTCGCTGGTCTTGCCTTCGCCATCCCCTATCGCGCCCGGTTGATTAACTTTGGCGTGGCGTCGCAGGCGCTCATGGGTGGCTTCGCGGCGGCCATCGTCGCTGGACTGATCGGCGCACCCATCGCGGCGCAATTGGCCGCGGTGTGCGCTGCGTTGCTGGCTGGGTTTGCCCTGGGCGTGCTGCCCGGCGCGATGAAGGCCTATCTCGGCGCGAACGAGATCGTCGTCACGCTCATGCTCAGCTTCATCGCCTCGCAGTTGCTCAGCCTGGCGCTCGATGGGTTGTTTGCTGCCGGGCTGTTCGGCTTCTTCCGAGGTCTTGGCCCGCACAACGGCTTCCCGCAAATCCGCGAGGTGACTGATCTGGCGACGGGCACGTTTCACCTCGGCGTGGTCGTCGTGGTCGTGGCTGTGTTGGCGGCGTGGCTGCTGATGGAGCGCACGCCCTTTGGCTACGCCGTGCGCATGACCGGCGCAAACGAGCGCTTTGCGCGTTACGGCGGGGTCAATACCAAGCGTGCCACCATGCTGGCATTCGGCGCGGGCGGGGCATTTGCCGGGTTGGCCGGCGCGAATTTAGCGCTGGGCGCGCCGCGCGATGTATTCGTGTCGGTGGTCGGTCTGACGTTCGACGCCATCGTCGTGGCGCTGTTGGCGCGCAGCCGGCCGCTGCTGGTGCCGGTGGCCGCGTTGGCCTATGGCTATCTCTCGGTCGGCGCGGACTTCATGGAGGTGCAGACCTCGGTTGGCCAGGAGGTCGTGCGCGTGATCCAGGGTGTGATCGTGTTGTTGCTCAGCGTGCAGGCGTGGGGCGAGCGACGGCGTGCTCAGCCCGTTGACCCTTGAGCAGCAGCCACAGCGCCGGCCCGCCGAACAGCCCCATCGCCACGAACACCCAGGCCGCCACGGCCGGGCCGCTCCAAAACAGCGCGTTGGCCATGCTCTCGCCGATCCAGGTGATGACGTAGGCCCAAATGGGAAGTTGTGATTGGAGATTGGAGATTGGAGATTTACTCTTAATCTCTGATCTCCAATCTCTGATTTCTAACAACGCCCACACGCAATAGATGAGCGCGGATGTGACGAACCAGCCGGCGAAGTTCGATAGTGGGATGCCGAAGTAGTTCAGCGCGGGCACGTTCTGCCACACCCACGCGCCGTCGGCGGCCATGCGCGGGTCGAGGCTGAGATCCCAGGCGGTCATGGCCAGCGCAGCGATGATGACACGCAATACGTGATACGCGATAGCAGGTTCGTGTTGCGTATCGCGTATCGCGTATCGCGTAATTAGCAGCCCAGCGACTTCCCACGACGGATACAACATCATGAACCATGCGATGGGGATGATGATTGGCACATGGCCGAGCACCTTTGGCCCGAGTAGGTTGGTGTAGTCGTAGGTGCCAAACAGAATATCGTGCGCGCTGCCGAGATACTCCATCGTCAGCGCGATGCCAAACCCGGCACTCAGCATGAGCAATGAGCGGGGTGCGCCGCGCGTTTCGATGCAGTGCAGCAGCGAAAAGGCAAACAGGCTGGTGGCCGTCGCGGCCGTGCTGAGCGCGATGAGCGCGCCGTCACCCGTCAGCCGGATCAGACAGTAGACCGGCATCGAAAGCAGATACAAGCCGAGGAACAGTTGCGAGCCGCGAATCGTGCGCATGAGCGAAATGGCGATCAGCGTGGCCCTCGGACTTTCCAGGCGATGCCGGGCATGCGTTGCAACTTGTCCTTGAACGACAGATGCGCGCGCCGGGTAAACACGTCGAACTGGTTCTCAACGATCTTATCGAGGATGTCGCGATACAACAGCGCGGCCGCGCCCACAGCCACCCGGCCCTCGGGCTTCAGGCTGGCGATGGCTGGCACGCTGTTCTGATAAAGCTGCTGCGCCCGGTCAATCTCGAACTGCATGAGGGCGCGGAATCGGTTGTCAATCACGCGCTGGCGCAAGTCATGCTCGGTATAGCCGAAGCGGCGCATGTCCTCCAGGGGCAGATAAATCCGTTCGCGTCCCAGGTCTTCGCCCACATCGCGCAGGATGTTGGTCAGTTGCAAGGCGATGCCAAGCTCGATCGCTGGCGGGCGGCTCCGGTCAAACAGGCCGGCGTCCTCGCCATTTACGCCGATGATGTGCATGGACACCAGCCCAACGGTGCTGGCCACGCAGTAGCAATAGCGCCGCAACTCGTCCCAGGTTTCGTAGCGGCTGATGGTCAAATCCATCTCACAGCCATCAATCAATTCTTCGATCAACGACTGCGGCACGCCATAGCGGTCGCGCACGGTCGTCCACGCGGCCAGCACCGGGTTGTCTTGCTCGCCGGGCGATTGGCGCGACGCCCGCCGCCAATCGCCGAGGATGGCGCGCGTCTCCGGCTCACCCTTGGCCAGCACATCCACCATGTCGTCGGTCGTGCGGCAGAACGCATAAAACGCGCGGATGGCGCGGCGCTTCTCCCTGGGTAGAAACGAAGTGCTGAAGAAGAACGACTTGGAGTGGTCGCGCGTTATCTCGGCGCACAGCTCGAACGCGCGTTCAAGGTCACCCTCGTTGTCGGGCTGGGGCTGGGGTGGCCGGGAGCGTAGCCTCAATGATCGAATCATCAGCGTTGTTTTCTATCACTTCACGCGGGATGCCGAAATCCTGTGCGATCAGCCGCGCCGTCATCTTAGCCGACATCATCACCGACGGCGTGCCGCCGCCCGGCTGGACGTTGGCGCCCACCAGATATAGATTCTTGATGTCCTCGCTGCGGTTGTGGGGCCGGAAGAATGCGCTCTGCATCAGTACCGGCTCCAGCCCAAAGCCATTGCCCAGCCAACTGTTCAACGTGCGTTCGAAGTAATCCGGCGTGATGAAACTCTTGTGTACCAATCGCTCGCACAATCCGGGAATGTAGCCGCGCTCGTCCAAAAATGCCAACACCTTATCCACGAATGGCTCGCCCCGCTTTGACCAATCCAACCCGCTGGCCTTGTTGGGCACGGGGATGAGCGTATAAGCGGCGTGATGTCCGGGCGGGGCGAGGCTGGGGTCTGTCAGGGTGGGGATGTGCAGATATTGCGAGAAATCGTCGGCCAGCACCTTGCGCTCGAAGATGTCGTCCAGCAGCCCTTCATACCGCGGCCCCAGGATGATGTTGTGGTGGCGCAGGTCGAGCGTCAGCCCATCGGCCCGAAAGCCGAAGTAAATGACCACCAGCGACATGGATTCCTTGACCCGTTTTACGCGCGCGTCAGAATTGACGATGCGATATTTAGGGTCAATCAGATTTTTGTAGGTGTTGACGTAATCGCCATTCGACACCACGATGTCGGCGTTCAGCCGCGTGCCATCGCTCAGCGTCACGCCGCGCGCGAACTTCTGCCCGAACGCCCCGCGCGGCTCCTGGCCGCGTTCGTCGGTCACATGGATGCGCGCCACCTCACTGTTGTAGCGCATCGTGCCGCCCAACTCCTCGAACTTGCGCACAAAGCCGTTCACCAGCGCGCCGGTGCCGCCCATGGCATAGTGAATGCCCCAGGTCGTCTCGACGAAATGGATCATGGCGTAGATGGCCGGCACGCTGAGCGGGTTGCCACCCACCAGTAACGGTTCGAAGCTGAACACCTGGCGCAGCTTGTCACTCTGAAAATACTTGCTGGTAAATGAGAACAGCGACCGCACCGCGTCGAGCTTGAGCAGATCGGGCAACACGCGCATCATCGCCGGCAAATCCCCGAAGTGGGTGTAGCCAAGCTGCAAGAAACCGCGCTCGAAGATGGCTTTGGCCGCGGCGTGAAACTCATCGTAGCCGTTCAGGTCGCCCGGCGCGAGCACCTGAATCTGCTGACGCGTATGCTCAGGATCGCCGTCGTAATCGAAGAACGTGCCGTCATCGAAATAAATTCGATAGAACGGCAGAATGGGCACGATCTTGACATAGTTGGAGGTACACGGCCCGCCGCTCGCGCCGCTGGTGATGCGCGGCTTTTGCAACACGGCAGATGGAAAGTCGGCCGCGTCCAATGCCGGCTTATTGCGTTCCAATGCAAACAGCTCTTCGATGAAGTGGGGGACAGTGATGACGGTCGGCCCCATGTCGAATGTAAAGCCGTCTGCCCGGCGGACGTATGCGCGCCCGCCAGGGCCATCCAACTTCTCCACGATAACGGTATCGAAGCCCAGGCTCTGAAGCCGGATTCCGATTGCAAGACCACCAAAGCCCGACCCGATAACGATTGCAGTCTTGCGCGTCAACACATGCCTCCACCAGATTGCAGTTTCACACACATATTTTGCCAATTACAACATCTGTGCTCAACACTCAACAACACAACCCATTGACATCCACGTTGGCGAAGCCTAACAGAGGACGAATGGGGCTGTCAATGTTCCAAGTCTACTTCGAGACAGGTCTCATGCGTGAATGCTTATGCACACAAACCACCGATTCCCTTTCGCCCATCCTTGTTCAAGCTGTGTATTAGTTGACATGCGTTGTGCTTTTTATACAATCGCGCTCAATGAAGCCTGAAGCGCCAATAAAGGCATCACTGCTGCCAGTGGTTACGTGAATCAAGCACGCATGCGAATACGCTGCGTGCTTTTTTGTTCGTCCAGATCAGGAGGTAAACCAAAATGATGGATTCCAGCATGATCGGCAAGGTCGAAAAGGCTCATCGCTATGCCGAGGAGCATGACCGGTTTCAGTTTCTAACCTTTCAGGTGATGGTGCGCGGCGATAACGGCGAGTACCTCGTGACATACGATCATGGTCAGTGGAGCTGCAACTCCGAATACTTCAAGAATCATGGCTTTGACAGCCACACCATGGCAGTGCAGCGGCTCTTGGATGGCATGCTGTTCGAGCCTGAGAAAGCCTGATCGGCAAAGCGAAAGAGAGGCGTGTTGCACGCCTCTCTTTTTATTCACGCCTCAGTCACGCGTGCTAACATGCCCACGTGAGATTGCGTGATCGAGGGGGCTATGGCAGCCTCAGCCGTCGCCGCAAGCGCGGCGGTGGGGGTGCGTTCTGGACAGCCCTCTTTTTGATTGCCGCCTTGGTCGCTGGTGGTTACTTGCTGGTGCAAGCGCGGCTGGGCAACGGCATTCAACTGGGGCGCAATATGCGCACCCCCACACCAGCGCCCGAGGCGACCCCCACGCGCAGCGTCAACGATTTTGTCCGCCTGGCCGAAGAGGCCACTGCCCGGGGCGACTATCGCGCTGCGATTGACTACCTCGACAAGGCCGCGCGCCGCAGGCCCAATGACCCGGATCTGCATCGCCAGGCCGGGCGCTTGCTGGTATTTATCGGCCAACCGACCGAGGCAGAGAAGCGTGCTCGCAAGGCCCTTGAAATAGACCCCAATCACTTGCCGTCGCGCGCTGTGCTGTGTATGGCCATGGAATGGCAGAAACGCATCGCCGAAGCGGTGGCCGAATGCCAGGCCGTGGTTGAAGCTGATCCGGCCTATTCCACTGGCCATGCCTATCTGGCCGAGGCGCTGGCTGACCAGGGCAACTTCGAGGCGGCGCGGGCTGCCGCGCAGACCGCGGTGGATTTGGAGCCGGACAACCCCGACGCACTGCGCAACCTCGGCTATGCCTACGACGTATTTGGTCAGTATGACACGGCCATGTATCACTACCAGCGCGCCCTTGAGCGTAATCCGAACATGCCGCATGTGTTAAACGCGATTGGTCGAATCTTTTACGTGACCGGGCAGAGCGCCAACGCCATCAAGACGCTTGACAGGGTTATCGAGATGGATTCACAGAACGCAGAAGCGCACTTCCAAAAAGCTGCGGTGTATCAATACGTCTTAGGGGAGTTTGACAAGGCGATCGAGGCGTTGGACAAAGTTGTTGAGCTTGAGCCGGCCCGGCTGAAAGGTTGGACGCGCCGGGGCGACGTCAAGTTTCAAAAGCGTAACTTCTTCGGCGCAGTCGAGGATTACAGCCAGGCGATCACGTTGAGCCAGACGATCAGCGAATCCCTCACTGGCATTGACTATCAAAACTACGGCTTTGCGTTGCAATGGATTCAGGAGTGCGACAAGGCCATCGAGATGTGGAACAAGGCGCTGGAGCTTGAGCCGGAGAACGAGGTCATCCGCGGCAACATTGACGTCGGCCTCAGGCGCTGCGGCCGTTAATCATCAAGGAGTTCATTGTTCAGCAGAAACAACGTGACGTGGACGCTTCCTTGTTTGCAGCGTTTGTCGCCTCGATCAGCCCACACGTATACCTCACCTGTTTCGCGTCGTTACTGCCGCTCTTGCCGCTTTCACGCTCGATCTGCCCGCGCACGTCGAACCGCTTGATGATGAACCGTCGCGTGGCAAAGCCTGCCTTGTGCGCCTTGGCTCGCACTTCGTCCACTTGGCGCAGGACGGCTGCCTCGTCAATGCTCGGCTTCTCGCTGGCCAGCGCCTTGATGATGCCCTCACGTTCGTTCGTCCAAGTCTGAATGCGCCGGTTGCTCTCACGCATCTCGGCCTTGACCGACTCGGCGGCCGGCCCGTCGAGGTCGCGCAGTTGTTTGGCCAGCTTGCCCAGTTCGGCTTTCTCCGTGTCGAGGCTGTGCTGAAGCTCATCGGCCCGGTCTCGCCGCGGCTGTGTCTGCTGCGCTTCCCGCTCGATGCGGCGGCGTACACCGGCGCGCAGCATGTCCGGGTCGTTGATCAGGTCGAGGAACCATTGCCAGGCCTGGGCGTCCACCTCGGCCGCGCGCAGGCGTTGCTCCCGGCACGTGCAGTGCCTGGGCGCGATCTTCTGATCCACGCAGATGTAATACAGATACTCCCGCCCGCGAATCTTGGTCGCGACGCCCGACAGCCCGGCCCCGCATGAGCACGTCATGCGCCGGCTCATCAGGTAATCGCGCTTCTTCGCGCCGTCGCCGTTCGACCAGTTGGCGCGGATCTGCGTGTCTATGGCGTCGAAGTCGGCTTCGCTCAGGATGGCCAGCTCAGGGCGGCGCACGGTCTGCCCGGCGTAGTGCCACTCGCCGATGAGCGCCCTGTTGCGCAGGATGCCGCGCAGTGAGGCAGGATGCCAGCATGCGTGCTTGCGCTGCCCACGCTTGCGCCGGGCCTGGCTGGGCACCGGCACGCCTTCGCGGTCGAACATCGCGCACAGCGCCATGCTGCTCATCTGCTCCTTGCCGTTCGTGCCCAGGATGTGATCGCGAGCGCGCCGGATGATGGCTGCCTCGTGTGCATCTATGGCCGTGGTCACGGTCTCGCCCTTATTGCCCGTCTTTATACGCCGAAAGCCGTAGACCGCCTGGCCCCACGTGGGCGTGTGGCCTTCGCGCACGGCGTTGACGCGCCCGAAGTGGGTGCGCTCGGCGATCTTCTTGCGTTCCTCGGCTGCGCCCAGCGCCTTGAAGTAATCGGTCAGGCCGCCGTAAGGGTTATCCAGATCACTCTTGCCAGTCTTGGCGAAATGCAGTTCGATGCCTGCCTCGCGGCAGGCCCGCCGAAGCTGGATGTATTCGAGGCCGTCATCGTCGCGGGCCACGCGATCCACGTCGAACCACACCACCAGCTCACATGTGTGCCGCGCCAGGTGTTCGTAGATGCGCCGGCCGTTCTTTCGTTCGCGGATGGGCACGATGCCGGTGATCTCGTCCACGATCTCATCGGCGATGGGGTGGCCGAGGCGGTTGCAATACTCGCGCATCGCCTTCAGCCGTTCCTTGCGCCCGCCCTTGTCGCGTTGGTCGTCGCTGCTCACGCGGTCGCAGATGATGGCTCTCAATGTCGTCGTCATGCGTTCACCTCCAGCGTGACTTTAGTCGGGGTTGATATGGCTGCCTTCGCATCCACATTCACCTTCGCCAAGGGCATGAGGGCACGCCGCTCATCACGCAGCGCCACGGCTGTCGCATTGCCCGCGATCATGTCGAGCAGCTCCCGGAATCTGTCAGGCGAGATCGCGCCAGCACGCCAGCAGTGCGCGGCCAGGATGCTCAGCTTCAGACGCTCCCGATTGTTCAGCCGCGCGGCCGCCTGAACGATGCACGCTTCGAGCGCGGCTGTCGCGTCGGTGCCGGCGAAGTCGGCCAGCGTCAATAAGCCGTCAATCGTCGTCTGGCGCAAGCGAAACGTGCGCGCGAAGCGGTTCGGGCCGGCGTGCGCTTGAGATGCCGTGCCGTTGGGCTGTATTTCACCCTGGACGCCCCGCTGCGGGGGTGTGCCCGACAGGTGTATTTCAGGTATGTCCGTCATCCGTATTTCACCTTCCCAAACTTCTACCTACCTAACTTCTACTTTCCGCGCGCCTCCAAAATCGCCATTTTGGGGCGTTTCGGGGCGTGAGCGCTGGGTAGGAAGGTAGGTAGAAGTAGTTAGGTTAGGTAGATCAACCGTATTTCACCCTCGTGTATTTCACCTTGCCGCCCCGCCCCTTGTGTCGCGCCGGGGTGGGGTATCGTCTCCACTGTCTCCTTGTATCGTGTCGTCTCACGACCCGCCCTATTTTTGAGAGTGCCCATCGGGTGAGGGCTGCACTCTCGCAGTGGGGCGGGTCGTCACTCGTATAGCTCATAGCGTGAGTGAGCGGCCAGCCGGCGCATCTCGCCTTCCCGCCTGAGATAGTCAATCAGCCAGCCCGCCCTAGCGGGTAGTCGCCTGTAATCCTCAGTCCAGCGATAGCCGTTTGCACCAGATGGCAGCGGCTCGGCGATGCCATGAGAAACGAGCAGAGCAATGGCAACTGAATACTTGTTGGTGTTCGTGCCGGTGCGGTTCGGGTTTGTCTTTTCGATGATGCGCCGGAGGAGCACGCCACGAAGCCAGCATTCAACTATCTTGCCTCGGTGCTTGCGGTCGCGCGCCTTCACACGTACGCTCAGCAAGTCACACACGAGTTGTTCGCTTAGATGCTCCTGCTTGAAGTCGTGCCGTTCGTCGGCTCGGCGCTGCAAAGGTGTGCGAGTGTCTGGCTCCACAAGCTTGGCCGTGAAGCCGCGGAAGTCCAGCCGCTGCGATGTGGCGGGTTGCCATGCACCTGGCTCGGCGTGCTGCGCCGTGCGTTCGGCGATCAACTCGCGCAGCTTGGGGATGCCCTTCTTCGGCGCGATCTTGCCGCGAGGCTCGTCATCGTCGTAGGTCGTCATCGCTTGCCCTCGCTACTCAACCCGCTGATGGCGCGCTGCTCATGGCTGAGCATGACCGCATACCGGGCTGCTTCGATCTGGGCGCGCTCGGCGGCCGCCAGGTGATACGCGGCCTCGGTGCGCTCTTGCTCAATGCGGATGCGCGCGTCAATCAGGCGGATCACCACTGAGGCGACGCACACGGCCACGACGCCCAGCAGCGCGAACAAGCCCAACAGAGTCGCGGTCGAGATGGTCATGCCTCACACCTCCCCGGCCAGCACCGGCCTCACTGCGACTGCGATCAGCTTCACCCGCCACACTCGCACGCCGGTCACGCGGGCGTGCCGGCGGGCATAGATCCGTCGGCGTCTCCACATCAGCTCGATCTGCCTGAGCGCCACAATGATGAGCTGGCCGCGCGGATCGCCTAGCATCAGCATGCGCACGGCCGTGCGCCACATCGGCGCCAACACCTTGGGCGGATTGGCCGGCAATACAGGCGCGTGCCGAACGAAGCAACGCGGGCAGACATGTCTGCGGTTCATAGCTTCACCGCCCTCACTGCGACAAGACGCACCTGCCAAGTGCGCTTGCCACTCACGCGCGCGCGATACCTGCCCTTGCTCATCCACGTCACCAAGTCGGCAATCAGGGCGTGCATGGCCGCGATGACCTTGCGCGGCGCATACAGCTTGCGCCAGTAATTCGGCGGCAAGGCCAGCGGTGTCCCCGCCTTGTGGGGTTGCCGCTCGGCTCGCTCCCAGTTGCAGATGGTGCGCCGGTCGTAGGTTCGGCCGGCGTAATAGGCCAGCAGGTCGGCAAACTTGGCCGCGCTCAGTTTGAGGGCTTTGCGCAGCGAAAGGATGCCAGATACCTTTTTGGCGAAACGGGTGGCTTCAAGATGTCTTGAAATGGAATCAAGACAAGGGTTAGCCGCCCCT
>Ga0224722_1001742_pt1 | contig 11930 bp, 14 predicted proteins | sample Balambano_FR1_Me_FD_161646 | JGI IMG/M metagenome (GOLD analysis project Ga0224722, IMG submission 161646) | Freshwater sediment microbial communities from Lake Towuti, South Sulawesi, Indonesia - Balambano_FR1_MetaG | ecosystem: Environmental > Aquatic > Freshwater > Lake > Sediment | place...
CCACAAACAGTTGCAAAAGCTGGATAGTGCTTCCGATTTCGCGGGCTGATTCGTATGGCAAAACCACAGCGTTGTTTATGTTAACAGCTGCAAAAGTTCCTGATTTTTGTTGCTCGAAAACTCCTTGAACAACGTATTCAACATTTCTAATTTTTAACCTTTTACCGATTGGAACATTTTCTTTAAACAACTGTTCAGCGACATCTCTGCCTATGATTGCGACCTTCTTTTTATCGTCTTCGGAACTGAAGAACGAACCAAATTCTATTTGTTGGTTGAGCACCAGCGGCAATCTCTCGGTAGTGGCAATGATATTGGCGTTGTAATCAGAACCGTTGTAGCTGGCAATACCGCTGATAGCACCAATTGGGACTGAAGACATTACTCCTTCAATTTTTTCGCTATCGCGCCAATCTTCTTCGCTCAGTGATCCGTTAACAGCAGTAAAAGATTTGAGGGAATCAAGTGAAATTACCCTTGCTTCGGCTGTTTTGCCGGGCCTAACTACAATCAAAGAATCACCAGAGTCACCTACTTGATCTGAAATTTGTTGACGCACTCCTTGACCAAGCGATACGATCGTAACAACCGAACTAACACCAACAATTATGCCAAACATTGTTAGGCCGCTACGGAATTTAGCTGCGCGTATGGAACTTAAGGCCATTTTTGAATATTCTGAAATCATCTTCTAATCCTTTTTTGTTTTCCGTTTCTTTTTGGCGTTTTTGCGTGCTTTCTTTAAGGCTTTCCTTTTTTCTTTAGGTCCTTGCTTGCCGTCTAGTTCTGGAATTGTCTCCATAATTGCACTAACGTTTGCTAGTTTTTCGTCGTCATCAGATTTTCTGAGGGCGGTGATTGCTCTTTGAACTCTAGTTGGTATTTCTCCTACGGCAGAAGCTTCATCATAAACAATTGTACCGTCTAGCATATAAATTATACGGTCGGCGTAACGGGTTAAAGACGGGTTGTGAGTAACCATTATGACTGTATTTCCTAATTTATGGACGTCACTTAATAGTTCCATCACAACTCTTGCAGATACGCTGTCAAGATTTCCTGTTGGTTCGTCAGCAATAATTATACTTGGGTTATTTACCAGAGCTCTGGCGATGGCAGCTCGTTGTAATTGACCACCAGAAAGTTGACTGGGTAGGTATGAATCACGATCAGAAAGACCGACTTGGTTTAAAACTCGATCGGCTGTTTTAAGTCTTTTTGTCTGGCCCATACCTTTGTAGGCTAGGGGAAGGGCGACGTTTTCTATAACACTTAGCTTTGAGAGCATATTAAAAGACTGAAAAATGAAGCCAATATTGTCGCGACGTACTTTTGCACGCTTGTTTTTGGTGAGTTTAGACACGTCCTTTCCGTTTAGGCGATAAGCTCCGTGAGTTGGCTTGTCCAGCAGTCCTAGTATGTTCATTAGCGTAGTTTTGCCAGATCCACTAGGTCCCATTACAGCAATGAATTCGCCTTTTTCAATTGATAGGCTGACATCGTCAAGAGCAACAGTGGTCGCATCACCAAAACCGTAAAGTTTAGACAGTTCTTCAATCTGGATTACTGGCATTTATACTTTAGTCCTTAGTTTTTATTAAAAAAGCGTCTAGCAAATAATAATGCATTTGGTTAATGCACTGCATATAGTCCCAAGAGCTAAACGCGTTAGATATATTTTACAGTGGTCTATTAACATTGTTCAAGCATAAGAGTAGTAAAATAATACTAAATTTTTTCTTTGGTAGAATATATCGTAGTGGAGAGGTGTCCGAGTGGTTTAAGGAGCACGCTTGGAAAGCGTGTAGGCCCGAAAGGGTCTCGCAGGTTCAAATCCTGTTCTCTCCGCCATTTATTAATTTATAGTTTTAGCTGGCAGGCCGAACATTGGCCACTTAGCTCTACCGAGTGTTGGGTGATCGAAAAATCGTATTGCCTCTCGAAGTTATCAAATAAATTTTCTAATGAATTGCTCTCAATGCTAATTGTTTTGTTGCAATTTAGACAAGTAAAGTGATGGTGGTGATCTGAAAAAGTTTCGCTTAGCTCAATTTTGCTTTTGAAACCTGTCCAGACACGGTGGGTGACTCCGATTTTTTCGAATAAGTCTAACGTTCTATAGACACTAACCATATCAATTCCACTAGATTTGTTGATTATCTGACTTACCGATAGGGCTGTGCTTGCCTCTATAAGTACTTTAAACACTACTAAACGAGGTTTGGTCACACTGTAACCTTTGTTTCTGAGCAGGGATTTGAGCTTATATAGAGGTTCCATTTTGCAAAACTATAGCAAAATTGCAAATAATTTGCAATAACTAGGGTTAGTAACTTAATATAGACTCATGAGAAATATTCTAGATATTGGTAAACAAGGTGCGGAATTTGTAGATGTTTCGGCGCCAACGCCAAGTGTAGCCTTAGAAGGTATGGAGCGCTTCACGCCAATAATTGACCGTTTCCCGACCACCCGTATAGATAGTGATGTTAACGATGGTAGAAAAAAGAGCGTTGAAGTTCACACGCTTTTGCTTAATAATCCGAAAGTTTTTGGTTTGGCCTGGGAAATGGCTATTTATGAACCAATTGTTTATGCCCGCAAAGGTGATAGGACTGAAATGGGTATTTTATCGCCAAACTTTGATGAACACGGCGAAGATAGACAAGCTTCAATTAAGGTATTGCCACTAAAAACTCCATATCCGCTAATTAGTCGCGGGACTGATCTGTTGCCGGATGCAAAAATGGCGACTATGTTAGCAGGCTCAGCTCATGCAGAAGGAAAAGGTAGTGGTGGCCATAATCGACCACCGGAGCTAGATTATGAGCACAAAATTACATTTATTGGGGCTATTTCGCTTGGCAAAAACACCATTACAGAAAACGGCAGACATGTACAACACGCACTACGCCAAAAAAGTTCAGTTGCAACTGGGCTGACAAATGGCTCAATTGGTAATATTTTTGTTCCAGATAGCGATAGATCAGGCGGCTTTTCGGGTTACGGCATGCCACTAATCTTTAGACAAGAATCCCTCCAAGAAACTGACGCATTGTTTATACCGAAAGGTTTTTTGTATAACGAAGAAGCTTACGGAGTGCATTACGTTGATGCAGCACTTATAACCTACGGTGCCGCAAGACAAATAATGAACGAAAGAATCGGACAAGAAGCTGTTTCCGATAAAATTAAACAGATAGCGAGGGCAGCTTAGTTTATGAATAATCCAGAAACATTAACTTATAATCCAGAAGCTTTTGATGATAGCTTTTTTGCGCAGTATGAAACGGAACTAGCCGACTTGAATATCGAAGCACAAGCATCTTTAGCTTTGTCAGAGATTTTAATGATAGAAAAAGCCGACGGTAGCCAAAAGTCATACGAGCAATTGCGAGATGAAACACGGAGCTTCTTCGCTAACGATTTGGTGCGTAACGATGAGATGTTAATGAACCGTATGGCAGAAGAATTTGCTCAAGCTTGTATGTCGCACGGACACGGCAATGAACTTATGAGCGATAGTATGCTGAAATCTGTTTATGAACAAGGATTTGGTAGCCTTAAGAGTAACGATAATAAATCAGCAGAAAGTAGTCATAATCACGCCGATGATGACTATGAGATTGATCCAAAGACTGGTAAAAAAACCAAGAAAAAGAAAAAGCGTGGTTGGTTTGGTGTTGAGCTTTAGTTCAACAAAAGATTAACTAAATCTGCAAATTTAAATCCAGATAAAACCTTGCCAGGTTTGTTGCTAACTAGGTGCAATCTGTAAAATATAAACAGCATGAAAACTGTTTATGGCCAAAAACTTAGAGGCAGTAGCCGGATACCTTTTTTTGGCATAGTTTTGATTGCTCTGATTGCGCTAATGAGGATTGTATCTGATCAGATTGTAAACCTAAGTTTACCTACAAGACTTCAAGACTTTTTTATACTATCGTCGAGTATTATTATTGAGGCTTTGCCATTTGTAATACTTGGTATTTTACTGTCTGTTATTGTCCAAATATGGCTTCCGAGTGACTTGTTGTTCAAAATTCTGCCAAAGCATACGGCGCCAAGGCGGATTGCATTGTCTTTTTTGGGTATATTTCTGCCAGTTTGCGAGTGCGGTAATGTACCACTGGCCAGAGGTTTAATGATTAAGGGTTTAACAGTTTCAGAATCATTAACTTTTCTGCTAGCAGCTCCAATATTGAATCCAATTACAATTATTACCACCCAACAAGCATTTGGGTCTGACAGCACTATTTTAATTGCGAGATTATTGGGTGGATTCATGATTGCAAACATCGTTGGCTGGGTATTTAGCGGTTACAAAAAATCCTCAGAATTATTAACCCCAGAGTTTGAGGCTAGTTGCAAAGTTGATCACAATGAAACTGGTCATCAGCACGGCAAGCTCAAGCGTAGCATTGAAGTATTTATAAGAGAAGCAAACGTAATTGTGCCGGCGCTTTTTGTGGGTGGTATTATTGCAGGACTGGTTCAGGTCATAATTCCTAGAAGTATTCTTGTTGAGCTTGGTAGCGATCCGGTGCTGTCTATATTCGCAATGATGGGCTTAGCGTTTATAGTGTCGATTTGTGCTAATGTTGATGCTTTTTTTGCTTTGGCCTTTTACAACACGTTTACGACTGGTTCAATAGTTACTTTCTTGGTGTTTGGCCCGATCGTAGATATCAAAATGTTAAGCTTGATGCGAACAACATACAAGAAGCGAGTATTGGTTACAATTACATTTGTTACAGTACTGGTTAGTGCTTCGCTAGGATTGGCGGTTAATTATGCGTTTTAAATACATAGTTGAAAACTATAAAGGTGTTATTTTGATTGCAATAACTTCTATTGCAACGATTTGGTTGGGTGCCACTAATCAGCTTGGTCTATATATTCATCCACGCTACTTTGGGTTTAGTTTAGTAGCCTGCACAATTGGATTAGTAGCGGTTGCCTATGCCTTGTCTATTCCGGCCCATAAAAAGCCAGAAAAAACTAAACTAAACTATGCTTCGTTGTTCTTGATTATATTTGCATTTGTCAGTTTAGTTTTGATAAAACCAACAACTTTGTCTAGTGATATAGCCAATCAGCGCGGTATTAATAGCGCGTCTACGACAGAAGCATTAAGTAAGCTAGCAGAAGTGGATATTGTCTCGCCTTTTGGTGATAGTAGCTATACTCAGCTAACTATTAAGGACTGGGCAAACTTACTGGCGCAAACCAGCGACCAGGCCTTTTTTGTTAATAAGAAGGCGATTGTTTCCGGCTTTATAACTCAAGACGAATCTGATCCAGATAATCGGTTTTTTGTATCGAGGTTTGTGCTTAGTTGCTGTGCAGTAGATGCTAGACCAATTGGAGTGCCGCTATATTTATCCAATTGGAAAGACAAATATCAAACCGATCAATGGATTGCTGTAGAGGGCGAGTTTAGTGTGGTTGAGGGAAAGCTGTCGCTAAATAATCCAAAAATAGAATCCATCGATAAACCAAGGAATCCATATGTCTATTAAACAATTTAGTGGTTTCAAAAATAAGCTCTATATAATTTATGCAGTTTTTGGATTTTTGATTTTGTTTTTCAGTTTATCTCTAATTTTTGATGGTCCTCGTGTTAGAAAAGTTGAATTTGATCAGAACAAACTGACTAAGCAAACCAACCAAACAGTTGTTTTGCGCTTAAATCAACCAATAAAAACTGTAGAAAAATCCCAAATAAGGTTTAATCCATCAGTCGAATTTACGGTTGCTAATTCTGGGGAATCAATCGTGTTGCAGCTAAAACAGCGGCTAGACTATGAAGAAAAGTACACGCTAGAAATTAGAGATGTTCAAGCAGATAATGGCAAGAAATCTTATTTTAAAACCGAGATAGAAACACCTAGCGCCACCTATACTTATCTAAAAAGAGGTGGATTATTCTCAAGAGATTCTGCGACCAACCAAAAGCAGCCCGACCAAATAATTAGAGGCTCTATAAATGGCGATGACGAAGTTGTTTATAGCAGCTATCAAATAATTGAATATGCTAGGATAGGCGAAAACTTTGTTATAAACCAGACTAACGAGCTAGGTGATCAAACAGTAGTTTTATATAACGAACAGACAGAAGAGTCAGTAGAAGTGCCGTTGCCTGACATTGGAGAAGTTCAAAATCTTCGCGCATCACCCAGCAAAGATTTAATAGGATTTACTTTTACTAGCGACAAACAGTCGGGGGGCTTGAAAGATTACCAACAACGGTTATTTGTTTATGACATTAATGCCGGTGTGCTCGCGCCAGTGCGTGGTATAGCCGATGATTATATCGATACCTCTGATTGGAAGTTTTCACCGGATGGCAGCACTGTTATCGCCTCTACTTATAAAACTGGCATGACTTTGATTGATACTTATTCTAAAAATGATCCTATACCACTAGGGTCTTATTATGAGATTGGTAATTTTTCTAGAACCGGATCAAAAGTAGTACTGTCAGCAAATTACGATGGACCAATTGTATTTGATATTTTGGAATCAAAAAGATTCGAACCTAAGGCTAATGCAGTCGATGGAATAACACCGTATTTAAGCGAAACTATGCTACTGCAAAACAGCGATAGGTTATTAAGCAAAGTTCAAATTATCGAGTCAGGTGGGACGATATTAAGTACGGCTATTATTCTGTCAAAAGAAGACGCCGATCAAAAGACGATTTATGAGGTTGATTACAAACAAACTGACGTAAGTGGCTATAGTGCCTCAGGAAATGATCAGTATGTAGCGGTCGAAACATCAAACATAACAGCTGACAGAGCCTTTGATATATATCCAGAGAATTCCAAGCCGACAAACGTCCAAACAAAAATAATAAGTACAGAAAATGCTCAAATTCTTAAATCTATGGATGGATTAATGCTTATCTGGGAATAATTGATTGTCGAGTAGACTCTTCAAGCACTATTTAATTGCGATTCTATCTCTGTTATAATCACTTGTGATTACGGAGAGATTGTATAGTGGTTTAATTACAGATTGACTATGCTACAATATACAAATGAAAGTAAAGCTTGAACAGCAGCATTTGAATACATTATTTGAATCTCTTAATGAGCATGGGTATACCACTTCAAATGTTGCTGTTTTTTTAGGTAAAAACAGAAGGACTGTTGCCGATTGGAAGCGCGGAAAATTTAATATGAGTGCACAAGATTTTCAAAAACTTGTGCATGTTGCTCGTATAGGCTCTGAGCAACTTAAACCAATATATATAGATGAAGACATAAGAAAACGAATAATCGGTAGAATAGGCGGGAAAGCACAGTGGGAAAAGAACGGCTCAATAGGAACAAGAGAAGATAGAATTAAGGCCGGCAAAGCTTCTTATGAAGCAAGGAAAGAAAATATTAATGATATATTTTCAAGAAAAATTATAACTAAGCCTAAAATATCTTCAAAACTTGCAGAGTTTGTTGGTATATCGATGGGGGATGGTAGCATTACTAATTACCAGTTAACAATTTCATTAAATAGTATAGATGATGCTGAATACATAGAATATGTCGCTGGCTTAGGTTGGGAACTTTTTGGTATAGCACCAAGAATAAGCAAACTGAATCGCTCAAATTGTACAAATTTAATCTTTTCTTCTGTAGAACTTATCAACTATTTACTAGATAAAGGGTTGCCAAAAGGAGATAAAATTCGTGCAAATCTGGACATTCCTATTTGGATTCGCTGTGACACTGAGCTTGTTTCGAGTTGTCTAAGGGGTTTATTCGACACGGACGGATCAGTTTTTCAAGAAACACACAGGATTATGGATAAAAATTATTCATACCCAAGACTATCTTTTGTCAGTGCATCAGAGTCTTTACGTACATCTGTATGTGATACGTTTATCGAATTAGGCATTAATGCAAAAATAAGGAACAATCGTTCAGTTAATATTGAGCGATTTACAGATATAGAAAAATACTTTAGAATCATTGGGAGTAGTAATCCAAAACATTTACTGAGGATTGCTCGTTTTGGAGGAGTCGGATAGTGGTTTAGTCCAGTTGTCTTGAAAACAGCCAGGCCCGCAAGGGTCTCGAGGGTTCGAATCCCTCCTCCTCCGCCAAATAGTAAGCCCCGTTTTTTGCGGGGTTTTCTATTTGGCGAACATGAAGCTAATTCGAACCCGATAGGGTGAAAACTGCCAGTGGCAGTTTGGAAACGAACCTTCTGGCAAAAACTTGTTTTTGGACATGAAGTTCGGGGGTCGCCGAAGGTGACCGAATCCCTCTCTCTCCGCCAAATGTAAATCCCAGTTTCTCGTGGGTTTTTCATTTGGCGTATACTGGTTGATATGAATATGTTCAAACCAGTTAATGCTAAGTCAGTCGAAGAGTATATAGCTATGCTAAACACAGAACGGCGTGAAATAATAAATGCGCTTGATTCTCTCATAAAAGCTACTTCTCCTAGTCTGAAACAACATTTTGCTTATAACATGATTGGCTACGGATCATTTAAATATCTTGACTATAAAAAGCGCGAAATAGACTGGCCGATTGTGGCAGTTGCTTCTCAGAAAAATTACGTGAGTGTATATGTCTGTGCGTTAGAAGAGGGCGAGTACTTAGCTGAAAAATACAAAGATAAATTAGGTAAAGTTAGTGTTGGTAAAAGTTGCATTAGATTCAAGAAAATAAGCGATGTTAATTCAGAAACTTTGAGTATGATAATTAAAAAAGCTTCTGAAAATCCTGGTATAAACTGACAATCAATGAAAGATTTAACACGTTGCTCTTGGGTAGGTGCAGACCCTATCTACATAAAGTATCACGACATTGAGTGGGGAGTTCCGGTTGGGCTAAAAAATGCTGACGACCAAACACACTTTGAGTTTCTAATTTTGGAGGGTGCTCAGGCGGGTTTAAGCTGGCTAACTATACTCAAACGGCGTGAGGGGTATAGACGAGTTTTTCATAATTTTGACGCCCAGCTAGTAGCCAAAATGACAGATAAAGACATAGAAAAAGCATTGCAGGATCCTGGAATTATACGCAATAGACTGAAGGTTACTGCTACCGTTAATAACGCAAAAGTCTTTCTACAAATTCAGAACGAATTCGGTTCGTTTTCTAGTTACATTTGGCAGTTTGTGGACAACAAAACTAAAAATAACAGTTTTCAAAACCTAGCAGAAGTGCCAGCTAGTACTAAAGAATCAGATAGGCTTTCTGCCGACTTAAAGAGCAGAGGCATGAGCTTTGTTGGTTCAACTATTATTTATGCTCACATGCAGGCAACGGGCTTAGTCAACGATCACACAATTGATTGCTTTCGATATCACGAATTAACTACTGGCTAAAAGGATTGTATACTGATTCTGATGGCACAAAAAACTACATTAATTTTTGATTTTGATGGTACACTCGCGAACAGTTTAGATCTGATAGTTAGACTTTATAATGAACATGTTTCGGAGTTCGGCTATTTGCCCCTAGAACCGTCAGAATTTCCTTCTTTGCGGACGGCCGGCTACAAAAAAGCAATGAAAGTTAAAAAAATCAAAGTCAGAAAACTGCCCAAAATGATCTTTGTTATGGGCAGAGAAATGCGTCAAAGAATAGATGAGGTTAGGCCATTTGAAGGAATAGTTGAGGTTTTGGCTGAGCTGAAAAAAACTGGTTATTCAATCGGAGTGTTAACTTCTAATCAGGCGCCGTTAGTTAACCATTTCCTGATGCAACATAATTTCCCGGAATTTGATTTTGTTGTTTCAGAAAAAACATTATTTGGAAAAGATAAAGCAATCAAAAAAATATTAAAAATTAAAAATTTGGCAAAAAACCAGGTTTTATATATTGGCGATGAACCTAGAGACGTGACTGCATCACGCAAATCAGGAGTCGGTATAATTGGCGTAAGCTGGGGATTTGGCGGCAAAGAAGGATTCATAAAAGACAAACCAGACTTTATTGCCGATGAACCAAGCCAGCTTATAGAGGTAGTCTCAAAAGCTTCTCAGGAGTGATGATAGGGATGTCCAATAGAAATAGTGTAGGCTCTATAAATCTGTTCTGCTAGCACTAAGCGCACAATTTGATGTGGTAGTACTAGTTTTGATAATGAAATAGTACGGTTTGCCGTAGCTTTTATTTTTTCTGACACCCCGTAAGCGCCACCAATTACAAAAACAATATTCCTAGCTGGCTTGATAAATCTCTCTGAAAATTGTTCGGAGTTAATTTGATCACCTATCTCATCAAGTAGTATCACAAGATCTGTAGGTTTTATATAGCTCAGTATTTTCTCAGCTTCAGAGTCCATACTGTGTTCTAGGCCTCCAACCCCATGCTTTATATAAGTCCAAGAAACTTTAATATTGCTAGGAAGACGGGCGGTGTAGCTAGTAATCAATCCTGACAAATCAGGGCGCGGTTTATTACCTACAGATATAATATTAATATACATACAGACTATATTTTAACAGATTAGAAATGTATTAAATTAGCACTCGAGGGTAGGTATTGCTAATTTTTTGTTAGTCATGTATTATGCTTTGGCTACATTAACAAAAAGTAGCCACCTAGAAATGATTATAAGAATCGAGAGGGTAAAATTATGTATTCAGCAGCAGTAAATGCACATATCCGAGAACTCATAGAACAAGTTATGGAGTATAGAGATCAAGGACAGTGGCAGAAACTAGAACAGTTATTCACCGAAACTCCTTATATTGATGAGGAAGTTTTCAATAAAGAAAAACCGGGTATTAAAGCGGCAACCAATGTAACTTATGGTTGGCGTAGGATGATTCGTGATCTTTACTATAGCGCCAGGCACACACTAGGCGCCATGAAAATTGAACGCACAGGCAAAAAAGAAGTGAGCGCAGAATCTGAGATTGAAGCTCGTTACTATACCTTGAAAGATGGTCAAAGGCACGTTTTTAAAATGAACGGTGTTTATGAATATCAGTTTAAAAAGGTAGCAGGACGTTGGAAAATTGATAGTTTGCGCTTAAAAGTTAAGGAAAAATCTTTTGCTCCGCTTGGAGCTTAGATTAGTTGGTAGTTTAGACTATTTCATATCACTAGAATCTAGGAGTCAGTGCTATATTCCTAAAACTGGTACAATAATGCTAATGATTATTGTAGAAATTCCAATTTTTAGTAATACATATTATGTTCACAGCATGTGTGATCAGTCTTTGTCCGTATTTCAGTATAACGCTAGAGAATTTTGATCGGATGAATATATTAATTGTCACAGCTCATGATGATCCTAAATCATACGTAGCGGCTCTCCATAATGGTGCTCTAGGAGTGCTTGAAAGAGCCGGTCATAAAATAGAAATTACAGAACTCTATGCCCAAGTGTTCAATCCAGTAGCATCAATCGTTGATTTCACGACTAGTTCAGTATCACATGCAAATTATATGTTCGAGCAACAGAGAACCGTCAATACTGGTGGCGGTTTTAGCCCTGATATTAAAGCTGAGATGGATAAAATTACTAGAGCAGAACTTATTATTTTTCATTTTCCGCTTTGGTGGGGTGGTTTGCCTGCTGTTTTGAAAGGTTGGTTCGACCGAGTTTTTGCTATGGGCTTTGCGTGGAGTCCTGAAAATCGTTATGACAAGGGGCTTTTGCGTGGCAAAAAAGCCCTAGTGGCTGTAACTACCGGCGATCCTCTGTCATATTATTCTGCTGAAGGCATGCACAAAGCCACCGTAGAGCAGCACTTGTATAGTTTATTGCATGGTACTTTGGCTTTTTGTGGTCTTGATGTTCATAAGCCTTGCATCATCGCCAATACTACGGCTGCTAGCCGGGAAGAACTGGAAGCTGGCATAACTCATTACCGCGAATTTTTGAGCTCAATAGATACCAATAAAACCTATATTTATAAACACAGCTAGATTGGGCTGTCTTTGAGCTTTAATACC
>Ga0224722_1001743_pt1 | contig 11915 bp, 13 predicted proteins | sample Balambano_FR1_Me_FD_161646 | JGI IMG/M metagenome (GOLD analysis project Ga0224722, IMG submission 161646) | Freshwater sediment microbial communities from Lake Towuti, South Sulawesi, Indonesia - Balambano_FR1_MetaG | ecosystem: Environmental > Aquatic > Freshwater > Lake > Sediment | place...
ATCGAATAATGGAGAGCGTTGAGTAAAATTATCTTTCATGGTGATTCCTAGAGTACTAGTGTAATCTAAGAACATTTTATCTGTTTTATTAACATTGAAGGCTGCATCATGAATTTGGTAGCGAGTAGAACCAACCGCACCATCACTCCAGTAGGTCGTGTGCTGATCCGAGTCAACGACACCAACAAAACCATCACCAGGGTGAATTCCTGTCCAGTTAGAATCGTACTTTTTATCAACATACCAAACGACTAAGCCTTGGTCATAGTTCATTAAGCTTGCACCACGACGAATATTTGCTAACCCTTCGTCAACGCCGTTATGACTACGCCATTCCAGCAAGTAGTAATGCTCGGAAGTTACAACTCCATTTGATTTTGAGAAGCCGTCAGATAAGAATGATGATTCTCCCTCAGCATCATCAAATACAACTTGTTCTCCGTTAATACTTACGGCTACATCATCTACATAAAGACCTGGAAGTACTGCTGCTACATCAGTCCAGTAGTTGATAGATAGTTCAATTTCTTGACCAGCAAATGCCGATAAGTCGAATTCTGCATCCACCCATTGTCCGTTAGAAGAGCCTGTGATTCCATACCCAGGATTTTGGTCATGTGGATTAGTTGTGGTTGTTAGGTTCCCTGGAATTGTCTTACCATTAACTTGTACGGAAGCATAATCCCAATCAACTTCAATGTCGTACCATGTTTTGAATGTCAGCTTAGCAGAGGTTGCATCTTTTAAATCTAGAGTAGTAGATAAAGAGTTATCTAAATCATTAGCGCTACCTGAGAAATACATTGATTCTCCACTGAATGGAGAGGTGATGACTGTTTCTTTGTCCGGAAGTGTTACTTTTAACACATCGTTATTCGTACCTTTTGTTGCTGCTTCATCAAGAAGAACTTCAACTCCAGCCTCAGATACATCTGCAATGTCAATTTCAGTTCCTGTTTGCCAGTTGCCACCTGCAGAGGCTTGTAGCATTTCTTTCATGTATGGGCTAAAGCCGGTTGGCATAGAACCAGGAAGAGCGCCTGCCCAGCTGCCGCTTGCCATGATAGACCAGTAACCAACTGGTTCACCTTGACCTGTGTACTGAGTGTCATACTCATCTGGAAGGCCTAAGTCGTGACCGAATTCGTGAGCCATGACTCCGACTGCGCCGTCTTCAGGTTCAACTGTGTAGTCGTAAGCAGCCATTGTTCCACCCCAGTAAGGGACAGTAGCTTCTGTTCCAGCAATCGGGTAAACTCCACCAAGGTTCCAACGATGTGACCAAATCGCGTCTCCACCGATTTTTCCACCGCCAGCTTCTTCACCAACACCAGAGTGGATCACCATTAGATGGTCAACAAGTCCGTCTGGCTCAAGATAATTTCCATCACCATCAAGGTCGTAACGATCCCATTCGTCATAATCTTCAAGATTAACATTTGGATCTTTTGCTGCAGCATTAAGTGCTTCAGCAATTAAGGTTCGAGGTCTTGCGTCGCTACCATCAGGAGTAGAGACGTTTCCACCGTAGTAAGTAGCTGGGTTTTTAGTTTTGTACCATCCAGCGACCGTACCCTCTACAGAGTAGCTACCACCAGATTGTTGTTCATAATATTGTTTCATAGATACATAGGTTTTGCCATCTGGACCTTTCCAGCCACCTGTTCCAAATAGCATATCCTGATAGTGAGCCTGAGAGTATGCTTCTTCACCCTCGTAATACATATCGGTTTCTTCTGGAGTGAGTGTATTGTGAGGGAGGTCAGGGTATTCCATTAGCACAACGAGTACCTTATCTGTACGCATGCCACCGTCCCATGCTTCTTCTTGAACAGAGTCAACGGATTGCTTCTTTGTCTGACCAAGCTTGTTTCCCTTTCCGTTTGTTAAGCTAGAAGATTTCATTTCCTTTTGAAGAGCAGTGCGAACATCTTCTTCCTTTTCATGAAGCTCACCAGCTTCTTTTTCTGCTGATGTGGCTTTGTTTTGTAAGAATTTGTTTAGAGCCTTTTCTGCTTCTGCTGGGCTTGCATTTTTTGCGATTTTTCCTGAACCTTTTAGCATTTTGATTAATCGCTCGTCATTGGCAATTCCGAGGTCAAATGGGGAACCGCTTGCATGTGAGTGGGAAGCGTGTGAACCACTTGCTGATTCTGCTACAATTTTTGAACTGAGGGGTAGAGTTGTAGATAGCATCCCTACACATAGTGCCAAAGCAGCGGCTGAGGATATAACTTTTGAGATTTTCAAATTTTTCCCTCCATCCTATGGTCTATGTTACTAGTTGAAAAGTTATGTAGAATTTCAATTATTTAGTAACACGAGTGATTCAAATATATCAGAATAATTTGAAAATGTTTATAGGGAAAAGTGACTGATTATTCTAGCATAAACGAATGGAAATATTATGAATATTTTACTATAAAAAGGATATTAACGAAGAGATTATGCCGAACTGTAGAGGAAGATATGATGTGAGTATTCCTACCTTTTATACAACTAAGCAAGGAAGGGTGGGGGCACCAAAATTTAATAGACCAAATAGTATTAAAGGTATTAAAGGTGACAGACACCCTCCGTGGACAAATTGGGTTGATTTGTCCACGTGGGGCGTACAGTCACCTTTTAGTTTGTTTTTTCTTCAAATAGTCGAGCGATTTCTACTATCACATTTGTTGCCTTTAGCATGTTATCAATGGAGATAAACTCAAATTTTCCGTGGAAGTTCTCTCCACCAGTGAAAATATTTGGAGTTGGTAGTCCCATATATGAAAGTTGAGAACCATCCGTTCCGCCACGAATGGGCTCAATAATCGGCTCAATGCCAAGCTTAGTCATTGCCTCGTGAGCAATATCAACAATCTCTTTGACCGGTTCAATCTTTTCTCTCATATTAAAGTACTGATCGTGAAGCTCAAGTACAATGGTTCCTTGCCCGTACTTCTCATTTAAGTTAGTAACGATTTTTTCAATCGTAGCTTTTCTATTATTGAAGCTTGAACGGTCAAAATCCCGAATAATGTAACTAAGGACAGTCTTTTCAACATCTCCATGGAAGGAAAGAAGATGGTAGAAACCTTCATAGCCCTCTGTATATTCCGGTGTTTCTTCACTTGGAAGAAGGTTGTTTAATTCCATTGCTATCTTAGCTGAATTAACCATTTTACCTTTAGCAGTACCCGGGTGAATATTATTTCCTTTAATTGTTATTTTTGCAGCAGCTGCACTAAAGCTTTCGTATTGAAGTTCTCCGATAGGTCCACCATCCACTGTATAGGCGTATGTGGCAGCGAATTTTTCAACATCAAATTTATGTGGTCCACGTCCTATTTCCTCATCAGGTGTAAACGCCACACGAATTTTCCCATGCTTAATCTCTGGATGCTGTACTAAGTAGGCCATAGCAGTCATAATTTCTGCTATTCCCGCTTTGTTATCAGCACCAAGTAAAGTAGTTCCATCGGTTGTAATTAAATGATGTCCAATGTAGTTCTTTAAATTAGGAAAATCCTTTGGTGAAAGGACAATATGTAGGTCTTCGTTGAGAACGAGATCGTTGCCATCATAGTATTCGTGAAGTAATGGATTCACACCGTTGCCGGTAAAGTCGGTCGCAGTGTCAAGATGGGCTAAGAAACCAATCGTTGGAACCTCTTTATCTGTATTTGCTGGAAGGGTGGCCATAACATAGCCATTCTCATCTATACTAACATCTTTTAGGCCAATGGACTTTAGCTCATCTACCAGCTTATTGGCCAGTGTAAGCTGACCAGGGGTGGAAGGGCACGTGTTGTTTTCGTCATTTGATTGCGTGTCAATAACAACATAGGAAATAAAACGATCAATCAATTCGATTTTCAAAGCGCATTTCAGCTCCTTATGGGTAATAATTAGGGGTACTAAATTTATGTAACTACAAGGATCATATTATCATAGGGGAAATCTAGTGTCATGTATGATTTAAACGAGGAAGATGAGCTGACTGTCCGCCCCTGGTGGACAAAACCACCCAAAGTGTCCACGAAGGGTGTCTGTCACCCGGTTTTGCACAGGTTTGATGAAGGGTTGTGAATAACTTCTGGTAGGGAGAGCCCTTTATTTACATACTTATGATGATTTGTTAACATTATCCACAAGGATGTGGATAATGTTGTGCACAACTTTTTGTCTTGCTTAGAACTTTTGGTTCTGTCCGCTTTTTGCTCGTGTATCTGCTGCGTTTGAACGAGCCATTGCTTCTAAGTCGTCATTGTCCGCTAAGTCGCGGCTAAATTCTACATCCAATCCGTCTGATTTCAAATTCTTTGGTGTTTGTGGAAGTGTTTGTTTTTTACTCAATGCCATCTGCCCCTTTCATAGAAAAAAGTACGGAAATGTAACATATTCCCGTACTTTTATCCTTTACCTTCCCGGACATTGTTATGAATGGAAAAAGTTTAATGTCTCGACTTTTTACCAGAGAATCCTCCTGCTTGGTCAGCAAGCTTGAACTCTCGTGAGTAAGTTACCTCTTGCATGCTTGACAACGTGCTTTTAGTCTTATCCTTTTTCTTCTTATCACTCATTCAAATAACATCCTTTCATTCAGGTAGTATTCACGTTACTAATTTTTACCTTAACGATCCATTTGCATACTTCTTTTATGAGTAAATATTATGAAGAGCTTTTTCGAGAGTCGGAAAGGTAAACGAAAACCCGCTCTTAAGCAACTTTTCAGGAATAACCTTTTGTCCTTCTAGCACAAGCATGCTCATTTCACCAAGTAAAAGCTGGAGGGCAAACGATGGGGCAGGAATCCAGTGAGGTCGATTTAAGACAGATCCAAGCGTTTTTCCAAAGCTCTTCATCGTCACTGCCTCTGGTGCACAAAAATTGACGGGACCGGTCAACTCAGTGGTTTCTATTACATGACGAAGTCCGTGAACGACATCTTTAATATGTATCCAAGAAAGCCATTGCTCTCCAGTACCAACCGTTCCTCCTGCAAACAAATGATAAGGAAGAGCGATCCTAGGTAAAGCACCATCCTTATTGTCTAAAATTACTCCAAAGCGAGCAAACACAGTTCGCACCCCAAACTCTCTAGCACCCAGGGTTGCAGTTTCCCATTTTTCCACCGTCTGTGCAAGGAAGTCATTACCAGCTTCTTTGGTTGCTTCAGTAAAAGTATCGACAGTTGAGGTACCATAAAAACCAATGCCGCTAGCATTGATAAGTAATTTTGGTTTTAGCTTTAAGTTCTTTATGATTGAAACTACTTCTTTCGTTGCTCTTACTCTGCTATTTACAATGCGAGCTTTTCTTTCATCTGACCAACGTCCACTATTAATGGACTCTCCGGCGAGATTAATGATTACATCAACAGCCTCAAGCTCACTAGCAGGATCTGCACCACTTGAAAGCCACCTCACATAAGTGACTCCGACCCCTTTTTGATACCCATTTTCGGGATTTCGCGTTAAAATAAATAGATCATGTCCGTCCGCTCTGAGGGACTCAGTAAGAGCTTTGCCGACAAGTCCAGTCCCGCCCGTAATGGCAATTCGTATCAGCAGCTTTCCTCCTATAAAAAAATCATTTACTTTTATTCTACACGAATGCCTTCCTTTCCAGCGTACTTGAATGTGCTACATAATAATAAGAGGTGATTTAGATGCCAACAATTACAAAAATAACTGTTCAAAAAAAACGAACCGATCGCTATAATATTTTCCTTGATCATGGAAAAGGAGAAGAATATGGTTTTAGTGTGGATGAGGACGTATTAATTAAACACAGCTTGAAAAAGGGAATGGTGCTTGATGATCTTCTCTTATCGGAAATAGCATATTCAGATGATATACGAAAAGCTTACAACACAGCTGTGAATTATCTAGCACGAATGATGAGAACGGAAACTGAAGTAAGAAAGCATTTAATTGAAAAAGAAGTGGATGAGGTAATCATTCAAGAGGTCATTCATAAGTTGAATGAATACCAATTTTTAAATGACGAACAGCTTGCTTTTGCCTACGTAAGAACACAAATGAATACAACGGATAAAGGACCAACCGCAATCAAGCGAGAACTGAAGGAAAAAGGGATATCAGAAGCTTATATTCTCGAAGCGATTGATGAATTCCCTTTGGAACTACAGCTAGAAAAGGCTGTTGCTTTATGTGAGAAATATATGAAGAAAAATAAACAAGAATCACAGAAAATCATGAAACAAAAGATCGAACAGCTTTTATTCAGAAAAGGATATAGCTCAGAGGTCAACCAAATTGCTCTAGAGCAAATTGAAGAAACAAGTGATAACGAAGAAATGGAGTCATTGCGTTATCAAGCAGAAAAGTTGGAACGGAAATATAGTAAATATACTGGATATGAGTATGAGCAAAAAATGAAGCAAGCCCTTTATCGAAAAGGGTTTTCTATTGACACTATTACAAAGTATTTAGAGTCCAAATAATATCGTTTAATTGGACTCTATCACGACACATTCTTTCTCCTTTTGTGAAAAAATAATCTCCGCCACTTCTGCTGGAGAACGGAATTTGGAAGGGTCCTTTACATGTTCCGAACCTATCCAAAAAGGTGTGTTCATTCCACCCATATAGATCGCTGAAATAAGAACTGGTTTGGCTTCATATTCCTTCTGTAAACTCTCAGCAAGACCTCGAACGGCAAATTTACTTGCAACATACGCCGACTCATTCATTTTTCCCCGCAGTCCAGCGGTTGAAATGATATTCATTACAAAGCTTCCTTCTAATTCGCATATTTTGGGGAGAATAGCTTGAGTCATATACATGGTGCCGAGCACATTCGTTTGAAACATCTCCACGATCTCATTTTCCTTTATTTTTTCAAAAGGACCGAAGAAACCGATCCCGGCATTGTTAATAAGTCCGACAACGTTATACTCCTTAAAAAGGAATTGGATTTTCTCGTCAACCTCGCGTTTGTTTCTTATATCCATAATGGTAATATGTGCGTCATTCAGTAGATTTTTTACTTCTGATAAGGTTTCTTCAGACCGTCCAACTAAAATAAGATGGTAGCCTTCCTTTCCATACTTTAGGGCTAGCTCTCGGCCAAGTCCTGTTCCAGCTCCCGTGATAATAACAGAATTCAATATGTATCTTCCTTTCGTCAGGGATAATATTATGGTACCATTACGTATACGAAAATACACCCTAAGAAGCAGGTGGTTGGGATGGAAAAAGAAAAACGTTACAGTGAACTTTCAGAATTCGAATTACATCAAGAAATAGCTAAACTGAATGAGAAGGCAAGAAAAGCAGAGCAGTTAGGCATGGTAAATGAATACGCCGTATTAGAAAGAAAAGCGATAATGGCTAAAGCCTATTTGTTAAATCCATCAGAGTTTAAGCCTGGTGATATATATGAAATTGAAGGAGATCCAGGCGCTTATTTTAAAATTGATTATTTAAATGGAGTGTTTGCGTGGGGCTACCGATTAGCAGGGAACAAACTGGAAGAGGCATTACCAATTTCGATGCTTCGGATAGAGGGAACCAGACAGGCTGATTCCCGATAATTTAATTTAGCCTTGAGTGCTTGAATTTTTCATCCGTTCCTGTGGATGAGTATTAATCGTTCCATCCGCTCTTTTGGAAGCAAATTCAGGTCTTGCCCTTGGTTCACCCTGAAATTTATTACTGTTTTGGTTTGCAAAATCCTTTGCTTTATTTCGCATCGTATAACCCTCCTCGAAGATGAGTGATGAAATAATCAAGCACTATTAGTATGCTTTACTCAGGGAGTATCGATAACTGGAAAAGAGGTGAAAAGAATGGAACATTACCAGCAGAAACTAATTGAATTATTATTGGAAAAAAATGATGAACTTTCATTTGGACAGGCTCGGACATGGGTGGAGCTTTTGTGGGATGATTTTGAAACAACAAGAGCAAAGGCTGGTTACTCCTACCGAGGAAGTGAGATGACTGAAAAAATTGTTCGACAATGGATCGATTATTATGGCGATAAGCTTCATGATTTTGTCGCTTCCAATCCGAAATATAAACATCTATTAGAGCAGGACCCAAATGAACTACATTAACAAAGCGATGTCTATCGGAGACATCGCTTTTCGTTATCCAGGGATAATATCCAGCTTTTTACGTAATTTTTCCTCGCTAAAGATCCAACCCGTATAAGAGGAAAGGATTTGAAGTTCAAGATCTAGTTGAACAACGGCCACAAATGGATAATGATCGTTACTGCGATACCGCAGGTCAATAAAGCGTACTTCATAATACGTATCATATTCATCAACCTCCCACCGATAAACAGGAGAAAACGATAGAAAAGCTGAAAGGTTTTTATCTAGCTTTGCTGCTTCAAGAACAGGGGTCTCAGGGACGGCAACGCGTTTAAACTGGTCAAGAATACGCACTTTGTTATCATGGGCACGTCCAACAAAGAATTGGTTTTTATTCATGACAGCAATTCGCCACTGGTGAAACTTCATAGTTGGAGCGATAATAATGTCTGTTGCATCTGGAACTAGTTTTTTTACCTCATGATAAACCTTTCGCTGGGTAATAAATCGGAAAATATAGTAGGCAACCAAAACGGCATATACACCGATAAATGTATAACCAGGATGTGCTCCAAACACCCAAGCGATTATGCCAACAATATGCATCGCAAAAATAAATGGATCAAACGTGTTAATAATACCAAGCGCCACCCATTTAGAAGAAAACGGCCGTAACGCCTGTGTACCATATGCATTGAAAATATCAACAAAGACATGAAGAAACACAGCTAAAAAGGTCCAAAGCCATAAGTGAAGTAAATTGGCATCTGGAAATATCGGATAAATAACAGCTGTGATGGCTAAAGGCCAAAGCAAGACAGCTGGGATGGAGTGTGTGATTCCACGGTGGTTACGAATATAAACGGCATTGTTTCTAAGCTTTAATACTGTGTCAATATCAGGGGCTTGTGAGCCAACAAGAGTAGCTATCATGACACTAGTGGCTGTTGCAGAGCTGCTTGCTACAACGGGATCAAGTGTCGCAAGTCCTCCCAAAGCTAATCCCATCACTACGTGTGTACCGGTATCCAAAGGAATCTCCCTCCTTTTTAGGAAATATTTAAACCTTTTCTTAGCTTAATTTTATCAATAATTTTCTTGTAAAAATAGTGATAAATCGTTACTTTAAAGTAGTTGTAATATTTACGGTGTAAACACTGTCCAATTTTAAGATTTCGTAAAATTTGAATGCGATAAGCTACTATATTCCCTTAGTATGTACTTGTTTAATTTTTTGGAGGCAAAAAAATGTTTAATTCTTTAAAAAACGTAACAAATATAAATAAAGAAGAATTTCAAAGGGATTTAATCGGCTGGTTTGAAAGAGAACAGAGAGACCTTCCATGGCGGAAAGACCAAGATCCTTACAAAGTCTGGGTGTCGGAGATTATGCTTCAGCAAACAAGGGTCGATACAGTCATTCCGTATTTTAACCGATTCATCACAGAGTTCCCTACAATAGAAGCTTTATCTAATGCTGATGAAGAAAAAGTATTAAAGGCTTGGGAAGGGTTAGGTTATTACTCCAGAGTCCGTAATCTTCAATCAGCTGTACGAGAGGTTCATGAGCAGTATGGTGGAAAAGTACCGAATACACCTAGGGAAATCTCCAGCTTAAAAGGTGTCGGTCCCTATACAGCTGGAGCCATTCTATCCATAGCCTATGGTATACCTGAACCTGCCGTTGATGGGAACGTAATGCGAGTATTTTCTAGGATTCTTTCGATTTGGGAGGATATTGCAAAAGCATCTAGTAGAAAAGTGTTCGAGGAAGCTGTTCGCGCCTTTATTTCACATGAAAACCCATCTTATTTTAACCAGGCTTTAATGGAGCTAGGCGCATTAATATGTACGCCAACCTCACCATCATGTTTGCTCTGTCCCGTTCGTGATCACTGTCATGCCTATGAGGAAGGAACTCAAAACGAATTGCCTGTAAAAACGAAAGCAAAAAAACAACGAAAAGTTCAACTAGCAGCGGTTGTTTTGAAAGATAATGAGGGACGAACGGTTATTCAAAAGCGCCCTTCATCCGGTTTGCTGGCAAATTTGTGGCAGTTCCCAAATGTGGAAATCCATCTTCCTGTTTTAGGAGATAGAGAACTGTTAGTTTCTAATCTAAAAGAAGAATGTGAAATTCAATGTAGTATCGGGGACCTTGTAGGCCATATTGAACATGTCTTCTCTCATCTTGTTTGGAATATTAATGTGTATGAGGGAACATTATTAGCGCCTATTAATACATCTGATACTTTGAAGCTTGTTGACCAGGATGAAATAGAAAGTTTTGCCTTTCCGGTTTCCCATCAGAAAATGCTGCGTCAGTTTTATAAAAAAGAGTAAACGCCACTTGTTTGTGGCGTTTTTTTTCTAAATGTTGTCACTTCTCTTAGTCATATGAAATCCTAGTTCCATGCGTCCAGTCGGCTTCATTTCGATGTAGTCCACCACGGTCTTCAATTTCCTTAATTATTTCTCGGTGGATGGTGACACCTTCTGAATTTAAATATGGCATAATTTGTTGAAGTGAACGATGGAAAAAAGCGAGCTCTTCATTTTTCCAATCTGTTTTTGGTAGCATAGAGAGTTCAGTCATATCTCGGCCTACATACATTGTGTCACACATCCTCTATTTTTCTTATAGATGTATTGTGGTAATCTTATTTGTGAACTATTCATATAAAAGAAAAATTATCAGAAAGTGAAGGGATATGTTACATATGACAAATAAAGTAGCTCTAATTACAGGAAGTAGTAGAGGTATTGGAAAAGCCACTGCCCTACGATTAGCAAAAGAAGGATATGATATTGTAGTTAACTATGCTCGCAGCAAAAAAGCGGCACTTGAAACGGCAGCAGAAATTGAGGCTCTTGGTAGGAAGGCATTGGTTGTTAAAGCAAACGTTGGTGATGTAAGTAAAATCAAAACAATGTTTGAAGAAATTGATGCTCATTTTGGAAGACTCGATATATTTGTAAGTAATGCCGCTTCAGGTGTTCTTCGCCCAGCAATGGAGCTTGAAGAATCTCACTGGGAATGGACGATGAATATTAATAGCAAGGCACTCTTATTTTGTGCGCAGGAAGCAGCAAAACTGATGGAAAAAAATGATGGAGGGAAAATTGTGAGTATTAGCTCACTTGGATCCATTCGCTATTTGGAAAATTACACAACTGTTGGTGTATCAAAGGCAGCGCTTGAAGCACTTACTCGTTATTTGGCTGTGGAGTTAGCGCCAAAAAATATTCAAGTGAACGCTGTTTCAGGTGGGGCAATTGATACAGAGGCACTTCTTCATTTTCCGAATCGTGAAGAAATGTTGGAAGAAGCCAGACAAAAAACACCTGCAGGGAGAATGGTTGAAATTGATGATATGGTGAACACAATCATGTTCTTATTAAGCGATGGATCTGATATGATTCGTGGACAAACGATTATCGTTGATGGTGGCATTTCTCTTTTAGTGTAATAAAAATTGGTAAAATATTCTTTAGGATAGACCAATCACCTCTTGGATAAATTAATTTCTGTGGAGGTGATTACAATGGCAAAGCAACCAAACAAAACTTCAGCTGGAGCTAACGTACAAGCTTCTGCTGGACAAGCTGGTGCATACGGAACTGAGTTCGCTAGCGAAACTAGCGTGCAAAAAGTAAAACAACAAAACGCTCAAGCTGAGTCTCGCAAAGGCCAAAACTCTTAATATTAACCACAGTAAGGTGCTCTTTCTAATCGGAAAGAGCACCTTCTTTATTTATGTAGAGCAAGGCGCTTCCGCTTTTCGGTGTTCAGCTCCAGAAGCTAGGGGCTCGAGGTCATAAGTCAAAGCACTCCAGAAGGCAGGCCTTCCTGCATGCTTGGCCT
>Ga0224722_1001744_pt1 | contig 11912 bp, 13 predicted proteins | sample Balambano_FR1_Me_FD_161646 | JGI IMG/M metagenome (GOLD analysis project Ga0224722, IMG submission 161646) | Freshwater sediment microbial communities from Lake Towuti, South Sulawesi, Indonesia - Balambano_FR1_MetaG | ecosystem: Environmental > Aquatic > Freshwater > Lake > Sediment | place...
CATCTAAACGAGAGAACACTTCGATGGTCCGCGGCTGAATCCCGATGGCTCGTGAATTGTCCGACGGGGTCGTCTTACGATCAATGATTTGAAAAGATACGCCATATCTGGCTAAGGTGAGTCCGAGCGTCAGGCCGGTTGGTCCGGCACCGACAATCAATACATCTACTTGTTCGTCCACGCTGATCAACTCCTATCATTAATAATGATATTTCCGACATTGGCAGCGACTAAACGAAAAGTAGGGTATAGAACGATATATGATATTCGATGATGGAAGGTGAGTGAGCATTGTGCAGCCATGGATCACAGAAGAACAGATTCGAGATAGTTTTACAATGGATGAAGATTATGAACAGACAGCGGCAGTGTTAATCCCACTCGTTCAAATCGATCAGGAATGGCACGTCGTGTTTGAGGTACGTGCCCACACGATGCGGCAGCAACCTGGGGAGATCTCATTTCCAGGGGGACGCCTTGAAAAAGGAGAAACACCCGTAGAAGCGGCAATTCGGGAAACATACGAAGAGTTAGAGATTTCTGCAGATAAAGTAGAAGTCATAGGCAAATTGCGACCGCTTGCTACGCCTCATCGTCAATTGATTTATCCGTTTGTCGGAATCCTATCGGAAGTACCGAGTGTGGTAGGGACGGATGAGGTCGATCATTTGTTTACCGTACCGATTTCCACCTTGCTAATGATTGATCCATTCCACGGAGAGATGGAATGGACGATGAGTCCGGATCAAAATATTCCATTGGATCGATTGGCGAATGCTAAAGCGTACAAAAAACGGGTAATTAAAATGAAAGAACCTTTTTATGAACATGAAGACTACATCATTTGGGGACTTACTGGAAAATTCTTGACACAATTTCTTAAACGGATAAAAGAAAACGTATTCAAACGGTTATAATTTCGTTATAATGATAGAAACAAATTTAGATTGGAAGTGAATGGGTGTGTCTGAAGAATTCCTCGTAGGTGATATCGTGAAGTCGACTCGTGAAGGATGGGTCGCTGAAGTGACCGCCGTACTGACCAATACTGTGATCGGTGACGTTTCGATCATGGAAGAGTTTCAACAGCTCGGACTCGAGTTCGAGAAACAAGTTTTACTAAAGTCAGAATTGGAATTGATTGAACGCGCCAGCTGACCTTTTTCTGAAAGGGATGATTCAGGTGTCCATTGACAAAAAAGTACGTGAATGGCAAGAGGCGGGTTTATTGGATGAAGCGACGGGGTTAAGACTAGTCGACTATGAACATAAACGACGGGCGGCTAGTGAGCAACATGATCACAAGCCGCCTGTTTTGGTCATTGTCGGATCCATTTTGTTGGCTCTTAGCCTTTTCAGTTTCGTCGCAGCCAACTGGCAAGCGATTCCTGACCTCTTGAAAATCAGTTTGTTTCTTTTATTTATGGTTGGATTTTATGTGTTTGCCGAGCGGGTTCGCTTAAAAACCCCAAGATATGTCACGCTGTTACGTGTACTGGGGTTCGTTTTCTTTATTGCGACCATGGCGGTCATTTTCACGACGTATAACCTGTCTGGCCAATTGACTCTATTGTTCTGGATTATCTTTGCGATGGCAGTACTTCATCGCGTCTTGTATGAGCATGTCATATTCTCCATGATCACCGCAATCGCTGCATTTTTAGCCATCACCAATAGTTTCGAAAGCATCGGGCTGATTTTGATTGGGATTGCTCTAATCGTGACATGGGTGTGGTTCCATTTCGTCGATGAATCGTTGGACCGCACGTTTGCCTGGCTAACTTTTTATGGTCTTCTCAACATTTTCGGCCAGTATATCGATTATGAGGGAAGACTGTGGCCGCTTTGGTCACTCGTCATCTTGCATGCATTGCTCTTATTCTATCGAAAACAAGCCGCATGGCAAGCAACGTATCTGTTCACTGCGGCCGTTCTATCAATTGGTTATTTAATTAACGTGACAGAAAGTTGGCTCTCCCAAAGACCGCCTTCTGTCATTGAAGCGACATTTTTGTCGGTGGCACTCGTTGCCGTCTATTTGATTCACAAACGAAACGACCTTCTCTGGGTAAGTTTCCTTGCAGTCATCCCATTTGCACTTTTTGAAGATTCAGGAGTTTTACTGGCGATCATCATCGAGGTGATTGCACTTGCTTACTTGATTCGCCAAGACGTGACACGTCAACCGACAATATTTGCCTTCATCTATTTCTTAATCGTTCAAATGACAATTTACTTTATCTACGTATGGGACCGGCTCGATATCTCACTCTTCTTCTTGATTGGTGCGTTAATCGTCTTTGCGTTGTCACTCGCATTATGGTGGCGTAATCGAACGAGAGGGGATGTGACGACATGAAACGGTTTTCTGTCTGGGTGATCCCGGTTGCCCAAGTCCTGATTGCAATCGGCTTTGTGGTACTTGTTTATGCTATTTCGTGGGTCGGAGAGACGTACACGTTTAAAGGGTCTTCGTTCGAGCCATATGATCCTTATTTTGGAGATTCCATCTATCTCGAATATGATGCCTTCAAAGGTAGACAAGATGTCGAAACCGGAACGGTCTATGTGTCCTTTAAAGAAGGGGAAGAGGGCTATGCTGTCATCGATCGAATTGAGTCAAAACCGTTTTTTGGTGGTATTCGGGCAAACTATTATGATCGACTTCTTTATATAGAAGAAATGGGTTCGTATCGTGTATCTCAAGATGAGATAGATGCCATAAAAGGAAAGCAATCGTTCACGGTTCAAGTTGATGTCGCACCGTGGGGAATGCTCAGAATGTATGAAATTGAGTCAAATGAATAAGATTTAATCATGACAGGAAGATTACAGGTTTGTTACACGACTGATTGTAACGAATCTGTAATTTTTTTGTGAACATAAGGAATACCAACGTTTTTTTGAATTATTACAATCTGTAACCACTTTTTTTGCCATATGTCAGCAATGTTTCACTTCGATAAAATCACTACTTTGACGGCACTTGTCGTGGTAAATTAACATCTGTTCGTTACATAACGAGAAAGGTGATGACCTTACTACGATGAAATTATTAAAATATATGATCGTCATTGGAGCTACGATGATGGGGATGTTCACATTCATAGATCAGGCAGATGCTGCTCAGATCGGAATCGGGACAGAACAGAAAATCGTACAAAACCCGCTTGAACTAGAACGACAAGCAATTGAAGAAGAACGACAAAAAGAAATCGCCCGCCAAAAAAAACTTGCTGAAGAAAAACGTATCGCAGAAGAGAAAGCAAAAGAAGAAGCCGAGAAAGCAAGGCTAGCGAAACTTGAAGCAGAACGAAAAGCGGAGGAAGAGCGAAAAGCAGCGGAACAGGCAACTGCTGCAAAAACGTCGGCTTCTGCCACTCAATCAGTCAGTGCAACACCAGTATCTACATCTAAAAAAGTCATTACAGTCGAATCGACGGCTTATTCAAATGATGTTGCGGATAACAAGGCGTACGGCGGTCGTGTATTAACGGCCACGGGTCATGATGTGACTGATTCGATTTATTATAACGGAATGCGAATTATCGCCGTCGACCCAGCCATCATTCCTTTAGGGTCAAAAGTCCACATCCAAGGTGTCGGTGATGCGATCGCCCTTGATACAGGTGGTAGAATCAAAGGACATATCGTAGATTTACTCGTCGATTCAAAACAGGACGCGATCCAATGGGGGCGTCGACATATTGAAGTAACACTATACTAAAAATCAGGTTCTCCAATTAGGAGATCCTTTTTTTGTTTAACAAAGTACAGAAACGGGCAAATTACTATTTGAATTTCCATTTTGGAAATAGTCGAGGAGGGATCAGGTTGATTGAGTTTCGTGATGTATCAAAACGTTATGAAGACGGGACGTTAGCCGTCAAAGATTTGAGTTTAACTGTAGAAAAAGGAGAAATATTTGTATTGATCGGTCCTTCAGGTTGTGGCAAGACAACGACGATGAAAATGGTCAATCGATTAATCGATCATACGGACGGAAAAATTTTAATTGATGGAAAAGAAATCTATCAATTCGATATTTTTGAACTACGCCGTAATATCGGTTATGTACTCCAACAGATTGCATTATTCCCTCACTTAACTGTGGAAGAAAATATCTCTGTCGTACCGGAATTATTAAAGTGGAAAAAAGACCGAACAAAAGAGCGAGTGACCGAATTGATGAAAATCGCCGGACTAGACCCGAAACTTCGCTCGAAGAAGCCAGCAGAATTATCGGGAGGACAACAGCAACGCGTCGGCGTATTGCGTGCCTTAGCTGCTGACCCGGACGTCATCCTCATGGATGAACCCTTTTCTGCGCTTGACCCGATCAGTCGTGGTCAATTGCAAGATGACATTAAACGATTAAATGATGAGCTCGGGAAAACGATTCTGTTTGTCACACACGACATGCAAGAAGCGATGAAGCTTGGTGATCGCATCGCGTTGATGCGTGACGGGGAACTCATGTTGGTCGGTACGCCTGAGGAGATATTGGCGAGTGAAGACCCATTCGTCTTAGAATTTACACAACGCGGAAGAGGTGAGCTGGATGCTTGAGACGTTCCAAAATAGACAAGGTCAGCTTGTCGAGGCACTGATTGAGCACTTACAGCTCTCTGTCGTATCGCTTTTGATTGCCGTTTTAATTGCCGTTCCATTGGGAATCTGGCTGACGCGACGTAAGAAAATCGCCGAAACCGCCATTGGCATCACTGCGATTATTCAAACGATTCCATCTCTTGCCTTACTCGGACTAATGATCCCACTCGTTGGAATCGGGGCATTACCTGCCATTATTGCGCTTGTCTTATATGCGCTCCTCCCTATTTTACGAAACACGTTCACTGGGTTGAACGAAGTGGATAAATCGTTACTAGAAGCTGCTCGAGCTTGTGGGATGAAACCGAATCAAAGTTTGATGAAAGTCGAACTTCCACTTGCGCTCCCGGTCATCATGGCTGGTATCCGTACAGCGATGGTCTTGATTGTCGGGACTGCGACGCTCGCCGCTTTAGTCGGAGCAGGCGGACTCGGTACATTGATCTTGCTCGGGATTAACCGGAACGACAATTACTTAATTTTACTCGGTGCCATCCCTGCCGCCATTTTGGCACTCCTTTTTGACTTCTTGTTGCGTCAGATGGAAGGTGCGACAGCGACACGTAATAAGACGAAGTTGATTGCCGTCTCGACCGTACTCGCGCTCATCATTATCACACCGCTTGCGTTTGGTCGTTCGCAACAAACAGACTTAGTCGTTGCCGGAAAACTTGGTCCTGAGCCTGAGATTTTAATGAACATGTATAAGTTATTGATTGAAGAAGAAACGGATTTGACCGTATCGGTGAAACCGAACTTTGGGGAAACAACATTTGTATGGGGGGCCCTCCAATCAGGGGATGTCGATATTTACCCTGAATTCACTGGGACCGCACTCGCAAGTCTCGTCAAAGAAACGCCTGAGTCAAACGATGCCGGTGAAGTGTACGAGCAAGCCAGAGAGGCGCTTGCCGAAGATGGGTATGTGATGCTCGAACCGATGAAATTTAACAACACGTATGCACTCGCTATTCCACGTGATTATGCAGAGGCGGAAGGCATTGCGGTCATTTCCGATTTACGGAATGTCGAGTCGGACATCAAGGCCGGTTTCACGCTTGAATTCACGGACCGCGAAGACGGATACCCAGGACTTCAAAACGAGTATGGATTCGATTTCCCATCTGTCGTCTCGATGGAGCAAAAATTGCGTTATCGTGCCATCTCAAGAGGAGATGTCAATTTAGTAGACGCCTATGCGACGGACCCTGATATTGCCGAGAACGACCTGGTCGTCTTAGAAGACGATCGTCAATTCTTCCCACCATACCAGGGAGCGCCGCTCATGAAGGAAGAGACACTTGAAGAGTATCCAGAAATCGAAGATGCGCTCAATCAGCTCGCAGGTAAAATCACAGACGAACAAATGTCTGAATTGAATCGACGGGTCGCGTACGGAAATGAACGCGCGTACGATGTAGCGAAAGACTTCTTAGAACAGGAAGGATTACTATGAGAGCCTTGATTATTACGAATCCGAAGTCCGGTACGAGCGAGACGATGCTCGGCGAAGTCATCGGAACGATTGAATCGCTCTATGAAGAAATCACTATCAAGAAAACACAGGAAATAGGGGATGCGCTCCGATTCGCGAAAGAAAGTAAACCGTTCGACCATCTGATTGTCATTGGCGGCGATGGCACGCTAAATGAAGTAGTGAATGGGTTGATGACAATAGAGCGCGACGAGCGTCCGACAGTCGGCATCATTCCTGCCGGGACGTGCAATGATTTCGCTCGGGCACTTGAACTGCCGATTCAACCGACACAGGCTGCTCAAATCATTCGTTCCTCTCACGAACAACATGTCGATGTCATTCAAGTCGATGAGATGTATGCGCTCAATTTCGTAGGCGTCGGTTTGATTGCGGATACATCTCGTCAAATCGATCCGGATGAAAAAGAATCATTAGGCTCAATCGGATATTTTTTAGCGACCATCCGTCAATTCCGTGAAGCGGACCCATTCAACATCACGCTTCGGCGGGGCAGTGAAGTAATATATGACGGTGACGTCAGTTTCCTCTATGTTGGGAACGGAAGTTATCTCGGTACGGTCCCGACCAAACTTGAGACACAATCGTTTTCCGATGGATTGCTAGAAGTCGTTCACAGTTCGGCAATCGGATTTCCCATGATTCGACAGCTGTTGGCTCAACAACTCGGTCTCGATCAGAAGTCGACGGAGTGGAATCACTTCCAGACATCTCATATCGAGCTAGAATTGAATGCGCCACAAATCATCGATGTCGATGGGGAGCACTTCGAAGCAGACAAATTATCGATCCGAATCCGAGAGCGTGCCCTCACCTTTTTAACGCCATAAAGCATCAACAGAGAAAAGTATTCAGACTTTTCTCTGTTTTTTTGTTGTTCTCATCTTGGAACCATGTTAGTATTTCACTATTATTATGAAAATGAAATGAAAAACAGGAAGTAGGGGTAATCATGGCGCAAAATTCATTCGCCTCAAAAATTGGATTCATACTAGCTGCCGCAGGGTCGGCAATCGGTTTAGGTGCAATCTGGAAATTTCCATATGTCACCGGAACGAGCGGAGGCGGTGCCTTTTTACTCATGTTTTTGGCGTTCACATTATTACTTGGTCTGCCATTATTGATTGGTGAATTCATTGTCGGACGTTCGACTCAAAAGACTGCACTTCTCGCTTTCAAACAGTTAGGGCATGGTCGCTGGACCATTATCGGTTATTTGGGTGTCATTGCTTGTTTCTTGTTACTTTCCTTCTATAGTGTTATTGGGGGATGGGTTCTCATCTATATCGGACTCGGTTTAAGTGGAACGCTCAGTGGACGTTCTGCAGACGAATTCGGTGAAGTGTTCGGGAACGTCGTTTCCACACCAGGTATCGCCGTACTCGGACAATTCTTATTCCTCTTGATTACACTATTAATTGTCTTACGTGGCGTTGAAGCGGGGATTGAACGGATGAGTAAAATTTTGATGCCACTCTTGTTCATCAGTTTCTTAGTTCTCGTGGTTCGCTCGTTGACGCTTGACGGGGCAATGGAAGGGGTTCGCTTCTTCTTACAGCCTGACTTATCTGCATTGACTGGCGAATCGGTATTGTTTGCCCTCGGACAGGCGTTCTTCTCCTTATCGTTAGGGGTCGCAGCGATGCTGACATATGCCTCTTATATTAAGACGAAAGGAACTTTGAACCGTTCAGCCAACATGATTGTCTTGTTGAACATTGCGGTTTCGCTTTTAGCAGGACTAGCCATCTTCCCCGCAGTCTTTGCATCAGGTCTTGATCCGGCTGAAGGTCCAGCGTTACTCTTCGTTGTATTACCGGCAGTCTTCAATCAAGTACCGCTCGGTGGATTCTTCATGGTCTTGTTCTTCTTATTGTTTGCTTTCGCATCGATCACATCGTCGATTGCCATGTTAGAAGTCGTCGTCGCAGGTGTGACCGACCGTCTGAATGAAAAGAAATCGTCATGGACGAAAAAGAAAGTGACGGTGACAGCCTCCCTTCTCGTCTTCATCGTGGGAGTACCATCCGCGCTGTCGTTCGGACTCTTGAGTGATGTACAGATTTGGAACGGTCGGACGTTCTTCGATACGATGGACTATCTCGTCAGCTACATTTTGATGCCGACGGGTGCACTCTTGACTTCCATCTTTGTCGGCTATGTCGTCGACCAACGCGTCCTAAAGGATGAAATCGAAACATCAAAACCTGGTGTGAAGCTTTACCCAATCTGGCATGCGCTCATTCGCTATGTCATTCCAGTAACTGTCGCGATCGTCATGGTTTCTACATGGATCAACACATAACAAACGAACTGTAGGCTCTATGAGTCTACGGTTTTTTTCGTCTCGCAACGGGAAAGTAGTCGATATAGGTAGTTGATTCTACACCTGTGGACGGAGGTATCGACGAATTTTATTATGCTAAAATGATAGGGATGACGAAACTTTTGTTGAGTGGTTTCGTAATGTACAATAGAAGTAACATGAGATGAGGTGAAAAGAATGAAAACATGGATGAAATGGGCCCTGACAGGGGCAGTCATATACTTTGCCATTAACGTATTCGATTTCTCCTGGTTATTCATTATTGTAGGGGCGCTCGTCTTGAATGAAGTGTGGTCGACGAACAAGCGCAAACATCGTCAACGAACACCGACAACGGTGGCAAAACGTGCCAAGAAGAAACTGTTGCTCGATGAGGAAGAATCGTTCTCTGGATCGAGGATTTTAAAACCAATCGAAGAGCCGATGCCTACACGACAATTCGAGGCGACAGATGATTTAGAGCTTCAATTTTTACAACGGACGATTGAGCAAGGATACGAGAAACTACAACAGATCGACCGTGTCCTACCAGATATTAAGGATGTGGAAGTAAGGCGTGAAATGAAGGCCGTCTCGAAAGAAGCACATGAATTGTTCGAGGAACTCTTCGAAAATCCACAAGACGCCAAGCATGTTCGTGACCTGTTCACATTCTATTTAGATTCCCTCGTCTCGGTCGTCTTGAAATTTAAAGAACTTGAAGGAAAACGAGTCGTCATTCAAGAAGAGACTCGGGAACAATTAATCACAAATATGCGACTAATTGTCGATAAATTTAAAGAACAACGCGGACGTCTCCTTGAAGATGACGCCGTAGACTTTGAACGCGAACTGATCATGATGGAGCGGGTCTTATCTGATCAGCCGGAAGGGAGAAAGAAACATGACTTCATCGAATGAAACGAACTGGCAGTCATGGCCGGAAGAAGAACTGACTTCTGATACGAAAACAAAAACCGAGACGGAGGGGTTCAGTGACCCATCTGTCGAATGGTCATCCGTTACACAGCCACATGAAGTGCCGGCCATTCAAGCGAAACCGGACGTGCCTCAAGAGCATCGTGAGCGCATCACGCGATTGGCTGAATCCATTGATATTAAGAAGACAGACTCTGTCATGTTGTTCGGGTCGAACGTCCAACGTGAACTTTCCCAATTCTCTGATCAAATTTTGACGGAAGTGCGGATGAAAGATGGCGGCGATGCCGGGAAACTGTTGTCTGATTTGATGCAAAACGTCCGTAAGATGGACCCGGATATGCTTCAACCGGAGAAAAAGAGTTTCATGGATAATATCCCACTCATCGGTCGTGCGAAGAAGAAGGCTGAAAACTATAAGCTTCAGTTCGAAAAAATGAACGTCTATTTGGAAGAGGTCATCCATAACCTCGATCGTGCGAAGTTCGGTCTCATGAAAGACATTACGATGCTCGATCAGATGTATGATAAGAACAAGCGGTATTTCGAAGAGTTGAACGTCTATATCGCTGCGGGTGAGACAAAGCTTGACCATGTACGGGAACATGAGATTGCTCCGTTACGTCAAGAAGTAGAAATTTCTAAAGATCAATCGAAGCTTCAACAATTGAACGATATGATTCAATTAGCGGACCGTTTTGAGAAAAAGTTGCACGATTTAAAATTGAGTCGTACGATCAGCCTTCAAATGGCACCTCAGATTCGGGTCATTCAGCAGAACAACCAAATCCTTGCTGAAAAGATCGAGTCAGCGGTCGTCAACACGATTCCGCTTTGGAAAAACCAAGTCGTTCTCGCGCTCAGCTTGACGCGCCAGAAAACGGCACTTCGTATGCAACAGGACGTGACGAAGACGACAAACCAACTGCTTGAGCAGAACTCGAAGATGCTCAAAGATTCATCGATTGAAATCGCTCAAGAGAATGAAAAAGGGATTGTCTCTGTTGAATCACTGAAAGTCGCTCACGAGAACTTACTTTCCACGTTGGATGAAACGTTACGCATCCAGCAAGAAGGGAAACAAAAACGTCGTGACGCCGAGCGCGAACTTGACCGCATGGAGCACGAATTGAAAGAGAAGGTCATCGAGATCGCCTCGAAAAATAAAGAACTACCAAAGGACACTGGATATTAAAGGGGGAAGTCTGAGCAATCAGACTTTCCTTTTCTACGAGGAGGGACTTGAGTGGAAAAACAACGATTGTGGGATGAGACGTGGTTATTATTCGCTGATATGATGGCTGAGCGGCACTCGAAGTGTGCATCGAAGAGCGTGGCCTGTGTCATTGTAAAAGACGAAAAACCGATCTCAATCGGTCTGAATGGGACCCCATCTGGTCACACGAACTGTAATGAAATTTATATCAAACAAGAAGATGGGTTCTATAAACATGCCGACTATATTGCGTCGACGGACGTCGATATGATTAATGAACCGGCACGACTCATCCGGAGTGGTGTGACATATATCAAGTGTACGGACCCATATGATCACCATCATTGGTCGAAACAACATGAAATCCATGCGGAAATCAATGCGATTGGAAAGCTGGCTGCCGATTCAACGAATGCATTTGGTGCGACAGCTTATGTCACGCATTCACCATGTCATGCCTGTTCACTCGCTTTAATTGCGGCACGTGTCGCGCGAGTCGTATATGCCGTCGGTTATGAGCATGGGGATGGGTTAGAATTGATGCGTGAAAGCGGGATTGAAGTGTTACATATGCCACTTGAAAAAATGTACAAAAATACATTGTAAACGTTTTCATTAGGTGATATATTATTAATGTACTGCCAATGGTGTTTTACTCTTCCATTATTCGCCCCTCCTTGGAGGGGCCTTTTTTTGTTCAAAATAAGGTGAGACAAACTTTACACATAATGTTCAATATTTCACAATATACTCTTTAAAATCTCTTATATAATAAAAGTAGATTCAAGAGAGGGGAATTTACTCATGGAAAAACTCGTTCGCTTTACAGATGGTGCATATGAAGTAGAGGCGTTGATCACACTCGAAGAAGTGTGGGAAGATAAATTTGCGATTGGCATGCATAAGGAGCTAGCCGTCAAATCATTAACCATTAACGGAAATGAAGTATCAGAGATAAAACATGTTCGTGCACTCCTTCGTTATTATCCGACACTTGGCGTGTCAGGTATCTTGTTGGCACTAGATAAGGCAGCTGCTGAAATTGTCGCGTTGTCGAAAGATCAGGATCCAGCGCTTCAATACGTTGAACTCGTGGCCATCCAGATGGACGAAGAAGCAACAAACGACTTAAAAACATTATACGCAGCGATGTGATTTCAATTGGGTGAGTCATTTCACCCAATTTTTTATTGCATCTATTTTTTGTTATGGTATGATGATTACAGATGAAGAAATGGAACGCCATATCGTTGTCAACCATAAGCATGGGGATCTAGATAGCTAGATCGCTGTCAAAAAGCCACGTTCATAGGAACGTGGCTTTTTTTTGTGCAATGAAGTCGAAT
>Ga0224722_1001745_pt1 | contig 11912 bp, 12 predicted proteins | sample Balambano_FR1_Me_FD_161646 | JGI IMG/M metagenome (GOLD analysis project Ga0224722, IMG submission 161646) | Freshwater sediment microbial communities from Lake Towuti, South Sulawesi, Indonesia - Balambano_FR1_MetaG | ecosystem: Environmental > Aquatic > Freshwater > Lake > Sediment | place...
CATCCATCGTTCCATGATCCGAGACGATTCGTTCAAATGCCTCTCGGATACTCGTTTCGTTCGTCACATCTAGCTGATAGAGCGACACCCCTTTCAGGTTAGACAGTTCTTGATGGTCTTCAGGTCTTCGCATCGTCGCGGCGACATGCCAGCCTCGTTTGCTGAACAGTTCGACCGTTGCCCGACCGATTCCGCTCGATGCTCCTGTGATGACGATGGTTTGTTTTTGTTTCATATTCATTCTCCTTTAATGTTTATATGTTTAAACACTTAAACGTATTAGTGGAAAAGAAGCCTTTCTCTCTGTTTCCAAAAAGAAAGGTTATAAGATACATTCATCTTCAATCGCACGTGTCAGTGCCTTCAGCAGTCCGACCGCATCTTCAAGTGTCAGAAAATAAAAGTTCTCTGTCCCGACTTTCTCCGATGAAACGATGCCCGCTTGTCGAAGTAGTTTGAGATGATGTGAGATGGCTGGTCGAGACAACTCAATCTTTTCATCAATCTGATTGACGTTCAAGCGTTCATGTTTAGCGATTTCGACAATGATCCGTTGACGATTGACGTCGGCTAATACTTGGAACAACGGAATCGCATCTTCAAATAAAGATAACGATACTTCGGGTGTAACATCTGTTCGTTTCATATTCATCTCTCCGTTTAAAAGTTTAAACGTTTAATCCTGTACTAAGAATACTAGGTGTTTTACCTTCTGTCAACAAAGTTGTTCGTAGATTTCTCGAAGAATGCTTGCAATCATATGTTTAGAGTCATAATCCCGCTTGGATATTCGGACGAGCGGCGACGGGGCAGGGAAGAGTTGAGCATTGATGTCTTCAGTCGTATAGCCCGCTGCAGTTTTCGTTATCACGTCATCGGTCAAACGTTCTAGATAATCGAGCTTTTTGGTCAGTTGCTCCCTTCCCTGTTCGAGACGCCCGGCATGCTGACAGTACACCTCATCAAAATCGAGGGACAGGACCCGTTTGAGCGAACGAATCTGTTCAGGGACCGACTCCTCTGGAATCATCACCTTCGGATACGGATGGACGAACAAATCACCCGAGAATAGTCGACCGTTCTCCTCATCATATAAGACGACGTGATTCGGTTCATGACCGGGTGTATGGATTACCTGATAGGTATGATGTTCTGACGTGATCTGATTTTCATGATAGGCGATCGGCTGAAACGGTTCCGGATCTCCTGAAAAACGTGCTCGATAATCTGGGATGTTTAACCCCGTCCGGCACATGTCCCTGGCGGACTCTCGTATGTAAATCGGGACACCGTATGTCCGCTCAAGCCAGGCCGCCGTTCCAATGTGATCTTCATGCGGGTGGGTGATGCTGACAAGGTCGATTGGGACCGACTCATAAAAGGGGTGGAGAGCGGGTAGCATCGTGCGTGTCCCCGTATCGATGATCATGCCGTCTATATAATAGACGTATATCGACATCTCGAATGGACCGTTCTTCACTTTGGCGCAAACGGCCGTTACTGGCCCATGCTGCTTCACTTGCATCAGGCTTCCCTCCTGGATCGTCATTTTCTACATTATAGCGAAAAAAAGCAAAGACCTGCAGACATTTCACAGTTCTTTGCTCATCTTATTTAGAGATTCTCTCCATTCGTCGCGATGACTCGCTTATACCAGTCGAACGAGTCTTTCTTCATCCGCTCCATCGAGCCATTCCCTTCATTGTCACGATCGACATAAATCATTCCGTACCGCTTCTTCATTTCTCCCGTCGTGAACGAGACGATGTCGATGATGCCCCAAGGTGTGTATCCGATCAAATCGACCCCGTCATAGAGGACGGCTTGCTTCAATTGTTCGATATGTGCTTTCAAGTAATCGATTCGGGCCGTGTCATGAATCTTCCCGTCGATAATCTCATCGACGGCACCAAATCCATTCTCGACGATGAAGAGCGGGATTTGGTATCGGTCATAGAGTCGGTTGAGCACATAACGGAGACCGACCGGATCGATCGCCCAGCCCCAGTCACTCGACTGGATATACGGATTCTCGACGCCGTTCGGCAAACCACCGTTGACGATATCTCCGCTGTTGTCCGCGACGACGTCACTCTTCACGGTCGTCGACATATAATAGCTGAAACCGAGATAATCGACCTTCCCATTCTGTAAAATCTCTTTGTCCCCTTCGAGGATTGGGATATTATACCCTTCCCGCTCGAACTCGTTCAAGGCGTAACTTGGATAGAACCCACGAACTTGTACGTCCGGGAAGAAGTAACGTTGCCGCATCATTTCTTCGGCGAGCATGACGTCATCTGGGTTTGATGAATACGGATAAATCGGTACGTGAGAGACCATCGCTCCAATCTCGAAGTCCGGATTGATGGCTTTCCCTTTAGCGACGGCGAGTGCACTCGCAATCAGTTCGTGGTGTCCTGTCTGATACATGACTTCACGCGCGTTTTCCCCTTCCTCTAGGAGGACACCCGAATTGGTCCATAAGAAGAGCGGATTGTTGACGTCCATCTTGTTGTTGATTTCGTTAAACGTCATCCAATACTTGACCTTGTTTTTGTAGCGGTCGAAGCAGACCTCCGCGAAGCGGACGAAGTGGTCGACGACGGCACGATTTCGGAAGCCACCGTATTCACGGGCAAGATGGAGCGGCATCTCGAAATGCGAGAGCGTGATGATCGGCTCGATGTCGTACTTTAACAGCTCATCGAACAAGTCGTCATAAAATTGAAGACCTGCTTCGTTCGGTTCTGCGTCATCCCCGTTCGGAAAGATGCGACTCCATCCAATCGAGGTACGCAAGCATTTCAATCCCATCTCAGCGAAAAGCGCCACATCTTCTTTGTAACGATGATAGAAATCAATCGCCTCATGGTTCGGATAAAACTCGTTCGGCTCGACCTTTTCCGTGATGCGGCGAGCGACGCCGTGTGCGCCTGCTGTCAAGACATCGACGACGCTCGGCCCTTTTCCGTCAGCGTCCCAACCGCCCTCGAATTGATGGGCGGCGAGTGCACCTCCCCATAGGAAATCTTTAGGTAACGTCTTCATCCTCTATTCCTCCTTTTGATATATCATACACGTCAAGTATAATTGTACCGATACAATTTAACAAGGTCGATACACTTAAACATTTTTTTGTTTTCTCATGATATAATGAAATCAGTGACGAAAAAGTGAGGAATGACCATGCTAAAATATCAACAGATTGCGAATGAAATCGAACAATACATTAACGAACAACAGTTAAAACAGGGGGATAAGCTCCCTGTCCTGGAGCAGATGATGAATCAATATGCAGTGAGTAAGAGTACCATCACGAAAGCTTTAGAGCTGCTCGAACGAAAAGGGGTCATCTTTCAACTGCGGGGAAGCGGCATCTTCGTCAGACGACATAATCGACCCGGCTATATGAGCCTCTTCTCCACCCAAGGATTCAAGAGCAATCTCGGAGACCGTGTGTTGACGTCTGATGTGATTGATGTGTCTGTCATGAAGCCAGATGCGTTGGTGGCCGAGAACCTCGGGATTGGCGTGTCTGACGATGTGTACCGGGTCGAACGGGTGAGATATGTGGACGGGGAAGTGCTCTGTCATGAGGAATCCTATTATGTGAAAGCCATTGTCCCTTATTTGAATCGAGAGATCGTGGCGGACTCGATTTTCGATTACGTGCAATCGGCACTCGGCGTCACGATTGGGTTTTCTGACATGTATCTACAGGTCGATCGATTGACGGAAGTGGAAGCAGGCCACCTCGGATTGCAAGAGAATGATCCGACACTTCGCATTGAAACCATCTTTCATCTGACGAACGGAAAACCTTTTGACTATTCACGGATCACCTATCATTACGCACATTCCCAGTTCGTCATTCAGGCGAACGGACCCTATATGTGAAGAAACCCCTCATGCGCGCATGAGGGGTTGTTTATCGCGAGATGAATATCACTTCACGACCGGGAGATTGACCTGATCGACCCAATCGTCAATGAACCGACGTTGATGTTGATGTAATCGTGGTAGGTCTTCTCTTGAGAAAAATCGATGTTCGTGACTTTCGTCTGTCGATTGAGCGATTTCTCCTGAGAATGAATGGGTGTAAAAGATGACTTGAACACTATAGACGCGATCACCGTTCTCATAAGTGGCATAGCCCTCATCACCGGAATAGATTCCGAACAGTTTCAAATTATCCACGGAGAGCCCCGTCTCTTCGAGAGTTTCACGGATGGCTGTCTCTTCAAATGATTCCCCAGGCTCCATAACGCCACCGGGGATTCCCCAAACATGATGATCTTTTCGGTGTTGCAACAAAATTTGATTGTCCTGTTCGATGAGGACTCCACATCCTACAGTGATTAATAGATTCGGTCCGATTAATTGACGCATATGCTGTATGTAACTCACTACACTACCCCTCTTTATTTAGAATTCAAAAAATCTTGATCTCCCCATTCACACGATCAATAAAAGAGTACGTGTCGTCAGCATCATGTGCGAGTATGAAATTTCCTAGTATATTTGGATGAAATTCAATAGTGAACGTCTCAAGCGTCTGCTCGTATGTCGGATATGAGAGGGACTGCCATACATTCTTCGCCTTCGGAATCTGAAGCTGAGGCAATAATTCGTCTTCAATCAATCCCTTCCAATCTGGGTTATGCAATATAAAGCGAAACACGTTTTCAAATGGAGCAAACGTCCCACCTAAACCAAACGCCAATTTGATGGGAAACGCGCCTCTAACCACATGTTCAAAAAATGTCTCCATCTGGACAATACCAGTTGTCGCGACACGTCTCACTTGGTTTCCTTGAAGCGTCAACCCGTCTTCGGAATAGCTCAGAATCCAATCCCTCTCTCCTCTTAAGACGATGACCTCATTTGAAGAGAGCGTCAATTCCGACTCTAACACCTCACGATTTTTGATGGTTTTGGTCGTCACATGCTCTTCTTCCTGACTTTTAAAAGAGACGCGACGTTTTCTCGAATCCCTTACAGTCCGCTTACGCTCTATAAGTATTGGAAACTGTTCATTCTCCAAATGGCGTAAGATCAAGTAGGTTGCTTCTCTGTCTCTCAATGCATGACTCGGTATGACCACTAATTCTAGTGGATTATGATGATTGGATAAGTCTCTTGACATCATGTTGCTTTTCGTCTCTTGAGGAACCAAAATCCGAATGGCAAGATCGCTAACACAACAAAGCCAATCAATCGGTTGGTATTCGATGTTGGCTTGTTTGACTCTTCCTCATCCGAATGGACTGATGATGAGTCGCCTGCTCCACCTATCATTCCTTCTTCGGCATCCCCTTCAATACTTTCATTCTCTTCAACCAATAATACTTGAAACGCCTCAGTTGAAATTTCATCTCCGCTAATCATCTGTTTTGTATTAGATGTCAACGCCGTCAACATGTCCCCATCATAATCAAACCAAGCCGATTCTTCTGTGTACTTCACGAGATCGCCTTTTACGTCCGTCAACGCTTTCGGGGTTTCTTTGTCTGAACCGAACGTTGAGAACGCATATGTACCCGCTGATTGTTCATATGTTCCGATCACGTTGACCGGTTCATCATCTTGAAAGACGGTCGCCACATATTCTTTTGTTGGGACGAACGTACATGTTTCTCCCGTTTTGTAACAAGAGGAAGACGGTACGTATGTCTCGAGTAGTGGTCCGAACGTGATGTTCTCACTGTCTGTCATATGATAATTAGCCGGATCATCTCCCTGAATATGATCCATCACAATGTCATAAAAATATGCATCTGCAAAACGTTCAACCGAGGATTCAGTCATCTCGGCTGATACGGTTGTCGTGCTTGCAAGTAGTCCGACACAACATATGAGTAATCCCGTCATTCGTCGCATGTGTTTCTCCTTTCATTACCCTGAAGATTTCAAAAACATCGCGTGATTGATGTGAATCAATTCGGCGTGCGGCTGTTTGTGACGACTGACATATGACGTGAATCGCGATGTCGCAACAAACGCGTTCGATTCATGAATCATCGCCAGTCGGACGAGAATGAGCCGTAATTGTTTTCTTCCTTCTCCCAGTGTAACACGGTCGACTTGGTTGTTTTTGTCGAGTCGGTTGATTAACAGCTCCACTTTACAATCTTCTTTGATCAAGTAAGAGACCCAATACGCCGTCTGTTGAATCAAGTCTTCATATTGCGCATGGAGCCCGTTCCCGAGCGGACCGCTCAAATCAAGGGAAATCGTGAACGTGTCGAGATTTTGTCGTTCGAACACTTTTGCCTGTACATGACCGACTTTTGAAGTGGCGACCCAGTCAATCTGTTTAGCCGGTTCTTTCTCATATCGTTTTGCACTCTGAATCATCAACGGATCGTTCAGCGGGGAGTGCTTGACGATACGGTCACCCATTCGAATCATGCGAGAAGATGGACGGTGTACTGATTTCGACCTGTCGCATCGTTACACCTTTTCGACTGGGACAGTTACGGACTCGAGTACGTCCACCAACACTTGTCGCTTCGTCGATTTGATATCCCCTTCAAGGGTGAGAGTCAATCGGTGCGAGAGGACATGTGGCGCAACGGCTTGAACATCTTCAGGCGTGACAAACTGACGATCGTTCAAGTACGCATAAGCTTGTGAGGCCTTGACGAGCGCGAGCGTCGCCCGTGGACTCGCCCCGACTTCGACTAACGGATGTTGCCTCGTCTCTTGGATGAGTGCGAGCAAATACGTGACGACATCTTCATGAATCCGGATATTCTCGACTTCTTCTTGTGCTTCTAAAAAAGCTTCATTCGTCATCAAGGCATGCACTGTCTGTCTCGTCTTTGAAATCGTCTGCAGAATCAAGTTCCACTCTTCGTCTGCCCCAGGATACCCAACTTGAAGAGACATGAGGAAGCGGTCGAGTTGGGCGTCCGGTAGCGAAAACGTTCCTGCCGACTCGATCGGGTTTTGCGTCGCGATGACGAAGAATGGTTTTGGTAGTTGATAGGTGACGCCACCGATAGAGACTTGGCGTTCTTCCATCGCTTCAAGCAAGGCGGATTGCGTTCTCGGAACGGCGCGATTCACTTCATCGATGAGTAAAATATTCGTGAAGATCGGTCCGGTGCGGTTCTCGAGCGTCTGGGTCTCCATGTTGAAGAAGTCTGAACCGATGATGTCAGAAGGCAGCAGGTCGGCTGTGAATTGAATTCGGGCGAAGTCTGCCTCAAAGCTTTTGGCGATGCTTTTCGCAAGTAACGTCTTCCCCGTCCCAGGCACATCCTCTAGCAAGATATGGCCGTTCGCCAATAGGGCTGTGCAACATCATTTTGTGATTTCCGGTTTACCGAGGTAAATACGGTCTAATTGGTCCAATACGTGTCGGATGGTCATGAGTTCGACTCCTTTTGTGTACGTAGTAGGTATTCATCATTTTCGTTTGTCATGACAGTCGGTGACCCAACTCGTAATCTCGCTCCCTGAGATATCTAATGATCGGTAGTAACGGTATCCCAGTTGACCGGAATAGGAGATGAGGACGACAAGTAGTAAGGAGAATAGAATTAAATCGTTTTGGCTTGTTTCATTGGCGTTTCCGTATATGTAGATTCGGTTTCATCTCAAGTGACGGCTCCTATCATAGTCTAAATCCTTTTTTTTGGAAATCGGATTAACAGGATTATACCATGCACCTTAACGGAATATTCAGTTATTTTTAGACAAAAGAAAAATACCCGTTCATTGAACGAGCATCCACAATTCTCTACCTTCATCTTCTTCGAACAACCATTCCTTAAATCCATATACGCGAATATCCAGGTCACTACGGATGACCCATTTGTTTAAAGACGTTTTTTCATGAGGAATCGGAATCCATTTTTGGTGGGATGAATCACGCCGCATAAACGATTGTAACACCTCTTCATCTTGAAACACGAGAAGCTCAGAGTTCCACAATGTAGGGAGATCCAGTAACACGACAACTCGCATTCGCTCATCCACACGCCGCTTTGCTAGTCGTTTCGCTTCATCGAATAGGATATCGATGATTGCCTGTTTGATTTGTTCATTGTGTTGAATATCCAGTAAAAAGGTTTGTCCGACCGGAATCTTGGCATACCAATAACCATCATGAAACTCAGTTGGCAAGTCATGATGATTTTCTTGCATATTGCGCTGAAGACGACTTAATTTTCGTTTTAGACCACGCACTTTCCGATGTCTCATTTCAGGATCGACTCGACTTGCTTCATATGATGCCGGTCATGCTCGATGAATTCTTCGATGATCACATGCAGTGAATATGGGACACCTTGATGCGGATCATGTGAGACACCATTCGCTGTCGTTTTATAAGTCAGCGCTTCTTCACTTAAGGACTCGAGCATGGTGATGAGTGATCGTCGACTTTGTAGTGATTCCTTCAATACGACGTCACCCGATAACTTCTCCGCCCTTTTCGTCGCCCGCGCGTTAAACGAGTCAAAGTCAGGGAATATCATTCCTTCCCCGTTCTTCACCGATGGGATGATGACATTCAACAGATGGTTGTCCCAATGGGCGATATGTAAGACGATTTGCTTTATGGACCACTTCTCCGAGTCGATCTGTTTATTCCAATTAGATTCACTCAGTTTTTCTAACGACTCGAGCCATTCTGTGTACGATGCGAATTCTTGAATGACTTGCATCCAATCCCCTCCCCGTTCCATTCAAATTACTGCGATTATAGCACGAACGAGTCTTTTCAAATCAAAAAACGGCACCGTTCTTCATGAACGATGCCGTGCGTATCTCTATAACCAGACTGGTAATGAGAAGAAAACTAAGAACAATACGGTCAAGACACCGACGACCGGACTGAGTGACCGGTAGCCCTTCTTGAACAAGACAATCATCGTGTACGCGATGAACCCGAGTCCGATCCCATCGACGATGGAATACGTGAACGGGATCATGATGATGACGAGAATCGCCGGGAATGCATGTTCCCAGTTATCGAGCGGCAGATGCTTCACGTTCTGGAACATCATCATCCCGATGATGATCAACACCGGAGCAATCGCCGTCACCGGAATGATGGCAAAGAGCGGTAGCAATAAGAGCGATACCACGTACAATCCAGATGTGACGAATGAAGCAATCCCACCTCGTGCACCGACCGATATGCCGGCAGCCACTTCGACCGTCGAGACGGTCGGGCTTGACCCGAACATGGCCCCGGCCATCGTCGAAAGACCTTGTGCGACGAGACCTTTCGGCGCCTCTTCTTCTTTGCCGATTGCCCGTGTCTGATTCTGAATCAAGCTGATGTTTTCAATCAACAAGACGAGCGTCAGCACACCGACCGCGACGAAGAAGAGTGGAGATGTCGACTCGGCGAACGAAATGTTCCCAAATACCGTGCCGAACGATTCGAAGAACGGTGTCAACGCGAAGCTTCCCGTCCAATCGAGTGTTCCCATAACGGCACTGAGTCCGACACCGAAACCGATCGTCCAAAGGAAGCTGCTCGGTCCCATCTTCAAGAACAGTAAGATGGCGACGAAGAGTGACAGGAATGCGACTTGGACGTCACGCTCCCCGAGATCACCGATGTGAAGCAATGCCCCACCCCCGCCTGAGACGATCCCTGCCGCCTCGAGCCCGATCAAGATGAGGAAGAGGCCGAGACCGACCGTCAATCCGTCATGAATGATCGGTGGGAACGCATTCGCCAATTTCCTCGCCACTTTGGTGATCGTCAATAGTACGACGAGTACACCTGAGACGAACGAGACGGCGAGCGCACTTTGCCAGCTCAACCCCATCTGCAGGACGAGCGTGTACGTGAAGAGCGCATTAATCCCCATTCCCGGTAACAAGAGAAGCGGTAGATTGAAGAATCCCGCAATCAATGTCCCGATGATGCTTGTCAAAATCGCTCCGACGAGCGCCCCCTCGAACGGGAGTCCGGCTTGTGTCAAGATTGCCGCATGCACGGCCGGGATGTATGCTGTCGCCAGAAAGTTCAGCACGCCCCCGTATGTTTCTGTTTTCCATTCTGTTTGTTTTGCCATAGGAATCAATCCTTTATTGGCACCCTCACCCACCCGTGTATACACACGAGATTGATTATATCCTGTCAGACATCTAACAAGCAAGAGCGATTCGACTCAATTCCTTCTTTGGACCCATTTATGAGACCGATTCCATCAAAAGATTCATTTTATAAAACAAGAACGTTTGTTCTTGTTTTTGGCGCATTTTTGCGAACAAATCTGTTATAATGAAGAAGCAGGTTAACGCAGCAATAGTGGGGTCAGCCGCCAAGTCCACAATGGAGGAAGGCGGTGGTGCGGATGGAACAACTTTGGACCTGGGTTGGGGATTATGTCATGATCCCAATCCTCGCTCCGATCATCGTTCACTTGGTGATTCACCGAACATCCGATCGTGCAACGTCTGAACGCACAAAAAAATGACCCCCTCGGCGCAATGAGTTGGGTCACTTTCTGATTCACTAACCATTGTGGCGGCTGGGACCACTCTTAAAGTGGTAGCCTGTAAGCCAGAGGTCGGTGTGTCCAGCACCGGTCTCTTTCTACTTGCATCATACCATACTTTATCCGCGTTTTCAGTAAGAGAAACGTTATTTGACACGAAAATCACAATTAACCTTACCGCTCAGGATCAATCAGCCTGAGCGGTTTTCGTTCATCTCACTGTATCGGGAGAACCAGACGAGCATCGCGTCCGCATCTTCTTTCGGGATATCATCGATGGTCTCAACAGATAAGAATCCTCCACGTGTCGAGAACTGCACCGTACATAACCCGAAACGTCGTTGCAAGAGCGATTGCTTCACTTGAATTTGTTCGATTCGTGGTTTGTCCGTCAAGAAGGAGCGGACGTTGAACGCTCCCGTCCGTAACTGGATGAATTGATCCATGCGGACATATTTTGTGGTAACAAAACTGAGGACGCGTCCCCCGGTGATGACGGCCCATAAGAGCAGGAGCCACCAGGCATACTCTCGGAAGAAATATAGTACGAGTCCTGAGATGATGAAGCCGAACCAGCTGATTCGGAGTAGTTTGATTCCTAAGGCACGTCTCGGGAGTCGATGTAGTTCGTCCGACCATGTGAAGTGCGTGAAGTGTTCACGGAGTACTTGCATCGCCCGGTCACGACGGACGAACGGGAGAATCGTCGACGATTCATCTTTTAATTCATCCATCGTCCCTGCTGCGACGAGTTCGACCCCGACGATGTGGAACCAACGACGAATGAACGTCTCTTTGATGCGAATCGCTTGAATCTTCTCATATGGAATCTCTTTGGCACTTCGGTTCAACAATCCCTTCTCGACACGAATGCGTTCCCCTCTCCGCTCAAGTCGGAAGTTCCCATACTTCAAGAAGTTGATGACCATGCCGATCACGATCGATAGCATCAACACTCCGATGACGAGAAGACCGATGGCGATGACGGACGCATGGACGACATAGTCTTCTACTTGATTAAACGCCCCATCCAAGTTGATGAAGTCGTCGATTGACGAGATAACCGTCGAGGCGACCGGGAAGATGGCGAAGACAGAGAGCGACGTGATGGATGCCAATACGATTTCGCGCATAGATAAGGCGTACAACAGGCGACTTGGTACCGGTGCTGCCTGTGCAGGCGTCTCATCCGACTCTTCTGAGTCATCTACCGCTACTCCGCTTTGTTTCCGATGACGGACCTGTTCGAGAATCTCTTCCAGTCGTTTGGCTTCGGTTGGGAAGACACCCGCCAATTTGAAAGAAGCATCGTCGCTGTTGGCATTCGTATCGAACGTCAATTCGACGACACCAAGCAACCGATAGAGGAATGGACTGTTCGAATGAACACTTTGAATCTTATAGAGTGGAAGCGATTTTTCTTTTTTCAACCAGTTCCCT
>Ga0224722_1001746_pt1 | contig 11912 bp, 10 predicted proteins | sample Balambano_FR1_Me_FD_161646 | JGI IMG/M metagenome (GOLD analysis project Ga0224722, IMG submission 161646) | Freshwater sediment microbial communities from Lake Towuti, South Sulawesi, Indonesia - Balambano_FR1_MetaG | ecosystem: Environmental > Aquatic > Freshwater > Lake > Sediment | place...
AGGGCTCGTGGAATACGCGATACCGAATATTTTGCACTCAAAATTAGGCAGCTTTCAGTTCCTGAAGAAAAATCTATTTTTTACAAAAAAATGGCTTGGGCTACCTCATGAGACCGGAGAAGTGCCATTTATTATTTGCATTATTCTTTCCTATAACCTTTTGTAGGGTATTGTGTTTCAATTTCTGAAAAAATGCATTCAAGATCCTCTCGAAATGTTTTTCTTTTAAAAAATGAAAAAAATGAAGAAGTTTCAATTTCAATAGAAAACGAAGGTGATTGCTTCACAATGTAACGACACTGATCTTTTAAGTAGCACACTGCGTTGCCTGCTGATTTCTCTTCATCGAATTTGAGATATGCGATTTTAATAGCATCATTGATTAATTCGATATTTTCTGATAAAGCTTGATTTTGTTGGTACGGTTTTTGATTAATTACTGTTTTTATTTTTTTAATCCACTTCTCTAATTCATTAAATTCGGTTGATATAGAAGACGATAGTTGATATTGCTTTAGTCGTTCTAGAGGGGGAGCTGTGCTGATACCCAATGATTCAGCTTCTTTTTTTTCATCTGGGGTGGCAACAGAAAGTATCTCCTCTGTCGTCACTCCATAAAGATTCATTTTTCCTTGTGCTACTTTCATGGTATCTTCCATACCATTAATCAGGTCTACTACAAGTTCATCTATGGAACAGCAATCAAATCGATTCGGATTAGAAAGTATAGGAACTGGAAAATTATTTTCAGCTAATATTTTATATAATGTTAACATGCATATTGTTCTACAATTACCATCTAAAAATGGATGTAATTGTTCGCAATCGCGTATAAATTTGGCAATAATTCGCAGTTTTTCTATTGGCGTTATATCAGGCTTTTTTATATTTTCGTTAAATTCATTTATGTAATCTGCCATTATTTTTGAAATTACGATCTGGACATTCTGTGAGCTCTGTGGAAGACCATTCAATGGCTCAATACAACTCTGTAATTTAACCTTTTTGCCTTCTTGCTTTGTTTTATAAATTAGAGTTGCAAGAGCCATATTGTCACAGCAGGAATTACGTTCTCTATATTCCTTTACATTAGTACGATTAATTATGTCATCACCCACACACAACGTGAGCATAAACTCTGGGCAGCCTGGATGACCTTTTTCAATTTTGTCTAGCGTTTCTTTTATTCCAAGAACAGTGGAATTACGCAAGCTTAAATTATATCCAATTCCATTGCCCACTCCTCTAAACTCATCAAGTTTATTCTCGCCTGTTTCGTCTTTTTCATAAAGAAGGTGTTTTACATTGCGAGTAGCTTCCGCATGAAGAGTTTTAATGTAATCGGTAGTGATTTCCCTTATAAAATCTAATTTTTTGAATTCACATAAAAGAGGGCCCAAATAATTAGGCTCTGTTCTCTGAAACGTCAGCCATCCTTTGTCTCGCAATGCGAACATATGAAGTGTCATTTCTTCATTAGTTTCCCCAGCGCGTTTCACGTTATCACTGATAGCCATAGAAAAAACAACAAACCTCTTTGGTGAAGGAAGAGATTGATATGTTGTAGGATTCATTAGCTCTCCTAGTGTTTTGTTCAGGAAAGAAAACGAAATGCGCTCCTGTCTAAGAACCTGTTCAAAGTCTTTTAATTAATGTACCATTGCGCCAAGCTTTTCACCTCTCCCCTTGTGGGAGAGGTCGCCGCGCTTCTTGCGGCGGGTGAGGGGTGTTTAATGCTTGCCATATTTTTTCTAAAATACCCTCCAAGTTATCAAATATTTCATTATTCCAAAAACGTAACACTTGAAAACCATCCGCTTCAAGCTTTTGTGTTCTTGCTGAATCATATTCGCTTTGTTCCGCATGTTGTCCGCCATCAAGCTCAATCACTAACTTCTTATGCAAACACACAAAATCAACAATGTAGCCGCACAATACATGTTGACGTCTAAATTTGTAATTTTGAAAATGACGATTCCTGAGCCGATATCATAACTTATTTTCAGCGTCAGTTTGCGAGTATCGCAGAGATTTTTTAAAACGATCTAACATATCGAATTTTCGTTATAAACATAAAATAAAACTACATCCTTCTGAGTAATAACCCCACAAAAGCAAGCACAACCATTTGTAAGCTTGTATTTATTTTTCTTTCACAATTTTTCCATAATCTTCGACATTTTTCGAGCCAAGAAAATGAGCGCTCAACTACCCAGCGCTGCGGAATTACAACAAATTTATGCAATTCGGTTCGTTTTGCAACTTCAACGCTAGCATCAATAATATTTTTTATTTCTAAAGAAAATTTTTCGCCGCTGTAACCGCCATCTACTAACACATTTTTTACATTATCTAAATTTTCTTTAGCATCATCGATCATTTCTATTGCGCCTTCACGATCAGTTACGTTAGCTGTAGTAATATGAATTGCATGTGGCAATCCTTGTGTATCCACAGCAATATGACGTTTGATTCCTGATACCTTTTTCCCTGCATCATAACCTTTATTTTCTGCCGTATCTGTATTTTTTACGCTTTGAGCATCAACAATTATAAAAGATGTTTTTTCATTTCGATCATCATCAGCGCGAACTTGTTGAACTAATTTTTTTTAAAATTTCTTCTAGTAAACTGGATTGCTCATTTACTCGTTCACTCCAAATTTGAAAATAAGAATGAACGCTACGCCATTTTGGAAAATCGCTTGGTAGCATACGCCATTGACATGCGGTTTTTAAAATATATAAAACAGCACAAAAGACATCATATAGATCTAATTTGCGTGGCGCTGTTATTTTTCTGGCGCCAAGTAGCAATGGTTCAATTTCCGCAAACTGTTCGCGGCTTATATCGCTTGGATATGACTTTCGCATTTCAAAATCCTTTTGATTTTTTATACCCCTCACCCGCCGCAAAAAGCGCGGCGACCTCTCCCACAAGGGGAGAGGTGAAAAGCTTGGCGCAATGGTACATTAATTAAAAGACTTTGAACAGGTTCTTAAGGAATAATTAATAAATGGGTACGGAATATCACGCTTAGTCGCCAAAGTCATAAGGATCTCTTAATCAATTTAATGATATTTTACACGTCTCAAACAATATGAGGATAATCCCATGGCAAACCCAAGAGTTAACGACCTTGATCCTGTAGAAAAATTTCCTTCTGAAGTCATGGTTTATTTGATAGTGTTCCTGGATGCTAAATCTGCTGGAAACGCACATTCAGTTTCAAGAAAGTGGAAAACAACAATCGAACAACCGATTGTATGGAAACAAAAACTTCAAAGAATTGGATTGGAAATAAAAAATCATGGAAACCCAAAACAACAATACAACGAATGGGCGCAACAATATCAATTAAAGCGGCCAGAAAAATGGGCGCTGGTTGGTAGCAGTTTAGGTGAATTTTTTATGGCAAATTCAACTCATACAGATATAACCCCATCTCATGCTGTGCCTGGTTATTATGAAACACTTGTATTTTATTTTTTTCCTAACTCTGCTTATGCAGAACAATTACGTATAGAAAGAGCAAGAGAGCATCTTGAATCACAAAGAACAAGGGAAAGCGATGTTCCTCTTAATGTTGGAAAAAATTTAGGTTCCCTATTAGGTTTTTTTGCTGGAGCAGTAGTTAATATGGTGCAAGAAGCAAAAAAAACCGCTAGAGAAACCGCCAGAATAGAACTTGAAGAACAACAAATAGTAGAAGAATTTGAAGAAAAAAAAGAAAACGTAATCAATAGATCCACGCTAGGAAGACGGACCCTCACAGTAATTTTTTTTTAGTCTGTGGTTATTATAATTTAGAGCCTGTAAATCGTTTTGTGTAACTGCCCCATTTTAGGAAAGCCTGCCTTCGAATTCAATAGCAAATCGATTCATGGCAGCTCTCCAATCATGCAAAGACATCGTCCATTTTTGGGATGCCTTCTGGATCGCCAAATATACCACCTTTAACGCGGATTGGTCATTAGGAAAGATTTTACGATTATTAATCGATTTTCTAATAACACTATTTAGCGATTCAATTGCATTCGTCGTATAAATAATTTTACGTATTTCGTCAGGATAGTCGAACAAGGTCACAATATTGCTCCAGTTTTTTTGCCACGAACGGCTAATCGCTGGATATTTTGAATCCCATTTTTCGCTAAAATTAATGAGCGCATCTTCCGCTTGTTCGACAGAAATAGCGCGATAAATATTTTTAAGATCAGCGGCGACAGCTTTCATGTCTTTATATGGCACATAACGCAGCGAATTACGAACAAGATGCACAATGCATAACTGAATTTTGGTCTTAGGAAAGACAGTGTTAATTGCATCTGGAAATCCTGTTAATCCGTCAACGCAAGCAATTAAAATATCTTTAACACCACGATTATTTAGCTCAGTTAACACAGACAGCCAAAATTTCGCGCCTTCCGTTTCTGCTATCCACAAACCAAGTAATTCTTTTTGTCCCTCACAATTTATCGCTAATGCCAAATAAATTGATTTATTCATAACGCGTTTATCTTGGTGACACTTGATCACGATGCAATCTAAATAAAGGATTGGATAAACGGTATCTAATGGACGATTTTGCCAAGCATTAATCTCGTCAATGACAGCTTCAGTGACTTTGGAAATCAAGCTGTGCGATACCTCGGCACCGTACATTTCTTTAAACGTATCAGCAATATCACGGGTAGTCATGCCTCTGGCATAAAGAGCTAAAATCTGATCATCAAATTCAGTGATGCGTGTTTGGCCTTTGCGGATAATTTGTGGCTCAAACGTGCTATTTCGATCGCGCGGAGTGGTAATTTCAACTTCACCAAAATCGCCCTTTAATGTCTTAGAGGAGTGGCCATTACGGCTATTTCCTGTATTTTTCCCTTCCCCAGCATGCTTTTTGTAGCCTAGATGCTCATCTAGCTCAACATCCATAGCACGCTCCACAGTGAGTTTTAACAACTGCTTGCTTAGCGCAGCTAAATCTTTTTCAGTTTTGATTGATTTTGCCAGTTCATCAATTAATTTTGGATCTATGTCAAATTGTTGTTCCATTGCTTATTCCTTATTATCGCTTGCGCGATAGGTTAGTTGAGAATAAGCAGTTACACAATTTTATTTACAGGCTCATAATTTACAGCATGTGCGACAAAAAATAACCCCCACAAATTAATCTATGGGGGTTATAACTCAATAATAAATTACATTTTTCTCTATTGCATCTTGTTTTCTTTTTTCCTCTCTTTTTCTTGTTTATTTTCTGGTGTTGGCTGTGATGTGAGCGCAGTTCCTGTAGTAACAGGTGCCGGTCTAAATAATCCTTGCTGCTGCAAAGCAAATTGCACCAGGGAATTCCCCTGCCCAAAAAACATTTGTGCTGGAGTGCTCTCAGAAGAATTAAACACCATCGCAGGAACATGCATTTGCGCCAATTGTCTAGCCATCTCGACTTGTAATTTAGCTTGTTCAAGTGCCAGATAATTAGGATTATTTAGCAATAATAACTGTGCTTCCGCTAATGCCTTTTGTCCCTCTGCTTCCGCAATCGCTGCATCACGTTTTGCTTCTGATTGTTTAACCATTGCTTCTGATTGAACATTTTGCGCTGCGACCTTTGCTTCTGCTTCTTTCTGTGCCCTAATCGCTGCTGATTCTGCCTCTGCTTTCGTTTGCGCAACCAGTTTATACGCTTGTGCATCTGCTTCAATTTGACTGACTTTCGCGTCGTTCTGCTTTTTAATCAATACTTGTTTTGCGTCAGATTCTGCTTTTTTCACAGCCGCTGTATTTTGTGCTAACTGCAAATCAACTTGTGCTTCTGCTTTACGTGTATCGGCAGTTGCAGCAGCCAGACTTTCCTCCACTTTTTTATCCTGAAATCCGATATCGCTAATAGCAAACTTTACGATTTCCAAGCCCCATGCTGTCGCTGTTTCAGATAATTCTTTTTTGACATTGTCGCATAACGTTGCCTTATAATTTTCCCCCTCCCCACCCTGAGACCGATCGCCGAATAATTTAGGCGTGTCATGTTTTTCTTCATGTAAATTATCTTGTTCGTTTCCGGGATGTTGGGAATGATGATCAGGAGAAATCATTGATAAATCTGCTAATGATACTTGATAACGCAATTCCGCATCTGTTTTTTGTTCAATAGATGATTTAAGTTGTTCTTGCCCTATTCCTTTAATTAATTTTTCTGGATCTTTCACTCGATACGTCACTAATCCTTTCACATGCATCGGCATACGATCACGTGTTGTTACATGAATATCTTTTAAAGGCAAAACAATGTCTTGTAACGGAATAGGATCTTTTGCAACTTGCAGCGTTGGGGATGTAAAACTATGCCTTCCTTCATGTAAAATTTGCAGCTTACCATCATCCCACACTGCTCGTGCTTCGCCTGCTTTCACGATAATATGAGTAATGTGACCAAATTGAATGACATCTTGATTAGCCGGCACATGTTTGTCAAAAATAAACTGCGCATCTTCTTTATCATAAATGCCTGGTTTTAACTCAAGTGCTTTCCCTTGCTCCCACGCATAACCTATTTCACCTTGATTAACACGAACGATTGTTCTGGGACCATGTTTAATAATTTTTTCATTTGCATTTTTTGATCCAACATAATCAAAATTATTTGAACTGACTTCATAACGACCCGGTTGCAAAAATATGGGTTTATTACGATCCCAAGCTAATCCCACTTGACCTGCTTTGATTTGAATAACATGAATCGTATTGAAATGAATGTGATCTTTATTCGCATCAACAATCGCTGCACATTTAAATGATCGCGAATTCTTAAAATGAATTCCAGGTAAAAGTAAAACAGGATTTTGACTCACCATCGCACAACCCAATTCATTTCTACTAATTGCAGCAATAGAAATTGTACCGTGCTCAATCCAATTTTTATCTTTTAATCCTTGCTTATCTTCTTTTCGCTCAGAATCAAGTAATGTTCTGGTATCAATCGTTCTTTCTAAATTAAAACCAGCCTGATTCTGAATATGCACCCCTGCTAATAAAACAATGGGATTTCCATTATCTGTTGCCAAACCCAGCTCATGCGGCAAGACACGAACAATAGAAATAGTTCCGTGTTTAATCACAGGATCATTCACATTTTTTGTGTCATCTCTTTTAAATTCAAATAAAGCAGAATTATAAGCATGACGACCTGGCAGAAGAAGAATCGGTCTCCCGTTTTCTGTTGCCAACCCCACAAATCCAGGCTTAATACGCGCGATTGTTATATTCCCTTCATGAATATAATCTTCATTGACTGTATGTTTTGCGCCCCACGCATGGCGTGGATTGACAAGCGTATGCAGCCCTGAATTAATATAAATTTCTTGCGTTGATCCATTTTCTGAAAAATGAATTTCACCCGGTCTAATATTTCTTGTTTTAGCACCCGTGTAAATACCCCCGGTGAATACAGTTGCCAATCCAAGTCCCAATGATCGACCTGTTGTCTGCGACACATTACTATTCACTGCTCGAACAAGTTGTTCATCGGTATCCGCATTCGGTGTGCGCACCCAGCCAGGAAGTTCTTGCTTATGTTCAAATACCCATTGAAGCATATTACGGCGAGAGTCACTTGTTTTGATCCATGGTTTATCTTTAGTAGTCGAAATATCTTCAAATCGAATATAATCAGGCGGTAAATAAGTTACTTTATCAGAATGAATGTTATCATCCTGTTTAACTTCTTCATGTTCAACCGTTTCATGTTTTACTTCAGGCTCTTCAGAAAGACTAAGCGAGAGAACAGGAGCGGATGGATTCATATCTGTCGAATTATTGTTATCATTTACACTCGCATCTGTTTCTTCGGTATCATTTATATTGGCATCGACATCACTTAACAGAGGTGTTGTTATATCTGACTCATTTTCTTTTCCTTTCTTTTGTCGTATTAACATAAAATTGCTCCTTAAAAAATTAATATCAAGAACAATCTTAAAAAATAGACGCTAACGGGAAGATGGCGCAGAAATTACATTTTTGTCATTTTGGGAAAAGCAAAATAAAAATCGTGCCTTTTTCTGGTTCACTGTGAATTGAAATAGTTGCATGATGTAAATCAATAATGGATTTAACAATGGCCAATCCGAGTCCTGTACTACCTGTTGCATGCGATCGCGCAGGGTCTACTCGATAAAAACGATCGAATATTTTTGGTAAATGCTCTGCTGCGATGCCGATTCCATTGTCGCGAATAATAATTTCAACTAAATTATCCGGTGTTTCTTTTATAAAAATTTGAATTAGCCCATTTTCTTTTGTGTACTTTAAGGCATTAGACAACAAGTTACTAATCATGCGACGAAACATCACTTGATTAGCATGTAAATCAGCACTGCCTTCGCAGGTAATTTTAATTTTTTTATCATCTGCCATGGCTTGATAAAAATCAATAATCACAGCAATTTCATCATGTGCTTTAAGTAAAGTTTTATTAATAGCTAATTGCGGATTTTCAGCGCGTGCAAGAAATAATAAATTCTCAATAATATGTGAAATACGTTGTAAATCTTCCAAATTTGACTCGAGCGTATGTTGATATTCTTCTTTTGAAGCATCACAAGAAAGCGCGATTTCTGTTTGGCCCATTAAATTATTGACAGGTGTTCGCAACTCATGCGCAAGATCATCAGAAAATTGAATCAAATGTGAAAATGCTGTTTCAATACGATCTAACATTTGGTCGAAAGCCAACCCCAATTTACGTAATTCTTTTGGCCATGTATGTGCTTTAATTCGTTGATGCAAAGAAGCAGCTGTAATTTTTCTCGTGATATGAGTTAGCATACGCAAACGATACAATCCTCTTCGTGCAATAATATAACCAATCAGTATTGCAAATAATTCGCCAATAATTAATATAGCAACCGCTCGTTTACGATATTGTTCAATAGCTGCGTGTTGGTATGAAACACATAATGCCGCTTGGATTTTTTCGCCAAATCTTGCGTTTGACTCCATTAATAAATATTTATCGCCTTTTTTTGAATACCACCAATGCTTTTTTTTATTAAAAAAATCAGCTCCATCAAGTGCCGACTTCATCCCAGGTGTTTCAAACATAATTTGATTATTTTGATCGATAACACGTATAAAATAATGATAAAATGATTTTCTCAATACAAATGGCGCGACGTTAATTTCATGTTTTAATAATAATTTATTGTATGGTTTTTTTTGTAAAAGATATTGTACCAGTCGAATCTCATCAGACAAAAATCGGCTATCATTTTGATAAAGTATATTTAACATCGACCAATATAAAAATAATGCGATAATACCTAATAAAATAAAACCCGCTACCGCGTAGAAAAAAGTTAATCGCGTAGTAATCGAACTGTTTTTTAAAAATAATGCAGACTTAACGCTCTTCCAAGACATAGCCGATACCGCGTACTGTATGAATTAATTTTTTTTGAAAAGGATCATCTATTTTGTTACGCAAGCGGCGTATTGCAACATCAATAACATTAGTGTCACTATCAAAATTAATATCCCACACAAGTTCAGAAATAAGCGTGCGTGATAATACTTCACCGGTACGTTGCATCAACAAAGTTAACAAGGCAAATTCTTTTGGCGTTAGGTCCAAACGCTCTGAACCGCGAAATGCTTTATGTTTAATTAAATCAACTTTAAGATCTGCAACACTGATATTATCCAATGATGGATTATTCATATCACGGCGTAATAAAGAACGAACACGTGCTAATAACTCAGAAAATGCGAATGGCTTCACTAAATAATCATCTGCGCCTAAATTGAGGCCCTTGACTCTATCTTCAATATCATCACGCGCTGTTAAAAATAAGACGCGAACAGACAACAAGCGATTTTTTATTTCGCTGATAATAGTCCAGCCATCTACCTTGGGAAGCATCACGTCAAGAATAATTAAATCGTAATGCTGATTGGTCGCAAGAAATAATCCTTCCTCTCCATCATTTGCTACATCAACGATAAAACCATTTTCAGTAAGTCCTTTAGATAAATAAGCAGCTGTTTTATTTTCGTCTTCTACAATTAATAAACGCATAATTTTATTTAAAAAAATTAGTTTAGAAATCATAACACAGGTTGTTCTTTTTTTCAACAAAATGATAAGTATTTATTTTTTTGTTACACTGCATGATTCTAAAAAAAGGAATGCAATATGTCATCAACAAGACAAGGTCCTTGCCAACGGATCAGTCACCACCTCCCCAAGGTAGTTGCTGGAGCAATTGGATATCCTTCTAGCTTACCAAATACCCAATTTGCAATGTCAACTTTCACAGCCAGCGATCCTACACAAGTTGGTTTTAACTGGCTTACCCAATTATCTCCTGGAGCAATAACAGGCGCTGTATATAATGGGGCTTGCACTTTTGTACTCAGTGGATCATTTGTAGCGATCTATATTCAAGACGCAGCAAAAAAAATAGCATTCGAAACCAAAAAATTCATTCGAGAACGAACCAATACCAAGCGTTTTTTTACTGCTTTAACAATGGCTTTTTTATCTGCTCTTTGTGGAGGGAGTCTTTCGGGTATCCCTTATTCTGGAATAATGAAATGGCTTTTTGGATCCATCGGATTTATTGTATCCGGCACTCTCAGCTTTGTCGGTTTAATTGATTTAATTATTCAATTAACAGACAAAAATGTTGCATTTCAAAATGAAATCATCGATCTTTTAAATAGATTGAATCCACAATATCGCAATCAAATAAATTTATTATTACAAAATCAAGAATTAAATCTGAATACTCTTAAAATTTTCTTAGAAAATGTATTTACTCTCGCACAACAAATCGCATCTCAAGGAAATTCTGACTCGCTTTTTATTGAAAAAACAGCATCAGAAATAAGAAACGAATTCATTGCAAATGGGATTAACACAGCAGCAGCTGGAATCCTTGCTAGCATTGCAGGCATTGTTTATGCAGAAGGCGGTTATATAGGAGCCAATGCTATTCTTGGTAATGCATTACAAAACTTAAGCAATCCATACAAAATAGTATTTGGTATCATACCTGGGCTCCCTTCTACAGTGTTTGTATTTCTTGGAATGAAAAATTTACGTAAATTAATAGAAAAACTATATCCTGCAATGACGAAAGATCGTAAATCAATGGCTAAAGCAAGCGCGCTGGTTGTCGTTAATGCCGGGAATAGTACGTGGCTTTATAGTTTAGGAAGAACCATTGCTTCAAGCAATGATAATATCTTTGGTTTAACATTAACAAATTTTGGTAAAGCATTACCGCCTGTTTGTGGTATTATGAGTTTTACTGTTGGATTAAATGGTACCGCCCCTGCTATATTTCCAACAAAAATTAACGTCGAACATCCTGAACTGTCTGATGTCATCCATTTTTTACACGCTAACCCATTACCAACAAATATTATTGATGGATTAAAAGCGCATTCTTTTTTTAATATCTCGCAGGCGCCTCGACAACGTCAAATAGCAATTGCGCTTGATGAAAGAACACCTGCCGCGACGCTTAATTAATTTTAAAATCCCGCCAACTGCTGCGTTTTTTATTTCGTGCAGTAAAACCTATTTGCTGCGATGAGTATCGTGTATGCGCATGACACAATGCAATAGCTAGCGCATCAGCAGCATCCGCTTGCAGTTTGTCCGAAATATTTAATAACTGACGCACCATGTGCTGCACTTGAATTTTGCCAGCCCCTCCATAACCAACAATAGATTGCTTGATTTGTCGTGCAGAATATTCAGTAACCGGCATATTTAATGCAACAATAGCAGCGCCACGTGCTTGTCCTAATTTAAGTGCGGAACCTGGATTTTGATGCATGAAAATCTGCTCTATCGCTGCCTCTTGCGGTTGATAAACCTCAATAATTTTTTGCAACTGAGA
>Ga0224722_1001747_pt1 | contig 11910 bp, 9 predicted proteins | sample Balambano_FR1_Me_FD_161646 | JGI IMG/M metagenome (GOLD analysis project Ga0224722, IMG submission 161646) | Freshwater sediment microbial communities from Lake Towuti, South Sulawesi, Indonesia - Balambano_FR1_MetaG | ecosystem: Environmental > Aquatic > Freshwater > Lake > Sediment | place...
AAACTCCTCTTGCAAGCGTTTGATAGTGTTGAGGTCTTCTTGTGTAGCAAATCCACCTGTGTTGGAGCGAATCAGTTCTTGAACTTTGTCTAGGCAGGCATTGAGGCCAGCAGCAAATTCGTAGCGGGTAAGGTATTGGTTCCCACGAAAGGTGCGATCGGGATATCCAACGATGCATCCATAGCGCTCTACCAGAGACTGTAACGCCTGAAATGCCCAGTCAGTAGGCTTAACATCAGAAAGCTGGGAAACAGAGGTAACTTGTTCTAGATTGGCACTGGCCTCAGTTTGATCCAATTCAGCCGACGATGGCGCGAGATTGGAACTAGCCGATAATGCCGAAGTCACTGGTGATTCAGCCACTGAAGCATCACTGGCTACTGGTTCAGACATAGCTGAATTTGCCATAAAAAACCCCAATACTGCCGTTGCGAGCACTGGGGAAAGAATCATCCGAGTCAATTGAATTGTCATTAGTTTCTCCTTCTCCAATTAGTTGTGTTGGAGATGCCCTTCACACACCACTGCACTCAAAGCTGAGTAGCCTCGAGTTGAACATCGTGTTTTACAGTAACCCACTGGGAAACAGTGGCCATAAACCGATACGTTGCTTTACTAAAAGCAGCCGCATCGATCGACCCTATTCAGAATTCCCAAATTATTCGACAAGACGACAGGGAAAGATAGAAGTTCCTCAGTTGATGGAATTGATTTGAATTGATTGAGGTCAGCTAATCAGACTCCTGATGCCAGAGTGGTTACCTGGTACTGGGGTATGTCTAGTGCTGCGGCAATTTCAGCAGGTGACATTCCAGTTGAAGTTACTGGCCGATCGCAGCTTGTTTTACTTGCTCAGCCGCTAAGTGAGTACTCAGTTATTTCAGCAGATCTAGCGATCGCTGCACCAATGCATCAGTCGTGATGCCATTTAGCTCCAGCAGTTGAGTTGGCGTTGCTGTGGTTTCACCGCGCTTCCAGGCAAAGGTGTCCCGCTTGACCGTGCTGCGTAGCATAACCGGCTCCAACATGCCACTAGCACCGCCAGTCACTCCAATCAGCACATTGCCGCCAAACAATTGCTCAAAGCCGCTATCCCCCAAGAAATTACCATCGGGTTCACTGCAAAGACTCCAAGCCACATCGGAGGGGCGGTAGAGACGGCGAGGATTGATCACCGACACAATCCGACTACCAATGCCTTGTCTGGCTAGCTGTTCTGTGGCTGCTACGACAGGGTTTAGAACCATGTCACCCACAACGGCAAAAACGACCATCTGGGAACCAGTTGTTTCTTGCAGGACGATCGCCCCATCCCGCAATCCCTGACGCGTCTGCTCAAAGGTTGTGCGAATCGGCAAGGGAGATTTGCTGGCCGTAATCACAATGCCTTTGTTGTGGGTGGTCAATGCCCAGTCGTAGCAAACTTGGATACTGTTGGCATCAGGGGGAAAAAGCGGAAACACATTGCCATTGCGCATCATGGCAGCAAAATAGGCTTCAATTTCTGGGCGTTGGTGTGTCCAGCCATTGCGTCCCTGCTCCAAAGCTCCGGCTGTGAACAATGTCACAGTAGATGGCGTAGAACGGCGCAATTCGGCCATCGCCTGGGTTACAGTCTGCCAAATAGGTAGGCCATTGATGGCAAAGGATTCATAAGAGCACCACAGCGTGCGAGAACCCATCAAAGCCAACCCAGCCGCCAGCCCTGCGCAGGCATCTTCGCTTAAGGGTTCGTAGACTTGGCCACTGGGAGCCTGGTTGTAGAGCGGATCTTCAACTGGGTGAATGATTTTGAGTGCCTGGTTAATGTTGGCAATACCCGATGCCTCGTTACCATCTGCGTTGGTGACTAGGTAGGCGCGATCGCGCTGCCCTACGGCTGCTACCAAGTGTCCCATTGCAGTGGTAGAAACTTTAGGATCACCTCCCACGAGATATTCATCCAAAGGAAGGGAACCCAACTCTGGGACAGACAGTACGGATTCTGTTACAGCTACTTTACTAGCAGGCCCGCCCCCAGCTCGCGCACAGTTAGTCCGTACCAAGTCCCACGCGGCTGGGGTGAGGGCGCGGGTTTTGAGCGCAGCTACAATATCGGGATTGTCCAGGGTATGGTGCCCATATAAATTGTGAGACTTGGCACCACGGGCGTGCACCCCAGCGCCCTTGAGTTGCTTAATGATAAAGACGGTGAGTTTGCCTGCCATCGCTGCCTGTGCTGCTTTTGCCATCTCATTCAGCACAGCTTTGGCAAATTCTAGGCGCTGGTTAAACGAGAAAATAGTACTGTCAACAAAATCTCCGGGTTGGTTTTGGTCATCAAAAGCTTTAGCATCGACCAGCACTACTTCATCAAAGCCATTTCCATGCCAGTAGGCCACCATGCGATCGCTCGATTGCGTCGAAACCATGCTGTGGTGCTCTTGAGAAAACCCATTCCATACCAATACTGGCAGGAAATTAGTAACGTCTGGATAAGCTGTGTGAAAGTGGCCAAAAGCACTCATGATGTAGGGTTCACCTAGCCCACCATCACCGATCGTGAAGGGAAATAGCTTGTCCCGATGCAGCAAAGCCGCAGCCATGCCAAAGTGTTGGCCTTGTCCCAGTGGCCCTGCCGGAGCTAACAAACCTGGAATCTGACCAGACAGATGCCCCAACAGCCCATGCTTCTCCCGAAAGCGATCGCGCAGTTGCTGCACCGTGGTGATGCCCATATCTTCCAGCGATTGATCCAAAAACATAGCGCTGTAAAAGCCGGGAGCATGGTGCCCAACTTCCGTAACGATGTTTTTATGCCCCAGCATGACCAAAGCTGCGTAGGCTTCTGCCTGACTGGCAAACCCACCTGGGTGACCCGAAGCTTTGCTGGCCGTGATTTGCAAGGTCAAGTAGCGCAGTGCATCGGCATAGAGCAGGGTTTGATAAGCAGCGGCTGGATCGGAACTATCTGCGATCGCGCTCTGCCCTTCACCAATGACGGGTTCCTTGCCGTAGGTATCAAATTGCGGCCAGAATTCAGCCATGTACTGGATTCCTTCGCAAAACGGAGGTAAGGTCATAGGGTTGGGAGAAAGAGCCGTCATACCTGAAATACCTGCTGAATCACAGAAGAGCAATCCTAATCATCCTACAAAGCCAAGCCAAAATTCCGTAGATGTCGATATGACTTAGTAAGGAGCAGGATTGACTAAAGACTATACCCCTTAGTAGTCATAGGGATTTTTGGGTTCAGGAATGGACTTAAGGGATTTTGCGGCGATCGCCAGTTGGCGTTTTCCAGCCAGTTCCTTAGTCACCATCGTGCCTTCAATTTCCAGCCAAGTGTCTGGCTTGTAGTTATCACGAGACGTAGTCAGCTTAACAGGGAGGCTAACTGGGTAAACATCGGCAGCACAGCAGGTAATCACAAACCGGGAAACTAGTAAGTAATCAGCAGGTAAATCGGGCGGATAAATCACAAAGCCCTGTACCTTTACTTTTTGGCCAGTGTAGGCATCGGGTTCTGGATAAACTGTCAAGGTTCTGACCCAATCAACGATCGACTTATCCTCACTGTTAGTCGATGCACGAAAGGCTTGCGGCTTAACTCGGGTAGCTACTGTACCATCACCAACCCCGCGCTGAAAGGCCGTTTGACTCGCGAAGGCACGCGGCGAAATTACCAACCCAACGATCGCAGTGGCCAGCAGCAACCAGCTACTCCACCCCCGCGGTAGTAAAGCCATATGTTGAGCACTAGTTCCAGACTGTGGCCTAAGCAGGTTGACCGCATACCACAGCGCTAGTCCAAGCAGCGCGATACCTGCCACAACAGACAACCAGGCATAGTTGGGATGAATTAGCAGATACAGCTTTTCATTCAACTTGTATTTCAGGAATAAGATGCCCCAAGCCGCGATCGCCAAGCAATCGATCCAAGCAACGAGCGATCGGTGAGTACGTACCATAGGCGCAATTAGCCGCAACAACAGCAGTGACCGCGATTGTAAACCCTAAGGTAGCCTTCAAGGCAAGATTAGCCAGATCGAAGTCACAAACTTTGTTTTAGCAGACGTACAAGCAACTGGCACAGGTTGGCCTAGTGCTGCGTCAAGCTCAGCACTAGCAATGTCAGTGTACTGAGTGCGCCCACACCAAACATCAGCGATCGCCCTGGCAGAATGTTGTTAATGTAGAAAACCGGATACAGCGTGCGAGCGGCCACAAAGGCGATCGCTGCCCATCCTGCCATTGGAGATTGCACATTGGTGACGTAGGCCATCAGTGCCGCAGCAGCAAAGGTACTGAACGCTTCAAACCCATTTTGATGAGCCCACACCGCCCGTTGAGCATGGGGAGGCAGCTTTTCTGTAAAGGCACGGGGAGCTTTCAGCGCATCCATCCCCAACTTAAACCGTTCTGGAGCAGCCACAACCAATGGCAGGTAAATCAACGCCGATGCAATCGCGATCGCATACAGCAGCAACGTTTGGTTAGAAACAGGAAGCTGAGGCATGATAAAAGGTCTTTGTTTCTGATAAAAGCCAACATCGTTTACCTTATCATTCTGCTTCAGTGCTAGCCACCGCTCACAGGCGGAATCATTACCACTTCATCGCCATTTTGCAAGCAAGTATCCGGCTCCACAAACGTCAAGTTAACGCCAAATCGAGTGAGCGATCGCCATTGTTCCAACTCTGGATGCTCAGCAATCAAGCGATCGCACACGGTTGCTACCACCGTTCCTACTGGCAATTCCATGTGTAGTTCCGATGTATGATAGGCATCTTGGTAGGCGGCAAACAGCTTCACCGTTACAGAAATTGTGGCATCAGGCATCGTCGCATCAGACATAGAGTAACCGCTGCTAGACTAAATTCCTGTTCTTATTGTGGCGTGCCATGCTCCCTCACAATCCAACCTCGGTTTCTAATATCACCTCATCGGATGAAGCTCATAAGCACAAAATGCAGCGACGCAAAGCAGTGCAAGACCAGCGTTTGGCAAGCATGACCGCAGAAAAAGGGCTGATTATTGTCCATACCGGCAATGGCAAAGGTAAGACTACGGCTGCTTTGGGCATGGTGCTGCGATCGCTGGGGCATGGCTACCAAGTGGCGATCGTCCAATTTATCAAGGGAGCCTGGGAACCGGCTGAAAAGGCGGCATTTGCTCAATGGACTCAAGGCAACTCACCTCAGCTAGAATTTCACGCCATGGGTGAAGGCTTTACCTGGGAAACCCAAGACAAAGAGCGTGATACCCACATGGCACAGCAAGCCTGGGAAAAAGCTTTGGGGTTTATTACCAAGCCTGCTGTACGGCTAACCCTGTTAGATGAAGTCAACATTGCCTTGAAGTTGGGTTACTTGAATATTGACCAGGTTTTAGCAGGGTTGGAACAAAAACCACCAGATTCCCATGTCATTTTGACTGGGCGAGGCGCACCACAGGCATTGATCGATCGGGCTGATCTGGTAACTGAAATGACCTTAGTCAAACATCCATTCAAAGACCAACAGGTCAAAGCTCAAGCTGGAATCGAATTTTAACTTTTTTTGGAATAATCAGAATCACCTTATTCAGAATACCCTAGCCCTTTTAACAGCTTTAATGTGGGTTCGACTAAACTTGCACTGATACAAACTGTAGCCTTACAAAAGTAAGCTAGGATGCTCCAATAAGGGTAGAAAAGAGATTAGTAATCTCTATGTAATTACTGAGATTAAATACTCTTTGCTGCTTTTCAAATATCCTCTGAGGTTATTTGCAGCCATTTACAGGAATGTCATTCGTGAATTGAGCCGTCAGGCATAGTGGCACCCTGCAGGTTGGCACCTCGCAGGTCGGTAGCGCTCATTTCTGCCTTAGTTAGGTTTGCATTAACCAAGACAGCGTTTTGCAGATTAGCACGCCCCAGGTAAGCATCCACCATGCTGACTTCAGTCATGTCGCTATCCTGCAAATTGGCACGACTAAGGTCAGTTCGATTTAGCCGAGCCCATTTCAACGTAGCTTGGACGATCGCAGCTTTTGTAAGAATAGCAGCCGTCAAAACAGCCCCAGTCAAATCCACCTGAGTCAAATTTGCCTCAGTTAAATTGGCGCGTTCTAGCTTGGCGTTCGTCAGGTCACTATGGCTGAGATCCGCCTCTATTAACATAGCATCGGTAAAAAAAGCCCCTGTCATTACCGCTCGGCTCAAAATCGCACCCGTTAGGTCAGCTTCTCGCAAATTGGTTTCGCTCAAATTCGCTCCCCGCAAATCAGCACGGGTCAGGTCTGCCCCCATCATATTGGCTCCGCGCAGGTCAGCATTGCGCAGATCAGCGCCCCGCAGGTTTACTGGGTCGTAGGTACGCTTTTCAAACCGCAGATTTGCACCCCGCAGACAAGCACCCCGCAGGTTAGCTCCGCCCAAATTAGCGCTTCTCAAATCAACACTGATCAGGTTGGCATCCATCAGCAATGCTAGGGTAAGGTCTGCTCCCCGCAGGTCTGCTGCATAGAGCACAACGCCATGCAAGTCAGCATCACGAAAGTTAGCTCGGATCAGATTAGCCTGACTTAGGTTGGCTCCGCTGAGGCGACTATTGGATAGGGTAGCGCCGCTAAAATTAGCCCGATTGAGGTAGGCCAGCATCAGATTGGCGCCGGACAGATCGCAACTACTGAGGTCAATGCCAATGAGATCGCTACCGCTAAGGTCAATGCCTACTAGGCTGATACCTTGAAATTCAAATTCTCCAGATTGGTATCGTTCCAGCAGTTCGCTTGAATCCATGGCATTTCCTTGCCTCAAGAATCTGGTAGAAGATGGCTACACAGGTGAACTGGGAGAGTTCTCTAGGGCAATGCCTGGATCCTGAGTGATTCTAGAGATGGGTTCGTCTGGGTTAATGGTTGTCTTTTCTTCTGACGAGGAAATTACCTGGCGGGTATAGTCTGCGTCATCGTAAAGGTCGGTAAACTCCATTGTGGTTTCCTCAAATTCATCCAGTTCAATCTGGGTGGCTTCGGCGATCGGCGCTGGCAAAAGAGCCGGACTACCATAAATGTAGAATGGACGCAGATATTTGATCACTACTTCGGCTGCTTGCACGGTTTCTTGAGGATCCTGGAGTTGGCGGGCTACGTCGAACAACAGCAATTCCAAATCCGTGTAGATTTTGCAAGTGCTCAGGAGTTGGCGCAGTAGGGTATCTAATTCATATTGCTTTAAGTTGAGCCAATCTTGATAGCTAAATGTAAATAGAGTTTGGATGGCGGAGAACACCAAAATTTTGGCGCGCAGAGGATTAGTATGTTTCAAAATACCAAGGCGAGCGTCAACCAACGTTAGCGATCGCCTAGAGTGCTTTGGTTTAGGATGGGTTGGTGTGGCGCTGGGGGTGGGCTTACTTGCCTCTGCTGTGAGCAACTCTGGAACAGCAGGTTCAGGAATTGCGTTTGCCGTCGGGTCGACTGGAGCAGGCTGCTCTGTGTAGAAGGGATGAAACTGCTGCCAAATATGCTTAGCAACTAGCGCATACTCTGTGGGCTTGTTTAGCGATCGCACAATCTTTTCCAAAAAGGTTTGCAACTTTGGCTGAGTCGGTGCTAGTCGGTAGAGTTCCTGCACTAATGTAGACGTAGTTGCCACATCCAAATCTGTTGCATTACGAGCCCATTGACTACGGCAGGCGTACAGCAACAATTTTTTGATGCGCAAAGCATGAGCATGGCCATCTAGAGTGGTCGCCACTTGAGCAGCAATCTCAGCAATCTGAGCAGCTTCCAGGGAATAACCTGCTGGCTCCTGAGACACCATTGTCTGGTCAATAGCGGCTGGTTTCTCCTCACTGTAGAGCGGCTCTAGCGTATCTAACAAAATTTGAGCAACTGCCCAGTATTCGGCTTGCTTGTTTAAGGTCAAAACATAACGCCGAATCAGTTGATTAAGTTGGTCTAGCTCAGGTGCAAGTTGATGCAGGGTTTGCACCATAACTGCTAACCGCGCTTGGCCTAACTGATTAGGGTCGCTTTCCCAGCGGTTGTAGCAGATGTAGAATAAGAGCTTTTGGATGCGCAACAGATTGTCTGACTGTTGCAACTGACTGGCGACCTGCTCATATTGCTCGGCAAAGACCACCTGGATAGTTGGTGTTGCCACACCAGAATAGGTAGGATTCGGCTGGTCTACGTACAGCAAGCGCATCGATCGCCGAACTTCCTCTGCAACCTGCAAATACTCGGCTGGCTTACTAAGGGTTTTAATAGCAGCATCTAGGCTACCTTTGAGGCGATCGGGCGTGGTAGCCAGTTGATGCAATTCTTGAACCAGCTCTTTCAAGTCCATTGCTTCAATTCTGTTGAGATTGCTTTCCCAGTGGCTCTTGCAGACGTAATGCAGCAATTTCTTCACCCGTGTTAGGTTGGGGCTGTGATACAGGCTTGCTGCTACCTCTGCGTAAGGATCGAGCGCAGCTTTGCCGTTTAGCAAAATTTTGTAAGCTGGAACAACTTCGCGAATATTCTTTAAGTCGCGCGGGCCAAGGTAGATGGTGTCAAATTGCAGTCCGTGCTTTGCTACGTCATAAACTGTTTGAGAAATGCAAATACCCCCTGGATCCGCTTCAGTTTGCAGACGAGCAGCAATATTGACGCCATTGCCCATGACATCAGTATCGCTAATGAAAATATCAGCCAAGTGAATACCAATCCGATGGCTTAGGGCATCGTTAGGCTGTAACCCCTCGGCACGCTCAGCAATAGTCTTCTGGATGACGATCGCACACTCAACAGCCTTAACTGCGCTAGAAAAACACATTAACAGGCCATCACCTGTGGATTTCAGTACTCGACCTTCAAGGTCTTCGCAAAGCTGCTTCATTAACTGCATGTCTCGGCGAATCAAATCAAGGGTGTGATCTTCATCCACAGACATGCGTGCACTGAACCCAACACAGTCAGTAAAAACGACCGTTGCGAGGGTACGGTTACCTCTTTGATCAGATGTCAACTTTTCGTGTTCCATAGGGGCACCACCAGCAGGCAACGATCAGACAGGTTAAGGACGCGAGGGCAGGACGGAATCACTTCTAGAACAGAGCCCATCTAAATTACCAAATCTGATAGTTAAAGGGGGCGTTGAGGGTTTGAGTCAAGGCTCCAAATTGGAAACACTTTACTGTAAAACCATTACTGGCACCGGTCTAGATTGAATTCACATAAACACACCCGCCATTGTGACTGACAGCAAGCAATCTGGAAAAGAAGCCTAATGGTAAGAGCACCTTGATCACTGAAGATAGGCTCCTAGTCAACCGTCAATTCCTTGATCCTTAACACTCCTAACTTCTGAGTCAGAGTATGAAAGCCGCAGAATTAGGCAGATTTTCTGGTTTTGGGTGGTCTAGATGGCTCACTATTAGAATGCCCTAAACTATAGTCTTTCGCACTAGTGGAGCGACATTCCAAGTCTGCTATGCTGCGGCTGATTTGAAGCGTTTATTTAATCCCTTAGAGAGAGTTTAAAACTTCTTGCGCCTTTCAGGTTAGGGAAGTGACTTGCTTAGCCTGAGTTGGAGCCTTCAGGTTCCGTAAGTGGATACACTTGCTTGACGGTGATTCCATAAACCGCTGACTAAGGGCTGTCAGCAATTGGTGGCTACACGCCATTCAAAATAAGGGTTTTAGCCTCTAGACTGACCGACTAGGGCGGGGGCGGCAAGGCTTGTGGTTCAAGGTTTCTGCAATGATCTGCAATGAATTGATGACGCATCCTAGGAACGATAGGCCAGTACAGCGTAAAAGGGATCACCTCCCCCTAGCCCCAGTTGTTGCAGCAGCACAGGAACAGGCGATCGCCGCACTATCACGTCTGGAGTAGAGAATCCTGGTACTGATTCAAAGTAGCGACGAACCAAAGCCACCCGATCGCCCTCAGAACCATCGCGCCATGCCTGAATTGCCTTCTGGAAAAACATTCGATTCGAGAAGCTAACGATCGCCACGCCACCTGGTTTCAGAATCCGATGGATTTCCGAAAAGATCGCCTCTGGGTACTGCAAATATTGCACTGAGACTGTATTTAGCACAGCATCGAAGGATGCATCTTCTAACGGCAGTTTGGGAGTTTGGTTCAGGTTTTGAACAAAGTAGTGTGTTAAGCGAGGATTCTTAGCCAGTTCCTCAGCATTCAAGCCGTGACCTTCCACGTGGCTAAAGGAAATTTCTTCTGGCAAGTGGGACACCCAACTGCTCATCATGTCAAAAATGCGGGTGCCCGGTTGCAAGCGCTGACGGTATAAGTCTGTCAACTGCTGAATAAAACCCTCGTCAACGTGGGTGACGAACCGGGGATAGTCGTAAAACAACGTATCATTCGTGTCATCGAGCTTTGTGCGCTGTTGGGGGTTAAGGAGAATCATAGAAGTGACTGCACTATCGTAAGCCTTTGACGATCGCCAGTTAAAATCAACCTCATCTATAAAGTTATGTTAACAAGCTGACTTAAAGGATGGGTAAACCAGAAAGGGCGATCGTCAACTAGATCTAAATCTTGTGTCTGCAAACCCTTGCAAAGGGTACCATCCCACCCCAAACTAGTAAGCAAGTGGGAAGGCTTGGACTAGGAGGCAGGTTGTGAAGCGCGTACTGGCAATTATTCTCGGCGGCGGAGCCGGAACCCGCCTTTATCCTCTGACAAAACTGCGTGCCAAGCCTGCTGTGCCGCTGGCTAGCAAGTATCGACTTATCGATATTCCAGTCAGTAATTGCATTAATTCTGAGATTTACAAAATCTACGTTCTTACTCAGTTCAACTCGGCCTCTCTCAATCGTCACATTTCTCGCACCTACAGCTTTTCTGGCTTTAGCGAAGGATTTGTAGAAGTGCTAGCGGCTCAGCAAACGCCGGAAAATCCTAACTGGTTTCAGGGTACGGCAGATGCCGTGCGGCAATATCTGTGGCTGTTCCAAGAGTGGGATGTTGATGAGTACATCATTTTGTCGGGCGACCACCTGTACCGCATGGATTACGGCGAGTTTGTGGAACGTCACCGGGAAACCAATGCTGACATTACGATTTCTGTCGTGCCTATGGACGATCGCCGCGCCTCTGATTTTGGCTTGATGAAAACTGATTCATCGGGACGTGTGATTAAATTTAGCGAGAAACCCAAAGGTGATGCGCTCAAGGCGATGCAGGTAGACACCACCTTACTGGGGCTCTCACCCGACGAGGCAAAACGTTGCCCCTACATTGCCTCTATGGGTATTTACGTGTTTAAGAAAGATGTTCTGATCAAGCTCTTGAGAGAATCCTTAGAGCAAACCGACTTTGGCAAAGAGATTATTCCATCAGCTTCGGAGCGGCACAATATTCAGGCATTCCTGTTCAGTGGCTACTGGGAAGATATTGGGACGATCGAAGCTTTTTATGAAGCCAACATGGGGCTAACCAAGCAACCCGCTCCCCCCTTCAGTTTTTATGACGAGAAAGCGCCGATCTACACTCGCCCACGCTACCTGCCACCCACCAAAATGCTGGATTGTCAGGTCAAAGAGTCCATCATTGCAGAGGGATGCATTATTAAGGAATGCTCCATTACCCACTCGGTGCTGGGTATTCGTAGTCGAGTCGAATCGGGCTGCGTGATTGAAGACACCATGATCATGGGATGCGATTTCTATGAATCCCAAGTGGAGCGGCAGATTTTGTCCGAAAAGAGCGATCGCATCCCACTTGGCATTGGCCGTGACACCATCATCCGTCGCGCCATCATTGACAAAAACGCCCGCATTGGCTGCAATGTCCACATCATTAACAAAGACAACGTCCAGGAAGCAGAGCGAGAAAACCTTGGCTTCTTCATTCGCAGCGGCATTGTTGTTGTTCTAAAGGGCGCTGTCATCCAGGACGACACCATCATCTAGTTGGGAAAC
>Ga0224722_1001748_pt1 | contig 11904 bp, 10 predicted proteins | sample Balambano_FR1_Me_FD_161646 | JGI IMG/M metagenome (GOLD analysis project Ga0224722, IMG submission 161646) | Freshwater sediment microbial communities from Lake Towuti, South Sulawesi, Indonesia - Balambano_FR1_MetaG | ecosystem: Environmental > Aquatic > Freshwater > Lake > Sediment | place...
CCGCCCCTGCGGAAGCCCCCGTCGCCCGCAAAGCCGTTGCCGCGAAACCCTCCTCAGCCCGTGCTGTTACGGGGCGACCTCGTGGCGAAACGAGTGATATGGCAATCCCAGAACCCACGGCAGAAATGGCTATTTCGGCAGAGGACATGGAGAGCGTGCAAGCACAGGCAACCGGAGAGCAGGCAGGGGAACTCTTTCAGTACAATATTACCACTCCGGTTAGTCTGCCACGCCAACAAGCCGCGATGATTCCGGTTATCTCCCAAGCCATTGGTGGGGAGAAAGTTTCGCTGTACAATGCCGACTCTCTGCCGAAGCACCCCTTAAATGCGGTTCGTTTGAAGAACAATACCCCGCTTCACCTCAAAGCTGGAGCCGTGACCGTGTTCGATGGGGGTGTCTATGCTGGAGATGCGCGTATGGAGGATATACCACCGGGAGATACTCGCCTCATCACCTACGCCGTAGACCTTGCGGTGGAGGGCGAACGGCAGGAAGGCAACTACTCCTCACAGGAAACGGCGGTCACTATCAAAAAGGGAGTGCTGAATATCGCCCGCAAAGAGCGACGAGAAACCAAGTATGTCTTGAAAAATAAGGCAGATTCCCCGCGAACTGTTCTGGTGGAGCATCCGTTTGAGCCGGAGTATACCTTAGTTGCCCCCAAGGAAGCCACGGAGCGTACTCGTGACCGCTACCGCTTCCAAGTGGTTGTTCCTGCGGAGAAATCGGGGAGCCTTGCCGTGGTGCAAGAACGCCTTCTCTCGGAAGGGGTTGCTCTTTTGGAGGGAGACCTCACCCGCTTGGAGTACTATGCAACCCGCAAAGAAGCCCCCGCAAAACTCAAGACCGCTTTGGAAGGGGTGGTGACTCGGCGACGCAAGGTGTTAGACCTGCGCCAAGAGTTAGCCCAAACGGAAGCGGAAATTAAGTCGGTAGACCAAGACCAAGACCGAATCCGTAAGAATATGGCATCGTTAGACCGCAATTCGACTCTCTACAAGCGGTATGTGCAAGAGTTGGACGACCAAGAAACAAAAATTCAATCTCTGCGCCAAAAGACCACCACCTTGCGTAGCCAAATCACCACGGCAGAGAAAGAACTTCGCGCCTACATTGACAGCATAGTGGTGGAGTAGGAGTTTCCCGCAATCCTGCCCCTTCTATCACGGCGATGGTGAAGAGGCAGGGGATAAGGGGCAGAAGATAAGGGGTGGGAGTTAATTCCAACGAGTGTTGGGACCGAAGTCGGCGCGGTAGTATTCAGAAACATGGGTTCCAGGGGGGAAGATAGCATCTATCGCTTCGTAATCTTCCTCAGAAATCGGAACGTCCAACGCCTTCAAATAGTCCTCGTACTGCGCCATCGTCTTAGGACCGATAATCGGCGATGTCACTCCCGGTTGGCGCAGACACCATGCCACCGCAAAATGGGTAGGGTTATGTCCCCGTTCCGCACAGAAGGCGATATATTTTTCCACGGTTTGGAGGGCTGTTTCATTATCCCGGTGGAACGGAGCCGAGCGGGTGGTATAGCGTGCGCCTTCAGGTCGTGTGGTTCCCGCACGATACTTCCCGGTCAGCAGTCCCCCACCAATCGGCGACCACGGGATAGTCGCGATACCATATGTTCGACACATCGGAAGCAGTTCGCGCTCAATGCGACGGTCTAACAGGTTGTACGGTGGTTGCTCGCAGACAAAACGGTTTAACCCCAACTCCTTGCTTGCCCACAACGACTCCACAATCTGCCATGCGCCGAAGGTACTGGTTCCGATATAGCGTACCTTCCCCTGCCGAATCAGGTCATCCAATGCCCGCAAGGTTTCGTCAATCGGGATACTACTCTGGGGGCGGTGCATCTGGTAGAGGTCAATATGGTCGGTTCCGAGGCGACGCAGGCTATCCTCACACCCCTTCATAATGTGATAGCGATGGCTTCCCCAAGCGTTGGGGTCGTTATCTGCCATACGGTTATAGACCTTTGTCGCCAGAAAAACCTTGTCACGCCACTCTCCGGTCAGTGCCTTTCCAACAATTGTTTCCGAAACACCACGAGAGTAGACATCGGCAGTATCAAAGAAGTTGATGCCATCGTCAATCGCCTTGTGCATCATGTAGATGCTGTCCTCTTCGCTACAATCGTCCCCGAAGTTCATACAACCGAGGCAGAGCGCACTCACCTGTACCCCGGTTCGTCCCAATGCACGGTATTCCATGTGACACCTCATTTCTGTTTGTCATTTCGTGTCACCGAGGGCAGATTCCTGTACCGATAAATTTGCCAGAACGGTTTGGTAGGACTGAAAATTGTGCTATACTGCAATAGCATTGCTTTATATATGAGGTTTCACCGTGAAGAATCAAAGTATAGACCGTCTGCTCTTGGGTATTGTTCTGGGGATTCTCCTCACCGTTACAGGAGCGTACTACACACAAGGGCGCGAACTCAACTGGCTTCGTCAGCATCATATCGAAGCGCATCTTCGCGAAGCGCAATTAAAGACGGAGAACTCTTTCCTGCGTCAGCAGTTACAGTTGCCGCCATCCGAGCAACATCCCATCTGCACCCCCTAGACGGCATCACTATCTAGACGAAATCACTATGCCCATGAAGAAAATAGTTTCCTTACTGTTTCTGCTTGCCCTCTGGGTAGGTGCGGTTCAAGCACACCCGTTTCAGGTAGAGCCAGTCGTGATTGAACTGCGTCCCCAAGCCTCCTTTATCAATGCGATATTTCGGGGCAATGTGCAGGATATTGAGCAGATTCCCGGCTTCACACAACCGATGCTGGATAACTCCACGATGCAGTCTAAGGCGCGGTTGGGAGACAAGTATAACGACGAGTTCCAACGCAGTGTTACTGACTATATCAATGAACGGTTTATGCTCTCGCGTGGCTCGGAAAAACTGGTCGGAAAACTAGAAGAGTTGCGAAATGAGCCGGGCGCCGACATTACCAAAGCGCGGTTTACTCTGGTTTTGCGCTACGAGCAACCTGAATCGGTGCGCGACCAACCGCTTCAGGTAGTTAACACGCTTTTTGACTACCTGCCGAACGCGCAGGTGGTAGTGACTGTCGGGTCTTTCTCACGCACGATGAAACCGGGCGATGACGTTTCGATTGACCCGAACAACCTTGCGGCAAACCTGCTTTCCAATATTTGGTCGTTCTTGGTTTTGGGGGCAGAGCATATCTTCACAGGTCCCGACCATGTGCTGTTCATCCTTGCCCTGCTGATGGTGTCTACCTCCCTACCCAACCTGATTAAAACACTGACTGGCTTCACCATCGCGCACTCCATTACCCTTGTCTGGGTAACACTCTCTGGGCAGGGACCGCCGATGAAAATCGTAGATATTCTGGTCGCTATCTCCATTATCTATGTCGGTGCAGAAAACCTGTTTATGAAAACGGAGGACACTCCCACTCCCGAAACCGGGAAGGCAGAGGCGGCAACTCCGGGCAAGAAACCGGGGTTTACACTAACCCCCAAACACCGGTTCTGGGTTGCGAGTACCTTTGGACTAATTCATGGGTTTGCCTTTGCTCAAAACCTCCGCGATGCTGGTCTTCCCGAAGGAGCAGCACTGGTTTGGTCGCTGTTTTCGTTTAACTTAGGGGTCGAAGTCGCTCAGGTGATGCTGGCAGCAGTCGCGTTTCCCCTGCTGATGCTCTGGAAAAAGGATGTGATTCGCCGTCAGAAGTACGGGGGCATGAAGTGGGATACGGTGGTTAAGGTGGCTTCGCTGGGGGTAGTTATCGCGGGAGGATACTGGCTGACACAGCGATTATTCGGTGGCTAAAACGCAATCTGCTTGCAAAAATAGCGAAGCTGTAGTATATTGATGAGGGGAGACAGTGCGAATATTGTCTCCTTCTACTCCTTGAGTGAAAGGAGGGAACGCATGAACGCAAAACGACGCTCTGCTCCCGCATTTACGCTTATCGAACTACTTGTTGTTATCGCAATTATTGCCATCCTTGCAGCGATACTTTTCCCGGTCTTTGCAAAGGCACGGGCAAAGGCACGTGAGGCAAGTTCTTCGTCCAATCTGCGGCAAATCGGGTTGGCTATCCTGATGTATGCACAGGACTATGACCAACGCACCCCGATTGTTTCCACCATGCTTGACCGTGACCCCACCCAAGCCAACAATGCGGTGCTTTCCCACCCGCGCTCGCCGATTGTTCTGCTAGGACCCTATGTCAAGAATCTGGGAATCTTCACCCACCCCGGAGCCGTCAATGGTATCAAAGACGGATTAGGGCAAAACCAGCCCAATGGAGAACTGGGTTATCGTTTTATGGCGTTTGATTCCCCGTTCCGATTTGCGCGTAGCCAAACATTGGAGCGATGCGAAATGGGAATCGGAACCTCATGGCACGTAGACTGTGTGCTGAACGGGCAGATGATTGACGATACCAACAACCCTTCAGGTGGGCAGATCTACGGTGGTGACATCACCCAACGAACCGTGGCACGCGAACTGGTGCGCCCCGGCAATATCACCACGGGAGTGCCTCCGGCACAGCACCCGCATCAAGACTTGGTGATGCTCTACCTCAAACTGGACAGCCATATTGAGAAACGCAAAGTCAATAGCGCACGTTGGGCGTTTTAAGGTTGGATAGATGCTAAAGAAACGGAATCTCTACCTTCTGCACCGGTGGTTAGGTATTATCCTCTGCCTCTTTTTTGCCATCTGGTTTGTCTCTGGGGTGATAATGCTCTATGCCCGAATGCCCCTTCTCTATGCTAGTGAGCGGTACAACGGTCTGCCCCCTGTAGACTTTGCCGCAATCCGAATCACGGCGGTAGAGGCATGGCAAAAGTTACAGAAGGGAGATTCCGTTCCTAACAAAGCCCGCTTGGTGATGGTATTAAAGCGTCCCACCTATCTGTTTCAGGCGAAAGGAACCAAATGGGAGGGGGTCTATGCCGATACCGGGGAGATTTTGAATCCCGTCACTGTGGAACAAGGAGCGGTGGAGGCGCAACGCTTTATTCAGTCCGAACTGACTCCCGACCATGTGAACACATTCGATGGGATTGACCAGTGGACATTCTCCAACAGCATGAACCTGCACCGTCCCCTACATCGCTACCGCTTCGTTGATGACAAGAAAACCGAAGTCTATGTCTCGGCAGTAACGGGGGAAGTGGTCAATGTCACCACGGAGCAGGCGCGAATCGGGGCGGCAATGGGGGCATATATGCACTGGCTTGCTCCCTCTTTTCTGCGTCGTGCGGCAAGTATTTGGCGGAACCTCCTGCTCTACCTGAGTCTAGCAGGAACTGTGCTTTCCTTCACGGGCATTATTATCGGAATCCTACGCTATCGGCACTCTGGCTACCCAAACCGAACCGGATTGGCAGCGAAATTCCCCTACAAGGGTGTCATGGCATGGCACGCTTGGGCAGGGCTACTCTTCGGTACAGTTACCCTGACATGGATATTCTCCGGCTTTCTCTATATGAATCCGGGAGGACAGCAGAGCGGACCGCTTAGCACTGTCACTACCGTGACTCCGTACAACGAGGGGGGAATTCGTGCCGACCTCTCCGCAACCCCGGAGCAAAGCAAAGCGTTTTCGGGGGGCGCATTAGACCTATCAACATTTTCGGTATTGCCTGGTGAAGCGTGGATAACCGCAGAGGGCATGACGGATGCCACAACCCCCGTCAAGGAAGTGACGCTACTGCGCTTCGCGGGAAACCCCTACTATCTGTTCCATCGCACCGATACCGACTCATGGCTTGTTCCCGCAGACCGAACGGAGGCAGTCGCTATCGAGCAGTTTGGCACCACCGAACTATTCGCGTGTGCCAAGAACGCTGTTCCTAATGCGGAAATTACCGAGATGATTCTGCTCACGCACTATGACGATTACTACTATGCGGTAGGGGCAGTAGCTCCCAAACGTCTCCCGATTTTACGAATCCATTACAATGACCCCGCAGGAACATGGCTCTATGTGAAACCGCATGATGGAACCATTTTTCGCCGATATGACCATCATGGTCGCCTGATGCGCTGGTTAGTCAACGGTCTTCACTGCTTGGACTTCCCCTTCCTCATTCAAAACCGTCCGCTTTGGGATATCGCGGTCATCGGCTTATCTCTAGGTGGTTTTGTCCTCTCCGTCTCCGCAATTATTATTGCAGGAAAACGCCTTCGTCTGGAAATGCGTTCGCCAAAGTGATGTTCCCCCCTTGTGCATTGAATACAAGATTGTGCATACTGAGTATATCCGTATCAAACGGTGTCACTCGTTGGTATGGCTTGTTGGTGTAATCAATATGTACAGGAGGATACAGAGATGAATGAAGCGGCGATGCGAACCCTATTGGATAAGGGTTCGCAAATCGGTTTGCAGATTATCGGGGCGATTCTGCTCTGGATCGTGGGGCGGTGGCTTATCAATGGGGTGGTCGCTCTGGTGCGTAGCCAAATGGAGCAACGCAAGATGGACCCCACGTTAGTAACCTATGCGATTTCCACCACGGTAGGTCTACTCAATGTTATTCTAGTTATCTCCATTTTGGGGACATTCGGGGTGCAGACCACTACCTTTGCGGCGATGTTCGCGGCAATCGGGCTAGCCATTGGGACAGCATGGTCGGGTCTACTCGCCAACTTTGCGGCGGGGGTCTTTATGATTCTCCTGCGTCCGTTTAAGGTGGGTGACAAGATTCAAGCAGGAGGAACCTCTGGCGTGGTGGAGGAGATAGGTCCCTTCTCCACGGTTATTGTCACGGACGACAATGTGCGTACCATCGTCGGCAATAACAAGATTCTCGGCGACAATATCCTTAACTACTCCGCGAATCCACACCGTCGCGTTATCCTTTCCTATCAACTGTTTAGTGATACCGACATCGAGGGGATGATGGCGGCGTTCCAAGCACAGATTGCAACAGTTCCCAATATCCTCCCGACTCCTGCCCCCTCGGTGGGCATTTCGGAGTATACGGCAGTAGGTCCTAAACTCTCCATCGAGGTCAGTTGTAGCGATGAGAACTTTGACCAAGTGAAGGGCGATTTAGCGAAGGCGATTCGTGCGGTAGAGAAGGCAACAGGGTACAGTGCGCCCGTACCTGTCCAAAAGGTCATCACCCAGACTACGTAGAGATTACCAGAGTCTATCCCTCCTATTTTGCGACAGACCTTGCGAAATAGGAGGAGTTTGCAGACCTATTTCTTCTCAGGGAGAGTGACTTCAGAGACTAAGCCGTGCTTTATCGCATAGAGGGTGGCTTGGGTACGGTCTGCCACTTCTAACTTCACCAGAATCGCACTGACATACCCTTTAATGGTTCCTACACTTAGAAAGAGGCGGTTGGCAATCTCCTTGTTGGAATGTCCGGTGGCAATCAGGTAAAGAACTTCCTTCTCGCGTGCCGTGAGGGTGTGCAGGAGGGACGTTTCTTGCGGTTCCGCGACTTGGCGAATCAGGTGGCTCTGTGCCGTGGGGTGCAGGGTAGGTTCTCCGGCGGAGGCAGCACGAATCGCTTTCACTAAGTCTGCACGGCGCAGGTCTTTTAACAGATACCCGGTTGCCCCCGCACGAATCGCACCCCGAACCCGCTCCTCATCCACAAAACTGGTCAAAATTAAAATTCGGGACGGAATCCCCTCCTGCACCAACTGTGCCGTAACCGCAACTCCATCTCGGCGCGGCATTATCAAATCCATAAGGATAACATCGGGTTGGAGACGACGCGCTAATTCCAACGCCTCTTCCCCATCACTTGCCTGTCCCACAATCTCAAACTCGGTTGTGTCATCCGCAGTGTCGCTACTGAGCAGAAGGGCGAGCCCCTCCCGCACCATCTCATGGTCATCTGCAATCATCACCCGAATGGGGGTCTTTGCCATGATGTTCCTCCTAATTCCTTTAGACTCTTTTGAGCTTCCTAACGGGAGTTCCTTGAGGCTGCATCGGGAGTTATAGGGATACGGCAACATACCTGCGTTCCCTGCCCCAGTTTTGAGAATACCAAGAACTCCCCCCCCACGGCAACTGCCCGTTCCCGCATAGAGGTCAATCCTATCCCCCCGATTCGATGAGACGGGGTTACACTCTCCATACTAAAACCCGCACCATCATCCTCCACTAGAAGAAGAACCGTATTGACTTCAGTACGTAGTGTGATTGTGATATGCAGTGCCTTTGCGTGCTTTAGCGCATTACTGGTGGCTTCTTGCGCGATACGAAGCAACGCTTCTTGCGTGCTAAAAGGAAGGGGGGTCGTGAACTCGCTTATATGAGCATAAATACGCGGTCTTTTCCCACTCATCGCCGCTTGTGCATCGTTCACTTGGGCAATATAGGCTTCTAATGTTCGTGCCAAACCATCTCGTAGCAAACGGTGTGTGGTTGCCCGACCTGCATCGGGAGCATCTTCCTGTATATCATCGGCAGGTTTTAGTTCTGCGAGCAGTGCCCGCATCTCCGTCAATGCGCTATGGCTCAGTTCCACCACCCGGTCTATTCGGCGTGCGGCTTCCTCAGGATTCTTTTTCAGCACTGGCGGAACCGCTTGGGCAATCAGGTGCAAGCTAAAGAGCATCTGTGTGACCGCATCGTGTAGGTCACGGGCTAAGCGTCGCCGCTCCTCCAAAACCCCCAACTGACGTTGCCGTTGCTGAATCAACTCCTGTTGTCGTCGGATGTCCAGAGCCGTCGCTAACTGTGCGGCAGTCACTTGGTAACGGCGCAGTTCCTCCTCTGTCCACTCATGCACCTCCGGCGCACTTAAAATAACGTGTCCTAAGCGGTACGGTCCCTGTCCTCGCAAAGGAATCAGTGCCAAAGCAGGTCTACCCGACTCCTTCTGAATTTCGCGCAGAGTAGGGTTTACCCGTGGGTCGGTATGGACATCCGAAATTGCCACGGTCTTGCCACGGTCTAAAAGGTCATCGAGAAAATCCCGAACAAACGGGTGTCGCTTCTCGCTCAGGTCTAAAACCCTATCCGTTGTCCATGTTCCCAAAATCCGAACCCAAACGGGGTCTGCGGTAGGGTTCCCATCCGTCCAGACATACTCCGTCACCGTGCAGTTAAACTTCCCCCCCGTCGCCACTTGGTCTAAATAGGCAATCACTACCTCATGTATATCCGTCGCGGCACTCATTCGCGCACTGGTATCAAAGAGGAGTTGTGTCTCCTGTCGGGCAGTCTGCTCACTCTCATAGCGTTGGGCATTCACAATGGCGATTGCCGCGTGACGTGCAAACAAGGAGAGCAGTTCGATATCTTCGGCGTAAAACTCTTGCCTCCCGTTTGGTGCCCCTCCAATGCCAAACACGCCGATAACATCATCTCGCCAGAGAATGGGGACTCCCACGACGGCATTTTCCACCAAATCCATTTGAGTCGGGTGGTTCACCTGTCCATAGCGTTTGAGAACCACGGGTTGCCCCGTCTGTAGAACTGTTCCGGCTAACCCGACCCCGCGTGGCATCTCTGCCCCCAATTCGCTCACAGGCATCTGATAGGCGGCTTCGGTACGAATCAAATCCCCTTTGGGGTCATACAGACCAATGGTTCCATTATCCGCCCCAATCAGGTGGCAGGCATGGATAACAATACGAGTCAGTAGGGGGCGCAGTTGTAGTTCCCCGCTAATATCCTCAATTACCGCACGCAGAGTTTCCCATGCGGTCTGCTGGGAGTTTCCATTTATTTGCGGTAGCCGATTCCGGTTCTTAATCATCTCACACTATGATACCGGAATTGTTTCTGCGGGCATTTTCTTTTTCTATCCCAAGAAAGCAGGAATTTATGGGGAACGTGTGGTATAGTTGGCGTGAGAGAACTTCTATGATGGCTTCGCCTTGCTCTGTCCAACTCAACGCGACTCGGTTTACCTCTGTGGTAAGCCGTGTTTGGCGTTGGAGTGCCTTTTACTACTTTTATTTTTGGTACGGACCCCTGAGCAGGAAGCCGATGGTAAACGCCGCGTAACACGCAAGGAAAAACGAGAAAACCAACCGCGACCTGCTCCGAAAAGGGCAGGTTGTTTTGTTTTGTAGCCCGGAGAACCAAAAGCCATGTCTACCCTAACTGCAACCCTAACCGCATCAACGGAAGAATCAATCGAAACTCGTACTACCACAGAGGGCGCAGCTGACCTCTTGCCAGAGTCACGCCGCTCCCCCCTGCCGCCACCTCGTGAACTGCTGACCGAATTCCCTGCCTCGGAACGTAGTCGTGAGGTGACACAGCAAGCCCGTAAAGCCATCCGACGAATTTTACGTCGGGAAGACAATCGAATGGTCGTGGTAGTCGGTCCCTGCTCTATTCACGATACCGAAGCCGCTCTGGAATACGCCGCAAAACTCAACGAGTTTCAGGCAAAACTCTCTGAGCGGCTTTTGCTTGTCATGCGAACATACTTAGAGAAACCGCGTACCACCGTGGGGTGGCGTGGTTTGGTCAATGACCCTCACTTAGACGGTTCGTATGATATGGCAGAGGGACTGCGCCGCTCCCGAAAACTCTTGGCACAGATTACCGATAGCGGTCTCCCCGTGGCAACAGAGGTTTTAGATATTGCGGTTCCTAGTTATATTGGTGATTTGGTCAGTTTTGCGGCTGTGGGGGCGCGTACCACTGAGTCACAACCGCATCGGGCATTAGCCAGTGGGCTATCTATGCCAGTGGGTTTCAAAAACGGCACGGATGGCAGTATCCAAACGGCATTAGATGCAATGGTTTCGGCGCGAGAGTCCCACAGTTATTTGGGAATTAGTGATGAAGGCGGATGCTGTGTCCTACAAACACCGGGGAATCCCGATACCCTGCTCATTCTGCGAGGCGGGAAGGCAAGCGGTCCGAACTACGGTTGGGTCAGTGTCTTCTCGGCAGAGGCGAAGTTAAACCAGTTGGGTTTCCTTCCCGCTCTGATGGTGGACTGTAGTCATGCGAACTCCGACTACAATCCAGCACGGCAAGCCGTGGTTCTGGAAAGTGTAGCAAAATCGCGCCAACAAGGTTCGCAATCTTTGGTGGGAGTGATGATTGAAAGCCACCTGTTCGCCGGAAAGCAGAAGTTGACAACAGGGGGCGCAGGATTGCAGTACGGAGTCTCTGTCACAGATGGCTGTATCGGTTGGGAAGAGACCGTTCTCCTCTTGGAACAGTTATATGAGGCATTGGCAGGATAGACCTACTCAAGGCGTATAATACCCTTCGTGAAAATGAATACTAACATCGTGCTGATTGGAATGCCCGGAGCAGGGAAAAGTACCATTGGAGTGCTTTTAGCCAAAGAAACCGCGAAGGGTTTTGTGGATACAGATGTCATAATACAAGAACGCGAAGGGCGCACGCTTCAAGAGATTATGGATAGTGAGGGCTATCTTGCCCTGCGAGGCGTGGAAGAGCGGGTTATCCTCTCGTTGGAGTTTCATAACCATGTTATCTCCACCGGAGGCAGTGCGGCGTATAGTGCGCCTGCAATGATGCACTTAAAGACAAATGGTGTTGTTGTTTTTCTCTATGTTGCCCCCGACGTTCTGAGGAAACGTTTGACCAATTTTGACCAGCGCGGAATCGCTCGTCGCCCCGGTCAAACATGGGACGAACTGTATGACGAACGTCTTGCCCTGTACCAGTGCTATGCCGATATTACGGTGGACTGTGGCACATTGGGACATGATGCGGTTTGTCATGCCATCTGTAAGGAACTTGCTCAACGATGAACCGACGCGATTTTTTGAAAGTGACCTCGACAACCTCTGCTCTGACACTTGCCGGAACCAGTGAGGCGCAAGCAACTCCCCGACAGCGCACCGAGTACAAACTTACTGCCGATTCCGAACGTCAGGAGGGCGTACCACAGGGAAAGGTAACCAAGTACCATTTTGCGAATAGTCGTATCTTCCCCGGA
>Ga0224722_1001749_pt1 | contig 11901 bp, 7 predicted proteins | sample Balambano_FR1_Me_FD_161646 | JGI IMG/M metagenome (GOLD analysis project Ga0224722, IMG submission 161646) | Freshwater sediment microbial communities from Lake Towuti, South Sulawesi, Indonesia - Balambano_FR1_MetaG | ecosystem: Environmental > Aquatic > Freshwater > Lake > Sediment | place...
GTCGTTGAGGGTTTCAATTTTGTAGCCGCTCAGGTCGGTGGGTGCCACCAGATTTGTGGAAATGGGCGGATTGCCGCTGCCGCTATAGGCAGGCAGGGCAAGCTGATAGGTGAGTGGCACGCCGTTTTTAGTCGTTTGTGGAAAGGTAATTTTGACACTGACAGCTTCGCTATTCCGATTTTCAAAATAGTACGTCAACTTGCCCGCTTTCAAATCCAGCCGGTCAATCTGTAAGCCGTTGGGCGAAGAAAACGGCAGTGCCATGTTTTGACTCAGCACCGGTATAAAAGAGGGAAGCGATTTGTTGATCGAATTAAAAATATCATCGCTGGTTTTGGTAGTCACCGTGTCGCGGTAGCGAAAGGTGAGCGAGCCGTCGTTGTTGACCACCAGCGTGGCGTTTTGTTCAAAATCCTCCAGCAAATCCTGAAGCGACAAGCGGGTGTCAATGATCGGCACGGCGTACTCGGCATTGTATTTTGCGCCGTCGAGTTCGTCGAGTTCTTCAAATTGATTGCAGGAAAACAACAACAGGGTGATAAAGGCAAACAGCCCGTATAATTTTCTCATGTATTCGGTTTTGTAATTGAAAACAGTCAATCAAGGTGGTTTATTATCAGAAACCTATTTTCTAACGTTCGTTCAAAAAAGAAGGGAGAATATTTTGGAGATATTCGTACAAAGTTGCAAACTTTGAACAGCGTTGTGTTGGGTGTTGGATATTTGTTGGGTGTGGTGTCTAAATTCTACCGTCTTAACAAAGGCAAAGGTGCAGAAAAAAATTAAGTTTCCGAAATGGCATTTGGTTGGGTATCCGACAAATTCGCTTGCATTGTAGTCAGCTTTTGTTCGATTAAAGATTGATTCACTTCTGGTAGGGTTTTCAAATCCTGTAAAATCGGCAGCGCAGGTGTTTTATCGGTTAGTCGGTCAACGGCAAACAACAAATTATTCAGGGTAGTAGCGTTGGCGGGTTCCAGGCGCATGGCTTTTTCGTACCAGGGCAGGGCTTCGGCGGGGCGGTCGGCTGCCACCAGCACATTGCCGATCCGGTCGTGATACAGCGGATTCTGCGGCTCCAAAGCGGCGGCTCGCTCGTAAGCTACGATGGCTTTGTCCCACTGCTGTTGCTGTTCAAACAAAAATGCGATATTATCATAATATAATGCCACATTCGGGTTAAGGGCAATCGCTTCTTCAAAACTCTCCTGCGCCCGCGCCGGGTCATATTTCAAATACAAAATGCCCAGCCGATTGTAGTACAGGTCTTTCGCCGTTGCATGGTCAACTGCCTGCAAATATGCCTGCTCTGCCTCCGCGTACTGATAAGTTTGCTCGTATGCCAAACCCAGGTTTTCATAGTAAATGGAGTTTTTACCATCCGATTGTAGGGCTTGCCGGTAAAAATCCACTGCTTTTTCGGTTTGCCCCTGGTTGTAATAAAAAATGCCGAGCCGATTGTAATAAAGGGCTTTTTCGTTATCAAATGCGGCTTCGAGGGCTTTTTCATAAGCTGCTTCCGCTTGTGCGAACTGCCCGGTTTTTTCGTATGCCAAGCCCAGATTTTCGTGGTTGTACGCCACACCGGGGCTCAGGGCAGCTGCTTTTTGATAAACCGGAATTGCCCCGGCAAAATCACCGTTGCGATAGCGCAAATTGCCGATAATGTTGTACAAAGTCCAGTCGTCCGGGGCGAGTGTACTGGCTTGTTCGTAGGCTTCGATGGCTTCCTGCGGCTGCCCCAGTGTTTCATACACCAGCGCAACGTTTTGATAATAAACCGATTGTGGAGCTTGCGCAATGGCTTTCCGGTAATAATCCAGTGCCGGTTCGTACTCTTGGCGATTAAAATGAAAAACACCCAGCCGGTTCAGGTAAATATGTTTGTCCGTTTCGGCGGCGCAGCGCAGGGCTTGTTCGTAAGCTCGTTGGGCTTCCTCCCAATGCGCCCATTGTTCGTAAGCAAGCCCGATATTTTCGTTCTGGATGGCATCATCCGGGCGCAGGGTAAGGGCTTTTTGGTAATGTTGGACGGCAGTTTCAAATTCATTATTTTCATAATACAAAATACCCAGGCGATTGTGGTATTCGGCGGTATAAGCTGTGCCTTTGATCGTGTACATTTTTTCCAGCAACTGCATGGCAGCTTGCCGATTGCCGCTGGCGGCGTAGGTTTCAACCAGGCGGTGCAGTGTGCCGGTCGGGCTTTCATCGGTCGGATCAGCTTCCAAGGCTTGTAAAAGATGGTTTTCCGCTGCCGAATAATTTGCCAGATTCAGATACACTTCGCCGATGGCACTTTGTATAAATCTTTTCCAACTTTCGCGCAGGGGCAGGCTTTTTTCAAAATGCGCCAGTGCCGCCTGCCAATTGGCAGTTTTGTGATAAATCCAACCCAACTCCCAGTGCGCGTCAAAGTTTTCGGCATCTACCGCCAGGAGTTTTTCAAACCACTCAATTGCCTGCTCCGGCTGCTCCTGGTCGCGGTAGAGGTAGCCCAGGTACTGGTAGGCAGTGGTGCGCTCCGGCTGCAGTGTAATGGCTTGTTGGTACCAGTCGGCTGCCTTTTCCACCTGCTCAATGCCCAGGCAGGCAGCGCCGGCTTCGAGGTAGGCGGCGTACGCCACCGGGGGGTCGAGGCGCGCCACGGTTTGCACCAGCTCCCGGATGTCGGCGATTTTAGCATCGGTATTTTTTTCGTAAGTCAGGTTGCCGTTCAGGCGAATGAGGCGGAAGTAGGCGTTGACATCGCCCGGATTTTTTTTCAAACCATCCTGATACCATTGCAGGGCAAGGGTTTGTTTGCCGGCTTTCCATTCCAAATCACCCAAGTATAAATAATTTTCTACCTCGCTATCGTCGAGTTGGAGTGCTTTTTGCAAAAACGAGCGGGCTGGTTCCAACTGATTTTCCTGCAAATGGTACTCGCCGAAGCTCCGCGCCACGCGGCTCAAACCGGGAGCCAGGGCTTGGGCTTTTTCAAAATCGGCATACGCTGCCGGGCTGTCGAGCAGGTGGTAGAGTTGAATTTGTCCGCAGGTGAGCCAAAATTCCGCCCGGAGTTCTTTTGATAATTCCGGTGCTTGCGCCAGATATGCAAATATGGGCATCCCTTCTACCCAGCGGTCTTCGGCGAGAAAAGGGGCGTACTGCCGGAATAATTGCAGGAATTCTTCGCGCTTTTCGGTAAATGGAAAGGACTCGGTGACAAGGGGCGTGTAAATGGCATCTTTCCAAAAATGATTGGCTTGGGCGTAGGCATGGAGCCAGGTTTCCCAGCCTTTTTGTTCGCTTACCGCAAATGCCTGTTGAATATCGGCAGTAATCGTTTGATACAATAGTTGAATAAAGTCTTGTTTCAATTCAAAAAAGACCTTGAAAATCGTATCTTCTTCTAATAATTGCCCCAGATAGCTGTCTATTTCGCGCCAGATGAGGTAGGGTTCCGATTGCTTTTTAAAATAAACCCGCAATTGTTCGAGGCGTTCGGTCACCGTGCGCATCTCCGCCCCCGCCTGCGCTGCGCGGTAGTAGGCATCTGCAAAAAGGGTCAAAATGGCATCCGGTGGTAGTATCATTGAAACAGGCTTAGTCAAGGTTTAAGTTGTTAATAACATCCGGGTTAAAGTCAGCTTCGATCAACAAATCAATCAATTGGATCAAACCAATCCGCACCTCGTTGAATTGCAGTTCTGCTTCGCTGTCGCTGATGGTTCGGTCAATTTGTAGTTTTCGAATCACCGTGTTCAACGTTCCCCGCAGATTTAAAAACGCGTTGATTTCGGTGGCATTCGGCTGCAGGGCTTTGCGCAATTCTTCGCAACCAATCGCTAAATCATCGCTCAGTTTATTCTTAAAATACATTTTAATTTTTAAAAGCTGTTGCAAAGTAAACACCGGCGGTGGTGCGGTGATTACACCCAGTGACTCTATAATGACATTGGAAGCCGCGCCCTGCCCGATATGAGATTGCGCCTTGGCTGCATCCGACGAGCCGATTGCGGTGGTGCCGGTGGTGGCAGCCTGGGCTTGTTTGGTGCGTTCCTGTTGTGGCAGTGTTGCGCGGCTGGGTTTGGCTTCTCTGGGTTTTTCGGCAGCCTTTTCTTCCTTTGGTTGACGGACGGCAGCACTCGTCTCAAAAGGCTCCTCTACACAAGCCAGCAGCATGGGGCTGCCAAAGCTCTGGTGTTCGTACTCTTTAATGTTGCGCAGCCGCCGAGCCAGGTAAAAGCGTCCTTCGGTGACAGCGGTGGCAATATTGGAGCCGAGGGGTTGCAGCAGGGAGTTGTAAACCGTTTTTACAAATTCGCGGGTCATGTCCTCCGGCATCGGATTTTGCAGGGTGATGAGAAAAGGAATCTGCCGCCCCAGCAGCCGGAAAATTACCTCGTCGTGCTCCTGCTCCAGGTCTTTGATGCGAATGCCCTCCGGGGTGTGCAGCAGCACCAGGTGCGGTTTGTGGTTGTTTTCTTCCAGATAAGTTGCCAGTTTTTCGGCGCTCATTTGAATGCCGGTGGTATGTTTAGCACCGATGAAATGTACGATGTGGGGTTTGAAATTCGGGTAATCGCCGTTGCTTCGGAAGGCTTGTTCAAACGCGCTTTCTTCCGTACCTGCCAGTATTTTCACCTGCGCGTTGCCGGTTTGTTCCAAATTGTTAAAGTAGGTATCCAGTTCCGCAAATTGGTCGGGTTCGTCCGTTGCCATCAACACCAGGAGCCGCAGCGGAAAAACAATCGTGCGTTTTTCTTCCGTCAGCCAGGCTGCCTGAAAGGGCAATTTTTTAAGGAAGTCAATCTGGCGCAAAGGTCCGGCAGCGAGGAACATATTTTGATAAAACAAATATTCCCAGGGCAGGGTGGCAAATTCGTCGGCATCGCGGGCAAAGTCGAGCAGAAGGCGGTAGCGGTTTTGATCGGTGGCGTTGTACAATTCGTTGAAAAAATGGGTTTCAAAATAATCCTTCAGAGTTTTGTCTTCCAGGGTGGTATTTTCAAACAACAGACTGAATAGGGTTTCTCCCAACACTTTAAACTCGCCTTTGCCCAAAGCAATGCTCTCCTCCGGTGCCAGGCGCAAGCCAATTACTTTATGCAACACCTTGGCAATCAGTCGGTCGCGGTCGGTACCCGTTGCCAGCTGAAACACCTGCGGGGTTTGTCCCTGCCAGTGGAGTTCGGCGGTGCGTTTTTTAATGTGAATGCGAAAAGTGTGGTGTGGCACGGTTGCGGTTTGGGTTCGGTTTGTTTTTTGGCTAAAAGTATTACAAATTTTGTAAAGTTGGGTAAAATTCTATTTTTGGTGCCACTGGGTTGTTTTTCATCTTATAAAATATTTTCTACTATTGTTCCTTTTCCGCTATCTTGCCGTTTCACAAGCGATTTTTAAAGTCAACTCATTAAGCGTAAATTGTGGAGTAACCTTATGAATGAACGCGTAATTGTATCGAATATCGTTGCCGAAGCGGGAGAGCAAATTCTCCACCTGTTTGATAAATACGCCGATAACCGGCTGCTGTTTCACAATTATGCCTTTACGCAGCAAGTACTGAAGCACACCCGCGAAGGGTGCCGGGAGACGGGCGCGGCGGCAGAAACTGCGGAGATTGCTCAACTGGCGGCGTATTTTTTGCACACGGGTTATCTGTTGCAATATGCTGATTTTCTGCGGTATAGCCTTGATCAGGCGCAACGATTTTTAGCCCTGCGCGAGTACTCGGAAAACGGGCAGCGGAGTGTGTTGCGCTGTATGCAAACGGTGGGCACGGGCAATACCCCGGCAGCATTGGAAGAAAAAATCCTGGCGGATGCGGTGAGCGCGGCGTGGGTGGAAAATTTTGCCGAACGAACACCCCTGCTTCGCCTGGAGCGGGAAATTATTCAGACACAAACCTTCACTAAGTTGGAATGGGCGGAGTGGCAATTGCAATATTTGTTGAACGTTCGATTCTACACGCATTTTGCCAAAACCAAATACGAGCCGCTGCTGGGCAAGTGCATTCGCGAACAGAAAAATGCAATCGAAAAATTGGAGCGCAAAGTGCCGTCCACAACAATTCTGGAAAAAGAAGGCTTGTTTCAAAACCTCGACGAATCGCCCATCCGCGCCGTGCAGACCTTCTTCCGAGCCAATTATCGCAACCACATCAACCTGAGTGCCATTGCCGACCACAAGGCAAATATTATGATTAGTGTTAATTCGATTCTCATCAGCGTACTCATTTCTATTTTATCCTATCGAAATATGGCAGACACCAACCCGCCGGTAGTGCTGCCGGTGGTTATTTTTTTGGTAACGGGTTTGACTTCGCTGATTTTCGCCGTGTTGTCCGCCCGACCGAAGGTCACTTCTTTCAATCAAAATGTAACTTCCAGGGAGGAAAAACGTAAAAACATCGTGTTCTTCGGCAATTTTGTGCATCTGAATCTGGGAGAATACGAGGAGGCGATGGACGCGCTGTTTCGCGATGGCGAATTAATGTATGGCAACCTAACCCGCGATTTGTACTTCCTGGGAAAGGTGTTGGACAAAAAATACCGCTACCTCACCGTGTCGTACAATATTTTTATGATCGGCTTTGTGGCAACGGTGGTCACGTTTTTGATTCTACTCTTGGTGTAAGAAGTAGAGGGTAGAGGGACGAGGGTAGAGGGATACGCTCACAGTGTGTTAATTGGGTGTCCCTCTACCTTATACCCTCTACCCTCTACCAAAAAAGTTAATTAAAAGATAAGGTCAAATTTCATTATAATGAACAGCCTGCATATTAGCGTTTCTTCAACAAATCATCCAACATCAAAAATCCAAATATCCAATATCTAATATTCTAATATCAAAATCAACCATGCACCACCACAGCAGGAAAACAAGCTTCGTACTAAGCATCCTTTTGTTATCAACTTTTAGCATGGGGGCACAACCCTCGGCGGATCCATTTGAACGCTACGTGGAGAAATACCGCGAAATCGCTCTTATCGAAATGCAGCGCGCGGGCATTCCCGCCAGCATCAAACTGGGGCAGGCACTCCTGGAAAGCGACGCGGGCAGAAGCGACCTGGCGCGCAAAGCCAACAACCACTTCGGTATCAAATGTAATAATGATTGGGACGGTCGAACGTTTCACAAGAAAGACGACGACTACGATGACCAGGGCGAACACATCGAATCCTGTTTTCGGGTGTATGACGATGCGGAAGCCAGCTTTCGGGCGCATTCGGAGTTTTTGTTGAATCCAAAAAAGCAGTTTCGCTACGGGCAATTATTTGAACTCGACCCCACCGATTACAAAGGCTGGGCAGAGGGTTTGCGCCGCGCAGGCTACGCCACCAGTCCCAACTATTCAAAGCAGTTGATTTCTGTCATTGAACGCTATAAATTGTACAAATATGACCACCTGACCTCGGTAGCTAAAAGTGACCGTCCCATTGTCAGTAATGGCAATAGTGATACTGATTTGGGTGGCTATCTGGTTAGAAATGACGTTAAATACGTCCTCTCGCGGGCAAACGAACCCGTAGAAGAAATAGCCCGACGCACCCACACCCCGGTACGCAGCCTGGTGTCGTACAATGAAAATCTGAAAACCGGCACCCAGCGTTTGCTGAAAGATACCAAGGTATATCTGCAACCCAAACGCAGTTCTTATCGGGGTAAGGAAACGTATCACACTGTGCAAATCGGGGAAACGATGTTTGAAATTGCGCAGGAATACGGCTTGAAACTGGATAAATTGTACGAACGCAACCGCCTGTATCCGGGAGAGGAACCGGGGTATAACGAACGCATCAAACTGCGCGGCGGCAGAGTGGGCAAGCGCCCGAAAATTGCCAGCGAAATGCCGGTCCTGATCCCGCCCACGCCCCTCAAGGACACCCTTGCCACCACTTACAAACCCACACCGCCGCCGGTGAAAACCGAGCCGGTGAAAGAAAATCCCGTCGTTGTCGTAAAACAGGAGAAGCCGCAGGAAACCCTGCCGGAAATCACCCCCCAACAACCGGGCATGGAGACGGGTACGGTTACCCCCACTCCCGAAAAACCAAAACCAGCCCAAAAACCTGCCCCGACAACGCCCGCTCCAGAACCGGCTAACGGAGGCGTGGCTGCCGCCAAACCTGCACCCGACACCGATTTTGACGATAACATTTTTGAAAACCCCAAACCGGATACCACCACCGCTGCCAAACTGCCGGTGATTACCCAATTTCATACCGTTGTAAAAGGCGATACCCTTTGGAATATTTCCCAACGCTACAACACCAGCGTGGACGAGTTGAAGAAACTCAATAATATGACGAGTAATGGCATCCAGTTAGGGCAGCAGTTGCGCGTGAAGTAACGAAATTGGGAAATTAATAAATTGGAAGATTTGGCTTGACGCTCTATTTGGGAAGATACCGGAAAATTTTGGTATCTTCCCGTGTTGTTTTTAGAATGACCCTAATATGAAGCAAATTTTACTTCTTGCAATCGGTTTTTTACTACTCCATTCGCTGCACGCGCAGGGCTACGCATTTGGCTTGAAAGGCGGCTTGACGGTTGGTTTTCAGCGTTGGGATGAATCGTTTCAGCGCGATCCACTCTTTCGGTATCACGGCATTGCGTACATCGAATCCCTTTCGGAAAACAATGAATTCGGACTGTTTGCACAGGGCGGCTACCACGTTAAAGGCAGTGCCATTCGCACCTTTCCGTTCACGTATCAATTGTCGGGCGGCGGATTTGAAACCGTGCCGGGCTTCACCATTCCGTTCGAATTTCGCAACGTGTCGCTCACGCTGGGCGGAAAGAAAAAGTATGATTTTGGTTTGAATATCAAGGCATTTTATCTGCTCGGCATTCGCGGCGATTATACGGTGAGTACCAAACTGCGACCGGATTTTATTGATGAAAATAGTCCCTACGCGCTGATTTACCCCATTGAACCGTTTGTACGAAAAATCAATTACGGTGCAACGTTTGGCGGTGGTTTCGAGTGGATGTTTTCGGAATACGTCGGCGGGGTGCTGGAATTTACCCTTAATCCGGATTTTAGTTTACAATACAATCAACCGCCGATTGAAAATATTATCAATCCGAACCCCAATTTTGGTGCCAACATCATCACCATCCCTGAACGGCAAATTCGTAACGTGACGCTGGAAGTGACGCTGGGTTTGCGTTTTTTACACAAAATTATTTATTTGGATGAATAAATTATTGTATATTTTTATTTTTAAATTTATTACAAAACCACGTAACTTGCCTCCGCATCTTCCAAGCCATCCTTAAAGCTTATTTGAAAACCATCGGTTCATGTCCTGGCAAAAATCGGCTTTCTTAGCGCATTGGCGGCAAGACCTGCCCGCTGCCATCGTGGTGTTTTTGTTGTCGTTGCCGCTCACCCTGGGCATTGCGCTGGCATCGGGGGTGCCCATGTTTTCGGGTATTATCACCGCCGTAGTGGGTGGCGTGGTGGTAAGTATAATCAGCAAATCACCTTTAAACATCAGTGGTCCGGCGGCGAGCATGGCGGTGATTGTAGCAAGCAGTATTCAGGGGTTGCCGAGTTTTGGGGCATTTTATCTGGCGGTGGTACTGGCGGGCGTATTGCAAATCGCGCTGGGCTTGCTCCGGGCGGGCAACATCGGCGACCTGCTCCCGGCATCGGTCATCAACGGAATGCTGGCGGCAATCGGTATCACCATTATCAAAAGCCAATTGCCCCGTACGGTTGGCTACGACAGAAATCTCTTTTTGCAGGAGTTCACTACGCAAGTGAGCGGCGCGAAGGCGGCGATAACCCTGCCCGCCTGGTACACACAATTTTATGCAGAAGCGGTAGTCATTTCGCTGGTAGCTTTGGCTATTTTAATCGGATGGAATCATCCAAAATTGTTTAAACCCGCTTTTTTTAAACCGATGCCCGCGCCCTTAATTGCGATCCTTGCAAGCGTACTGGTGCATCTTTTTTTTCAGCTTTTTTTTCCTAAAACGGCACTTAGTGATATGCACTTTGTACGGGTACCAGACTCTGCTAAAGACCTCTTTTCCAATTTTAGTTTCCCCAATTTTAGTTTTCTCACGCATGCAGGTGTGTGGAGCGCGGCGGCGGCAATGGCGATTATTGCCAGTATTCAAACGCTGCTTGGTGTGGAAGGCACCGATAAACTCGACCCTCTGCAACGCAGTACGCCGCTCAACCGCGAGTTGATCGCGCAAGGTGTAGGCAACATTGCGTCGGGGATGCTGGGTGGTATTTTGCTCACATCGGTCATCATCCGCAGCATGGCAAATGTGAACGCCGGGGCGCGTACCCAGGCTTCAGCGATTTTGCAGGGTGTGTTTTTGTTGGTTTTTGTGGGTTTATTCCCACATTGGTTGAACCGAATTCCGCTGGCGGCATTGGCAACGGTGCTGGTGTACATGGGATTTCAACTGGTGCGTCCGGCAGTGTGGGTGCAGAGCTACCGCAAAGGTTGGGCGTACCTGCTGCCGTTTTTGGCAACAATTGGGATCATTTTATGGACGGATTTACTCACGGGCGTGTGCGCAGGACTGATGATTTCAGTTGTTTTTATTCTGCGCGACACCTTTCATCCACTCTATTTGGCAGTGCAGGAAGGCAATCGGCTGACGATTCGTTTTGAAAAAGATTTGACGTTTATTCAAAAATATGAATTGAACCAATTGCTAAAAAACATTCCGACGCACGCCACCTTAATCCTGGATTTTTCAAACGTTGATTTTATAGACGAAGCTATTTCTACTTTACTTACCCGATTTATTCAACAAGCCCCGCAGCGTTGCATTACCTTGAACATCGAGACCGGAAAAAATACAGCCGCCGGTCATTTATCTGATCTGGTTCACAAACTTCCCTAGTTTTCCGTCGAACAATTCATTTACAATCCCTTTCCACTTAGACAGGCACTTGCCTTTTTGTAATTTTATTTCAATCAAAAAAATAGAACCAAATGAAAACTCAAACGGTGTTAATCACGGGTGCTGCCAGTGGTTTCGGACGGGAATTTGCCAAAATTTTCAGCAAAGAAGGGTACTCGCTCCTCCTGGTGGACAAAGACGAGGCGGATTTGCAACAAACTGCGCAAATGGCACAGCTCAATGGCAATACCATTCGCACCATTGTTCAAGACCTGTCGGAAATGGGTGCCGGGCAGAAGGTGTACAATCAGGTGAAAAACCAGGGCGACAGCGTGGATATTTTTATCAATAATGCGGGCATTGGGCAGCAGGGCAAATTTGCAGAGACCGACTGGGACAAAGAATCGTACATCATTCACACCAACGTGGTGACGTTTACGGAGTTGACCAAGCTGGTTTTGCGCGATATGCTGGCAAATAACCAGGGCAAAATTTTACAAGTCGGCTCCATCGCCGGTTATCTGCCCTCGCCGAATATGTCGGTCTATTCGGCGACCAAAGCTTTTGTCAATCACTTCACACGTGCCTTGCAAGACGAGGTAAAAGACACCGACGTGACCATCACACTCCTGGCGCCCGGCGCAAGTGATACCAACTTTTTTGAAGCTGCCGAAGGCGAAGATATGAACATTATACACGATACCAAACTGATGCCCGCCGACCAGGTGGCGCAAATCGGCTACGATGCCCTGATGAGCGGCAAGGCGGTGGAAATACCGGGTATGAAAAACGAAATGATGGTGAAAATGGCAAATATCATGCCCGCCAGCTGGACGGCTTCCTCCATGGGTAAACTGCACGAGAACAAGCATGATACAGTGAGCAGTAGGCAGTGAGCAGTAGGCAGTTTGCCTGTATCACAAACTGGAACGCGCCCGCCTGCCAAAGTCTTGTACGGTGGACAGGGATGGAGCGGATTCTGCAGATCGGGCGGATAATGTACTAAAATCCGCTTCATCCGCTCCGTCCGCGTTCCTA
>Ga0224722_1001750_pt1 | contig 11900 bp, 9 predicted proteins | sample Balambano_FR1_Me_FD_161646 | JGI IMG/M metagenome (GOLD analysis project Ga0224722, IMG submission 161646) | Freshwater sediment microbial communities from Lake Towuti, South Sulawesi, Indonesia - Balambano_FR1_MetaG | ecosystem: Environmental > Aquatic > Freshwater > Lake > Sediment | place...
GCCTTGACTCGTGCTGTCAAGCTCTTCGTTTATGCCTGGAACCGTCGCCAACTTCACAAGCAAACCTATCCCAATTATCCCGCTCATGTCATGGATTTTGCTTACCCTTGATTTTAGCCACTCCCGCAGACATTGCGCGTTGGTCGGGCCGTGCGGCGGTGGGTTTGCAGCATACTGCTCTATCCTCAATTTGTGCGTACCTGGAACCGATCAGCCCGTTGCATTCTGGCTGATGGTGGCCTTGAGATACGACTCCATAAAATCGTTCAGCCGTCCATCGAGAACAGCATTGGTGTTACCAACCTCGTAATTGGTGCGCGTGTCCTTTACCAGTTGATAGGGGTGAAGAACATAGGATCGTATGGCGTTACCAAAATCAGCGTCCACATTGTCGCCCTTCAATACTGCAAGGTCAGCCTTTTGCTTTTGTCGTTCTATTTCGAACAGGCGAGACTTCAGCACCTGTAAGGCTCTTTCGCGGTTCTGGGCCTGGCTGCGTTCATTCTGGCACTGTACCACAATGCCTGTAGGAAGATGCGTAATGCGCACCGCTGTTTCGTTTTTCTGCACGTTCTGGCCACCTGCGCCGCTGGAACGGTAGGTGTCGATCTTGAGATCCTTTTCGTTGATTTCGATGTCGATCTCACCCTGAATGTCAGGCCATAGTTCCACTTTGGCGAATGAGGTCTGCCGTTTGCCGTTAGCGTTAAACGGGCTGATACGTACCAGTCGATGCACACCAATCTCGCTTTTGAGGTAGCCGTAGGCATATCGGCCCTTGACGCTGATAGTGACATTCTTAATGCCGGCTTCATCACCATCGTTGCGATCCAGAATTTCTGCTTTGTAGCCGTTGTGTTCCATCCAGCGCAGGTACATTCTCTCAAGCATTTCGGCCCAGTCCTGGGCATCGACACCCCCGGCGCCACTGTGAATGCTGAGGATGGCGTTCTCAACATCATACTCGCCTGAGAGCATCGCAAGGGTAGATAATTTCTCTACTTCCTGGCCAATAATTTCGGCCTCAGCAGCCAGTTCTGCGGCCATTTCGTCCCCAAGTTCTGTCAGCTCAAGCGCGTCGCTGATGCGCTTCTGCAGCGTGTGCCAGGGCTCCACCTGCGCATTGAGGCGAGACATTTGCTGCATCAGGCGCTGGGCTTCTGCTGGAGAATTCCAGAAATCTGGCTGCTCTGACTGCTGTAGCAGGCTTTTAACCTGTTGTGCCTTCTCAGCCACATCCAGTTGCAGCATGAGTTGGTTCAGGTGGCGTTGGTAATCCTGAAGTTGTTGGATGATAGCTTCTAACATAGGCGTTCATACCCGATCAGTGAGGCGGGTGCAGGCGGCGCTGCCTCAGGCATTCATATAGGATAATGGAACCTGCGACCGACACGTTTAGAGAATCCGTCACCTGTCCCACCATTGGAATTCTGACGCGCACATCACTTGCCTGCACCCAGATGGTATCCAAACCGGTGTCTTCTTTGCCGAGCACAAGAGCGGTATTTCCTGAGAGCGAGGTTGTGTAAAGATCAGTGCCCTCCAGGTGCGCCGCAACGATAGTATATGGGTGCCGCCGCAGGAAAGCCAGTGCGTCGTTAGTGGCAGCGTGGTAGATGCCAGGCATAAAGCAGGCCCCAGTGCTGGCCCTGATGATGTTTGGATTGAACAGGTCAATGGCAACATCAACCAGCAGGGTAACTGTAATCCCGGCGGCGTTGGCCGTGCGCAGTAGGGCGCCGATGTTGCCGGGTTTTTCCAATCCGACGAGCACTAGAGCCGGGTTATTGGCTGCATCGAGTTCTACTGGCAGCGGCGATGGGGCGGGCATCTGCATAACAGCCAGCAGCCCGGCAGGGTTCTGACGATATGCGACGCGCCTCAGAAGCTCGCCTGGAACATGATACACTGGCGTCAGTGCTGCGGCGATGTCGCGCCCCTCCGCTGAGAGAAGATCCTCACATACAAGCAGATAATCCAGTTGGCAGCCGTTTAGCAGGGCGCGATGCAGGTCGCGCTCATACTCGACAATGAAGCGCTGGTGCCGCAGCCGGTGTTTCTTCTCGTGCAGGTCACGCACGAGCCTGATACGAGGGTTCTGAACGCTGGTGATCACATCCACGCGATTATGCGCTTTCGAAGATGCCGTCCACAAAGTTTTCAGGGTTGAAGTAAACGAGATCATCCATGCCTTCGCCCAGGCCGATAAACATAACCGGCACATGAAGCTCCGTCATGACACTAAAGATCATGCCACCTTTAGAGGTGCCATCAAGCTTGGTGATGACCAACCCAGTAACGTCTGCTGCTTCGGCAAATTTGACCCCCTGTTTCAGAGCGTTCTGTCCAGTTGTCCCATCAAGCACTAGCAGCGTTTCGTGGGGTGCTCCTGGTACAGCCTTGGCGATCACTGCTTTAATCTTGGCCAGTTCCTGCATGAGGTTGAAGTTGTTGTGCAGGCGCCCGGCAGTGTCAATGATGAGCACATCGCAGCCGCGCGCGCGCGCAGCATTAATGGCGTCAAAGGCTACGCTGGCTGGATCAGCGCCCGGTTTGTTGGAAATGACAGGCACTCCAACACGTTCACCCCATTTCTGAAGCTGATCAATGGCAGCCGCGCGAAAGGTGTCGCCTGCCGCCAGCATGACATTGCGACCGGCGCGTTTGAGCCGATTTGCCAGTTTGGCGATGCTGGTCGTCTTGCCACTGCCGTTAACGCCAACAACCAAGATTACAGACAGCTCTCGCCCGGATATATTCAGCTCTCTCGGCTGCTCCAGCAGCGCCAGCAGTGACTCGCGCAGGACAGCGCGCAGCTGGTGCGTTTTGGTAAGACCTTCTGAGCGAACGGCTTCATGAAGATATTCAATAACTGTTTGGGTGGTTTCTATGCCCAGATCTGCCTGGATGAGCATGGCCTCAATCTCTGCCCAGGTGTCGTCGTTTATATCGGTTGCCCCGAACATCTGCGATATACGCCCGAAAAAGCTCTGGCGTGTTTTTTCGAGGCCGCGCCTGAATATGCCCACTTTTTACTCCTCGTAAGTGTGAATGGCGGCGATTGTACACGGGAATCGTTGTGTTGGTAAGCCAGTCGCTATAATAACATGTAGAGTATAGGAGACATGTATGAGCGATAAACTGACCCACCTTGACGCTGACGGACAACCCAGAATGGTAGATGTCACCTCAAAAGCCGATACTGATCGCACCGCCGTTGCAGAAGGTTGGGTACTCATGCAGCGCGTCACCCTTGAGATGATCACCACGAATGCGATAGCAAAGGGTAATGTAATGGCAATGGCAGAGGTTGCCGGAATTATGGGCGCTAAACAAACGGCTGGACTGATCCCATTGTGCCATCTGCTGCCCCTGCACAGCATTCAGGTAGACGTGCAGCCAGATGAGGTGAGAGTTGGTCTGCACATTATGGCGACTGCTCGTACTACTGGAAAAACGGGCGTTGAGATGGAGGCTCTCACGGCTGTGATGGTTGCTGGTCTGACGATTTATGATATGGCCAAAGCGGTGGATCGCAGTATGACGATCAGCGATGTGAGGCTGGTGATGAAAACAGGTGGAATGCATGGGGATTATATGCGCCCGCAGACGGATAAGCAGCCATGAGTGTGCGCGTTCTGTTCTTTGCTACTCTGAGGGACGTGGTTGGCCAGCGTGAGATTGCGCTGGAAACCAGCGGCGAGCTGACTGTTGCTGGCCTGCGAGACGCGCTTGCCACACGCTTCCCTGATGCCAGCGCTCACATCCAGGCGGCCTTGTGCGCGGTCAACGAAGAATATGCCCAGGCAGGCACTATTCTGGCAGATGGCGATGAAGTCGCTCTGTTCCCGCCTGTAAGCGGCGGCTTGGCCGAAAAGCCAGAGATTTTCAGATTGCCTTATGAGCCTATTGATCATGACGAACTTGTCAGAGCAGTGACGACCTCGGAAGTGGGAGCGGTGGTGATGTTTACTGGTATTGTGCGCGGTAAAACGTCACGACCTGGCCACCTCCCTGAAACGACCGATCTGTATTATGAGGCTTATCACAGCATGGCGCTGAGCAAAATGCGTCAGGTGGTCGTTGAAATCCGCGAACGTTGGCCCAGGGTCGTCGGAATTGCCTGTGTCCAGCGCCTGGGCACACTACGCGTGGGGGAAAATACGGTGCTTATCGCATGTTCAGCGGCGCATCGGGACGATGGTTGCTTTGAGGCTGCGCGTTACGGAATTGACCGACTTAAGGAAATCGTCCCTGTGTGGAAGCAGGAAGTTGGCGTCGAACGTTCAGTGTGGATTACTGGTGATCATGAGCCAACTGCGCCCGGCGATACCTGAGTGCTGGCTAAAAACACCTGTGTATGGTAAAAAAGCGTCACTTTGGTGGGGTAAATCAGGAGACAGTATATGACCAGACGGGTCGTTGTGACCGGGCTTGGGCTTGTCACACCAGTAGGCAACACAGTAGAGGAGTCCTGGAAGAACATCCTGGCGGGAATAAGCGGTGTGCAGCATATCACATACTTCGATACTGAGAACTTCAACGTAAAGATCGCGGCGCAGGTCAAGAATTTCAACCCTGAGAACTATATGCCAGCACCGGAAGTAAGGCGCCACGACTACTATCAACATTACATCATAGCAGCTGCCCAGGAGGCAATTGCCAACAGTGGTTTCAGCGTTGCGGAGGCTGAAAAGCATCGTGCAAGTATTGTGATCGGGTCTTCCACAGGTGGGCTCCAGAGCTACGCTGAATACATGGACATCGTGCGCGAGGCTGGTTATAACTACCGCAAGGTTACACCGTTTGCCATCCCCATCCTGGTGGTGAATGCAGGCGGTAATGTGATTGCCATACAGACCCATGCTGCTGGCCCAAGTGCGGTTCCGGTGAGTGCGTGTGCGACGGGCGCTGATTGTATTGGTTATGCTTACGACATGATCCGCGCGAACCGGATCGACAAGGCGCTGGCAGGTTGCAGCGACTTTCCTATCATTAAGCTTGGCATAGCCGCTTTTGACAGGGTGGGGGCATGCAGCCGCGAAAATGAAAATCCAGCAGGAAGTGTGCGCCCGTTCGACAAAAATCGTACAGGTATGGTTTTTGGCGAGGGCTGCGGCGTGCTGGCCCTTGAGGAACTGGAACAGGCGCGTGAGCGTGGCGCAGCGATTCTGGCAGAGTTAGTGGGGTACGGCAGTACCACAGATGCGTACCATCGCACGGCGCCACATCCCGAAGGGTATGGTGCTGCCCAGGCGATCGAATATGGGCTGAAGGATGCAGGGATTGAACCCGATGAAGTTGACTACATCAACGCCCACGGTACCGCTACCAGCCTGAATGACACCAGTGAGACCAAAGCTATAAAGCTGGCGCTGGGCAGCCACGCCTATCGTGTGGCAATAAGCAGCACCAAGAGCATGACGGGGCATGGCATGGGTGCGACTGCCGCAATTGAAGCGGCGTTTGCAGTGCTTTCCATACGTGATCAGATCGTGCCGCCCACTATCAACTACGAAACTCCTGACCCGGAGTGTGATCTGGATTATGTGCCGAATGTGGCTCGCCGGATGCCGGTACGCATCGCTGCCAGCAACTCGTTTGGTTTTGGTGGGCATAATTCCTGCCTTATCTTTAAGAAGTTCGATGACTGAGAAAGCAGCGTTTCAGGGCCGACTCGGTTATGTGTTCAAGCGTAATGAGCTGTTGCAGGAAGCGCTTACGCATCGGTCAGTCCTCAATGAAAATGGCGGCAGAGGGCAGCACAACGAACGCCTGGAATTCCTGGGAGATTCTATCCTTAATTTTCTGGTCGCCGAGATGCTATTTTCCAGCTATCCTAGCGCGCCAGAAGGTGAGCTGACGCAGCTTCGCAGTGCCCTGGTGAAGGCTGAATCGCTGGCTAGCATTGCGACCAGGCTCAGGCTTGGGGATGCGCTGGTGCTTGGTAAGGGTGAGGAAGCGACTGGCGGTAGAACTCGTGTCAACACCCTCTGTGATGCGTTTGAGGCGCTGGTTGGCGCCCTTTACCAGGATGGCGGTCTGAGCGCAGTGCAGTCAGTTGTACTACCCATGCTGCGCGCGAGGCTGGAAGTTATCCTGCGCGAGCAACTGCATCTTGATGCGCGCAGCCTTCTGCAGGAGAAGGCACAGGCAGAACGACACCTGACGCCCCGGTACATCATCAGGGAGGAACAGGGCAAGGAACATTCACGCGCTTACGTGATACAGGTTGTCATCGGTGAGGTTGTGTACGGTGAGGGCACAGGCAGCAGCAAACGCAGCGCTGCCCAGGCAGCAGCTCGCGCCGCGCTCGACCATCTTATGACAAGCGGTTGGTAGTCGTTGAATCAGCCTTTGGATGGCTAGAGTTCCACCCGTATTACAGCCATTCGATGCGGCGATGAGGTGCTGTTGGTGAGGACGACGTAGCCGGTAGCCGTCAGGGTATCCCGCCACAGCCAAAGGTAATCCACACGGGCACTCTGGCCATGACGAAACAGTGTGTCTGAGCGATCACGCGGGGCGCCCGCAAATGGGTCATTGAAGCCATTGCTGCGCAGCGTCTGCATTATGGCGGCATCCGGCACATTGTTTAGAGTACCGCCAACGATGGTACGACCCAACTGGCCCCTGTAATCTACCTCAATGTGTGTTCTCAGCAGGGCAAGAAGCGCTTCCATCTGTTGAGTCTGGTTTATCTCCTGCGGTGTCACATCCCCACCTGCCAGAAGCTGGCCAAACGACGTGTTGTAAATCTTCACAACGTCCTCATCTGGTTGGATCTGCACCCGCTGTACACCAGTCTGACGATCAAGCGATGGCAGCAGAAAACCATCATCATATACAATCGGCACTTTAGAGAGCACAGCCAGTCCCAGAAGCCCTTCATTGGTGGGGTAGAAGCGGCGATCCATGCCCAGCACACGGGCTAACCACAGTGTCTGATCAATACCGAAGGACGTCAGACGTCCTGCCTCCACATCCTGGAGCAGCACGACTGTGGCCCCGCTTTCTGCAATTGTCCTTGCAATGCCTTCAAGGCTCAGTTCATAGAACTCGCTGTAGCCGCCGTGAATATTGTAAGTGCCTACTATAATCTCATCGGCATCCAGTACGGGCGTCACAGCGATTGGCCGAGAGTAGATCATCGCAACTGCTATAGCGCATACCAGCGCTGCCAGGCCTGTTACCGTCTCTGTGGTGCTGCCACCTGCCCAGGCCATTCGCCTGGTAGAGACAATCATTGGCACTGCCGCCAGGAAAGCAGCGAGCAGAATGACGGCAAGGCCCATTCCTCTGAATCCGCGCATCAGCGGCACCATATACACGTTTAATTCCTGGAGTGGGGCAGCGAACCCCTGGACGTAAGCATAATCATAGGTCAACAGATCAAAAAACAGGAACAGCATCAGCACAAGCCCCGCGGTTGCTACCCATATTCCGGTAAAGTTGCGTTCGCGCGCTGCGCGAGGCCTGACCAGCCACCACCAAAGCAGGCTTACAAATAACTGAGCAATCGTCAGGAGAAAAGCGCCTACCATAATCTCGCTGCTGCCAACGTTGATGCGAGGGATGCGTAACCCTACAACAATCAGCACAGCAATCGCAATAAACCACATCCAGCCGCGTGTGGTGCTGTCAAACGGTGAAAGCAGGAAACGTGCCTGCTGGCGCACAAATGGCACAGCCGGGAGGAATGTGGCTGCCAGGACCAATGGCACAAATAATGTATAGTCTGCATCGGTGCGGCCAGCAATGGCATTTGGCAGTGCCAGCAGAGAAAGTTGCAGAAAGAGCAAGGCGCCCATGCCTATGCCGCCCCAGAACGTCAGAATGCCGCGTCCAGTGTCGTAAGCACCGGTGGCCTCGTCGGGTTGAGTGTCCTGGTCTCTGCCAACGTTAGCGAAGATTCCTGCCAGCATTAACAGCGCAGACAGTGCGGCCTGTGCCGGCAGAAAATCGGGGCGCATCGATGGATCATATGTGTTGCCATAGGCACGCAGAAGCTGATCCACCGAGAAGCCCAGCACGAAGAAGAGCGGAAGCAGTTTCGCACGGCGCTGTACAAGCGCTACGATATAGGCTAAGCCTCCCGCCAGCACAAGTTCCGCCGCCATCACCTGTGTAATTGGGCTGCCAGGTTGGAGGATGAGCACGCGACCAACGGCTATGGCCGCAAGCACCAGCACAGTAGCCCAGCGGAACCGTGCAACAAGTATCATCAATACTGGGGCCCCCAACACCGCCCCCAGGAGCGACAGCTCCGAACTCAAAACCTCTGGGCCGACTGCGGCTGGGTTGGCTGCCAGCAGTGAAGAGTCGGCACCCAGCGCACTGACGACCGTAGCGCTGGAAGCACGGGCGTAGAGCAGACCGATGATATGGCGCAGTGTTTGTACGAAGAACAATCCTGCAATCGTTACTTCGACGATGGCAAAAACCGGGCGCGAAACCAAGCTGCGAATACGATTCATCAAAGACAAGTCCTGTCAGAGAGGGCAGGTAATGGTGTCATAACTATACAACGATGATATAATCCCGCAAATTACCCACCATGGCAATCTTTTGACGGGAGACAACGTGGAAAAGGCTGATCTAATCCTCAGCGGAGGTACCGTTGTAACCATGGATGACAGGTATCTTGTGATCCATGACGGCAGCGTGGTGCTGCGCGGCGAAAGGATTGTCGCTGTAGGCACCCGACAGGAAATTGCACAAACTTACACAGCGGACGAAACAATTGATTGCAGCGGCAAGTATATTTTGCCGGGTCTTATCAACGCGCATACCCACGTGCCCATGACGCTTCTGCGCGGCATGGCTGATGATCTGCGCTTGGATGTGTGGCTGATTGGCTACATTATGCCGGCTGAACGCGAGTTTGTGGATGAAGAGTTCTGCTATATTGGCACCAAACTGGCATGTGCCGAAATGATTCGCGGCGGTGTCACCACCTTCTGTGATATGTATTACTTCGAATCAGAGATTGCACGGGCAACAGCAGAGGCCGGCTTGCGCGCAATGCTGTGCGAATCTATCCTTAAGTTTCCCGTTCCAGACGCTGAAACTTACGAAACGAGCTTGGCCTACACGCGATCCTTTATACAACAGTGGCTGGATCATCCTCTGATAAAGCCTACGGTTGCGCCCCATGCGCCTTACTCCAACACAGCCGAGACACTCCAGAAGGCCCGCGATATTGCCCTTGAATTTCAGCGTCCGCTGATGATCCACATCGCTGAAACAAGGCGTGAAGTTGACGATAATCTCGCCGAACACGGCAAAACGGTTGTGCCCTGGGTCAAGGACACGGGCCTGCTGGATGTGGACGGTGTACTCATGGCACACTGCGTACATATTGACGAACATGAAATGCGCATCATGCAGAAATATCAGGTATCTGTTGCGCACTGCCCATCGGCCAATCTGAAACTGGCCAGCGGCATTGCGCCTGTGTCGCAGATGCTGAGCATGGGGATTAACGTGGCGATTGGCACCGATGGCCCCGCCAGCAATAATGACCTGGATATGTTTGAAGAGATGCGTCTGGCGGCGCTCATTGCCAAAGTTGCGCCTACCGATCCTACCGCGCTTCCGGCCCGGACTGCGCTGACGATGGCGACGCGCAATGGCGCGCGCGCGCTGCGGATGGAAAATGAAATAGGGAGCCTGGAGCCGGGTAAACTGGCCGATATCATCGTTGTGGATGCAGACCCCACCCATAACACGCCGCACTTTGACTTCAACCCGGATGCAGTTTACTCCCAGTTGGTGTATGCCACCAAAGCCAGCGACGTGCAGTACACGATAGTGCATGGCAGAATGCTGATGCGTGACCGGCAACTCTTGACTGTTGATGAAGACGAAGTGCGGCTGCGAGCGGCTGATTACGCGCGCAGGGTGGGCGAATTCCTCAACGCGCGTGAGAACAACCCGCTCAGCAAACTGATCGGTATCAGCAACGGTGTTGAACGCTCAGAAAGCTTCGAAGTGCAGGTGAAAGCCGTGCTGAACAACGCGGATATGATCGAGGAACTGCTGAGCCATGCTGATGTAGAAGTCATACGGGCCACCCATTACCGACAATACGACACATACTTCATGTTTGCCGATCCTACTATGGGCAGGGTTCGCTATCGTGAAGATGATCGAATTGATGCAAAGGGCGATGTTAACACAGTGCGTATGCGCCTGACCTACACCGGGCCTGAGAAGGAACGTGTGTTCAACGACGTGGTGCTGCTGTCACATTCGCGTTTCATTGCGCCCGCGACTCATCCCCTGCGCTTCTACCGAGAGTACTTCCAGCCGGTGGGTGAACGCACACTGGAAAAGGAACGTCGCCGCTGGCGTATCCTCTACAAAGGGGTGTTGTTTTTCGTCAACCTGGACAGGCTGGTAAAGCCTGCCATGCCTGATCTGTATGTGGAATTAAAGGCACGCACCTGGTCAATCACGGACGCCGAAGTCAAGGCCAACTACATACAGGAGATGCTGGTGATACTGGGGCTTGACCGCAGCCAGGCGGTGTCGCAGGACTACCTGGAAATGGCAACCCCCTGATGGGTCGTTCCCCGCTGTAGCTTACACAGCGGGGATGTGTTACTTCAGGCGTTCTGGTAGCAGCGATCGCAGATGCGATAGCGGTAGTGCAGGGGCAGTGGGCGCCCACATTGCTTGCACTGGCGCCGCATCTTAAGTTTGTTGACCAGCGCATCATCAATCCTGATTGACCATTGGTTCCGCAGTGCCCTTACGGTGCCATGTTCAGGCCCATAATCCTCGAACTCATCGCGCCTTGCCAGCCAAAGGTATATATCGGCTTTGGCGATGGCTTCTTCCGTTGCTTCCAGATCTGCGCTGTCACGGATCTCTGTTGGTGGAAACTGTGGCAAAGGCATTCTGAACTGCGAGATTATGGAGGTGGCACAATCCCTCCAGTAGGCGCGCGATGCTTTGTTGGTTGGCGCGTTAATCAGGCGCAGGGCAGTCGCCAGGCCCAGGTATTCCACTTCTTTGGGCGATAGCATTTTAGCCAGTTCGATGCGTTCCGAAAGATCGGCGGTTTTCACCTTGTCGCGCAGCGTTTCCGGGATTGATTGTAGTTCTGACCATTGCAGGAGTTGTTCAGCCAGGGTTCCTGGCAATAAAGCCAGGTCTTCCACGGTTGGCGCCACGCGCGCGTGGGTAATTTCTGCAGGGTAGTCATAGAACAACTTGCGCAGCAGTTTCAGATCGCGGCGGTTAAGGGCACCGACGATGCCTGTTTCCGCAATGCCAAAGCGCCCGGCGCGCCCGCCAATCTGCTGTACTTCAGCAGGTCTCAGAATGCGAACGTCGCGCCCATCAAACTTCTCAAGTTCATAAAAGCACACATAATCAGCGGGCAGGTTCAGACCCATGCCTACAGCATCGGTAGCCACGCAGATATCCGTTTCACCGCTGGCAAACCGATCCGACTGTTTGCGGCGGACTTCCGGCGGCAGGCTGCCGTAGATAATGCTGACATTGCGTCCGGCTTCTTCAAGCGTTACCTTTAGGTCGAGCACATTCTGGCGGCTGAACGCGATGAGAATGGTACGGGGTGGCAGATCGTCCAGACGCCACGGGGTATCTGCCACCTGGATGGGTGCCAGGCGCTCATGCTCGATAATGTCAAGGTCAAGCCCTGCGGAATCTGCCAGATTGACGATAAGCGACTGCGCATACTGCGGTGCGATCACGTGAATATCCGGCGATGAGGCTTCCATCAGGGCGCGAGTCCAGGCCCAGCCGCGGTCTGAATCGGCGAGCATCTGCGCCTCATCGATGATGACACATTCGCCGCTGCGTTGGGGGTTAAACATCTCAATGGTGGCGGCGGTGATGGTTGCCCCTGGAATGGGTATGTATTCCTC
>Ga0224722_1001751_pt1 | contig 11893 bp, 10 predicted proteins | sample Balambano_FR1_Me_FD_161646 | JGI IMG/M metagenome (GOLD analysis project Ga0224722, IMG submission 161646) | Freshwater sediment microbial communities from Lake Towuti, South Sulawesi, Indonesia - Balambano_FR1_MetaG | ecosystem: Environmental > Aquatic > Freshwater > Lake > Sediment | place...
GGCAAGGCGATTACTGACAAAACTCAAGCTGTATACAAATACCAACCGAGACAGTAGCATGGCCACGATCGCGACGGCAATAGCCCAAAGGTTTTCGTTCAAGTCCTGAAAATAAATCTGATTGCCGATGAGGAGGAACACGATCGAATTCACGAAAAATGCAATAAAATCCCAAAACTCAGTGACCAGGACACGAGTCCGAGGATTCATCCCCACCCGTGAGCCGAAGTTGCCCAACACCAAACCCGTAGCGACAGTGGCAATCACACCAGAACCACCTAACTCTTCGGCTAAGAGATAAGCACCGTAAGCAGAAACCAGCGTGAGAGATTGCTCCACCAGCGGCAGATCAAACCGTTGCGTCAGGTAGGAAATGGCAAAGCCGAGCAGTAAGCCCACGCCCAAGCCGACCCCCACCACAATCAACAACCGAGTGATGACGGGTTGCAGAGCCAAATTTGATGTGCCCAGGGCAAATTCCAGCAGGAAACTAAAGGCAACGATCGCCATCCCATCGTTAAATAGGCTCTCGCCCTCCATCAAGGTTGAAAGCTGCTTCGCCACCCCCAACTCTTTGAATAGCGCCATCACCGAAACCGGATCAGTGGCAGCGAGACAGGCTCCAATCAGCAGAGCCGTGGTGATGGGGAGATGAGCCAATTGCGCCAGGCTGATTGCAATTCCCGCCACCGAAACCACCACCCCAATGCTGGCAAACAGGCTGATTGGCACCAATTGATGCTTCAGGTGCGACCAGTTGGAATTCCAGGCAGCTTCAAATAACAGCGGCGGCAGAAAGATCAGCAGGATCAACTCCGGTGACAGGTTGACTAAGCGCACATCTAGCCACGCTAAACCCGTTCCCACAATCACCAGCATTAAGGTGTAGGGAATTTGGCGAAACCAACCAAAGATGCGCGGAATGGCCGCAACTGATAAAGACACGCAGAGAACGAGCAAAAATCGCTTCAGTTCATCTTCGATCGTGATTTCCCCAAGTCCAGATTCCAGCATGATGAATCCGTTCCTCATTTATCTGGTCAGACTTTGATTTTAGAGGCAGGATTCCAGATTTTAGGTGAGTTAACAGTAAATACGCAGTTTAAGTACACAGAGATCTTAGGCATGAGAATTAGATAAACCGCACTTTTTGCGGGCTGGGCATCTTGCTCGTCCAAGAGGGGGAGACACCTACTCCACAGGTTATTCAACCCATAATCCTGACTTAGGATTGAAATCGAAATGACACGAACCACAAAGGCACAAAGATTTCAAGAAGGTTTAAGCTCTGTGACTTTATGGCTTTGTATTCAATAAAGGAGTAAATTCTGTGGAATGGGCATCCTGCCTGTCACTCACAGCCGAGACGGCTATGCCACTTTATTTATTCCATAGTCCTAAGGAATGAGAATTAAATAAGATCAGTTTTTGTAGGATGTGGTTTTATTAAATCCATACTCCTAAGCAAAACTTAAGGACATCAGTTCGTCTGCCATTTCAAAGTTTGCGGTGACGGTTTGCACATCATCCAGATCTTCCAGGGCATCCATCATTTTGAGCAAGCTTCGGGCCTGGTCAGAATCGCTGACTTCAACTGTATTATTGGGAATCCAGCGCAGTTCCACCTGAGTCACATGAAAATTTTTGTCTTTCAGGGTCTGGCTCAATGCCTCCAGATTCGTGACCTCAGTAAACGCTTCGGCCTGGGTGCCATCTTCGGTTTCGAGCAGCTCGTACGTATCGGCCCCTCCTTCCAGAAACGCTTCGAGGAGGGCTTCTTCATCGATTTCAGTCGTGGATTCCGATCGCCGTCCCCGGCCATTGGCTTTCGCCGGAGCAAGCGACACCATGACTACCCCTTTCTGATCGAACATCCAGCCCACGCAGCCCGTTTCGCCCAAATTGCCGCCATTTTTGCTGAAGGCGACCCGCAGATCGGCCGCAGTGCGATTGCGATTGTCCGTCAGTGCTTCGATTAAAATGGCCACGCCACCGGGACCGTAACCTTCGTAGCGAATGGCTTCTAGGGCGGCATTATCGGGGCCGATTTTACCTGCGCCTTTGGCGATCGCCCGTTCGATGTTGTCATTCGGGATGCCAGCGGCTTTGGCTTTCTCGATCGCTGTCCGCAGTTGAAAATTCCCAGTTGGATCGGGCACCCCACTCCGGGCGGCGACAATGATCTCGCGCGCGATCTTGGTAAACACCTTGCCCTTAACGGCATCGACCCGCGCCTTCTGCCGCTTGATGTTGGCCCATTTACTATGTCCTGCCATATTCCGATCGACTTAGCCTGAATCTCAGCAATTGTTCAATCCAAGAATACCCAAAGATGGGACGGTGTGTGTTTGAGAACTCATTCGCGATCGTGGCTGTGCCATGCCTGCGCAAATTGAGCCACAAACGCCTCCTGCTTTTGGGTTTCCACACTTCCAGGACGGGTCTGGCGGACGATGGCAAGGGCTGCCTCTGCGGAATAGCCTAGAGTCGTCAAACCCGATGCCACCACCAGGCCCGATCGCCCCAAGCCCCCCTTACAATGCACCACCACCGTTTGCCCCTGCTCCACTTCCTGTAACATCTTTTCCACCAACGGAATCAGCGATGCACTAGTGGTCGGAGTACTGAAGTCGGGAATCGGAAACCACAGCGATCGCATGCCCCGCTTTTGCACCTCCTCCCGCAGATGCGGAATATGGAGCTGGGTAAACTCTGGTGCTTCAATTAGCGAAATCAACACATCGGTTTGATAATGATCGCGCAGGCGATCGAGGTCTGCTGTCAAATCTCGCTGCCAGCGAAATTGCATGCCCAGATTCTGCTTACCAGGGGCGATCGTCAACCCCAATTGTCCCGGTAGAGACAGCACGGCAGCGGGGACGAAATCAACTCGAATGGGATGGCTCTCAGAGGTAGACAGCGGGATATTAGATTGTATGGGTTGCATAGATTCCACCAAGTTGAAACAGCGAGAAACAACCGCCTCTAGTATGACCATAATCCTTCACAATCGTTAATAAGGACTTAGGAAGCTTCAGATGGATATCAAACACGGATTTGTGGACACGATCGGCCATACCCCCCTGATTCGCCTCAACAGCTTTAGCGCCGAAACAGGCTGCGAAATCTTAGGCAAAGCAGAGTTTTTAAATCCGGGTGGGTCGGTCAAAGATCGAGCCGCACTTTACATCATTCAGGATGCGGAGCAGAAAGGTTTGCTGAAACCGGGTGGCACCGTTGTCGAAGGAACTGCCGGGAACACAGGCATCGGGCTGGCGCATATCTGCAATGCCAAAGGCTATAAATGCTTGATCGTGATCCCCGAAACCCAATCACAGGAGAAAATCGACCTGTTGCGCACCCTGGGAGCCGAAGTGCGGACAGTTCCCGCTGTGCCTTACAAAGACCCCAACAACTACGTCAAACTATCGGGCAGAATCGCCGCCGAGATGGAAAACGCCATTTGGGCCAACCAGTTTGATAATTTAGCTAATCGGTTGGCCCATTACGAAACCACGGGGCCGGAAATTTGGCAACAGACCGAGGGCAAAGTGGATGCCTGGGTCGCGGCAACGGGCACAGGGGGTACTTACGCTGGAGTTGCTTTGTACCTGAAAGAGCAGAATCCAAACATTCAGTGTGTTGTGGCTGATCCGATGGGCAGTGCGCTGTACAGCTACGTCAAAACAGGTGAAACCCTTAGTGCTGGTACCTCGATTACGGAAGGCATAGGCAATAGCCGCGTGACGGCGAATATGCAAGGCGCGCCTGCCGATGATGCCATCCAAATTGAAGATACGGAAGCCGTCCGAGTGGTGTATCAACTTCTGGAAAAAGATGGGCTATTTATGGGCGGTTCGGTGGGCATTAATGTCGGCGCGGCCTTAGCCCTGGCTCACCAAATGGGCCCCGGACACACGATCGTTACCGTGTTGTGCGATGGTGGCAGTCGTTATCAATCGAAGCTATTCAATCGAGCCTGGTTGCAGCAGAAGGGCTTGTTGCCAGCGTAGAGGTTTTTCTTTCAAACACCGATTACTCCTTTAGAATCAAGCATCTGGGTGCGATGTTGAGTTGCGATCGCTGAGAGGTAAAGTATGCGCTGGGTTTGGGATGTCATCAAACAATCAAACTGGATGATTGGGGGGACTGGGAGGACGATCGCGGGTTTCGTCGGCGCAGGGTCAGTTCTAGCGGGCACAACGATCGCCGCTGCCCAACCTGTGCTATTGGCGCAACAATTTGCCTGTCGGCAAGTGGTGCCGGCCCAGGTGCCCTTTTACAGCACCCTGCCCCAACAACAGCAGCGCCCACCCTTTGATTTCTTGCCACGCGGGTCTAGAGTCAGTGTGGACCTGACCTCTCCCGCGATTCGGGCTGCCGATGGTCGCTTCTACCAGTTTGTGACCTCTCCTTACAACAGCCGCAATACCGTGACGGGCTATATCCCGGTGCAGTTTCAGCAAAATGGACAGTTCCGCAACAGCCTAGAGCCGTGTCGCCGCCGCATGTGGTAAGGCGATCGCGGGCATCAGGTAGCTAGCTAATGTGGCCGGATCAACGCCCAACACGGTGCGTTCCTGGGCCGCCAAAATGCCCGCTTGAGCATGCCACCAGGCGGCTGATTTTACAGTCTCCAATGGCGTAACGGGCGACTCAGCCGCGATCGCTTGGGCCAGTAGTCCGCCTGTCAACCCCGTCAACACATCGCCGCTGCCTCCCCGCGCCAGGGCCGGCGTACTGTCAGGATTAATCCACACCATTTCAGCGTCAGCGATCGCGGTTCTGGCTCCTTTGAGCAGCACGATCGCCCCGGTTTGGGTCGCCGCCCGTTTCACTGCCGTTATGCGACAGGGTAAGGAGCCTGTTAGATCGGGAAATAGGCGCTTGAACTCTCCCAAATGCGGCGTAAGAACAGTTAGAGCAGTGCGGGGCTGTAATGATACAAACGTCCCCAATTGGGCTAAAGCATTTAAACCATCAGCATCCAAGAGCAGCGGTCGATCGCTAGCTAATACTTGTTGAATTACAGGTAGAGCCTCTACTGTCATGCCGGGGCCACAGGCGATCGCGTCATAGGCAGCTAAGTCCAGTGGCAGTGCGGCGATCGCACCCGTTGCAGTTTCTGGACAACCCACAATTAACGCTTCCGGCAGGCGATCGCTCAGCAACGGTTTAACCGTTTCGGGCACGGCGATCGTCACCATCCCAACGCCGCTCCCGCGTGCCCCTAAGCCTGCCAGGATAGCGGCTCCTGCATAGCGTCGTGAGCCACACACCAGCAACAGATGCCCCACGGTGTACTTATGGGCCGTGGGCGATCGGTGAAGAGGCAAATGGGCGATCGCAGTCTCTGGTGTAATTCGCCGGATTTGCTCAGTTCCGTCTACTGCTTGAATATCTGCTGAAGGCAGATCAAACTCCACTAACTCTGACTGGCCAATCCAGTTCAGGGCATGATCCTGAAGCAATCCCTGTTTCCACAAGCCTAAACAAAGTGTGATCCTGGCTTGAATTGCCGTTCCCAAAACCTGCCCTGTATCAGTGTGCAAGCCAGAGGGCAGATCAATGCTGACGACCGGAACTGACCCCTGGTTAATCTGGTTGATCGCGGTAGCAATGTCTCCGGTGAGCGATCGCTCCAGGCCAAACCCAAATAGTCCGTCAATCAGCAGATCACAGTTTAGCGACGACTCAACTGTGTCACTCACGGGAAGACCCAGACTGCGGCAGTAAGCCGCATGCGCCGCCGTCAGATCTTTCAGTTTTTCAAAAGGTTGGTAAAGCTTGACTTCACACCCGCTAAAATGCAACTCTCGCGCCACCACCAGCGCATCGCCGCCGTTGTGCCCTGGGCCCACCAACACACCAACTCGTAAGCCCCGCCGATAAATTGGCAAAGATTGCACCCGTTGGGTAATTCGGCTTGCCACTTTTTCCATAAGAGCCGCAACCGGCATTCCAGCAGCAAATACGCGGCTTTCGATCTGCCGCATCTGGTCAGCCGTGACGACGATTTGCTGCACGTTGAAGGGACGATCGCGAGTCATTACTCCAACTACTTCCGGTTGAAAAAAGGGGGAAACCAATTGCTCAGGTGGAACACACCGGACTTTGCCGACTCCCAAATTTGTTAAGCCCGGCCTGCAACAGAGAAAAAACCTGATCACCGCCCTTATTGTAGGCGCAACCTGATTCATCCGAGCTTGGAGTAGCGACTATTCGAGCACCAGGTAAAATTCTCCGCGCTTCAGTCTAATCGAGCTTCACAGACGCTGGGGATTCTGTCCTAAACCGATCGAATCAACTGTCGAAAGCTTGGGAACATATCGGCGAAGTCCTTTACAGGATTTCGCAACCAACGAACTTCAGGGTACTCCTACCGCGAATTCTTATGCAATGGAGTAGTAAGTTCTATGTCTCATTCACTCACATCAAATCTCCTGGTCACTGTACTAGGAACGGCCTCCCTCTCGGTCGGAACTGCAATGACGGCAATGCCCGCGATCGCCGGCACCATTACCTACAACGGCACAACTTTGGGGCAACCAACATTCCATCGCCCGAGAGCAAATGGAATCGACGCTCCAGTAGATCTTTCTCCGTTTACAGCAGTCCCGTACAGTGTTCAAAGCTTCAGTGTTGACACAAGGGGGCAATACGATCTGGTTAGCGGAGCGATAGATCCCGCAGGTTGGGACAACTATCTGTTTCTATACAAGAATAGTTTCGACCCATCCGATCCGCTGACGAATGGTCGAATTGCCAACAACAACCTGTTTGAACTGGCTGTACCCGGATTTTCAGGCTTTACTAACGTGGTTTTAAATCCAGGCGTAACCTATTTTCTGGTAACGACTGGATTCAAAAACACTGACATTGGTGCATTTACCAACATCATTACAGGGCCTGGAAACATTTCATTCGCTACATCCATCCCCACACCTGCACTACTTCCAGGATTGATCGGGATGGGTCTCGCAGCTTGGCGGAAAAAACGCAACGCTGCAAAACTCGCGAAAGCTTGTGAGAGCTAGGGCAGCAAGGCCAAGGTGAAAAGGCAGAAGGCGAAGACTCCTGCTAATTCTATTTTGACCTGCATGAACTAGCTGATTCAATCTATCGTTGCTTTTGATGGGGGTATGGCATTGTCATACCCCTATATCGCTTTCTATCGGTTGAAAAAGACTCTGGCATCCATGCCGCCCGATCGCAGATACTGACTCACGCCTTCCGCTTCACCTAAATTGATGAACGGGCCAACTGCTAAATGCGGACCCAGCGGTGCTTTTTTCGCCTGAATTGCATCCGGGCGGACTCCCATTGCCACCATTTTGTTCGCGATCGTGGCAAAATCTTCCATCCGCGTTGGCACTACAACCTGATAGAACGAGGTGCGCATTTCTGGCATCACACCCTGAGGCGCGATTCCCGTCGGCATCGTTCCGACACCTGGGGGCATAACGGTTGGGGCCGGCACAGGTGCGGGATACATCGATTCCTGCGGTAACGTTGGTACTCCGGCTGGCGGTGGCATTGGCATCCCCTGAATCGGCGCAGGGACGGGGGCCAGACTGGGCAAATCCATATTGTTGGGGATTGCTGGCGGCGGTGGCAGGGCTTGTTGTGCCTGTCCGGCTGAAGCGCCTGTCATGACTGTCCCGATCGCCAGCAGGACTGCCATCATTCCCGGCCCAAAGCTGTTTCTAATTCCAAGCTTCCTATCCCATTTCCACCCATACCTTGCCATAGGTCAGTTTCCTTGAATCATTCCTTATGGCAAGCCATGTTACATCCAGAATTCTAAATTGATGCAGAGATTTTCAGGCCGTCAGAAATGCGGCTCAGGGTCGGAATGTTTAAGAAGATTTAGAGCATCTCCTGATCGATGTCTTCGTTGAGTGTAATCGAGTTTTCTTCGATCGCTGGAGCGGTGCGAGTCAGTTGAGTCAAGGCCAGCTCAATATCTAACTCCGGTGGTAAATCGGCAATCAGTGCGGCCAGATCATGAGCTACTGTTTGAAAGGCACTGAGTTGTTTCGTGTAAGTTTGCATAGAAGAGTCTTGCAAGCGTTCAATTTGAGTCTCCATAATCACTTGAAATGCCTCTAACACAGCAACTAAGCCGTTATCTGCCATGAGCGATCGCAGTACAGCCTGGGGGGAATGAGCCTCGGAGCCGTCACCCATCGCCGCATCCAGTTCAACCTCCATCATCAACGAGGCACTGGCGGAAGGAACCGCTTCAACTTGCGATTGCGAAAGTTGGTCTAATCCTAAAGACTCATCTGGTTTTTGTCGTGCCATTGCTGCGATCGCCCCACTTACTGACCTATCAACCGTAACAATGCAACCAGCGATTTCTCTCTGCCTCCAGCACGATTCTCTCTCCTTACCGCTTCACCTCTGCGGCATGCCATCCTGAAATACCACTACTTCTCCCGGTTGAATTGGCGTCCAGGTTTCGTTGTCGGTGAGGGGAGTCGTCGCAATCACGGCCACGCGATCGCTGGGCGTGGTTAACTCTTGAAAATCGACAGTGACATCCTCATCGATCAAGTGCGCTGCGGCGAAAGGAGCCTGCCGCACGATGTAACACAACCTGGTGGAACAGTGAGCGAAAAAGTGTTCCCCATCGGAAAGGAGGTAATTGAAGGTGCCGTACTGAGCAATGTCGGCAGTGATGCGTTGCAACACCGGATACAAATCATTCAGGGCTGGTTTTGCATCTGGAAATGCTTGCCGCAAAGTGTTCAGCAGCAGGCAGAAGGCTCGTTCGCTGTCAGTTTGTCCCACTGGGCGGTAATACGTTTGGTTGGTGGGTGCAAAGTCGGGCAAATCACCGTTGTGGGCAAACACCCAGTAGCGGCCCCACAGTTCCCGCCGAAAGGGATGGCAGTTTTCCAGCGCGATCGCCCCAAAGGTCGCCTTCCGAATGTGGGCGATGACGTGTTTGGATTTGATAGGATAACCCTTAACCAGATCGGCAATGGGAGAGGCGATCGACGATTTTACATCCAAGAACAAGCGACAGCCCGCCCCTTCAAAAAAGGCGATGCCCCAGCCATCCTGATGCTCGTCTGTTTTGCCTCCCCGGGCAGCAAATCCTTCAAAGGAAAAACAGATGTCGGTGGGAACATTGCAATTCATCCCCAACAACTGACACATAGCGGTTAACCACTGTGATACAACGCCAGTATAGCGATCGCCAGCTCAGTTTGAACATGAGCCACATGCTGGGAGAGCGCCAGGAACCCCTGATTCGCTTGCCCTTACCCGATGCGGATCTATTTTGGGTTCAGACATGGTGGAGTTGGGAGCAGAGCGATCGGCTCTTGGCCCAACTCCTGACCGAAACCCCCTGGCACCAAGAAACTGCTCATTTATTCAACAAACAAATTCCGCTGCCACGCCTGACTGCCTGGTCTGGGGATGCCAGGAAAGCCTACACCTACTCTGGCATTGCCATGCAACCCACACCGTGGACAGACACGTTGCTGGCACTCAAATCAGTCGTTGAAACGGTCGTTCAAACCCAATTCAATAGCGTTCTGCTCAACCTCTATCGAGATGGGCAGGATGGGGTGGGCTGGCATAGCGATGCTGAACCTGCTTTGGGCCACAATCCGACGATCGCTTCCGTTAGCTTTGGGGCCACCCGGCGCTTCAGCCTTAAACACAAATACCGGAAAGAGCTAAAGCCGGTTCATCTTGAATTGGGGCATGGCAGTTTGGTGGTGATGCAGGGCGCGACCCAACATTATTGGGTGCATCAGGTGCCCAAAACCACAAAACCCGTCGGCCAGCGGATCAACTTAACGTTTCGAACCATTCAATGTTAATCAGAGCAAGCAGATGACGCATGAGATGACAGCCCGATCGCAATGGCAGTTCTGGATTGATCGGGGCGGCACCTTTACTGATATTGTGGCGCGTAAACCCGATGGCTCGCTGGTGGTGCATAAGCTATTGTCCGAAAATCCTGAGCGTTACACGGATGCAGCGATGCAGGGCATCCGGGATTTGTTGGGGGTACCGCCGGATGGCCCTCTCCCCGCTGAACAAATTGCGGCAGTGAAAATGGGCACCACGATCGCCACCAATGCCTTGCTGGAACGGAAGGGCGATCGAACCGTGTTCGTTACCACTAAAGGCTTGCGAGATGTGCTGCGGATTGGCTACCAGAATCGTCCCGACATCTTTGCCCGTCACATCATCCTGCCCGAACTGCTGTACGAACAGGTGCTGGAGGTGCATGAGCGCTTTACTGCCACGGGGGCAGAACTCATCGCCATCACCCCGGCTGAAACCCAGCGTCTCACCGCTGCCTTACAAACGGTTTACGACAGCGGTATCCACGCCTGCGCGATCGCCCTCTTACACGGCTACCGCTATCCCGCCCACGAACAACAGATTGCTGAGATGGCCAGAGCGATCGGCTTCACCCAAATTTCCGTCTCCCACCAGGTCAGCCCCTTAATGAAACTCGTAAGCCGGGGCGATACGACCGTTGTGGATGCTTACCTCTCGCCCATTCTGCGTCGCTATGTCGAATACATCTCCAGCCAACTCCTCCCCGCCACTCCTCGCCCTTCCGCCGCTCCCTGCCTCCTCTTCATGCAATCCAACGGTGGCCTCACCGCCGCTCAAACCTTCCAGGGAAAAGACAGTATTTTATCGGGACCAGCGGGTGGCATCGTGGGAGCCGTTCAAACCAGTAAAGTGGCTGGACTGGAGAAAATTATCACCTTCGATATGGGTGGCACTTCAACGGATGTCGCACATTACGCGGGGGAATATGAGCGAGCCTTTGAAACAGAGGTGGCAGGGGTGCGCCTGCGGGCACCGATGATGGCCATTCATACGGTAGCGGCAGGAGGCGGCTCGATCCTGACGTTTGACGGGGCACGCTATCGAGTCGGGCCCAAGTCAGCCGGGGCCAATCCGGGGCCAGCTTGCTATCGCCGGGGCGGGCCACTAACGGTAACCGATTGCAATGTCATGTTGGGGCGAGTACAACCTGATTTTTTCCCGCAAGTGTTTGGTGAAGAGGGAGATTTGCCCCTCGATCGCGCCATTGTGGAGTCAAAGTTTGCCCAACTCACGGCTGAAATTCAACAGGCAACTGCCGATTCTCGTCCACCCGAACAGGTCGCAGTGGGATTTCTGGCGATCGCCGTGGAGAAAATGGCAAATGCGATCAAAAAGATCTCTGTCCAGCGCGGCTACGACATCACCAAGTACACGCTTTGCTGTTTTGGTGGAGCAGGTGGCCAACATGCCTGCGCGATCGCGGATGTACTGGGAATGCGGCAGGTGTTTATCCATCCCTACGCCGGTGTGCTTTCGGCTTATGGCATGGGGTTGGCCAATCAAAGTGTGATGCGTGAACGGACGGTCGAAATCACACTGGCAGCCAGCGCGATCGCTCACCTGCAAACGGTCATCGCAGAATTAGCCGCATCTGGCCAGGCGGAATTGTGGCCCCAACTGGACGCAACGGCACAACTGCAAACCATTCCCCGTGCCCATTTGCGTTATGCGGGCACCGATGCGGCACTGATTGTAGAATTTGGCACCCTGGAGGAAATGACCACTCGCTTTGAAACCGCCCATTGCCAGCGCTACGGCTTCATTTCCAGTGGCAAGGATGTGATTGTGGAAGCCCTCTCTATTGAAGCGATCGGTAAGACGGTCGAGCCACCTCAACCCCGCCTGACCACTCACCGCCAAACCCCCCTCACCCCGATCGCCACCCGCCCCATGTACGTTTCTGGTTCCTGGCAAGACGTTCCCCTCTACGATCGGGCTACGCTCCTCCCTGGCGACGCTATACCCAGCCCTGCCATCATCCTGGAAGCCACTGGCACCAACGTAATTGAACCCGGTTGGC
>Ga0224722_1001752_pt1 | contig 11893 bp, 10 predicted proteins | sample Balambano_FR1_Me_FD_161646 | JGI IMG/M metagenome (GOLD analysis project Ga0224722, IMG submission 161646) | Freshwater sediment microbial communities from Lake Towuti, South Sulawesi, Indonesia - Balambano_FR1_MetaG | ecosystem: Environmental > Aquatic > Freshwater > Lake > Sediment | place...
TTTTTCATTGATTACATCATAATATTGATGATTGGCTTTGACCACGGGCGTAGGAATATTATCCAGGCGAAATCCCAAAAAGTAAATCGTAATAATGGGTAAAGAAGCCGTTCTTTCCACACCTTGTTCATCCCGAATGCGGTCTTCTTTAGCATAGTTTTCGCCTAAATATTTTCTGAATCGGGCAATGTCAAAGGCATATTTTCCCTTTTGTAATTCAATGAGAATATTTTTGTAACTGCTGTTTTCGAGCTGAATCGTAGCTTTGAAATCCATGCGGATGACAGAGAGGTAGTATTTGGGCACTTGAATCGTGGTTTTCTGTGGATTCATTTCTAAAGCGACAATATTTTCCCCGATGATGGTAGAAAGCAGCTTTTTTGCAACCTCCGTATCTTCCATCAAAAATTTGAAAAATACATCATAAATTGGGTTGGCGATGAGCATCTGTTGCTGATTTATACTAAAAAAGGGTTGTCAGTCCCTTTAACCGGTGTAATGATTTTTATTCTCAAATGTAAACATAAAATTTTAAAAATAAACCGAAATGGCTCTAATAAAAACCGTTCGCGGCTTCACCCCGCAATTTGGTGACAACTGCTTCCTGGCGGACAACGCTACGCTCATCGGCGATGTGGTGATGGGCGACGATTGCAGTGTGTGGTTTCAAACGGTGGTGCGTGGGGATGTGAACAGCATTCGCATTGGCAATAAAGTAAATATCCAGGATGGGGCGATATTGCACGGCACGTACCTGCGGGCTTCGACTACGATTGGAAATAATGTTTCCATTGGGCATCGGGCACTGGTACATGGCTGTACATTGCAGGATCATGTGTTGATTGGCATGGGTGCGATTGTAATGGATCACGCGGTGGTAGAGGAGAATGTGCTGATCGCGGCGGGCGCGGTGGTGCTGGAGAAAACCATTTGCGAGTCGGGGCACATTTACGCGGGTGTTCCCGCCAAAAAAGTAAAAGCCATCAGCCCGGAGCAGTTCAAAGATACGATTGAACGAATTGCAGGTGCGTATGTGATGTATGCCGGTTGGTTTCAGGGGGATGGGGGAATGGGGGGATAGGAACACGCTATACATTCCTCCCATCCCCCTGTTCCCCTATTTCCCTATTCCCCTATCATCCTATTACTGCTTCATCCACTTCAAGGTCTCTACCTGTCCGTCGGGGTGCGTTACCATGATGAGATACACACCCGGTGCGAAGTGACTAGTATTCCAGTTCAGCAGGGCATCGCCATTGGCGCGTTCTACCTGTCTGGCGATGACTTGACCTCGCAGATCGGCAATTTGCACGGTAAAACCAGTGTTGCGCATGGCATCGCTTACTTGCAGGCGGAGTTCATCGCGCCCCGGATTCGGCAGGGCACTGAACGTTGTGGTTGTGGAAGTCGTAGCAATTCTACCGGCAGCAGGCGGCGGTGGAGGCAGGATAGAATCAATAGCGATTGCCAGGTTTGCCAGTCCGATGCCGTTGCCGATTCGACCAACCAGCGTAGCTTTGCCGGTAGCCAGATCAACGGTGTACAAGCTATCGTTGCGCGAAGTGCCGGTGTTGATAATCAAATAAGCCGTGTTGGTTTGGGTGGCAGCGTCGTAGAAAATATCCAAATCAGCCGTTGCATCTGCCGGGTTGATCGTCAAGCCGGAGGCACCAACGGTATTCAAACGACCTTCATTCGGCGGATTTTGAATAGAGAACACATTCAGATTGATATCATAATTGTATAAGGTAGTCGTTGTAGCACGATTGAAACTATTGGTATAAGCACCGGTGCCAATGCGGGGGGTCGAGAAGGCATTGGGGTCGCCGGAGGCGTAGTTCAAATTGCCATCGGTTGCGGCAAGACCACCAGTGAGCGGATTCAAACGGTAGTTGCGCCCATTTTCGCCCATCACACGGATGCGATCCACCGTTGGGTTGAAATCAAACACCAACGCGCCGGAGTTTAAACCCAAATCAAGAATGAACGGGGTTGGAGTTTTAGAGGTAAGCACTGCCGTAGCGGTATCTACAGTAAATAGTGCGGATTCGCCGGTAGCGCGGTTGTAGGTCATGCCCCAAAGTTCCCCGGTTGCCGGACGGAAGTCCATACCCACCAGAATCTGCCCGGCAGGAATAGGCGTGATGGCTTTGGAAGAGCGAATGATGCCCGGATTTTTGGTATCAAAGGTAATAAGGTTGTTGTTCAAAGTCCAACCAAATGCCAGTTGCCCTTCGATGGGACTGAGCGCGATACGACTGATGAAAACGGCAATATCTCGCACGGGCGTACCGGTACCAATACTGCCGATCACCGTGGCTGCGCCCGTTTGCAGATTGATCGTGTAAAGGCTGTCAAACGAACCTCTGGTGTTGGCACTCAGATAAGCCGTGTTGATACCCGTTGTTGGGTCGAAGGCAATATCCAGGTCGCTGGTCACATCGGTGGCATCCACGGTAATGCCTGATCTGCCAATGGTGTTGAGTACGCCATCGTTAGGCGGAATTTGGGTAGCGAGAATGTTCAGGCGGTCGTCATATACGTACAGGGTCGTGGCACTCGCACCAATGAAGCTATTGGTATAAGCCACCGAACCCACAAACGGGGTTCTGCCAGCATTCACATCCGTTGCGGCAAATTTCAGGTCTCCGTCCGTTGCAGCCAGTCCGCCGGTAACCGGATTTAAGCGAAGGTTCTTACCATTTGCACCTTCTACGCGAATACGATCTACCGTGGGATTGAAATCAAAGCTCACTGGTCCGTTGCCCAGTGCTAACGTGATGTTCGCCGAGCCGACCGGAGTAGCCACGCCCGTTTGCAGATTGATGGTGTACAAACGCGCTTCGCCGTTGGCACTGTTGTAACCCAAGCCATACAATTCACCGGTAGCTGGGCGGAAATCGGTGCCTACCAACACCTGATTGGCAGCAACGCCCGAAATTGGCACCAGGGTGCGAATAATACCCGGACGATCCGAATCAAAGGAAATCAAATTGTTGTTAGTGGTTACACCGTAGATCAGATCACCAACCACCTCGCGCGGTACCTGCCGTTCGATGAGGATGGCGATGTCTTCGATCACGCTGTTCAAACCGATTTTACCCACTGCCTGCGTTGCACCATTACTGAGGTTTAGCCAGTAAAGCGTACTGCCCGAACCCGGATTGCCCAGCACCAGGTAAGCCGGGTTGGATTGCACAAGGCTGGTATAACGCGGGTCGTAGGGAATATCAATATCCACGACGCTGTTCGGTCCAAACGACAAACCGAGGCTGCCAACGGTGTTCAAAGTGCCGTCATTCGGTGGGTTTTGAATCACCAGTACGCCTGCGCCGGCTTCGATGTTGTACAAAGTCGTCGTGGCAGTGCCGATGAAGCTGTTGGTGTAAGCACCTGCCACCACGCGCGGGAAACGCCCGGCGTTGCGGTCGCTGCTGCTGTAGCGCAGGTTTCCGTCCACGGCTGCCACTGCCCCCGTGGTAGGCACAAGCCGGTAATTGGTGCCGTTGCCGCTCACCACGCGGATGCGGTCTACGGTAGGATTAAAATCTACGCCCACCTCGTTGCCGTTGCCGAGGTCGAGTACAATGTTGCCGCTACCCACAGGCGTGGCACGGGCAGTGATTACATTGATCACATACAGACGAGCCTGGCGTTTGGCGGCGTTGTAGCCCAGGGCGTAGAGTTCGCCGGTATTCGGGCGAAAATCCATGCCCACGATGCGTTGCCCCGGCAGGATACCGCGGATGGTGTTAATCAGCGTGACTTCGTCAGGTCTGCCCGCTTTGAAAAAGTAGAGCCGGTTGTTCGACAGTGCATAGATCGTTTGTCCGATAGCTTGCTGATAGTTCACACACAAGAGGAACAGTAGAGTAACAAAAGTAAAGAGGTAATTTGTACGTTTGGTTTTCATAATAATATTTGGTTTAATGATAATACAATTTCAGGCGACACATCGGCAGGACGTGCGCATGATACTTTTTTGTTAATCATAAATGCTTTAAAAAAGGGAGGTTACACCTTAAAAAGAATAAAATTTGATTTTGTTCGACCAAGTCGAAGCAACTTAATTAAGGCGATTCAAAACGATTGGTGTATTTTGTTTTAAACAGATACGGTAGGAGTTCAACAAATGGTTTAAACAATAAAAAATTTAGGTGTATATTTTTTAATTTTTTTGCGGTTGCCAAATATTCCAGCCGAGCAGACCGCCTCCGCTTACCACCAGTGCATTTAAAGTTCCGTGCCATGCCCGCATCGCCGGAATCGTCAGCCCTTCTATCAAAAACCAGTAGCGCAGCGCATACAACAACGCCAGCGACATACTAATCAGCAGTGCCACAGACATTGCCGACCAGGCTATTTGGACAAAACGATTCACATTATTTTTAAAAAATATTTTCAAATATCCTATTGCCAGCGTAGTACCTGCCAGCGTAACCGTGATAGCTGCCAAGATTTCTACAATCGGCTCCTGCCAAAGTTGAGCAATCGTGATACCTACTGCCGTCAATGGCACTGCCACGACCGCCATTCCACTCGCTGTTTTTAACCAAACCGACGGAAACTGCGCCACACCCAATCCTGCCAGCAACGGAAAAATGAACCCCGCGTAATGAAAATGGATGCTGGTGAGTAACACGATTGCCGGGTCAAAACCGAGTGGTTGTAGACCCAGGCGATCTGCCAGCGTCCACGCACCGCCGATGGGAAGGAAGAAATGTGCTGCAACAATGGCAACATTTGTATTAGCATATTCTTTTGTAAGATAAAAACCCCGCCCTGCCACCGACAGGGTAATAAATAACCACGGTGAAGCCAGCAGCCCTGCCAATAATCCACCCGGTAAAAACAGTGCCACTGTCAGCAAAACCGCTGCCGGAAAAATGCTCCACCGCAGCCCTTCTTCCAACATAACATTCTCACTCAAAACCAATGATATCGCCAATGGCATCCACCCTAACGCCGCTAAAGCTAAAACCAATCGCGCCCATGCCTCCTGTTGGAAACCGATGAATTGTAGGGTGACGACACCTAACCAAATAACTAATCCGAGTAAAGCTATTTTTTGATAATGATTCAAAAGCTGCGTCATTTCTCAGGCTTCATTATTAAGTCATTCATTATTAGCTCCTTCATTTGCCTTGCCGAGTCGCGCCTAAACCGCACCTGCAGCAGCCGCACCAACGGGTATCCTAATTTCACCAGCCAATGCCGGGGTCGGGAAAAAGCCCTGATTTCGTACCAAACCGCACCGCTCTCATCTTGAAAAACGTGAAACAACTCTTCCCCGGATTCCACATGACCAGGCAGGGTGCCGTAGGCAAAGCCATAGTGCCTGGGTTTGTCAATGACGTACACAATGCGGCAGGCATTGCGCCACCAGATACCGGCGAAACGGGCGTACATGGCAATGGTAGTATTTTCCTGAATGGGCGCATCGGCAGGCAGTATGCGCGTCCAAGCGTTGGGAAACATTTGCCAGTGTTGAATGGCAGTTTTAGCAACTTCAAAAGCCTTATCGCCGTAACCGAGGTTAATTTTAAATTGGTCATTATCAAAATCAGGAACCGGCGTGGTTTGTGCAGTGTGACCTACGGAGGTGTAGGTATGAGATAAATCTGCCTGCTTTTTGATGAATCGTTCTACTTGCAAAGCAGTTGGAAGGCTCCACGCGATCATTTTTTCAATTTTTTCTGAAAGATTTGAAATTAAAACGTGCGCTAGGAAGAAAAGTTGCAAAAGCGGGATATTTCCGCAATTTACGGATTTACTTATTTTTGGAAAAACCTTTCTCAGGTCATCTTTGATTAAATGTATTGAAAATTATTAAAATAACGTGACTTATGGTAAAATCAAGATATTCTTACTTTTGGCATTGCCCCAAAAGTAAGCAAAAACGCTAGGCAAATCCAAACTCCTCCGTCGAACAAGGATTTGCCGGGCAGCCGCCACGAGGTTTTCAAAAGAAAGTAGAAGTAATTGACAAAATTTCTAACGCTAAAATTAGCACACACTTCCACAACTTTCTACACTTCCGTGTTTTACAGTATTTTTTATCCATAACTCACGTTAAAATATTATCGGTACCTGCACCGGCATTTCGTTACTCCATCACTCCAATGCTCCATCATTTCCTACTCAAATACACCCCCGCCAGAATCAGGCTCATTCCCAATAGATGATGCCAGCCGATCCACTCGCCATCCAGCACACCCCAAAGTACAGAAACGAGCGGCATGAGATACGTGACCGTTGTAGCAAAAATCGGATTGGTTTTCTGAATCAATTGAAAATACAGCAGCGTAGAAACCACCGTACCCACCAGAGAAAGTAGTGCCACGTACCCAAACGCCTGCCAGGCCTGCGGATGCGTGGACATCGCGGTAGAAAAATCTGTTGCCAAAACCAGATAAATAAAGGAAGGAACCCCCACCAGGGTAAAACCCACCATACTGATTTGTAAGGAAGTAAGATCGCGAAAAACGGTGGCGACCAGATTTGCATTCACGGCGTAACAGACCGTAGCCAGCACCACCAGCAGTGCATAGCCCGCTTCGCCTTGCAGATTACCGGTCTGATTGAAAACGATCAGTGCCGCCGCCCCGAATAAACCCAGCAATACTCCTGCCAGTTTAGAGGCTGCAAAACTCGCTCGAAATACAAAAATACCTAATAACAAGGTACACAGCGGCGTGAGCGAATTTAAAATACCCGCCACCGAACTGCTGATGTGCTGCTGCGCCAATGCAAACAATAACGATGGAAGCGCGCTGCCGCACAACCCGATCAGCATATAAAAATGCCAGCGTTTCCAGTCAATTTGCTTAAAATAATGCAGAAAAAAAGGCAAAAATGCCATCGCCGAAAAACTCTGTCGCAGCAAGGCAACTTGCACCGGCGCATACACCGCCAAACTTTTTTTAATCAAAATAAAACTACTCCCCCAAATAAAACTCAGAAAGATCAGGGTCAGCACATTTTGCAGGCGTGGCGAAGCTTTCACTCGATCTTTAAGCGTGGTAGCGGTGGTGTTCATGGTGAGTTGGTTTATCAGCACATTAGCACATTAGCACATTAGCACATTAGCACATTCTACCCGGAATGCCCGGCGAGGGCCAAAAGTTCTGCGGATTCGTAGATTTTTACCCCTATCGTTTCTTCAAAGGAAACATCAATCATGGCTTTCGCCAATTGGCGGACGTGGATAGGACGGTAATTTTGGAATAATCCCCAATTGTTTAAACGTTTGATGGTATTCAAACCGAAGCGTTCCATCGGGCGAGCTTCCTTGCGGTCGCCGTCCAAGATGCCCGGACGGAGAATATTGATGCGCCGAAAATGCAGCCCTTGCACATCTTGGTCGAGTTCGCCTTTGGTACGCAGGTAGAAAAACGGCGAGTGTTCGCTGGCACCCCGGGAAGACACCAGCACATAGGTCGTCACGCCATTGCGCGCCGCCCTCTCCGCCACCTGAAACTGATAGGTGTAATCCACTTCATACTGTGCTTCCTGGCTCCCGGCTTTTTTAATCGTGGTACCCAACACCGAAAACAGCACATCGCCCGTCACAAAAGACTTCCAATATTTCGGCTGGTCAAAATCTACAATGTGTTCTTCCAGTTTCGGATGGGTAAAGCCCACCGTGCGCCGCACCAGAATTTTCACTTTTTCAAAGCGTTCGTCTTGCAGCAACAAGTCCAGCAATTGCGCCCCGGTCAAGCCGGTAGCACCGAGAAGGAGGGCGGTTTTCATAAAAAACGGTGTTAGGGTGTATCGGTGTTATGGTATGACCGATACACCGTTAAACAATATACCAATACACCATTACACCAACATACCAATTACAAAATCTTCCACTCTTTCAAAATTTTATCGGTAATGCTTTTGCGCGCCGGACCAAAATTGCCGCTGCCGCGTTTGCGCACTTTTTTTTCGATGTTCAGGGCAAAAAAATACACCTGCTCGCCTTTTTCCAGGTAGCCCACATACCAGCCGATGTTTTGCTTGCCTTGCGTAGTCCAGCCGGTTTTAGCGCGGAGGGTGTAATCGGCGTTTTGCTCGGCAATCATGATCTGTTTCAACTGCTCGACAATGCTTTTCGCAAACGGCAGATCATTTTGATAAATCCGTTTTAAAAATGCAATCTGTTCCAACTGCGAAATGCGGGAATTGCCTGTGAGCCAAAACGTGTCGAGGTTATTCGGCTGCACGTCCATTTTACCGTAGTTGGTTTTGTGCAGCCATTCGCGCATCCGCTCCACGCCTACATTCCGGGCAATCTGCTGATAACACGGCACACAGGAGAGTTGAAACGCCGTTTTCAGTTTCATGTTTCGGTTCCAGTCGGCGTTCCAGCGGCGCACGCCGTCCCAGCGAATCAGCGCGTTGGTATCCACCACGCCCGTTTCCAAGCCCACCAGCGTATTGAAAATTTTGAAAGTAGAAGCCGGCAGATAGCCCGTTTTGGCGCGCTGCGGATTGTAAACCGTATATTGGTCTTTTTGCAAGTCGTACAGCACAAAGGAGCCTTTCACCTGCTGTTCGTCAAAATATTTTTGCCAGCTTGTGTTTTCAAGGGTTGTACCCGTTTGTAAAAACAGCCCGATGACCGGTAATAATTGGTATAAAAACATATTTTAAGGTATCCTTTTACAATTTGTTTAAAATTTTAAAAAACGCAGCACACATGGCATTTTTCAACCACTAAGCGCACTAAGTCCACTAAGTTTTTTGCCCGTATCTCTTACACTGCATATATCAGTACACTAAGAATTTTTCCGCCAGCGGAAAAATTTAAACAACCGCTTAGCAATGGTTTTCATAAGAAAGAGAACGGGTTCCGTCCCACAACAAGTGTACGCTTATTCTCCCGAATTGACAAAATTTTCCGATACAATTACCACGCCAAAGTTTTATCGTGCTTGTCATTTTAAAAAAAATAATTCTCCGGATTAATGCTCTTTCGGCTTCTCCTTTTTTCCAACTTTGAACTCGCCGGTCAAAATATTGTACAACAATAAAAAAACACGGCTGCCATTCTTTTATGTTCTGACTATCATACATTTATAAATTATATTTTATCATTTAAAAACGCAAATAAAAAACTTTTTTGTTAAAATTATATCAACCGTCAAACCGGGCGGCATGCTGTTATCGTATCTTCTTTAAAGCCCTGATATTTACAAAGGTGCATTTCTTTTGCATTTCCTAATAACCCGCTTTATGAACTTTAAATAACATCACCCGTTACATCACTTTCCACTTTAGTCGCGTAAGCCCCTCGAAAGTAGTTTTTTACACTTTTTATAAAAATTAATGTAATCCTTTGAAGCGGATTATATGATATTTTTATTACAAAATTATTATGTCAATTTTGTAACAATAACTTATTTATCCCAATTATCGGCTTTTGAAAAAGAGTGGCATTCTGCTCGGACTCCGGGTGGAATGCCCCACTCTTGAAAAAGCTGCCTCCCGGCATATTTTCACACGTATTTAAATACTTGTTTATCATGAAATTAGAACAATTTAATCTACCCAACGAACCAGCCTCTGCGATGACCGGCGTTTCGCGTCGTCGCTTTCTCGGCGTTGCCGGCAGCACAGCGGTCGGACTAGGTATGCTGGCACTGGTCGGCTGCGAGGAAAATGATCGAATTGACCCGGATGCTATTGACCTGGGCAGCGGCGACATCGGCATTCTGAACTATGCTTACGCCCTGGAACAACTCGAAGCAGCTTTCTACGTGCAGGTTGCCAACAGCTTTTACAGCGGTGCCACCGACCTGGAAAAAACTCTGCTTACCGACATTCGCGACCATGAAGTTGCCCACCGCGAATTTTTCAAAAATGCGCTTGGAGCCAGTGCCATTCCCGGTTTGGAAGTGAATTTCAGCGCCATTGATTTTACGAGCCGCGCCAGTGTGCTGGGCACTGCCAAAGCTTTTGAAGACTTGGGCGTATCGGCGTACAACGGTGCCGGTAAACTCATCACCAGCCCGGACTACCTGCTGCTTGCCGGTAAAATTGTTTCGGTGGAAGCCCGCCACGCCGCCACCATCCGCGACCTGCTTAGCTTCGGTACCTTCGCCGACAACACCGTGGTGGATATGAATGGGTTAGACAAAAGCCGTACGCCCGATGAGGTACTGGATATTGCCAAAGATTTCCTGAGAAGCAAATTGAGCGCAGCTAATTTGCCGACTACTTAGGAGCAGCAGAATCTGGAAGCCGAACGTGCTGAAGAAAAGAGAGATGTGGTAATTTAAAACAATTTCAGAACAACTCAATCCATTAAAATTATGAATTTTCTCAATATTTTAAATAAAATTTCGGAAACGGATCCGGAGGTGTTTGAACGCACCAGCCAACGCCGCGACGTCATCAAAAACCTGACGAAAGGCGTAACCGTTGCGACCCTGCCGTTTGTGACGGGTGCTATTTTCAATAAAGCCTACGGTCAAACCGGCGGCGGTATGAATACCGTGCTGGACGTCCTCAATTTTGCTTTAACCCTGGAATACCTCGAAGCGGAATTTTACAACCGGGGTTTGGCAGCTTCTAACCTCATACCCGCAGGCACGACGCGCAACGGTTTTCAAACCCTTGCAAACCACGAGAATGCCCACGTGGCTTTTCTGCGCGCTGCCATCACGGGCGCAGGTGGCACGCCGGTAGCGAAGCCGACCTTCGATTTTTCGGGTGGCAACGGTTCCAACAACGGTCCGTTCGCCACTGCGTTTACCAATTACGACTTATTTCTGGCAATATCGCAAACCTTCGAAGATACGGGTGTGCGTGCTTACAAAGGACAAGCCGCTAACCTGATGAGCAACAACGAGGTACTCACGGCTGCCCTCAATATCCACTCGGTAGAAGCCCGCCACGCCGCCTTTGTACGAGAGGTGCGCAAAGCCCGCGGCGGCTCGCTGGTGGTGGGCGACGTGCGCCCCTGGATCATCGGCAACCAGAGCAACATTGCTAACGCTGCGGTACAACCGAGCTACAATGGCGAACAAGTAACCACCCAGGCGGGCATCAACATCGTGAACATCAACGGACAACAAATCAGTGCCGAAGATGCCAGCGGTGCATTCGACGAGCCACTGACCAAAGAGCAGGTACTGGCAATCGTGGATCCTTTTATCGCGTAAGCTTTTGGTTAGAAATATAAATTTACATTCGGAAAGGCTGCTGCGCTTTGGTGCGGTAGCCTTTTTTGTGTAAATTTTTATACAAAATCGGTTGTTAAGCGTTTAAAACGAAACAGTAGTCGAGAAAAAAGGACCACATCGGCAGTTCTTTCTATTTTTAAAATTAAATTGTACCTGAAAATGCTATTTCGTAGAAAAGACCTTTTGAAATTTGCAGCCAAAACTTTAAAAAAACAATTCATGGGTAACAACAATAACGACGTTCAGCACGAACGCGACCGACACGCCGAAAGCGTCATTCGCAACCATATGCTCCTCGCCATGGGCGTGGGCTTCATTCCGCTGCCGTTCATGGATGTGGTGGCGGCAGGTGCCGTACAATTGGATATGATTCGCCAGTTGTGCAAAGTGTATAATGTAGAATTTAAAGAAAACCAGGGCAAAGCAGTCGTGTCGGCACTTACTACTTCTATTTTGACCAAGATGGGCGTGCGCAGTGCCCTGAAACTCATTCCGGGCATCGGCACCATCATCGGCGGCTTAACCCTCTCGGTTTTCAACGGTGCTTCCACCTACGCGCTGGGTGAGGTGTTCAAACGACATTTTGACCTTGGCGGCACCATCCTCGATTTTGACGTGGAGCGCATGAAGCGGGCGTATAAAGAGAAATTTGAAAAAGGCAAGCAGGTAGCCGAAGACCTCAAAAAAGAGGAAGACGCAAAAAAAACCTACGCCGC
>Ga0224722_1001753_pt1 | contig 11891 bp, 13 predicted proteins | sample Balambano_FR1_Me_FD_161646 | JGI IMG/M metagenome (GOLD analysis project Ga0224722, IMG submission 161646) | Freshwater sediment microbial communities from Lake Towuti, South Sulawesi, Indonesia - Balambano_FR1_MetaG | ecosystem: Environmental > Aquatic > Freshwater > Lake > Sediment | place...
ACTTGGTGATCAAGTGAAGCCGGAAGAGATTGTGACGAAGGCACTCGAGTACGCAAAAACAAATCATCACGATTTCGTGTTGATCGATACGGCCGGTCGCCTTCATATCGATGAGACGCTTATGGGCGAGCTCGAAAATGTGAAGACGATTGCCAAACCAAATGAGATCTTCCTCGTCGTCGATTCGATGACGGGTCAAGATGCGGTCAATGTGGCCGACAGTTTCAATGAGAAACTCGGAATCACCGGCGTCGTGCTCACGAAGCTCGACGGAGATACACGAGGCGGGGCAGCCCTTTCGATCAAGGCAGTCACGGGAGCGCCGATTAAATTCGTCGGTCTCGGAGAAAAGTTGGATGCCCTCGAACCATTCCACCCGGAACGCATGGCGTCACGGATCCTTGGAATGGGGGACGTGCTCTCGCTCATTGAAAAAGCCGAGACACAGATGGACCAAGACGCAGCGAAGGAGCTTGAAAGCAAAATTCGTGACGCGTCATTCACGTTCGATGATTTCATTGAACAGTTGGCCCAAGTGAAAAACATGGGACCAATTGATGAATTACTTTCGATGTTACCTGGTGCAGGTAAGATGAAAGGGTTGAAGAACGTCCAAATCGACGAGAAACAACTCGATCACGTCGAAGCGATCATTCGCTCGATGACGAAACATGAGCGCGCCAATCCGGAAGTGCTCAACGCGAGTCGTCGTAAGCGGATCGCAAAAGGGAGCGGTCGCTCGATTCAAGAAGTGAACCGTCTCATCAAACAGTTCGATGACATGAAGAAGATGATGAAACAAATGTCAGGACAAATGAAAGGGAAGAAAAAAGGCCTTGGCCTTCCATTCTTCTAACAAAACCTTTTGTCAGTCGAACGAAAAAGCTGTATACTATAAAAGTTGTCAATTCTTAAACACATGATGGAGGTATATTACCATGGCAGTTAAAATTCGTCTTAAGCGCATGGGCGCAAAAAAATCACCTTTCTACCGTATCGTTGTAGCAGACTCACGTTCACCACGTGACGGTCGCTTCATCGAGCAAGTTGGTCACTACAACCCGGTTGCAAAACCAGAAGCTGAAGTTCGCATCAACGAAGAACTCGCTCTCAAATGGTTGGCAGACGGCGCGAAGCCATCTGACACAGTACGTAACTTGTTCTCTAAAGCAGGGATCATGGAGAAATTCCACAACGCGAAAAACGCGAAGTAATGATGTGGCCGACCTTTTCTGAGGTCGGCCTATTTTGTTGAGGAGGGAATAGAGATGGACTGGTTATATGTAGGGAAAATCGCCAATACGCACGGCCTGAAAGGGGAAGTGAAGATCTTGGCGGCGACAGACTTTCCAGAAGAACGATTTAAAAAAGGAAACACGTTGTTCCTTGATGTCGACGGAACGAAACAGGAAATGACGATCACGACGTATCGTCCGCATAAGCAGTTTCACCTCGTCACGTTCAAAGGGTTTGACAATATCAATCTCATTGAAAAATATAAAGGGCTGAAACTGTATGTCCACGCCGAACACGTCCACGATTTGGATGAACACGAATTTTATTATCATGAAATCATCGGCTGCGAGGCTGTCGTGGATGGGGAAGTCATCGGTGTCGTCGACGACATCTTTGAAACGAACGGAGCGAACGATGTCTGGGTCATCAAACGACCAGGCAAGTCGGATGCGCTCATCCCTTATATCGAATCGGTCGTCCAAGAGATCGATGTCGATGCGAGACGTGTCGTCATCACGCCAATCCCTGGAATGATTGACGATGAAGATTGATGTATTGACGTTGTTCCCCGAGATGTTTCATGCGCTCGATCACTCCATCGTCGGTCGAGCGAAGACGCTCGGGCAAGTGGAGATGTCGTTCCTCAACTTCCGGGACTTTTCAACGAACAAGCATCACAAGGTCGACGATTATCCGTACGGAGGGGGCGCGGGCATGCTGCTCACCCCACAGCCGATCTTTGATGCGTTTCATTCCCTTGAGGCGAAGAGTCCGCGGGTCATTCTCACGACGCCTACCGGAAAACCGTTCAATCAACGAATGGCCGAGGAATGGGCGAAGGAGGAACATCTGGTCTTTCTATGTGGACACTATGAAGGGTTCGATCAACGGATTCATAATGAACTGGCGACCGACGAGGTGTCGATCGGTGACTTCGTTTTGACAGGTGGAGAGCTTGCGACGATGGTCATGATCGATGCGACCGTAAGGCTCATTCCGGATGTCCTTAATGATCAGGCGAGCCATGAAGACGACTCGTTCTCGACAGGTCTCTTGGAATACCCGCACTATACACGACCGGCTGATTTTCGTGGATTGACCGTGCCGGACGTCCTCTTGTCGGGAAATCACGCCAAAATCGAGGCGTGGCGCCGGGAGCAATCGCTCGAACGCACGTATCGACGACGTCCGGATTTGCTCGAACATGTCGAGTTGACGGATGTCGATAAAAAGTTCCTGCAATCGTTGCGCGATTGAGAAATATATGCTATGTTTGAGCATGTGGGTTAAACCCATCGATTACCGATGTTCCGCTATTGGATGCTTGGGCATATGAAGATATGAACATTGAAGAAAAAGGAGATATGATTCATGAACACACAAAAACTGTTCCGTGAAATCACAGAAGAACAATTCAAATCGGACGTACCTGCTTTCCGTCCTGGTGACACTGTACGTGTCCACGTTAAAGTTGTAGAGGGAACGCGTGAGCGTATCCAGATCTTCGAAGGTGTTGTAATCAAGCGTAAAGGTGGCGGCATCAGCGAAACATTCACAGTCCGTAAGATTTCTTACGGTGTAGGTGTTGAGCGTGCATTCCCGCTTCACTCACCACGCGTTGCACAAATCGAAGTCGTACGCTACGGTAAAGTTCGCCGTGCGAAACTTTACTACCTCCGTAACCTTCGCGGTAAAGCAGCACGTATTAAAGAAATCCGTCGTTAAGATGGGAATTAAGCTTGTCGCTTGCGACAAGCTTCTTTTTTTCTAGTACAATAAGTTCAAATGGATAGAGGAGTGAGTGAAGTTGAAAGAAGTGTTTAGTTGGCTAAAAGCCATCGTCGTCGCTCTTGTCATCGCGTTCGTCATCCGGACGTTCATCTTCGTTCCTGTCATCGTTGAAGGAGAGTCGATGATGCCGACACTCCACAATGCGGATCGAATGATCGTCAGTAAAATTTCGAACTATGTTGGGGAGCTAGACCGAGGCGATATCGTCGTATTCCATGCGACAGAATCAAAAGATTATATTAAACGTGTCATCGCCATCCCAGGCGACACGCTCGAATATCGAGATGATGTACTTTATATTAACGGTGAAGCGGTCGAAGAGCCGTATTTAGACGAGTTTCGTGCCCAGATGAACGGGTTCCCGTTGACGGAGAACTTCACACTCGAACAAGTGACGGGTGAGTCGGTCGTTCCAGAGGAATCGTATTTCGTCATGGGAGACAATCGTCAAAACTCGAAAGACAGCCGTGAGATCGGATTTGTGTCGAAAGAGGAGATTGTCGGCAAGACGAACTTCATCTTCTGGCCACTCGATGATGTTGGCACGGTAGAAGATTAAGGTGGTGCTTTTTTGGCAATTCAATGGTTTCCTGGCCACATGGCCAAAGCAAGAAGACAAGTAACTGAAAAATTAAAGCTGATCGATGTCGTCATCGAACTCGTGGATGCCCGCGTGCCTCAATCGAGTCGTAACCCGATGGTCGATGAGATTACAGCGGGAAAACCTCGTCTCATCGTCTTGAACAAAGCAGACATGGCCGATCCCGTCGTGACGGATGCGTGGTTACGCGCCTTGAAACGCGAAGAGGTCGAGGTTGTCGCAGTCGACGCGAAGCATAGCAAAGGCTTAAAACAGCTCATCACGGGTGCTCAGAAGTTGATGAAAGAAAAGCATGACCGGATGCGTGAGAAGGGGCGTAACCCCGGACCGATCCGTGCGCTCATCATCGGAATCCCGAACGTCGGGAAGTCGACGCTCATTAACCGTCTCGCTGGACGAAACATTGCTATCACGGGCGACCGTCCTGGTGTGACGAAGCGTCAACAGTGGATCAAGATGAAAGGCGGCGAGATGGAACTGTTGGACACGCCAGGGATTCTCTGGCCGAAGTTCGAGGATCAACTTGTCGGATATCGTCTAGCCGCGACCGGCGCCATCAAAGACGAGATTCTCAACTTGGATGATATCGCCTTGTATACGGTTCGCGAGTTGCATGCTCGTTATCCGGAACAATTAAAGGAACGATTCAAACTTGAAACGTTACCCGAGGACGGCGTGGAGCTCCTTGAGTTGATCGGGAAAAAGCGTGGTCTCATCAGTGGTGGTTACGTCGATTTCGAAAAGGCGAGCGAACTACTTTTAAATGAACTACGACATGAAAAAATCGGACGGATCTCCCTTGAGACACCGGCTGATCACGAAATGGCGTAAAGCCCTGTGCACACAGGGCTTTTTTGAATAGGAGGAAGACCGTGACGATTCAACAGATTAAACAACAACTAGAGGACATCCGATATGAAGAATGGGTACACATCTTCCCGACCTTGTCACGAGACCCTCGAGCGGGCGTGCAAACGATGCTACGGCAAAAACAGCGCCAATTCGAGCGAGAACGGGCGTTACAGGACGATTTCGAACGTCGCATGACGTATGAACGTGAATGGAAGGCGAAAGGCTTCACTCGAATTGTCGGAGTCGATGAGGTCGGACGGGGGCCGCTTGCGGGACCGGTCGTGGCAGCGGCGGTCTTGTTGCCGGATGGGTTCTACCTCCCGGGATTGAATGATTCGAAAAAAATGACCAAAGCGGCGAGGGATGCGGCATACGCTCACATCATCGAGGTCGCAGAGGTCGGTGTCGGGATCGTCGAGCCCGCGATAATCGATGAGATTAACATCTATGAGGCGACGAAGCTTGCGATGACAGAGGCGATTCATCAAGTCGGAGAAGTGGACGCCCTATTGATTGACGCCATGAAACTCGAGCTCGACATTCCCCAACAGTCTTTGATTAAAGGGGACACCCTCAGTGTGTCAATTGCCGCTGCAAGTGTCGTCGCTAAGGTGGTGAGGGACCGGATGATGGAAGAATATGATTTGACTTATCCTGGATACGGATTTGCGAAAAACGCTGGGTATGGGACAGAGGTCCATTTAGAAGGGTTGAGACGCCTTGGGGTGACTCCAATCCATCGCCGTACATTCGCCCCCATCAAGCATATGTGAAAGGAGTGGTCGCGTTGCGGATCGATCATCAAGGGGTGATGCCGTTCAAAGTGACAGAACAGACGTCACGCCCGCTACTACTAGGGAACACAGTCGTCGGCAAGGTGTTACAGCTCTTACCTGGCAACGAGGCGGTCATGCAACTGCCACAAGGGATCTTCCGGGTCGGCGTCAATGCGAACGTGAAAGAGAACGTCACGTATAAGCTGGTCGTCACGGACGTCGAGCCGAAGCTCGTCTTGAAAGTCGTCACGCAAGCGACGGAATCGCTCATGGCTGCCAAGTCGCCTCTGCAGGCGTTAGGAGAACAGCTCGGACGCTTGATGCGAGAGCCGATGCTGACGCCAGAATCCGTGAAGGCGGCCGGGAAAAACGCGTTAGAAAGCGGCACGGGTCAGGATGTAAAGGCGCTCGTCGGGGAGCTATTCAAAGCGAAAGGTGAGCCGAAGTTCGAGCAGTTCGTGCGCGCACAGGAAGCGTTCAACGCGAGCCAAAGCCCGCCGTTCGTCGCCCAAGCATTTCACATACCGCAATTGGGTCCGTTTGAAAACGTCCAACTTCGTCTAGAGGCACCGAAACGAGAGACGATGGACTCGGATCATGCGCGGATCGTCTTGTTTCTTGAGACGCCGCGATTCGGTGAGACGGGAATCGATGTGTTGATTCAAAAGCGTTACGTGTCCGTACGTGTATTCAATGAGCAACACGATTTGACTCCATACGTCCGTACATACGAACCACTTTTGAAAGAAGGCCTAAAAAAGGTGTCGTTCGAACTGTCTTCATTTTCGTATGAAGCGAAGCGTGACCATGTTCCGGCAACGTTTGCGCCACTCGGAAAGGTGGACCTCCAAATATGAAAGACCAGAAGAAAGCGATGGCGCTCTCCTATGAGCAGTCGATGGATGCGCCGCACGTCGTAGCGAAGGGAACGGGTATCGTGGCCGAGCGGATGCTTGAGATTGCTTTAGCGAACGGAGTTCCTGTTCATGAAGACCCAGCGCTCCTCTCGTTACTGTCGGCCTTGAACATTGAAGAGCAGATTCCAGAGGACGTTTATCAGGTCATTGCCGAACTTTTTGTGTTTCTTTATCAGATGGAACAGGATAAAATTTGATTTGTCTAGGGATATATGTGAAAAAAAGATGAAAACTTAAAGCAAGAACGATAGACAGCGCTTTCAGTTTTTCGTTACAATAGACGTGCCGATATTAAAGGGGACTAAGGGGGAAAACATATGAATATCCATGAGTATCAGGCGAAAGAATTGTTAAGAGAGTTTGGGGTAGCCGTTCCGACGGGTTATCCGGCCTTTACTGTTGAAGAAGCTGTGGCAGCTGCTGCGAAGCTTGATGGTGAAGTGAAGGTAGTAAAAGCTCAAATCCACGCAGGTGGCCGCGGTAAAGCGGGTGGCGTTAAACTTGCGAAGACAGATGAAGAAGTGAAGCAATATGCTTCAGAGATTCTCGGGAAAACGCTCGTGACACACCAAACAGGTCCGGAAGGAAAAGTTGTCCAGCGTCTCTATATCGAAGAAGGTTCTGCGATTGACCAAGAATTTTACTTAGGACTCGTGCTTGACCGTTCGATCGGCCGAATTGTCATCATGGGTTCATCTGAAGGTGGAATGGACATCGAAGAAGTCGCTGAACATACACCAGAGAAGATTCATAAAGAGATCGTCGACCCGGTCGTGGGCTTACGTCCATTCCAGGCGCGTCGTCTCGCATTCAAAATGGAAGTCCCGACGAAACTCGTCAACAAGTTCAGTGACATGGTCATGAAGTTGTACAAAGTGTACGTCGAGACAGATTGCACAATCGCGGAAATCAACCCGCTCGTCACGACGAAAGACGGTAACGTCATCGCGCTCGATGCGAAGTTGAACTTCGATAGCAACGCGCTCTATCGTCACTCGGACATCCTTGCGCTTCGTGATACGACGGAAGAAGACCCACGTGAAGTGGAAGCGTCGAAACACGACCTCAGCTACATCGCACTCGACGGAAACATCGGTTGTCTCGTCAACGGTGCCGGTCTTGCGATGGCTACGATGGATATCATCAAGCATTACGGCGCTGAACCCGCTAACTTCCTCGACGTAGGTGGCGGTGCGACGAAAGAAAAAGTAACAGAAGCATTCAAGTTGATCTTGTCTGATGACCAGGTCAAAGGAATCTTCGTTAACATTTTCGGTGGGATCATGAAGTGTGACATCATCGCAGAGGGGATTGTCGCTGCGACGAAAGAAATCGGACTCGACTTACCACTCGTCGTTCGCTTAGAAGGAACGAACGTTGATGCCGGGAAGCGCATTCTCGATGAATCTGGACTTGCGATCACGACGGCCAACTCGATGGCTGACGGTGCAGAAAAAATCGCAGCACTTGTTCGATAAGGGGGAAACGACATGAGTATTTGGGCGGATAAAGATACGAAAGTAATCATTCAAGGGATTACAGGGAAGCAAGGTCTGTTCCACGGTGAACAGATGCTCGCATATAACACGAAATTAGTCGGTGGTGTCACACCTGGTAAAGGTGGCACGACGGTCCTCGACAACGTTCCAGTCTTCAACACCGTCTCTGAAGCGGTCGAAGCGACTGGTGCCAATGCATCGATCATCTATGTTCCACCTGCTTTCGCAGCGGATTCGATCATGGAAGCGGCTGATAGCGGCATCGAGCTCATCATCTGTATCACAGAAGGAATCCCAGTTGTGGATATGATTCAAGTGAAACGCTATCTCGAGGACAAACCGGCTCGTTTAATCGGACCAAACTGTCCTGGTATCATCACACCAGGAGAAGCAAAACTTGGCATCATGCCTGGCTATATTCATACGAAAGGGCACGTCGGAATCGTATCACGTTCTGGGACTCTCACGTATGAGGCGGTTCATCAGTTGACGACAGCAGGTATCGGTCAGTCGACGGCTGTTGGAATCGGGGGAGACCCGGTCAACGGAACAAACTTCATCGATACGCTCAAAGCGTTCAACGAAGATGAGGACACGAAAGCGGTCATCATGATCGGGGAAATCGGTGGAACGGCTGAAGAAGAGGCAGCTGAATGGGTAAAAGCCAACATGACGAAACCGGTCATCGGTTTCATCGGCGGGCAGACGGCTCCTGAAGGCAAGCGTATGGGACATGCGGGCGCAATCATCTCAGGTGGTAAAGGGACGGCTGCTGAGAAGATCAAGACATTGAACGCGAATGGGATCGAAGTCGCTGAAACACCGGCGGTCATCGGTGAAACATTGATTCGTGTTTTGAAACAGCAAGGATTATACGAAGCGTGTGTCACGGGTCAACCGACGACATAAGAATCTTGAGGGATGCTTGCATCCCTCATTTTTTTAAAGGAGAGTTTGTGATGAATCAAACAATAGCTCGGTTTGCTGCAGCGCGAATGCCAGTTGAGTTTGTGCATCATTATTTGAACGGAACACTCGGGGCACATCGCACACAATTTTCTGAACATGTCTGGAGACGGGCCGAACGAGCCTTCCAAGCATCGGAATCGTATGAACATTTCGTCACATGGGAAGATGACTTGTTCCCGAAACGGTTACTCGATATCCCTAACCCACCATATTGCTTGTTTTATCATGGAGATTTAGAGGTACTACAAGAAAGAACGACTGCGATGGTCGGAAGTCGTGAGTTGAATCGTATCAGTCAATCGCTCGTGAATCACTATCACTCTTTAATAGAAGAAACTGTATCTGTTTCAGGTGGCGCCCTCGGAATCGATGGACTCGTCCACGCCCATGCCCTCCGCACGCATCGCCCGACCGTGGCGGTACTCGGAGCTGGACTGGACCGGCTCTATCCGGCGGCGAACCGAGACATGCTGTTACAGATTCCGCAAGAGGGAGTCTTGCTAAGTGAATATGTACCAAACACGCCGATTCAAAAATTTCAATTTTTGGAAAGAAATCGTTTGGTCAGTGGTCTTGGTGATGCGTTGGTCGTTATACAGGCGAGACGAAAGAGCGGGACGATGAATACGGTCGGACATGCACTAGAGCAAGGAAAAACGGTATTTGCGGTACCTGGTTCGCCCCTTGATCCACTCGCAGAAGGTCCGAACCGATTGATTGAAGAAGGTGCGATTCCATTGACGAATTCCGATCAAATTATTCGAGATCTCAAGATTGTACGTTGACAAACCGGTGAGAACATGAATATTATGGTAGGGATTTAAATGACCTCTAAAAGGGGAGCAGATGTATGGCAAAATATTTGGTGATCGTCGAATCACCTGCGAAAGCAAAAACAATTAAACGTTATTTAGGTCCGAATTATATGGTCAAGGCTTCGATGGGGCACGTGATTGACTTGCCTAAAAGTCAACTCGGGGTAGACGTCGAACACGACTTTGAACCGAAGTATATTACCATCCGTGGTAAAGGGCCAGTATTGAAAGAATTGAAGACAGCAGCGAAAAAAGCGACAAAAATCTTTCTCGCGGCCGACCCCGATAGAGAAGGGGAAGCGATTGCTTGGCATTTAGCACGCGCACTCGGCGTCGATGAAACGACTGAATGTCGTGTCGTCTTTAACGAAATCACGAAAGATGCGATTAAAGAATCGTTTAAACATCCACGTAAGATCAATCACGATCTCGTCGACGCACAACAAGCCCGACGCATTTTAGATCGTCTTGTCGGATACGGGATGAGTCCATTATTATGGAAGAAAGTCAAAAAAGGATTGTCTGCAGGGCGAGTTCAATCGGTAGCCGTGAAGATGATTATCGACCGTGAGCGTGAAATTAACGCGTTCGATCCGGAAGAGTACTGGACGATTAAACTTGATTTAAATCATGATGGGGAAACGTTCGAGACTTCATTTTACGGAAAAGATGGGAAGAAGATAGAATTGAAGTCTGAAGAAGATGCGCAATCTGTCCTCGATACCATCGATGATACCTTTAAAGTCATTGATGTGACGAAGAAAGAACGGAAGCGGAACGCTTCGCTACCGTTCACGACAAGTTCATTACAGCAGGATGCTGCCCGTAAATTGAATTTCCGTGCGAAGAAGACCATGATGCTCGCGCAGCAATTGTATGAAGGAATCGATCTCGGCAAAAAAGAAGGTACAGTCGGTCTGATTACGTATATGCGTACCGACTCGACACGTATCTCTGATTTGGCGAAGACGGAGGCGAAGGAATATATCGAATCGACATTCGGTGAGGAGTATGTCGCCTTACAGAAACAAAAAGAAAAGAAATCAGCGAATACCCAAGACGCGCACGAAGCGATTCGTCCGACTTCGGCACTCCGCGACCCAGCTTCCTTGAAGCCTTATCTGTCACGTGACCAGTTGCGACTGTATAAATTGATTTGGGAACGATTGATTGCGAGCCAAATGGCACCAGCCGTGCTCGATACGGTCAAAATCGACGTCGAATCGAACGGGATGATTTTCCGTGCGAACGGGTCAACGGTTAAATTCCCTGGTTTCATGAAAGTGTACATCGAGTCGAAAGACGATGACATCGAGGACACGAACCAAGAGAAGGAAGGATTATTGCCTCCTCTCGAAGTGGATGACACCGTGACATTTGAAACGATTGAACCGAAACAACACTTCACACAACCGCCACCTCGTTATACAGAGGCGCGACTCGTTCGAGCGATGGAAGAACTCGGGATTGGTCGTCCGTCGACGTATGCGCCGACACTCGACACGATCCAACGACGCGGTTATGTCGTTCTCGAAGAGAAGAAGTTTTTACCGACTGAACTTGGAGAACTCGTCATCGAGATGATTGATGAGTATTTCAACGACTTCATCACGGTCCAATTCACAGCCGACATGGAGACTCTTCTTGATTCGATTGAGCATAAGGAAGTCGAGTGGACGGAAGTCGTCGCGCCGATTTACCGATCGTTCGAGAAACGATTGAAGCGTGCCGAAGAAGAAATCGAGAAAATCGAAGTGAAGGATGAACCAGCCGGAATCGATTGTGAAGTATGTGGTTCACCGATGGTCATCAAAATGGGACGGTACGGCAAGTTCATGGCGTGCTCGAACTTCCCGAACTGTACGAACACGAAACCGGTACAAGTCGAAATCGGTGTCCCGTGTCCGAACTGTAAGGATGGACAAATCGTGGAACGTCGCAGTAAAAAAGGTCGTCTCTTCTATGGTTGCTCGAACTATCCGGAATGTGAATTCGTCTCATGGGATAAACCGGTTGCGAAACCGTGTCCTGTATGCGACAGTTTGATGGTCGAGAAGAAAATTAAAGACGGCGTGAAATATCAATGTACGAACTGTACCCACACCGAGGTACATCAGCAAGAGGAGGATTAATGTTGCAACAACGTGTAACTGTAATCGGGGCCGGATTGGCCGGCTCCGAAGCGGCTTGGCAACTCGCTAAGCGCGGTATTCAAGTAGATTTATATGAAATGAGACCGGTTCGTCAAACGCCGGCTCACCATACGGATCAATTTGCGGAGCTCGTCTGTTCGAACTCGCTTCGTGCGAACGGTCTTCAAAATGCCGTAGGTGTCTTGAAAGAAGAGATGCGTACGCTTGACTCGCTCATCTTAAAAGCGGCGGACACGGCAAGTGTCCCGGCTGGCGGTGCCCTTGCCGTCGATCGTCATGAGT
>Ga0224722_1001754_pt1 | contig 11881 bp, 7 predicted proteins | sample Balambano_FR1_Me_FD_161646 | JGI IMG/M metagenome (GOLD analysis project Ga0224722, IMG submission 161646) | Freshwater sediment microbial communities from Lake Towuti, South Sulawesi, Indonesia - Balambano_FR1_MetaG | ecosystem: Environmental > Aquatic > Freshwater > Lake > Sediment | place...
TGGCGACCAATCGCCTCAATCCGCCCCGCCTCGATCAGAATGTCGCCTTCGTAGTCATCCACGGCGGTAACAATGCGGCCACCTTTTACGAGCACCTGGGACATAGTGATACCCTCCTGACCTGGGGTTTTATCCGTCCCCTGACTATAGTGAAGCGCCCCTAATTTGCCTATTAAATGAATGTTTAGCGTTGCAGACCCCAATCCTATCCAGGCGTAGGGGGATGCTGAAAATTGTGACAAGGGGCAGTACTGGCCAGCCGCATCGGCCAAAATGGAGGCATCGAAGGCGCTTTGGGGAAAGGTTAGACATGGTTGCGTCGATTGTGTTTTTGCCCCCAGAGTGTGAAGGAGTAGCCTGTGGCCCTTGCTGATGATTCCTCTGCGGCTGAGCCTTTACTGGAGGCGGCCCCGAAGCCCCAGCCAACGCGAATCGCCCCTCGGTGGCTAGAGCGGCTGATTTCCCGTGACTCGAATCAGTTAACCGGCTTAGGGCATGGAGTTTTGGCCGCAGCCTTGCTGCTCGGTAGTTTTGCCCTCAATGGCTGGATGCTAGCCTTTGCCAGTCACCAAGAGCGCGACTGGCTCAACTTTGCCACGGTAGAGAAGACCCTGGAAGCTAGCAAAGCCGCTGTAGCCAATGTCCAGGCTACCTCAGCCGAGCGGGCCAGGATGGTGGATCAGTTCATGCTCATTCAAGCTCGCACCCAAACCCACGCTGAGGTGATGGGGCTGTTCTACAAGCTCAATTTCATCGCCCTCGGCACCATTGGGTTAGCCACAGGCATTGCCTCCATCAGCCTATTCTTCATCAGCAAAGCCGGGTGGGAAAGAGCCAACAATGCGTTGATCAACGTCTTTATTGTCTCCACTGGGCTGGTAATTTTTCACAGCAACGTGATTTTTATCTTCAAATTTCAGGACAACATCAGGCTGAATGGCGAGCTTTATACCGAGTACACCCGCCTTTACAACAGTGTTCTGAGCTACTGGGCGATTCACCCTGCGGCTAATAGTCCTACCCCAGCAGAGTTCATTCTGGCTACCGATCAGCAGCTAGCAGCCCTCGGCAAGGTCACCCTGGATTTTGACGTGAGCCGCATTTCGCAGCTAACTCAATCTCTGGAGCCATTCACAGGCTCCCAGGAGCTACCGAAGTGATTGAGGCGACCTAGAAGTAGAGCCTGTACAGGCTATCGCCACCTCCGTAACACCCCTGTCACAGTCTTAAGTGATACTTTCATGGCATGAGGATAGTCAACACCATTGCCGAATTCGCCAAAGCTCAAGGCTGTAAGAATGCCTGTGAGTTTTGGAAGATCACTGGTTTATCGCAGCCGACCGTTTACCGGCTTTACAACAACCCCGACGCATTTCCGTCTAAGGAAACCCAGGAGAGGAGCTGTAAGGCGGTTTTGAGGAGGGGGTGATTGCTTATAGCGACAGGTTGTTTGGATCGAATACTTTGATTGCAAAGCAGATTTCGTCGATCGCTCTTGCTTACTTCGATCTCGTTACCTTTCCAGGAAGGACACGTATGGAAACCGCATGACTCGATATAATACAAGTGAATCAAGGAAATCAGACTCGTGCCTGCACCCATTACCCTACAACTACCAGAACGACTCTATCAACGCCTGGTTAATACTGCCCAGGCGACCCAGCAAACGCTGGAATCGGTAATTATTCATGCGTTAGAAGTGGGGAGTCCCCCCGATTGGGATGATGTTCCCGAAGCGTTTCAAGCTGATTTGGCTGCGCTAGATCGACTGGATGATGCAGCACTTTGGGCGATCTCGCGTGGTCATCAATCTTCGACTGAAATGACTCGCTATGATGAATTGCTCGATCAGAATCAGGAAGCTGGCTTGAGCGATGTTGAGAAACTAGAGTTAACTAAGTTAAGACAAGCCGCAGATGCTTTTATGCTTCGTAAAGCGCATGCAGTCGTTCTATTGCGCTGGCGTGGTCATTTGGTTCCCCATCCTTAAAAATGTGTGCCTAGCTACATTCCAGTTGAGTTACGTAAACAAGTTGAGGCAAGCGATCGCGGTCGCTGCTGTTACTGTTTGACGCAAGCCGTAGTCAGTGGGATGGATCTGTCCTTTGATCACATTCTGCCAAGGTCGAAAGGGGGAGAAACGACGTTTGCAAACATTTGCTTAGCGTGTCGAGCCTGCAATGAATTCAAATCGGATTTGACGGAATTTGCCGATCCTGTGACTAGAACTGTTGTGTCACTGTTTAATCCACGTAGTCAAAACTGGACGAAACACTTTGCATGGAGTGAAGATGGTACCCAAGCAGAAGGGCTAACCGTGATTGGACGAGCTACCGTAGTGGCGTTGCAGATAAATCGGGCAATCATTCGTGCAGCCCGAAGACGATGGGTAGCCAGTGGATGGCATCCACCCCAAGATTGAGGCTAGTTATTCAAACGGTAACAGTGATTACCCAGCAGAGGACTGTGATGAATAATAGGTGGTGGTAGGAAATCATCTCGATTTCAATGTTCTACTATCTCATCCTAGACATTGCCCTATGCCTCATCATCGTCAACTTAGGAGTTAGAACCTGATGTGAATCTACGCTTTACAACATCTTAAGTAGCAATCGGCTGCTTGGCCTCAAACTTCAGCTTTGAGCGCCTAAAGGGTTCTGGAATATCCACCGGGTAGTTGCCAGTAAAGCAGGCCGAGCAAAAACTGTTCGGCTCCTGGTAAGTGGCTTCTAGCATTCCCTCCCAACTCAGGTAGGCCAGGGAGTCTACATGGATTTGCTTAGCAATATCGTCCAGGGATTTCGTAGCCGCAATCAGTTGATCCTGACTATCGGTATCAATGCCATAAAAGCAGGGATGAGTAACTGGCGGCGACGAAATCCGCATGTGGACTTCCGTAGCCCCGGCATCACGCAAGGCCTGCACAATCTTGCGACTGGTGGTGCCGCGCACGATGGAGTCATCCACAATCAGCACGCGCTTACCCTCAAGCACATCCTTCAAGGGATTCAGCTTTATGCGAATGCCCACTTCCCGCATAGATTGGGTGGGTTGAATAAAGGTACGCCCTACATAGCGGTTCTTGATTAACCCCTCTGCGTAGGGAATGCCAGACTGTTGCGAAAAGCCGATCGCCGCAGGAATGCCGGAGTCGGGCACGGCCATAATTAAATCCACTTCGGCGGGAGCTTCTCTGGCCAATTGATGACCCAGGCGACGCCGGTAGCTGTACAGGCTTTCCCCATTAACAATGCTGTCCGGGCGAGAGAAGTAGATCATCTCAAAGACGCAGAGCTTACGCTGGGTGGGTTCAGCCCACTGATAGGCCGTAATGCCACGCTCTGTAATCCAGACCATTTCGCCGGGCTGAACGTCGCGAATGTAGGTTGCGCCGATGATATCGAGGGCGCAGGTTTCAGAGGCCAGTACATAGTGGGCAGGGCTACCATTCTCTGGCACGTCAGCTCCCAGCACTCCCAACACCAGCGGACGAATGCCCTGATGGTCGCGAGCGCCAATGATGCCTTCTGGAGTGCCGATCACTAAACTAAAAGCTCCTCGACAGCGATTGAAGGCTTTCTCAGCCGCACTTATCCAGTCATCGCCATCGTTGACGGCTTCGGCCAACGCAAAGGCAATCATTTCAGAGTCGGTGGTTGTAATCAAATCGTGATTACGCTGGAGCAGTTCCTCCCGCAGGTCAGCCGCGTTAACCAGGTTGCCATTGTGAGCCAATGCCAGGTCTCCCAAACGAGTCGGCACTATGGCAGGTTGGGCATTGCAGACGTGGCTGGATCCAGTGGTTGAGTAGCGGGTATGCCCAATCGCAATATGTCCCTGCAACTCTTGCAGAATGTGGTCGTCAAACACTTGAGCCACCAGACCCATGTGCTTATGGCAGTGGCTGCCTGAGGCATTGAAGGTGGCAATGCCAGCAGATTCCTGGCCTCGATGCTGTAGGGCAAACAGGCCAAAGTACGCCAACCGAGCTACATCTTCATCGGGAGCATAGAGGCCAAAGATGCCGCAGGCTTCTTCGGGCTTGTCGGGGCGCTCCTTTAGCGGATCCACCCCAGGTTTAGGAGAAACGTCGGAAAAAGCTGGGGCTTCAAACGGGAAGGTCATTACTTTTGCAGATAGGGGTGGTGCAGGGGGCTTTAGTCAACGAAATCGCGAACACAAAACTCTACGGTGCATCCAGCAGCAAATTATGCCCTCAATGCGAACCCAGTTTCCATCATAGAAGGTGAGCTCTCAAAACCGCATTACAGACTACCGAACCGCTAATCGCGAATTAATAATTTCTTAACGCTTCATTAGCATACCAGAGTCGCTACAGCTATGAGGAAATACCTAGTCCCTGATGAGAGCGCTACCAAATGGGTGCTGGAGGGAAATCCCAATCCTGAAAATGCTGGTCAAACTGTAAATTGGGTCTGCGGTTAGGGGTCCGGTCTGTTTAGGTGCTAAATGGTCAAGAGAAGAGGGGTTGGGTTTCCCAAGATTGCTCTCTGATGCGCTAGGCTATTGCTACAACACATCCTGCACCTTGGTGTAATTAATGCTCACTGGCTTGAGCATCCGTTAAAATCATCCCATGATGATGGTTTTTTGGTATCGCTAAAATCTCAATTCTTATCTTTAATTTCTAAAGTTTAAAGCTTGCTTTTCTAGAGTCCACCAGTCCATTTTTAGGGCTATGTCTGATGGATAAAGCGTTGCTTCTGCTTGGGATTCTCTCCATAGCCATCGGGTTTGTGTGTGGAGGGCTAGTTGTTTTTACCCTGTTCATCTACCGCCATCGCATCCTGGCTAGCAGCCTGTCAGGTAGCCAGTCACTAGCCGGAAGAATCGGTATTGTCAAAATTCCCTTTGACTATTCTTCAAGGGGAAAAATACATCTTCAAGCTAATGGCTCCACCAGGGAGATCACAGCTATTACTGACTATCCCCATGCTTTTTCCCAGGGTGATGAAGTTCTGGTGGTTCAGATAAAAGACACTCAAGCCTGGGTAGTGCCTGCTAACTTTTGGGAGTTGAGGAGGTCGGTTGAAGAGCTTGAGTAATGGTTTAACCGCTACTCAGAGTTGATGAATAAGCTTCTGGCTCACAGAAATATATCAGTTTAGCATTGAGAGATTTAGCCTATGACTGCTCAATGGAATGTGCTGCAAAAGGATCCGAAACAAATTAGTTCTCCAAATGTTACGGTCGAAACAGCCTCGGTATGGCCAGAACTGCCTCAGCCGCGATTACCTGCTAGCTCCGAGCTAGTTGGTGGAGGTAGTTTAATTGCCTTAGGGATAGCCGCTACCGTATTGGGAGTCTGGTTCTTGCGATCGTTTTTAGTGATTGCTAATCCCAATGAAGTTGTTATTCTTTCGGGACGAAAATGGCAAAGCTCAGATGGGCAAGAAGTTGGCTTCCGTATCTTAACAGGCGGTCGCGCTCTGAGAATCCCCATTGTTGAAACGGTTAAACGCATGGATGTAACCACCATGCCAGTGCCAGTAGAGGTTCATAATGCTTACTCCAAAGGAGGTATTCCGCTTCATCTACAGGCCATTGCTAATATTAAAATCTCCAGTGACCCCCATCTTGTCGGTAATGCTATCGAGCGTTTTCTTGACCATAAACCTGATGAAATTGTTCGGGTAGCGCGAGAAACACTAGAAGGCAATTTGAGAGGAGTGGTTGCTACCATGACTCCAGAGCAGGTGAATGAGGATCGGCTAAAATTTGCCGAGCGAATTGCGTCCGATGTTAGCAGTGATTTGGCCAAGTTAGGGCTTCAATTAGATACCCTGAAGATCCAAAATGTCTCGGATGATGTTGATTATCTTAAATCGCTAGGACGGCAGCGAATTGCTATGATTATTCGCGATGCCGAAATTGCCGAAAGCGATGCCTTGGCGGCGGCTAAACAGGTTGAAGCAGAGTGCGAGGAGCGGGGGCGAGTTGCACAAACTCAAGACCATATCACCATCGTCGAGCGTGAGAATGATCTCCGTAAAATTAAAGCCAAACTCGATAAGCAGGTCAGGACTGAAACAGCTATCACTCAAGCCGCCGCCAAAGAGCGAAAAGCCCTAGTAGAACAAACTCTACAAACCCTCCGTTCTGAGCGAGAGCGGCTGCGATTACAGTCCGAGGAAGTTTTACCGGCTGAGGCTCACTATCAGGCGCAGAACCTTCAGGCCAAGGGCGAAGCTGCTAGTCTAGCCGAGAATGTTTTAGCTCAGGCTTACGTCAATGAGCTACTCACTCAAGTCTGGCAGAATTTAGGCTCCGATGCTTCAGCTATGTTTATCATCCAGCAATTTGAATCGGTATTGCGAGAGGCTGTTAAATTGCCGGGGCAGCTTGATTTACAACATGTTTCTATTATCGACAACGGCAATGGCGAAGCTGTTGCCAGCGTGATTGGGGTTTACTTAGGGGCAATCAAACAATTTCTAGAAGCTACCGAAGATACGCTCGGCATCGATGTCTTAAAGGCTCTAAAGTCTAGCCAGATAGAACAAATTAACCATTCGTGATAACGAACACTATCTACTTGCTTGAATCCATCATTATTGGAGGAGAAGTTCTATGGGCATCTTAGCTTTCTTGTTCACCACATTAGTTCTAGGTGGTGGTAGCGCCTGGCTAGTAATTCGCAATCTTTACTACATCTGCCAGCCTTCTGAGGTTTTGATTTTTGCCGGTACACCTACACGCTTATCAAATGGAAAACGGGTGGGCTATCGCTTAGTTAAAGGCGGTAGTAGTTTACAAATGCCGCTTTTAGAGCGAACCTTTCGCATGGATCTCACTAATATGATCATCGATCTTAAAGTAGTGGGAGCTTACAGCAAAGGCGGAATACCTCTGACGGTAACAGGGGTGGCTAATATTAAAATCGCTGGCACAGAACCGACTATTCATAACGCCATTGAGCGGTTACTGGGCAAAACTCGGCAACAAATTGAAAAGATGGCTAAGGAAACGTTAGAAGGTAACTTGCGCGGCGTGCTGGCCAGTCTTACCCCAGAAGAAGCTAATGGCGACCAGATTGCCTTTGCCCGTAGTCTACTCGAAGAGGCTGAGGAAGACCTGCAAAAGCTGGGCTTGATGCTGGACAGTTTGCAAATTCAGACTATTTCTGACGATGTAGACTATCTCGATAGTTTGGGTCGTAAGCAGCAGGCCGACCTGATTCGGGATGCGCGTATTGCCGAAGCACAGGCCAAAGCCGAGTCTATTATTCAGGCATCCGTTAATGAGCGGGAGACGGCGTTGAGAGAACTCCTGCGGGACGAAGAGATTGCTAAGGTCGAAGCAGATAAAGGAGTGCGCGACGCTCTAACTAAACGAACTGCCTTAGTCACCGAGGTAGAGTCCATTGCTGCCGCCAAAATTGCTGAAGTTGAAGCTGAAATCAAAGTTGAGAAGGCCCGTATTCTTGAAACAGAGCAGCGTTTACAGGCTGATGTTATGGCTCCGGCTGAAGCTCAGTGCCAGCGGGCTATTTCTGAAGCTAAAGGGGCTGCTGCCAAAATCATTGAACAAGGTAAGGCTCAAGCATTAGGCTTAGAGCGTTTAGGAGAAGTATGGCGCTCTGCCGGAGAAGATGCCCGGGAAGTATTTTTATACCAAAAAATTGAGACCCTCGCCCAAATGATGGCCATGAGCGTGCCTATAATTCCTGTTTCAGAGGTGTCTATTATTGATGCCAAGCAGCCTACTTCAGCCACCAAAATCGCAGACTTTTTAGAGCAGCTCAAATACACTACGGGCATTGATTTGAAACAAATTCTGGATCAAAGTCCTCTTTTAACCCAGAGCAATCAGCCACCTAGATCTATCGATGGTGGTGATCAAGCTCAATAGAGAGTCGGAAATAAAGATTGTCTTTTCTGATGATGAACTGACAAAAACTATAGATTTTCATTCTATTGAGCCTTGAAATTGTTTGACATTCTATCAACATTTTCTCTCAAAGGTCATGGATCAACTCATTGGCCAAGTTTTACACAGCCGTTACCAAGTTCAAACTTTATTAGGTCGCCAGATTGGGCGAAGAACGCTTCTGGCGACAGATTTACTCACACAATCGCTAGTTGTAGTTAAGCTACTGCTATTTGGGCCAGATTTTACCTGGGAAGACCTGAAGCTCTTTGAACGGGAAGCCGAAACTCTTAAGAACTTAAGTCATCCATCCATTCCTAACTATCTAGATTTCTTTGAATTGGATACTGAATTGGGGCAGGGTTTTGCGCTAGTGCAAAGCTATATTGAAGCGCGATCGCTCCAGGACTGGACTGAAGCAGGCCGTACCTTTAGTGAAGCTGATCTAAAGGCAATGGCTACTCAACTTCTGGAGGTGCTGAATTATCTGCATAGTCGCCAACCACCGGTAATTCATCGAGATATTAAACCCAGCAATATTTTATTGGGCCATCGCAGCGGTCACAGCCCTGGTCAAGTCTATCTAGTGGATTTTGGCTCAGTGCAAACGGTTGCCCACGGCGGAACTATTACAGTAGTTGGCACCTACGGTTATATGCCACCCGAACAATTTGGAGGAAGAACAACGCCAGCATCAGATCTATACAGCCTTGGCGCTACCCTCATTTATTTATTAACCGGGATACATCCAGCTGATTTACCCAAACGCAGAGGCATCCTTAAATTTGATCCTAACATTCAAATTAGTGACTCTTTTCGAGCCTGGCTTCAAGGGATGATTCAGCCCGAAGTCGAGGAGAGATTTACGTCAGTTCAGCAGGCGTTAGAGTTGCTTCAAAATGATAGTTGCTCTCTACCCATAGCTCAATCTATTCCGGCTAAACCCCAAGGTAGCCGAGTTTTAATTAAGAAAACCGACGATCAGTTGCAAATAGTAATTCCATCCTTGCCTGGCCTGGTTAAGCTAAGGGTTTTACAAAAGGCCATTGTCTATACATTTTTGATTATCTCACCGTTGCTGGCATTTTTAGGAATATTTATTGGCAATCTAAGTCTTATTTGGCTACTCATGCCGTTACTAGGCTGGGGGATTTTTAGGGTTTGGGAAAGTGCTCTTCACACCTGCTTTGAAGAGATTGAAGTTTTAATTTCAGATCGGGGAATTAATTATTCAGCTCGCAGTTGGCTAGGCAGAACCCAGAGTTATTCAGCTTTGGTTAGCGAAGTTACCCGGTTAGAAAGCTCGAATATAGAGTATTCCGATAGCTCAAAGCTCGAAATCACTTACCTAAATATTTGGATAGGCAATTATTGTTGCCCGCTATCCTCTCCCAAATCCCTAGACCAAGTGCGACGGCTGACTCGACCCGAAGTTGACTGGCTTAGTTTTGAACTGAGTGACTGGCTGGGTCTACCGATTCAACAATTAGGAGAAAATAAAAAGATCGATGACCTTAGCCAACAGACGGTGAAGCCTACAGCCTCTTCAGACAACACTCGCCTGCAGGAGGAAAACCTGCAAGATAACCTGATCCACAAATCTAAGTTGACAGTAGTTCAACGTCCAGGCAATGCTAAATGTATTATCCAAAAAACGGCGGAAACCATAGAAATTTCGGTTTATGCACAATTACCGTCAACGTTGCTATCCCTTGGATGTGCGGCTTTTTTCTTTGGCATCCCTTATTTCATACTAGTGGTTGCTGCGGCAATGTCCAATCCATTTATAGCCATACTGTTGGGCATACTTCCATTAGTCCTCTGGAAAATCTTTAGGCGCTTAGGTGAATGGATTAGATCAGGAGAAATTTTGGTTGTAATTGATCGGCAAAATGTGTCACTGGTTAGACAAACAGGCCACGAGCACCGTTCCAGGCAATGTCTTCGTAGAGTTCCCGTAAGTTTAATTCGGAGTGTCCAGATTGTTCGCCGTACAACCTCTCTCAATTCATCTTTAAGTGATTACCATAACTATCATGTTCAGCTTAAAGTGAGCCGAACAAAATTTTCGCCAGGGCACGTTGATATTCTAGTAGGAAATCGTAGATTCTGGTTGTCCCGGCAGGAAGCCTTTTGGCTAGCCTCGGAACTTAGTAACTGGCTAGGACTGCCGGTTACAGAGGTAGAGGTCATTCAAAGCAGGCAGTAATTCTGTTAACTGGCCAAGCGATCGCTAATGGCGGTTCCCCAAATTTGAGCAAGTTGCTCAATGGCCGCATCAATCACAATTTGGCCATCCTGGGTGATTAGGATCAAGGTTTCCCCCTGCACAATACCTAGCCGCTGCCACTGCCCCGTCAAATGTTGAGTCAGGTAAGCTTCCCATTCCTGTTGCTGGGCTGGGCTAACGGAAACCAAAATACGCGCCCCACCTTCCCCAAACAGCAGCCGATCCCACCGGTGCTCGGTCTGACTAGCGTGAAGAGGTATATGGATTGCTGCGCCCAGTTGACCGCTGATACAAGATTCTGCCAGAGCTACAGCTAACCCGCCCTCCGCAGAGTCATGGGCCGACTGCACCCAGCCCTGGGCAATGCCGTAGCGACAGGCAGACTGCACCTGCTTTTCCAGAGCCATGTCCACAGCGGGGGGGTGTCCAGTAGTCTTTTGGTGAACGGCCACCAGGTATTCTGAACCGCCCAGCGTCACCAGCGGACGGCCTTCTCCAGTGGCCGTGGCGGTCTGCTCTACAGGCACGCCCAGCAGGTAAATCAAATCGCCAGCCTGACTCCAGCCCTGGCCGCAGATCAGGCTCAAGTCTTCAACTAACCCCACCATGCCGACTACGGGCGTCGGGTAAATGGGTTGAGGATTTCCCTGACTGTCTACCGTTTCGTTATAGAGCGACACATTGCCGCCAGTTACCGGGGTTTCAAACTCGCGGCAAGCATCGGCTAGTCCCCGGCAGGCTTCCGCCAGTTGCCAGTAGCCAACTGGTTTTTCGGGGCTGCCAAAGTTGAGGTTATCAGTTACAGCCAGGGGCAACGCGCCAACGCAGCTCAGGTTGCGGGCGGCTTCGGCTACTGCGGCCTTGGCCCCTTCATAGGGGTTGAGGTAAACGTAGCGGGAATTGCAGTCCACCGTGGCCGCCAATCCCCGCGCTGTGTTCCCCCGCTGGTAGCCTGGGACAGGCTCCTGGGGACGCAGCCGAATGATCGCCGCATCTCCCTGGCCGGGGCCTTGTACCGTGTTGTTCTGCACCTGGTAATCGTACTGGCGATAGACCCACTGCTTGGAAGCAATGGTGGGCTGGCTGAGAAGCTGATGCAGAATTGCCGTCCAAGCATGATGCCCTAAGCCTGCTAGCACAATACCGTCTACCGTGCAGGGTGGCAGGTTAGCTTCCGACCAGGCCCAGGCGGTTTGAGCGTAGTTAGGCGGCTCAGGCAGCAGGTCACGGTGGTAAATCGGCGTATTTTCGGCCAGAGCCAGAGCCGGAATTTCTGCGGCTACTTCGCCTTTGAACAGGATCCTGACAATCGGCTCTGCGATGACCGTACCCGCCACTACCGCATGCAGTCCCCAGCGCTCGAAGATGGCAATCACCTCTGCTTCTCGCCCAGCCGCCACCACAAACAGCATCCGTTCTTGGGATTCTGACAGCAGGTATTCGTAGGGCACCATGCCAGTTTCTCGTACCGGGATTAGATCCAGGTCTAACTCAATCCCCACACCACCCTTGGCCGCCATTTCGGAGGTGGAGCATGTGATGCCTGCCGCGCCCATGTCCTGAGCGGCAACAATGGCCCCGGTTTTGAAGGCTTCCAGGCAAGCTTCGACTAAAGATTTTTCCAGAAAAGGATCTCCTACCTGCACAGCGGGGCGATCGGCCTCGGATTCATCCGTTAATTCAGCACTGGCAAAGCTGGCTCCTCCCATGCCGTCGCGCCCGGTAGTGGAACCCACATAGACCACCGGATTACCCAGGCCC
>Ga0224722_1001755_pt1 | contig 11878 bp, 8 predicted proteins | sample Balambano_FR1_Me_FD_161646 | JGI IMG/M metagenome (GOLD analysis project Ga0224722, IMG submission 161646) | Freshwater sediment microbial communities from Lake Towuti, South Sulawesi, Indonesia - Balambano_FR1_MetaG | ecosystem: Environmental > Aquatic > Freshwater > Lake > Sediment | place...
AGCTCAGCACGGGCGCGCTGGCGGAAATGCGCGTCCTGCTGCTCGAACTGCGGCCCTCGGCGCTCGAACATGCTTCGATGGCTGACCTTCTGAAGCAGCTCGTACAGTCGGTTCGCAGCCGCAAGTCGCTCGAAATCGATCTGACGATCGACAACGGCCCGGAACTGCCGTTCGCCATCAAGGAGGGGCTGTATCGGATTGCTCAGGAGGCGCTCAACAATGTCGTCAAACATTCGCTGGCGACCGCCGTGGAGATCCACATGATCAGCGACCCTGAAGCTGCGGTCGTTGACCTGACGATCCGCGACAATGGCACCGGCTTTGACCCGGCTGCCCGTCAGCCAGCCAGCCTCGGCGTTTCGATCATGCATGAACGCGCTGCTGAAATCGGCGCGCTGCTTCAGCTTGACAGCCAGCCTCATGCTGGAACGACGATTCATGTCCGTGTGCCGCTACCGATGGCGGAAACCTATCCGGAAAGGGAAAACTGATGAGCGAATCCAGAATCAGAGTCGTGATCGTCGACGATCATGACATGGTGCGCGAAGGGCTGCGCATTCTGCTGGAAAACTTCGACGAGTTTGAGGTCGTGGCCGATGCGCCCCATGGACAGGCGGGGGTGGACCTGTGCCGCCGTCATCAGCCAGACGTCGTTCTGCTCGATATGGTCATGCCGGTCATGGATGGCGTGGCCGCAGCCGAAGCAATCCGCAAATTCTGCCCGCAGACGCACATTGTGGCACTCACCAGCTTCGATGACGAACATACCGTGCAGGATGTGCTCAAGGCCGGCGCGACCAGTTATGTGATGAAGAACGTGTCGGTCGATGAGCTGGCCAATGTCATTCGCAAGGCGCACCAGGGACAGGCGACCCTTGCGCCGGAAGCGACGCGTGTGCTGATCCGCGCGGCCACCCGTCCCCCGTCCATCGGCTACGATCTGAGCGACCGCGAGCGCGAAGTGCTGGCGCTGATGGCCAAGGGGCTGAGCAACCGTGAAATCGGCGAACAGCTCTATATCAGCAGTTCGACGGTCAAGAATCACGTCAGCAGCATTCTGTCGAAGCTGGGCACGGTCAGCCGGACGCAGGCCGTGGCGCTGGCCGTCGAGCACCGGCTCGTCGAACCGGCGGGAACGTAGCGGCGGCTGCCTGATCGGGGCACAAATACGCCGATGTGTGCAAGCGGAACATCGGCGTTTCCTGATGCTGAATTGTCGATGCGCAGTACGGATCAGCCGAATTCGCCGCCGATGTAGCGCTCGGTCTCTTCCGAGGCAGGGTGTTCGAAGATCTGCTGCGTCTGGCCATATTCGGCCAGCACGCCCCAGCGCTTGTCCTTGCCATCAGGCAGCACTTCCTTGCGGATGCTGTAGAAGGCGGTGAAGTCGGCCACACGCTGCGCCTGCTGCATGTTGTGCGTCACAATAACGATGGTGTATTTCTTGACCAGTTCCTGCATCAGCTCTTCGATGGCCTGCGTGGCAATCGGGTCGAGCGCTGAGCAGGGTTCGTCCATCAGGATTGTGTCCGGTTCGTTGGCGATCGCCCGGGCGATGCACAGGCGCTGCTGCTGACCGCCTGACAGGGCAAGACCGCTCTTCTTCAGGTCATTCCTGACTTCGTCCCACAGGAAGGCGCCTTTCAGGCTGCGTTCGACCAGCTCATCGAGCTGCTTTTTGCCACGAATGCCCAGCAGGCGTGGCCCATAGGCAATGTTGTCGTAAATGCTCTTGGGAAACGGGTTCGCCTTCTGGAACACCATGCCGATGCGTCGCCGAACTTCGACGGCATCGACATTGGGCGCGTAAAGATTCTGGCCGTTGTAGATCACGTCGCCTTCGACACGTGCGCCGGCGATCAGGTCGTTCATCCGGTTCAGGCTGCGCAGCACGGTGCTCTTGCCGCATCCCGATGGCCCGATGAAGGCGGTGATCTTCTGCCGCTGAATGTTCAGGTTGACATTCTGCACGGCAAGATTGGCGCCGTAATAGACGTTGACGTTGCGAAGTTCGATGGCATAAGCGCCGGCAGGGGAGGTAGCACGGACAGCACTCATGAAGCAAGTCTCCTACGCGCACGCTGGCGCACGATAATCGCGGTGGCATTGAGAATGAGCAGGATGATCAGCAGCACGATGATGCCCGCGGCGGCGGCGTCACGAAACGGCTGCTGCGGTCGGCTCGTCCAGTTATAGACGAGGATCGGCAGCACTGTGAATTTCGAAAGCGGACCGCTGGGATCGGTCAGAATGAACGTCGATGCGCCGATGATGATGAGCGGGGCGGTTTCACCAACAGCGCGCGACATGCCCAGAATGGTACCGGTCAGGATGCCGGGCAGCGCCGAAGGCAGCACAATCTTGTAGACTGTCTGCCAGCGCGTCGCGCCGAGACCAAAGCTGCCATCGCGCATGGACGAGGGCACCGCACGGATCGCTTCCTGCGCGTTGATGATGATGACGGGCAAAATAAGCAGCGCCATCGTCAGCGACGCCGAGATAATCGTGCGTCCACCGGTGATATCTGACAGCACACGTACGAAGATCGCCAGACCGAGCAGACCATAGATGATCGACGGGACGCCGGCCAGGTTGCGGATATTGGTCTCGATGATGCGGCTGATGCGCGCCGTCAGCGAATTCTCCTCGTGGCTGGAGTATTCTTCCAGATAGATCGCCGCGCCTACGCCGATCGGAAATGCGATCAGGATGGTCAGCACGACAACCCAGAGCGTGCCCTGAATGGCCGTGCGAACGCCGGTCGCCGCAGGATTGGACGACATTGGAGACGTGATGAAGTCGATGTTCACCCACGAGTAGAAGCGCAGGACAGCGCCCTGAGCGGCGAACTGCTCCTGATATTCCTGCTCGATGGCAGCGCGATTGAAGATCGATTCCATCAGCGAGTAGGTTTTGAGGACACTGGGCGAAACCACCTGGGCTTCGACCACACTGACGAGCTGCCGCTGATCCATGTTGTCGATCAGAATCTGTGCCTGCTGCTCCGGCGTCAGATCGCGCACGGTCAGGTCCGCTGTCCCTTCAGGCAGCGTGGCATTGGGCAGCGCCTGGTACATCGGCTGAGACGTGAACTGACTGGCGTCGCCCGCGAACAGGTAATCGCGAATGTAAACCGGCAGTCGGTTCGACTGATTGGTCAGCAGAATGTCCACCAGTGCTTCTTCGCTGAGCGCTGACAGATCGCCGTCCGGGGCGAGCGTCTGCGGGTCAACTGCATAGTTCTCGATGATATAGCCAAAGGCAGCGTTGACGATGTTGAAGAACAGCGCAATCAGCGCCAGAAAGGCGATGGCGAGCGCAAGCTGAAAGAAGCGCTTCCAAAGTGTGCCGCGGCGGTGACGGGCGCGAAGCCCCTGTCGAAACAGCGCCTCGTCCTTCATCATTTCGACAGTGGACATTGTCTTGGGATCGCGGATTTCGGTCGCCATTACTGGTACACCTCACGGAAGCGTTTGGTGATGCGTTGGCTGAGCAGGTTCAGGCCGAGCGTGAAGATGAACAGGTAGAGACCCAGCGCGAACAGGCTCTGGTAGTCAATCGAACCATAACTGAGGTCGCCGCCGCTGATGCGCGCGATATGGCCGGTGATGGTTTCGCCTGAACCGAACGGGATGACGGTCAGCTCGCGGACGGGGCCCGCACCAGACGCCAGTGCCACGATCATCGTTTCGCCGACGGCCCGGGCAACGCCTACGAGCGTCGCCGCAATGAGGCCGGAAAGAGCGGCCGGAAACACGACCTTTGCAACAGTTTCAAATTTGGTCGCGCCGAGGCCATACGATGCCTCTCGCAGGCTGAGCGGGACAGCTCGCAGGGCATCTTCGCTCATGGAAGCGATCGTCGGCAGAATCATGATGCCCATGACGAGGCCGGCGGACAGCATATTATAGATCTGCACGGTGTCCTGGCCGAAGATGCCGCGCAGAATCGGTGTCATGAAGGTGAGAGCGAAAAAACCGTAGGTGACGGTTGGAATGCCCGCAAGGACTTCCAGAATCGGCTTGAGCCGGTCACGGGTGGCGGGTTTGGCATATTCGCTCAGATAGATGGCTGCGCCGAAACCAAGTGGCAGCGCCACGACCATCGCCCAGAAGCTGGTGACGAGGGTCGCGTTGAGCAGCGGCAGAATGCCAAACTCGCCGGCAACTGGCTGCCACGTGGTGCTGAACAGAAACTCCAGAATGCCAACTTCAGGCTTGGCAAAGAAGGTGAGGGCTTCTGTGCCCAGAACAATGACGAGGCCAACGGTGACGACGATGGAAACGATACCGCACAACAGCAGCAGAACGCGCACCAGGCCGTCGATCGGCCGCAAGCGCTTGGCGATAGAGCTGCGTTTCTGTTCCGGGCCAAGCGGCTGAACCACATCTGTAATCTGGCCGGCTTCATGCCCCGCATCAATTGGGGTTGCCATGGGGTCTCTGATACCCTCTCACAAGGGGACACATGTAAACAGCGCGGAGTGTACGTGTGGATTGTTAAATTCCGTTAAAAAGGGATGGGCAGTAATTTGCCCATCCCTATGACTGCATGACTCGCGATGCTGCCGAACTACATGCCCATGCCCATGGCATCGAGCCAGTTCTGCTTGGCTTCGTTCAGCGCTTCCACGCTGGCCGGGAAGTAGCCAACATCCTGGATGACTTCATTGACGTTGGTCAGGTAGTAATTGACGAATTCGGCAACCTGCGGCTTGGCTGCGAACACCTCTGCTGCGCTGTAGATGAACAGCGGACGGGCAATCGGGTAGGTGCCGTTTTCAGCAGTTTCCAGGTCTGGAACGATCGGGCCGTCACCTTCTTCAGCATCAACCGCGACCACATTCAGGCCTTCTGAGTTCTCAACGTAGTAGGCAAAGCCGAAGTAGCCAATCGCATATGGGCTGCCTTCCACACCCTGCACCAGAACATTGTCGTCTTCCGAGAGCTGGATGCCAGGGGCGTTAAGCACCGCAGCTTCGGCAAGATCGGCAGCGTCATCGCCTTCGAAGGCGGTGGCGACCACTTCTTCGATGAAGTAGTCAAACGTGCCGCTGTCGCTGCCGGGGCTGAAGAGCTGAATACGTTCAGCCGGGAAGCTCGGGTCAACCTGATCCCAGGTCGTGACAGCGCCGCTGAAAATCTGGGCGAGCTGCGAAATCGTCAGCGATTCGACAAAGTCGTTTTCAGCGCTCACGACGACGGCCAGCGCGTCCGTGCCAACGCGAAATTCGATCGCCGGGCGGCCGTTGGCTTCGCAGGCCGCAGTTTCAGAACCTTCGCCGGTGCGGATCGAGCGGCTGGCATTGGCAATATCTGTTTCAGCCGCTTCGCAGAAACGCTCGAAACCGCCACCCGTGCCAATGCTGTCGATGGTGATTTCGCCACCGAAGCCATCATCGATGAACTGCTGCGCAACGGCTTCTGTCAGCGGGAAAACCGTCGAGCTGCCGGCGATGATGATATCGCCAGACAGCGCCAGCGGGTCGACCGCGGGCAGTTCGATCGGTTCCATCATCATTTCAGCTTCGGGGGTCGCATCCTGCGCAAAGACTGCGAACGGAATGACCGCCGCCGCCACGATACCCACTGCAAATACACGCTTCAACATGTTGCCATATCTCCTGAACAGCCAAATACGAGATGCTTTCTTCAAGCCTCGCAACTCTAAGCCGCAGGATTTAACAATGCTCGTAAAGTGTTTTAAGGAGACGCGTCCATCCTGTTAAGCAGAAGTTAATTGAACGCGTAGAAGACTTAATCTACTGTGGGAACTTCGGCTACAATCTGCCCATCGCGAACCGCGCGACGCATGACCTCATAATCCTTCTCGACCTGGTCGGCATAGGCCACAGCGAAAGCCGCCAGTGCTTCGGCCAGCGCATCGCCCTTGCCAATGTAGGCGCTGATGATCGCTGGGTCGCCGGTGCGTGCGTGGGCACGGCCCAGACAAAAGCCGCAGAGCTGACCATAGGCAGCAAAGGCAGCAAAATTCATGTCGCTGATATCGGCGCTGCCCTTCATATCGGCAAGCTGCCGCCAGTAGTAGCAGTCGTCGTCGGCTGTATCGGCGCGGTGCCAGCCCAGGAAGATATCCGGTGTCGCCTGAATCGCCCGCTGACCGTTGATGACGCGCAGCGCCTCGCTCGAAAACGCATGCTTCGGGAAGTAGGGTGCAAGGCAGGAGGGGCCCGTCTGCTTCTGCTGCAGGACGATGCAATCGTCGATGTCACGGCCCTGCAGCAGCGCCACAAAGCAGCGCGTGCCTACACTGCCCACCCCACCCACACGCAGGGCGACATCGATCAGGCTGAAGCGATCCAGGAGCTGCCGCCGTTCGTCGCGCAAACTGCGCCGGTAGGCGGCCCATGCGCTGGCGATCTGCCGTGTCAGACTGTCCTGGTCTGCGGCATCACGCAGGGGTACCAGCAGGGGTGGGTCACTGCGAAAGCGCCGTTCACCGTCGACCACTTCGGTCATCCGGGCGAGCGATCGACCGTGCGTCCTCGACCTGGCCGAGCGCATCACGCTTTCGATGTGCTGCCGATGCGCCGATTCATTATGGTCGCTGAATGCCTTGATCATGCCTTCGTTGATGTGAAAGTACCATACATCCAGATAGTTTGACTCGCTGGCGCGCTGCACGGCCGTCCGATAGGCCGTGACCGCCTCCTTCGCTGCATCGCGGCAGCGGCTGTCCGAAAACGTCCTGTCGCGGCCTGCAACCACAATGCTCGCCGTCAGCCGTTTGACATCCCATTCCCATGAGCCGGGCAGCGTCTCGTCGAAGTCGTTGATGTCAAACACGAGGTTGCGCTCCGGAGAGGCAAACACGCCGAAATTCGACAGATGGGCATCTCCACACAACTGAACCCGCACACCGGTTTGCGGCGTCGATCGCAGGTCGAAGGCCATTGCGGCAGCAGAACCACGGAAATAGGCGAACGGCGAAGCCAGCATGCGCCCGTATTTGAGCGGCAGCAGGGACGCGATTTTCCCTTCATCCTGCTGCGTGGTCATGCTCACCACGTCAGGCCGGTCGGCGGCTGGCACAAAGGCGGCGTGGCTTTGGCGCGGCACCTGCGCACGCAGTGCCTTGCCCTGTGCGCGGCGTTCCCTGAGTGATGCTGCCTGCGTGATCAGATGGGCCATGGGCATTCCCGTCGCATTAGCGGATCAGCACCTGGCTGCCATTCGGCGTCTTCTGCACCTGCAGATGGACATCGAACGAATCCCGCAGTTCGTCGATGTGCGTGATCACCAGAATCATGTCGAACTGATCCTGAATCCGGTTGATTGCATCGACCAGCTTGATGCGGCCGTCATCATCCTGGGTGCCAAAACCCTCGTCAATGAACAGCGTCCGCAGATGGGCATTGGCACGCCGCGCCAGAAGCTGTGACAGCGCGATCCGCAGGGCAAAATTGATGCGAAACGCCTCGCCGCCGCTGTACAGCTCGTAGTCACGGGTGCCAAGCTCGTCACTGATCTGCAGCATCAGCGTTTCCTGGAGACCGCCGGTCACTTTTTCCCGCTGGGTTTGCAGCGTCAGCGACATGCGTCCGTCCGTCATCGCAGCCAGCAGACGATTGGCGCTCTCCTCCAGTTCGGGCGTGACGGTGTCGATAATCATCGCAGGGATGCCGTTCCTGCCGAACGCCTCTTTGAGCTCGTCCAGCATCACGCGCTGCATCTGGTTCGCCTCACGCTCCTGCAGCAGGACTGCCCGCCGCTCGCGGACATATTCCAGCGCCTTCAGTGCCTGGTTTGCATCGCGCACACGGTTGTTGGCTTCCACCTCGGCGAGGCGCGCGCGTTCATTCTGATCGCGAAGGGTGTTGAAATCGATCTGCTGGGCCTGCAGCGCGTGCAGTTCGATGGTCAGCGTCTCCAGTTTCTGGCGCTCCTCGGCAATCGCTTTCTGCTGGCGCGCAGCCCGCTCCTGATCCCGCTGGAGGATGCTTTGAGCCGACGGGAGATTTTCCAGCGCGGTTTGTAACTCGCGATACTGCTCCTCAAACTGCCGGTACTGTTCGAGCTGCGAGCGCATCTCGTTGTGGTGCGCGCCATCATATCGGAGCGCATCCAGTTCCTGCTGCGCTTTCGAGAGCCGCCTGCGCGCGTCAGACGCATATGATCCCGCAGCCAGCGCACCGACCAGCGGCTCTCGTTCCGCTTCAAGCGCAGCCAGATCAGCGCGAGCCTTATCCGCCTTGCGCAGCGCCTCGCTCATCAGCGCTTCCTGCTGACGTGCCGCATCCGCTTCCTTGCGCCGTTCTTCCAGCGCGGTGATGCGCGTGCCGATCACCTTCTGCGTTTCACCAATTTCGTCGATGCGAGACTTATTCGCGCGAAACAGATCGCCTATCTGCGTGCCCTCTCGTCGCCATTCTTCGATCATGCGCAGCTTGTGTTCTTCCGTAAGCGGCTGGCCGCAGAACGGGCAGACCGGGCTGTGTTCCTGCTCAAGCCGCGTGATGCGCGTCTGCAGCACATCCATTTCACTGCGCATCCGGCGGTTGTCGCTGTTCAGGCCGCTCGCTTCGCTTTCCAGCCCGATGCGCTCCTCCTGCGCCTGCTTCAACTGCTGCTCGATCGCTTCCACCTCAAAGGCTTTCTGACGCACTGTTTCGACCTGCGCCTCATCGCCCTCGGCGATCGTCTTCTGACACTGCGCGATGCGCTCATCCAGCCGAACGATCTTCTGCTCGAGGACAGCCCGTTCACGGCTGATCGCCTCTTCATGTTCGCGCATCGAAAGCTGGAGCGTGTTGACCTGCTGAAGCAGTTCCCCCAGCGCATCGTTTTCGCTGCGCGCCTGCTGGTACTGCGCATAGCCTGCTTCGATCTGCTCGCGCGATTCGGTCATCGTGACCAGCTTCTGCACGCGCGCCTCAGCGGCAGCAACCTCACGTTCGATCAGGGCCAGTTCTGCCTCAAATCTGCTGATGGCAGCCTGCACAGCGGTGATCTCTGTCTGTTTTGCTTTCAGGGCATTGGGCACGTGTTCGACCGCGCGAAAGGCTTCTTCCGCCTTTTCCAAGACTGCGCGCGCCAGAGCGTACGCTTCGCTGGCTGAACTTTGGTCCCGTCTCAGAGCCGGCTCCTGGCTGAGCTGAGCGTCCTGTTCGGCGACCATGCCATCAATGCGCTGGATCGCGTCGCGCAGCAGGTTGGAGGCATCTCTGGCGCGCCGCTCGTACACGCTCCAGCGGTCGAGTTCGAGGATTTCGCCCAGCACACGCTTGCGATCGGCCGGCTTCAGCGTCGTGAACGCATCAGCCTTGCCCTGCTGCAGAAAGGCCGAATGCGTGAACATCTCGAACGACATCTTCAGCAGCCGGGTGATCTTTTCGTCCGTCGCCTTCTTGGTCGATTCCGTCAGCGATACCCAGCCGCGCTCCTCGTTATGCACGAACAGGTCCAGTTCGCTCTTGCCCTGGCCTTTGCGGCTGCGTTTGCGGATGACACGATAGAGCTGGCCGTCCTGCTCAAAGTCGAGCTGCACCAGCATGTCTGTTTCGCCGTGGTGGATGAGCTCATTGTCCTGCGAGCCGCGTGCTTTTCCCCACAGCGCCCACGTAATCGCGTCCAGCAGTGACGACTTGCCGGCACCATTGGCACCTGTCAGGCAGGCGACGCGAATCCCTTCAAACGGAATCGGTTCGGGCGATCGATAGGCGAGAAAGTTCTTCAGTTCCAGCGAGATCGGCAGCATCGGTTCATTCGCCTGTGTCGTCAGTCGTCGCGTTGAGGATCGGGTCTGCCAGTTCAAGCAGCGCCGCGCGCCGTGCGGGTGGAACCTCGCGGTTAATCAGATAGCGTTCCAGCAGCTCGATGTCCGACAGCGCCTCGCTGGAGCTGCCCAGACGCACGCGCGCCGGCCGCTCGACGTGTCGGCTGATCGAAGCGATCACCCACGTCCCTGCGCGACGCAGCGCCTCGCGGATCTTGTCTTCGCTGAAGCGGCCTTCGGTTTCCGGCGTCAGGTCGACCAGCACCCGCACCACCGCCTCTTTCAGATTGCGCGCTTCGATCTCGCGAATCACGTCAGCCGTCGGGTCGGCACTTTCGCGCAGATCCAGCTTCAGCGATGCGAAAGGACGGCACTGTGTGAGGGGCACAAATTCCCAGGTCGTCGCACCCCGGACAAGCTGCACACTGCAGAAACCTTTGGTGTCGCGTTCTTCGCCAAAGTCGATCCGCTCGATGCTGCCACTGTACACGACAGGCGGCGCGCCGGGCAGATCGGCAGACACAGTCTGATGACGGTGAATGTGCCCCATCGCCACATAATCCCAGCGCGCATCTGCCACAACCGAGCGCTGCGCTTCCACGTCGCGCCCCAGCATGATCTGGCGCTCGCTGCCGAAGATTGCCCCGCTGATCGTGAAGTGCCCCGTCAGCAGGCGCGGCATATCGTGCTTTTCCGCTTCCTCAGCCAGCGTTTCCAGCGTGATGTTGAGCTGGTTGGCGAGCTGCAGATCCAGCTCGGCAATGGTTTTGCCCTGCGTGCCATCGTTCATGCCCAGCCGCTGGCGAATCGGATAGGGTGCCGTTGCCACAAAAACCGGCCCGCGCTGCGTCTCGATCACCTGGTGTGAATAGGTGTTGGCAAGGTAGACATTGGGGACGCCCAGTGTGTCATAAATTTCAATGCTGCTGGCCTTGCGATCCATCTGCGGCAGATCGTGGTTGCCTTCCAGCAGCACGACCGGCGCAAGCGCAGCCAGATCGCGAATGCGATAGGCAAATTCACGCTGGTGCGTGGGCGAAGGCGCACGCGATTTGAACGCGTCGCCGGCAAAGATCACGAGATCGACGCCGGTGTCCTTCGCATAGGTGCAGATGTCGTCCATCCGGTGGACGAAATCCAGCAAGCGCGAATTCAGCCCGGTCGTGGAATCGGTGCGGCCATAGTTTTCCATGCCAATGTGCGCATCAGCGAAATGCAGCACGCGAATCGGTTCAGTCATACGGGGTTTCCTGCCCGGTGGGAACACAAGTTCTAGCCCACAGTGTAGCCCACGCCGCGGCCGATCTGCTACCTTTGACGTTCTGTCCTGCGCCGAAGCGAAAGCTGGTCTGAAAGGCCCAAACCCCGCAACCTTGAGGGTCTGTGCGGCCGCGCATCCGATACGCTTGAGGAAATCGCACAGGCATATTGCAGGCCGACATGGATACGCCGCTTTGCAGCACCTGCCAGACCCCGATGACTTATGACAGCGCGGCGGCGCTCTTTCGCTGCAAGACCTGTGGCGCACGGGTTGAACGCCCGCATGAGACGCTGGAACAGGCGGCGGCCCGTCTCGCCAGCCAGGGGACGCGGCCGCACGTCCAGTTGACGCACAACGGCCGTGTCGACCCCCGCGCCCAGTCGATCTTTGAAGCCGCGCATGACAGTCTGTGGCGCAAACAGACGGAAGATGCGCTGCGCCTGTTCCGACGCGCTGTCGAAATCCAGCCAGACTTTGCCGATGCTCACCTGTGGCTGGCGAAACTGGCGGAAGATCCGGCGGTTCAGCGCGAACACCTCAGCGATATTCTCGCCAATGATCCCGGGCATCTGGAGGCACTGCGTCTGATGATGGCGCTCAACGGCCGGCTTCCGATGGATGCTGCGCCGGCTGATGAGCCGACTGCGCCACACGCTGTCAGCCAGCCCGTGAACGTCGAGCAGCAGACGCTCATCTGCCCGGTGTGCGGTGGACACCTGACCGCAGATGATGAGACGGGCCGGGTGATATGCAAATTCTGCGGCCACGAGGAACGCCTGCAGCCGCGCACCGTGCTGGAAAACGCGGGCGATACGCTGTCAATGGCGCTCATCGAACGGCGCGCGCGGCCCGTCCGCTGGCAGCGTTCTGGCCGCCCCACAG
>Ga0224722_1001756_pt1 | contig 11872 bp, 6 predicted proteins | sample Balambano_FR1_Me_FD_161646 | JGI IMG/M metagenome (GOLD analysis project Ga0224722, IMG submission 161646) | Freshwater sediment microbial communities from Lake Towuti, South Sulawesi, Indonesia - Balambano_FR1_MetaG | ecosystem: Environmental > Aquatic > Freshwater > Lake > Sediment | place...
CTGCTGCACTCAGCCAAGCCCTACAGACAGAGAGCCATCTCTGGGCAACGGGGCAGCGCAACCCGGAGGTAATCGCCACCCGATGGCGGCATTTTTTAGACCCGGATACCATCGCCCGGCAGATTATGACATGGGCAACGAAAAATGTGAAGACGGAATGACCCTATTTCCCCATTGCTGGGAAGATGAGGGGAAGAATTTTCTGCTGTACCACTAAGGCAAACATACTCAGGAAGAACAGCCCCGAAAGTAGCAATGCCAGTTGCTTTGCCTTCGAGGGTTGTACCGACTTAGGCAGGAAGCGACGGTTGACATAGAGGGTTTGGAAGATACACGCGGCAATCCCCAAGTTTGCTAGGTTTCCGGCTATCTTCATCATGGAACTGGCAGAAAGAGCCGGGAAGAGAAACAGACTGCTCAATGCCCATACCACATATGCCCCCGCAAAGGTGTAGTAGACATTCTTAATCTTACTACTATCCAAGTTGCGGATACGACGGCTTCCCGACCAAACCGCATCTGTCCAGCGACGGGCGGTTATATCTACGACATAGAACTGCCCCGGAATCATTATCACCAAGCCGCAAAACAGGGTGAGATGGCGGAATATCTCCCCTTTTGCCGCCCCAAAATCCTGAGCGAGTGCCGCTGCCCAACGCCACTGGTCGTTCTCAGGAACATTTTCAATCTTCAAATACTCCGCGCCTAAGAGGGTAGGAAGCATCATGCCAATCAGTGAGCCAATCGCCCAAAGTCCGTACTGTTCGATACGTACTTGCTTATACCAACCGCGAAAACGTTCATTCGCCTCTGGAGTAGGGCGCATCATCGTTCCGATGTGGGAGAGTTCAATCTGTTGTCCTCCCACTGCTGAGGGAATCGCCCCAACCTTACCGCCCATTCCCCATCCCTTTTCACGAGCAAAATTGCTGACCATAATATTGCCCAAGCCACCCACACCCGCAAAGCCCGTGAGTGAGGCGACCAAACTCCAATCAATCTCCGCGGCTCCGGTGTTGGGGTTTTTGGGGAAGCGAGTAAGGTCAAACAGTCCACTCCAAATCTCTATCCATGTCTGAAGCGAGACAAAGAACACAGTGCAGAACAGCATATAGCCGAGCAGGAACATAAACTTACTGCCCATAACGATCTGCAAGGTGTTGTAAATCTTGCCACCGAAGAGGGGGAGAGCAGCACAAATCACAAACACAATGGCACTAACCATACGAACAGTTTCCGGGTTAATCGTATCTTGCGGACTCAACCCCTGCACCCAGACCACTAAAATCTGTGCGGCAAGACCAGCTAGGGTGGGCCACCACCCCCCAATATCCAAGAGCAGATAGAAGCCCAGCCAGAACCGGGGACCTGGTTTGCAACGCAAGAAACCCGTCAGAATCGGTTCCCCGGTACAGAGTGTATAGCGTAGCACCTCGGTATTCAAAACTACCTGTGCCATGATGGAGAAAAGTACCACCCAGAGCATCGCCCCCTGATAGCGTGCCGCCGCTTGCGGACCCATCACCCACTCCCCCGTTCCAATGCTCCCCCCGGCTAAAACCAAGCCCGGACCCAAGAGGGTAAGCCAAAGCGGGAGGCGACTTTGAGAGTTGGCATCTTTTGCGGGAGCAGGCATCTCGTCCACATCCCATGCCGGGAGGCAGCCGGGGTCAGGGATTTCAGGATGCGAGCGAGGCGGTTCCGGGCTATCCGTCGGCGACGTGGCTTCCGGGGTGGTACTCATAAAATGGGGTGTTCCTTATGCGAAATCAAACGATGCGGTACGACTCGTATTACCACAGTTCTACCCCCAAGAGTTTGCGCCCCAAGGGAGTCAGTTCCGCGACAGGGTTCGGCTTCTCACGTCCTTTATACTGTGGAGGAATATCCTTTTCCCAACCCGAAGGAGCCTCACGGTTCTGCCAGTTTGCTATCCGCTCTTGGCGCAGGGTCTCATTCTCCTCCTGTGCCGGGTACATCGTAATGTATTGGGCAAGACGAGGAGACTTCCCTGCATTTCGCCCATTCCCATGCGCCAAGAGTCTGTTCCAAATAACGATGTCTCCAGCTTGCATCGGAACAGGGGTCACTTTCATTCCCGGCGGAAGGCGGTTTACATCAGGAACGCGGGGGTCACGGTCTGCGGGTTGCTCAGTAATCCACTCGGCTAAATTCTTATGAAAACTGGGGATACAGTGGAATCCGCCCATCTCCTCAGTGGTATCGGTTAGGGCAAGCACTCCCTGAACAAAGAGGGTGGTAGGTAGTGGTTTTGAGGTGTCTAGATCCCAGTGAATAAAGCCCGAATCCTGATAGTGGGGAAAACGTGGGTCTATGGGAGGCTTCATTCCCGCTCTATCCATCGAAACCCAAAGTTTCTCGGTGCCGTAAATATCCACAAACGTATCATAGAGACGCGGGGATTGCCGATTGTTCCAAAGGGCTTGGTGCTGATGCAGATAGACCAGCGCATGACCGCGACCATACGGATACCATGTCGTTGGATCGTTTCTGTCCATTTCCAGAAACTCCCAGATGGCATCAAGGACAGCATCTAAGTTCTCTTGTGGAACCACCTTCGGCACCACAATATAACCGTTTTCATGGAAAAAAGCGAGGTCTTCCTCACTTAGTACCCGCAGAGCCATAGCGTACTCCTACCCAAACCCCTGCCACAGAGCCGAGGTTCTAGACATACATGGTGAGGTAGTGGTTCGCCATTGCTTCGGGCAAATCCTGCTCTGCAAACAGAACAACTCGTTGGGAAGTTACGAGGGTATCGTCTTTTTGCGCTTCTTACTGTTTGCGGTAGCGGGACTGCCGGAGAAATGAAAGCGAGCCAGACCCGGTTGGGTAAGCGCAAGAATCTTATCCGGGTTGACTGGCGGGCTAAAGAGATACCCTTGCATCCCATCACACCCCATATCCATAAGCATGGTCTTTTGCCGTTCCGTCTCGACTCCCTCCGCAATTACCTCGAACGGCATCTCATGCGCCATTTCGATTAAAACTCGCACCATGACATCACTTTTATGGTCTTCCCCCAGACCTTGCACAAAAATCTTATCTATTTTAAGAACATCAAGCGGTAGTTTCCGCAAGTAAGCATAGGACGAATAGCCCACCCCAAAATCGTCCACGGACAAGCGTACCCCCAAGCCTTTGAGAAGATGCAGGGTTTTCTCCGTTTCCGGTCCGGCAAGTATCGTTTCTGTGAGTTCTAAGTCCAACAGGTCAGGGGAAAGAGAACTTTGCAAGAGAGCTTGACGCACTTGGTCGGTGAGGTCACGTCGCCCAAACTGCCGCGCCGAGAGGTTGATGGACATACGAATCTCATAGTCCTGCTCCTGCCACTGTGCCGCCTGACAGCAGGCTTCGTTTAGTACCCACTCTCCAATATCCTCTATCCAACCCTTCTCTTCCGCAATCGGGATAAACTCTGCCGGAGAGACACGTCCCAACACAGGGTTTTCCCAGCGTAAGAGTGCCTCCACCCCAAACATACGCCCTGTTTTGAGGTCTACCTGTGGTTGATACTGTAGGTAGAACTCCTCACGCTCTAATGCACGACGCAGTTGGGCTTCAATTTGCAGACGGTCTAATGCACGAGCATTCATCGCGACATTGTACACACGAAAACTATCACGTTGCTCCTTAGCACGGTACATCGCGGTATCGGCGTTCTTCAGGAGGGTATCAATATCTTTGCCATCGTCGGGGGCGATACTGATTCCCACACTTGCCGTGATGGTCAGTTCATGCCCGTCCACCACAAAATGCTCTTGGTCTAATGCATCTATTAACTTTTGTGCAACAGTTGCCGCCTCTATCGGGCTGGTGATGTTGGGAAGCAGGACGGTGAATTCATCCCCGCCAAACCGGGCTAACAGTTCGTTGCTACGCAAACGGGCTTTGAGACGGTCAGAAACCTGCTTCAAAAGGACATCACCGATACTATGCCCCAGAGAATCGTTCACCTTCTTAAAGTCATCCAAGTCAATAAAGAGAACCCCGACCAGATGCCCCTGCTCCTCGGCGTGCATAATTGCGCTACCCAACCGACTCTGATAGAAGTTACGGTTGGGTAACTTCGTTAAAATGTCGTGGTTGGCTTGCCAAAGGATAGCCGATTCGACCCGTTTGCGCTCGGTGATATCACGTTGAATCGAAATCCAATACTTCAAATAGCCGCGTTCGTCAAAAACAGGTTGGATATTGAGTTGCACCCAGAACGAAGTTCCATCCTTGCGATAGTTCAGCAGTTCAGCTTGAATCGGCTCATGGACTTGCAGTTTGGCACGAATACGCGCAATCTCGGCACGGTCTGTGTCTTTGCCTTGTAGCATCTTGGGGGAGCGACCCAAAATCTCTTCGGGCGAGTAACCTGTCATGCGCTCAAAGGCTTTATTGACACGAACCACACGCGGCATGGAAGTATCGGCAACCGCTATCATTACCACATCGTCTGCCGCTTCGATTGCCTGTTCAAGTAGACGTAACTGATGGTCAATATCGGTGTTGCGTCGGAGTTGGGCATCTTGAAAGCGGCGTAGTTCTTCTAAGCGTTTCAGTTCACGGGCGATACTATCGCTCTGCCGTTGAACCTGTTCCTTATCGTCTTGGATACGCTTGAGTTCCATCTGCTGTTGCGTAAAAGTACGTCCCCAGTGTCGCCGGGTTTTCTGGAAACCGTTCCCGGCTAAGACAAGCAACCCGCAGGAGAGCAGAGTTGTGAGACCGAAAGCGATTCCGCCGCGATGTTCCAAGTCAGAGGCGTTCTGAATTTCGTTCCGAGCGGCTGCCGCCACTTGTGTTTGTACACCTGCAAAGGCGACCCGTTGGGCATCATACTCATTGCCAGAGAAAGTTGTTCGGAGTCCTGCTCGCTTCTGGTTTTTGAGCAGGGTTAGGGTACGCTTGTCCCACTTCAACCGTGCCTCTGTGACATTACGAAGGCGGTTTACCTGCTGATGAAGTGTGGCAGATTGGATATTTACTTTCTCCAACGTTTTAAGCGTATCGCTCATCTGAGAGTAGGCATTTTCGTAGCGGGTGTACCATCGGTCGTCATTGGTCATTGCTGCCAGACGCACCGAAGCCGCCATTGTCTCTTCCAAGCGAGACAGTGTGAGGCTGGTAGTTTGAATTTTTTGGGCTTGGGTCTTACGCTGGCTACTGTTTTGTAACACCCCCAAAGTCATTGCGCCGACGGCAAGGGAGAGGATTCCCCCCGTCACAAAGGCAGGAAGAATCCAGGGGACGATGGCTACCGGGGCGATTTCGTGGGAAGGTTGCTCCTGTCCCTCAGGAGGAGAGGGCGGTTGAGGGGTAGCCGGAAGGCTTCCGGCGACAGGGTCATCGGCGAAGCGAAGATGGGAAGTGTTGGGAGAATTTGTAGAGGTCACGGATACGGGTTGGGCAAGTTGGGTAGGGTGAGATCCATCGGTACGCAACACAGTATTCCCCACCCCCTGAGGAGGTGTGGCGACTACCGTATTTTCTGCTCGATTCCTTCGTTGTAGCACCCGATTCAACTAAAACTCAAACAGGTAGCCTTTCTCTATAGCCTGTTCGGTGGTATTTGTAATTATCGGCGCGAACCCTTTCACTATCCACAAGACGAATGCCTGTTTGTTTGGCGTTGAAAAATCTCTACTTAAAGAATAATGTCTGCAATTATCGTGCCGCCGCTAATTTTCAATTGCCGGTTTTTCACCATTCGGGTATAACAACCGGGTACATTATAATCTATGACAGACCTTTCTTGGTAGGTCATATCCTAGTATTTGTTCCGTGTGGTTTCTCACACGTTTTCGTACACCATCACAAAAAAGAATTCGACGGGCAAGGAGTCTACCCAAAAGACGAATGGACCTTTCACAACTTTTGCCGCTTGCGGACGGTTGGCACACCCCGGAACAGGCTGTTCAAGCCCTGCGCCGGGGTTCTCGTGCTGTGCAAATCGAAGGAACGCCTCTTGCTGCCAAAGGGTGGCTGTTGGGACGTATCGCGCAAGATTTAGGAGCCGAACGAGCAAACTGCCTCCTGATTGTTACCTACAACGAAGAGCAGATGGGACGCTTAGCCGAGGACCTCGCTCACTTTCTGCCGCCAAAAAGCGTTATTCGACTCTTGCCCTCCTCCTTACCCCATCTGCTCGATGATGAAGATGCGATGCGCGATGTCGGACGGGCAGGTCGTCGCCTTGCTACCCTGTTGGCATTAGCCCACGGGGAGCCAACCCATGCTATCGTCACCACAGCGACAGCGTTACTACAGAAAACGCCCCCTCCCGATGCCATTAAAAGCCGTCGGATAACCCTTTCAGTCGGGGATACGGTCAACCCGGATTCGCTGGCAGTGCGCCTGAACGCTTTTGGCTACACCCGCGAGGAGCAGGTCTACTACCCCGGTTCGTTCGCTCGACGGGGGGATATTATAGACATCTTCCCTTCGGATGCTGAAGAACCCGTTCGTATTGACCTGTTTGGCGATGAAGTCGAAACAATGCGCCTCTTTGACCGTGAAACACAGCGTTCCGAGGGCAAAATTTCCCAAGTAACGATTGTTCCGGCGCATGAGGTCGTCTTTACCCGTGAAACAATGACAAAGGCTTCGGATACCTTGCGGAAAATCGCAAAAGAGCATCTCGCCGCACGCGAAAAAGCCGGAGAGACCGTGGAGCGGCTGGAGCGTCTGCGGGATTCGGCAGAATCGGATACTCAGCGTTTGGGGCAAGCCTCCTATTTCGCTGGAATTGAGCGATACCTGACCCTGCTTCACCCGGATGCAGTCACCACCGTGGAATACTTGCCGGAGCATTGCCTTTTCGTCGTGGATGAACCCGCACAAGTGGGTTCCCACACTGAGCGGGAGGTACAGCAGGTTCTCAAAAATCTGGAAGGGCGCAACGAGCGTGGTGAAATCCTGCCTCTGCTCGCCTCCCCCTGCACCGAGTATGAAACTGGTATGCGCCATGCCGCCGAAAACCGGCAGACGTTGCTTTTTACCCTACTTTCTCGTTCCCTGCCGTGGATTACCCCAGAGTCGGAGTATTCGGTACAAGGAGCGGCGGCAGAGAACTTTTCTGGTCGCCCTAAAGTGCTGGCAGAAGCGATAGATACATACAAAAAGAACGATACCCGTGTGGTAATTGTCTCAGTGCAAGCCCCACGAGTTCGTGGAATGTTCCAAGAACGCGGTATCGCCGAATCACCGCTGAATGTCCTGCAAAAGAAGGGGGGAGTCACCTTAGTCAATGGCTTCCTGCGCTCCGGCTTCAAGTTGGTGGATAACCGCTTGGTGGTACTCACGGATGCGGAGATTTTTGGTACACCACCTGCCAAACCACGCACCCGCAAGCGGGAATTTCGTGAGGGGATGCGAATTACCTCGCTTCTGGAGCTAAAAAGCGGGGATTATGTGGTGCATATCCATCACGGTATCGGGCTATTCCGTGGCTTAACCCGAATGACTGTGCAAGGGGTAGAGCGCGAGTATATGCTGATTCAGTACGAGGGCGCAGATAAACTCTATGTCCCCGTGGATCAGGTAGACCGAGTGCAGAAGTACATCGGGTCAGAAGGAAATGCGCCCCAAGTTAACAAGTTGGGAGGAACCGACTGGGCAAAGACCACCGCAAAGGCACGTCGGCAGGTGCGGGAAATCGCGCAGGACTTGGTGCAACTCTATGCCACCCGACAGTCCACTCCCGGTCATGCTTACGGAGAAGATACACCGTGGCAACGTGAGATGGAGGATGCCTTCCCCTACATCGAAACCCCTGACCAAGACCAAGCCATTCAGGATGTCAAGCGGGATTTGGAAGCCCCCCGCCCCATGGATAGGCTTATCTGTGGGGATGTGGGCTTTGGGAAAACCGAGGTCGCCATGCGAGCGGCGTTTAAGGTGGCGGCAGAGGGGCGACAAGTGGCGGTTCTCTGCCCGACCACGGTTCTTTGCGCCCAACACTATGCCACCTTCTCCGAACGGTTCTCGGCATTCCCGATGCGGATTGACCAACTCTCTCGTTTTCGTAGCCCCAAGCAGTTAAACAAAACCCTGACCGATGTCAAAGCCGGTCATGTGGATATTGTGATAGGAACCCACCGCCTGCTCTCTAAAGATGTGGAGTTCAAAGACCTCGGCTTGGTGATTGTGGACGAGGAGCAACGTTTTGGGGTGGTGCATAAGGAGCGACTGAAGCAACTACGAAAAACCGTAGATGTACTGACCATGACAGCGACCCCAATTCCACGAACCTTGCAGATGAGCCTATCCAATATCCGGGATATGTCCCTGATTAACGACCCCCCGGAGGGACGAACTCCGGTAAAAACTCTTATCAAAGAGCATGATGACCAACTGATTCGGGAGGCAATCCTACGCGAGTTAGACCGAGGAGGGCAGGTCTACTTCCTGCACAACCGCGTGGAGAGTATCTACCATGTTGCCGCGCACTTGGAAAAGGTGGTTCCCACTGCCCGCTTCCGGGTGGCACACGGGCAGATGCCCGAAGATGAACTGGAAGAAACCATGCTCGATTTTTATGAGCGCAAGTACGATGTACTGGTCTGTACCACCATCATCGAGTCGGGGTTGGACATTCCCAATGTGAATACCATTGTTATTGATGATGCCGATAAACTGGGTTTGGCACAGCTCTACCAACTGCGGGGACGGGTCGGGCGTTCGCGCACCCAAGCCTACGCGATTCTGATGTACCGCCGCAACAAAACACTCTCCACAGTCGCGGAGCAGCGTTTGGGCGCACTACGCGAGTTCTCGGAGTTGGGTTCGGGCTATAAAATCGCTCTGCGTGACCTAGAACTGCGCGGAGCCGGGAACCTTTTGGGAGCGCAACAGCACGGAACGGTCTCGGAAATCGGTTTTGACCTCTATATGCAACTGCTAGAAGAAGCGATTAAGGAGATTAAGGGGGAAGAGAGCGACAAGCGCAGGGAACCGCTTCCAGTGGTGGAACTGCCCGTTGCCGCCGCTATCCCCGATGCCTACATTCCGAGTGAAGCGCAACGGATTCTGATGTATAAGAAACTCTCGGCAGTGCGGGAACGAAACGATATCAATAGCCTACAGGCAGAGTTTGAAGACCGGTTCGGCGACCCCCCTGCCCCCGTCTGGAACGCACTCTCCCTACTTCGTCTGCGAATCCGTTGCCAAGAAGTGGGCATTGAGACAATTGCGACAGAAGATAAGACCATTACAATAAACTTTAAGAAGGGAGTTCGTCTGCCAGTGCATACCATCAAACTGCTGAACTTAGCCTTCAAACCGCAGGGACATCTCTTCGCCACCGACAAGGTGACTTTGCGGATTCAGAGCAGCAAGGTACTCCCAATGGTGGAGGAGATGGTCGAGGTCTTAGTCAAAGCGATGGAGGAGCCACCACCTGCGCCCAAGCCTGCCGGAGAGCGCACCCGCCGCCCTCTCTCCACACGGCGGTGAACCCTCGCTAGCCGAAAATGGGGAGGACTTAGCGGCTGATAATCATATGGCGACGCTCACCCGTGGCATCCCAAATGTTCAAAACAACCCTCAGGCGGTCTGGGGAAACGGTGGCTTCGATGACAAGGTTATCAAGTCGCTCTAACCAGTTCGGAAAATCTGGGTCGGCTGCTCCATACGGAAGTGCTGCTTGAGCGGAACTCTCCTCAAGTTGCGGTAACGACTCCATCAGACACAGTAGGGTAAACAGACGCTGGACATCTACCCCGGCATCGCGAAAAGCAACCTTACCATCGGAAGCATTTTTAATCTTGGGTTCCAGAGCAACCCGTAAATGATAAACGACAGTCTGATACATCTCCTCTTCTAACTGTCGTCTTGCGGGGTGCGTGTAATGGAAAGTGTGTTCCGCTAGCCCTGGAACACGCTTAAGCGACTCGGATAGGTTTTCAGGTCTCTTCAAAAATTCGACACGCTTAAGGAACTGGGCGCGATAGTACCGCAGATACGGGGCAGGAAAGTAAGTACGTAGCGTCTTTTGAACGTCTTCATAACCGCGAAGACGTGGAGGTTCGGGAATGGTAATTTTTGTTTCGGTTTCTGTGCGTGCCACAGCGAGGCTGTAAACATGAGCGACTGCCTCCGCAATCTGCTCTGGCATGGTATTCTCTTCCCCAAAAAGACATACGGGTTTACTGGCTAATTCACTGTCTACCGCATAGACTCTCTGACCACTGGCTCTTTGATTCAACCTATCCGCTATCTGCGACAGTGTTTGTGACTGAGAAGACCGAGGGGGAAGAGTGGAACCGGGTTTGGGCGCGGTAATATCGGGCAGGTCAGTCAGACAGTCCTGCCAATCCTTGACATCTTGTTCTGTCCAGTCGTAAATAAATAAGCTACTACCGATACCTACTTTTGCGGCGGGGTTTCGCAAACTACTCGCCCCGCCACTGGTAAAGACAAAGCCGTGGCTCAATGCCTTTTGAACCCGTAGCCCATTACTCCCTAAGGGACCGTCCAGAATCAGTATCTGTGGTGTTTTCGGGACGACGTATATCCATTGGAATTGGGTCGCCGGGTCGGAAAGACGTTTGAAGTACCATGTATAGGTGCGCTCCAACTGCGTGTAGGGGATCATCAGCACCTTGGCACAGACCTGCCGCAACAGTTGCCGTTGTTCGGGCGAGAGAAGGGAAGATACTGGGGTCTGTTGCTGGACACGGTTTACCTGCTGGTCGGTAAGGCTTTTTGTAAACTGCATGAGAACCGAATCGCTGTACATGAGGGAGCGACCCGGTGGGTCAAACCGTTTCAGGCGGTGTTCTATGTTTTTACAGGCAGTTAGTGTCTCTTCAAACGTGACGAAGGGCAGGTCATTAATGTCGCTGAAACGCTTTTGGAGAGTAACCACATTGCCACGCTTTTTTGCCTCGTAATCGTATGCGATGGCAATTAGGGACAGGTGCTTCTCTGGTTCTGCACTCTGCAGTTCCTTCTGTAAGTTCTGGAACTGTTGTGGCGTTAAGGTGAGATGCTGTGGGCTGTCTTCGCAGACAATGGTTACGCGTTGTTGCTGCGCTAACGTGGTAAATGCCGTGTCAAACTGGCTGAGGTAGTTGTTGTTGGGAGGTTGACTAAACACCACTACCGTAGACAGTAAACAGAAAAGAAGAAATAGGGACAGGAAGGCGAAACTCCTTCCTGCCCAATATCTGCATAGATGCCACATTACGAATGCTCCTGCTAGTGGGTAGAACAATTGCTCTAATGCATCCCGCTCCCATAGTTATATGCATTACCGTCGACATTCCCCGAAACAATTACCGTACTTTCTTCAGGCATAAGTGATTTTACAAGATAACTTTTTTGAGTTGCAGGATTACTGTACTCAAATTCTGCGGAACTACCACCAGCAGTTCCACCAGTGGATACAGTACCTTGTGCACCAGAAGCACTAACACTCGAATTCGCACCAATGTTATCTGTTCCACTCCCAACGGAACCACTGGCATTTCCTCCGACAATAACACTGAATGTTGGTGAAGAACTTGTCTGACTCTCGTTTACAGCAGTTAGAGTTATGCTACCACTGTAATTTGAAACAGGATGGCGCGAGGTTGAATCGCAATGTCCTCCAGCACTGGTTGCTCCGGGACTTCCACCCAGTTGCCGCCAACGACCAGTACCATCAACAGTCACGGGGACCCATGCAACCTGAACATAACTTGCCTTTCCTACGGAACCATGTTCACTCCCATAAGACTCAGCCGTAGCATATAGCAGGTCAGGAATGTCTATTGGTGGTATCCCGACAGATACCGTTAACAGCATATGGACTGCGGTGAAAAGAACCTGAACCATTGAACTTCTCCTGTTGTAGTAGGTTAGTGAATTGTAACATGGG
>Ga0224722_1001758_pt1 | contig 11861 bp, 9 predicted proteins | sample Balambano_FR1_Me_FD_161646 | JGI IMG/M metagenome (GOLD analysis project Ga0224722, IMG submission 161646) | Freshwater sediment microbial communities from Lake Towuti, South Sulawesi, Indonesia - Balambano_FR1_MetaG | ecosystem: Environmental > Aquatic > Freshwater > Lake > Sediment | place...
ACACCGAGGGGCATACGAATGGCGGTAACTTTGACACCCTCAACGATGGGGGCTTTGGCAAACCCAAGAAAACGCTCAGCCTGCGGGGGATTGCCCAAACGGCTCCTTACACATGGCACGGCTGGAACAACGATTTGAATGATGCGATTGCCGAGTCGTTAGAAAAGACGATGCAAGGACCCAAGCCCACGGAGGACGATGTGGCGGCAGTGGTTGCTTATGTGAAGACGTTAGACTTTCGCCCAAACCCAAATCGCAACCTCGATGGGACACTTTCGGCATCGGCACAACGGGGAGAGAAGGTATTTCAGCAGAAAGCGTGTACGTCCTGTCATGCCGCTCCCACCTTTAGTAGCCCCATTGTAGTAAAAACAGGTTTGGAAACACCGGGGGATAAGTACGATGGATTCAACCCACCTGCGCTACGTGGAGTGTATAGCCGGGCACCGTACTTGCACGATGGTCGAGCGGGAACATTAGAAGCCGTACTTACAGAACATCATCGCCCGTCACAGTTAGGAGCCGGGAGTGACTGTACCCCGGAGGAGTTAAAGGATTTAGTGACTTATCTCCAATCCCTGTGACCCTTTCGATATAAGGAAGTGATTCTCTTTTCTTATGCGGCTTTTTCTTATGCGGCTTTGCGGCTTATCCGCATCGGTTTTTGACTTAGGGCGTGCGGTGCAATTCGTTGTACCACAAAGCGCAGGTGTTCTGCCTGACACAGGCGGCATTGAAAGCGTGCGACAACCTCGTTGTTGCTGATACGTTCGCGGATAACTTCCTCTAACCCCTCTTGGTGGCACTCTGGGCAGTACAAAGAGATTCGGTTAGGTGCTGTTACCGCTTCACAGATTGAATGGGTGCTGGATTGGGACATTAGTTTTTTCTTCTGCCGAACGAAGACAACCTCATCATTGAAGTGCCTACTCCGCCTTTCTGTATCGAAGGATAGAGCAAAATAGTTGTTTGGCAAGGGGTCATGTTGCAAATACTATGCCTAAGCATACAACCATAGACAAATCTTTTTAGTTCCCTAAAGCACTTCGTACTATATACGATTTGTACCAAATATCATACGACACAAAAAGCCCTCTGTTGAGAGATAATTCCCAACAGAGGGCTTTTCCACGATTCTTTGTGTGAGATATTACACATCGGGGCGATGTGACCGAGTTGCTTGTGGCAACACTGCTGAGGCAACCGAAAGTCTAACTGCCCCACCACTCACCCAACCGATACGCTTTATTAGCGGGCTTCATCTTCCATGAAGTGGCGGGTTACGCGCCATCGGCAGGCCGAACAGCCATAGCGAACCACTACTTCGTCGTCGCTAATTCGTTCGCGTACCTCTTCGCGAGCCAACCCTCCGCAGTGTGCACATCGTACTGCACGTGGAGTCCACTGAGTTGAAGCCGGATGCACAGGCGCATCGGTTTGGGTTATCGTCTTTGTACCCATCATTTGTTCTCTTTCCTTTCTTGCCGGGGTTTATTCGGCAATCTCAACTACTACATACCGCTTTTCGGCGAATTCGTTTCATACTATCATACAGAAATCAGGGATATTTTAAGGGAAGATTAATTAAATCCAAGTAAAAATACGGTATTTCTCTCGATAAGATTAACAGAAGTGGCACGACCTCCTTCGACGACTGGAATGTCGTAATACGGCAAATGGGGATACATGGGAAGCGAAGGGACTGGTAATTGTACGGTATTTAGAAAACGAAAAGCACTCTGTTGGCGTACTTGCTGAAAAATTATCGTTATAATGGAATATGCGTAGTAACTCACATCGTGCCATAGCACAACAAAGTCTTCTCTCCTTTGCGTTATCTCTGATTGTCTCCGTGACTCCTGCCCTGAGCCAACTGCCTCCCCCAGAGGAGAAGCCTGTCGTGGGGGCGCGGATGCCTGCCCTCTCTCCTGATGGCAAACAGATTGCCTTTGTCTGGCGCGGCGATATTTGGGTAGGGTCTTCTGCTGGAGGACGTGCCTATCCTGTTACCAGCCATGTCGAATTGGATGCGTACCCCATCTTCTCACCCGATGGAAAGTGGTTGGCGTTCTCCTCTCTACGCACGGGAAACTGGGACATCTTTGTCGTTCCCGTTGTGGGAGGGGAGGCACAACAGATAACCTACTCATCGAGTTCGGAAATTGCGACGGACTGGTCGCCCGACGGGAAAGCCCTCCTGTTTTCCGGGGAACGCGATACGACCAATAGTACGGTATTTGCAATTGACCTTAAGACGCGACAGTTTACCCGTCTGACCGAGGACTATCGGGATTTGGGGAACCCGACCTACTCTCCTGATGGCAAGCAGATAGTCTTTCAGCGCGATAGTTTTCCGTGGACTCGTCCCCGCTATCATGGTTCGCGTGCCGCTCAACTCTGGACATTAGACCTGACTTCGGGCAAGCGCAAAGAGATAGAGGCAAACGAACGCCAACATCTTTGGTCGCGCTTTACGGCGGATGGCAAAGAGATACTTACCGTTACCGCCGCCGAAGAAACCCCCAACGAGCAGTATCTGAATAAGCCGCCGCTCAAACTGATAGATAGTGCCAAGCGCACCCCAAACCTGTTTCTCTATCCGGCACAAGGGGGCAAGCCGCGCCAACTGACCCAGTTTGTTGGGGATGGAGTTCGCTTCCCTACCGTGGCACGACAGTCGGGAGCAATCGCCTTTGAGTATGGAACGGATCTCTATCTGCTGGAAGATAAGAGCAAGCAACCCCAGAAAGTTACCTTCTACTGCGGGGCAGACAACAAGGAAAACACTGTTGTTCGAGAGACATTCACCAATACCAGTGTGACTGAGGCAGAGATTAGCCCGGACGGTAAAACCTTTGCTTTTGTGATTCGGGGGGAGATTTGGACTGTTCCGGTGGAAAAGGACAAAAATGACCGAAATGCCGACACTGCCACCCGACTGACTACCAATCCCGGCTTTGACCGTGACCTCTGGTGGAGCAAGGACGGTAAAATAATATACTTTGTCTCCGACCAGAATGGCAATGACGGTATCTTTGCACTGGAGGTTGCCACCAAAACGATAAAGCCCGTTTGGGTGGGAGACGCTCCGGCAAGCAACCCTCAAGTGTCGCCCGATGGTCTGCTCCTTGCCTTCTGGGTGGAAGGGGGAATGGAGAAAGGCGGAGACGGCTTAGGGGGCTTGTATGTAGTTCCGACCAATGGAGGCAGCCCCGATTTTCGCGAGGCGAAATATCCGGCAAAGCGTATCGTGGGGATTCCTGCCGCCGCACAGGGAACGTTCCGCTTCTCTCCCGATAGTAAATGGCTGTCCTATACCCGCCGGAATGTGGAATCGTATGCGTACAATCTTTATGCAGTGGCGGTAACAGGCGATACCCCGCCACTTAACTTGACTCGGTTGAACGCTTTCCACACCAATCCGGCATGGTCGCCGAACGGACAGTACCTCTTCTTCACATCAGACCGGGAGGATGGTTTGGGAGTCACTGGGTCGGCACTCTATATTCTCCCACTGAAAAAAGAGGAAGCCCGCGAAGACGACCTGATTTTGAAGTATGAAAAGCCCAAAGAGGCGGTCAAAGTGGAGATAGATGCGGCGGACATTCACCAGCGAATACGGCGTATTACAGTGACTCCGGCTCCCAGTGGTGACGTAACAATCGCCGATGATGGCACTATCTACTTCACGTCCGGGGGAGATGCCTACTCCGCCTCGTTCGATGGCAAAGAGGTTCGCAAACTCACAGCGACAGGGGGAGTGAGCGGGTTACGTGTCGCAAGCGACGGCAAGACTATCTACTACTACCGAGGAGGGGGACTCTATAGCGGACGCACGACCCCTCCCTTTCCGCAAACTTCGGTCACGTTCACTGCCGAATGGGAGCGGGATTTGCGCTTGGAGCGTCGCGCTGCCTTTGAACAGTTCTGGCTTGCTTACAATAACCGCTTCTATGACGGGAACTTCCACGGACGCGATTGGGCGGCAATTAAGAAGCGGTATGAGCCACAGTTAGAGGCGGTGGGAACGAACTTTGAGTTTGCTACCCTCTTAAACCGGATGATTGGTGAGGTGGAGGCTTCCCACTCGGAGGTACGCTCCGCCCCCAGTGCCATTCGCGGACCCAGCACACGCAACTTAGGAATCTACTTCGACTACAGCCACAAGGGACCCGGTATCAAAGTGCAGGGAGTACCGGAGGGGGCACCTGCCTCCTTTCCCAAGACCCAAATCAAACCGGGAGAGTATATTCTGGAGATTGACGGGAAGCCTGTCAGTCTAACCGAAGACCTCTATCGGGTGTTAAACGATAAGGGAGACAGAGACTTTGTACTATTGGTGAATAAAGAGCCGACCAAAGCCGGAGCAAGAACCGTGAAGTACAAGTCGCTGACGGGGGGTGAATGGGAGCGGATTCACTACTTAAACCGCATCCGACAGGCAGGAAAGACGGTAGAGACACTTTCGCAAGGGACACTTGCCTATGTGCATATTCAGGGCATGGGACAGACCAATCAAGTGCTTTTTGAGAAGGAGTTGTACGAATATGCGGAGGGCAAGAAAGGGTTAATTATTGATGTGCGCTTTAACGGAGGGGGAAGTATTGCGGACGAACTGCTGAGTTGGCTGGCGATTAAGCCCTACCGCATCCGATTTAGCCGCAACGACTTCCCGCAAAACAAAGCCGATGACTTCTTCTTTGTGCGTCAAGTCCACCAATGGAACAAACCGATTGTGGTTTTGATGAATGAATACTCTCTCTCGAATGCGGAGATATTCCCGTATGTGATGAAGGAGAATGGTTTAGCGAAGATTGTGGGGATGCCAACACCGGGATACGTTATTTCCACGGGGGGGTTAGGTTTGGTAGATGGAACGATTGCCCGAATGCCGGGGGGCGCAAACTTCCGCAAGGACGGCTCCCCGATGGAGAACTTGGGAGAGAGACCCGACATTCTGGTTCCGTGGAGTACCGAAGACTATTTGGCAGACCGCGACCCACAACTGCAAAAAGCCATCGAAATTCTGCGGAAATAGCCCTGTCTTTGCAATCTTAGCATCGTGTGGTGTCGCCGTGGACTGAAGTTCCGGCTACATTCTTCAAGTCCCCCTTCAGGGACTAGGAAATTTCTGTACAGCGTAGCCGGAGGTTACAACCTCCGGCTACACCCAATCACCCTCCGGGAAACAACCTTGCCGCCCCCTGTTCGGGGGGAGATTCGCCAGTGCTACCGCAAAAGCCCCTCATAGAGGGGGGCAATGTCCCACGCAAAACCCTCGACAAGGGGGAAAAGCGATTCAAACTCGTTGTCGTTCACCATATCCCCGAAAAGGGGGAAGAAAATATCTTCTCCAAAAACCAAAGTATCGTGGTCGTGCGAATGGATTTCTTCCTGAATAGACGATTTTCGGTCAATCTCTTTACCGCACATCGGGCAGTGCTTCCACAACTTCGACTCTTTGTCCTTGCTCCCCACAATGGTTGCCTTGCCTTTGCAGTGTGGACAGGTGAATGTCGAGCGTTTCTCCCGATAGAGGGAACTAAATCCTTCACCAGCCGGGGCATAGACATTGGTGCCAGACGGTACGGTAGGGAACGATACACCCGGACTAAGTGGAGTGACACGCCAACTGCCCGTTGCATACTTCTTTCCGATACGAACAAGGGGCTTGGGGTCTGCCTGCGCCTCTTTCTTTTCCCCATCCGCTTTGCCACGAGTAAGTTCGGCACGCCAACCAATCTCGGCACTCTTGCAGACAACATCTAAGGCGGTTCCAATGGGCGTATTTTCAAAAGTAAACGAACGCTTCATGTCGGAAGGGACATCCTCCTCCAAAACATAGTCCAACTTGGCATCGCCCAGTATCTTTTTCAGGGTTTCACGAATATCGGCATCGCGAACATCCAGTTTGACACGGGTATCGGGAAGGGAGGCACTCGCGGCAAACCCAACCACATAGTTTTGCTTGAGGCGGTTTGACAGTTCAATAACGCTGGCAGCATCTTCCATCGCCGCACGACTCGCATCTTGAGCAATCGCAATCGAAGCACGCAATTCTTCGGGGTCAGGAACTTCTAAGTGTAAGTCTGGGGTGGAGAAAGTCACTCGATTACTAGGGCGAACCACCCCTTTCATAATCCGTACTCGCTCTTGGTCTTCTTTCTTCTCGTACATCCAACCCAACTTCCCCTCGTGAATCAGCATGGCGAGGGCATTAGAAGCCGGGACATTTTTCAGGGTCATCGTCACCTTGACATCGCTTTTAACATCCTCGGCAACTTCATACTTCACCCCGATTTGGTCTAAGACGGACTTAATCGCGTCTAATACCGGCATATCGTTGGCTTCGAGCGCAATCTTCTTCTGAAGTGTCTCCGAGAAGGCATTCCCCACCATAAAATCGTTCATCATAAAGATAGTGGTGGCTTTATTCTGTCCGGGCTTCGGGGGTTGCGGTGTGGAGGCGGCTTGTTGTGCCAGAACTGAACTCTGGGTCAAACCGGCTACTGTCAGTAGAACCGCACAAGCCATATTGGCAATAGTCGAACGTTGCATTCTTTCGTATCCTTGAATTATCATAATGTGATAAAAGCGTTTCCAAGCACCTACTCCTGCTCATAATCCGCAGGAATGTTATTCGATTGAAACGTCAGTTCCATCATGGTAGGAATCGTGATAATCTCGCCGCTTTCTGGCGAAACCTGTGTCACTGTTACCGGGACCATGACCCGATAGTTCTCCTCAGGGACCGACTCCTCTTCCCATACTCGACTAAGCTTCGTTGCCTCCGATGCCACCGACTCCGTTTGTAGCAGTCGGGGAGTGCTAGTCAGGCGCATCGGTTCCGGGCGCGAACGCTTCAGACGGCTTCGCACCGGGGTTCGGTCTGCAAGTCGTACCTTCGGTTGCATAAACTTCGGCTCAATGCGGGAGTCTCGTACTTGCGGCACGATGGTTGGCGAACCCGTAGGTCTCTGAATAGTTTTGGGTGCACGACGGGTTGTATTCTCTGTGCTTTCCCGATTTGTCATCGCATTGGCTACTGTCCTCCCATCTCCCGAAGGGGTCATTGTATCCGTTGCGCTATCCCCCCCACTGGTGGTATCAAAACCCACAGACTTAGAGTATGCAGGGGATGGAATCGGGGTGCTTTCTAGTGAGTTCGGTAAGGTCAGCACGCCAGAGGTTCGGGTTATCAGTACCACAGTAGCCGCCGCCGCTGTCAGACCAAGCGTTCCCATTCCCCACCACCGCATCCCGGCGCGAGGCTTAAGGCATTGGGAACGACTTCCCCAGAGTTGTTGCCACCAACGGAGGAGGGACGGCTTCGCCTCCAAGCGAGCCACCGCACGGCTCACGACATCTTCGGGCAACGTTGTATCGGGTTCCCACTCCGAAGCCGCGTGTAACAGAGTCTCCACCCGACGGGCTTGTTCGTCCTCATTTTTTGGTTTTTGTTGTAGTGTTGTCATCTATTACACCCCTTCAGGGCAGTGGTGGGCAGGGGAGCAGTCTTCTGAGTTGCTAGACCAACACCTTGCGTCGCCGTGTCGGGTGGAATCGTCGCAAAGAGCGATATTGTCTCTCGCTCTTCGTCCACCGACAGGTTTAAGTCTCCCAACGAATCGCTGAGTCGCTTTAATCCCGCCTTCACTCGGCTACGGATGGTGCTTTCCGCCTCCCCTTCTAATCTCGCTACCTGTGCCAGGGTGAACTCCTCAAAGTAGATTAACCAAATCGGAACACGCTCTTTTTCCTTCAGTTTCGCCACGGCTTCTCGCACCCGGCGTTGTAGGTCGCGCCGCTCCGCCTCGCCTTCGGGATGGGAGACATCCTTCTCCAACGCCGCTTCCACAACAGATTGCCCCGAGGCTTCTTTATTGTTTCCGCCGAAATCCCAAAGCAGAATGCGCCGTTTCCATGCAGAACGCTGGTAATCATGGGCAGCATTAAGCGCAATACGGCACAACCACGCCTCAAAGGAGGCATCGCCTCGGTACGTGCGTATTGCCGAGAACGCCCGAATAAAGGCATCTTGCGCCAAGTCATCCGTTTCGGCATTCCCACGAGTGACACTGGCAACCACACGCCACACCCGCTTCCGATATCGTTCGCAAAGTGTAGCAAACGCCAGCGTATCCCCGCGTTGCGCCGCTCTGACCAAACTCGATTCTTCGCTTGTGAGTTGTACAGCCATCTCCGAAAGTATAAGACGAATCCATTCCCCAAAACCACGAAAAATGTGAAAAATTGGGACGACGATTTTCAGGAGGTTAAGATGTGTGCCGCCGCACGTTCCCCGCTTTCCATTGCGGCATGGATACTGCTTCCTCCGGTGAACTCTCCGGCGAAGAGAACTCCGGGGATGCTACAGGTAGTACCCGGTAGGGTGGAGTGGATTCCCGGTGGTTGGGCAAACTGTGCATAGGGGATACGATAGAGGGCAAGGGGTTCATAACGGCGAAGGATGTCCTGCGCCTGTTTGTCGCCAGTGAACATGCGCTTGAGGTCATTTTGGGCGCGGTAGAACAGGGTGAGGTCGTCGCCGTCTGGGTTCCCCAACACCGAAGCCGCGATAAGGTGCTTGCCGTTGGGGGCTTGCTCCGGGGCGATGTTGGTGATGGGGGCGACATTGTTGAGGAAGGTTCCCCGGTTGGCATGGAGTAGAATTTTCCGCGCACGGGTAAGCGGCTCGTCTCCGGTAAAGTAGAGGGTTACGGTTCCCATTTTCCCGGTAGGCATTGGGACACCCGTAAGGCGATAGGCTTCCGGGGCAGGGGTGGCAATAACCACCGTGTCTGCCTCGAAGGTCTCACCGTCCTCGGTCAAGACACCATTTCCCGTGCGCCGCAGAGAGGCAACACGGCAGTTTCGATAAATCCGTCCTGCGGCAAACAGTTCTTCGGCTAACTGCCATGCTATCTGTCCCATGCCTCGTGCCGGAACCACGGTCTCCCCTTCGCTAAGCATTTTCCAGTAGAACTGAAAGGCTTTTGCGCTAGTCTGTAGGTCGTTGGAGAGAAAAATCCCTCCAAAAAAACGCCGCAAGAAGTTATCTAAGTAAGTTTCAGAGAAGCCGTGGTGACGCAGAAACGCCTCCGTAGTTTCATCATCGCCGGTAAAGATGTCCTCTAAGGTAGTGGCTTTGAGGGTTTGAGTGAGTTGGAAGGTTCGCAGTTTGTCGGCAAGGGGAACAATCCGCGAGAGTACCGCCGGAACTGCCGAGGAGGCATCGCGCAGGGGGTCGGTGAGGATGTGTCGCGATGCACCTTGGCAGATGATTGCACCGGGTTCGTAGCGACGTAGGTCTAAGCGGGACAAATCGAGTTGGTGGCGCACGGAGGGATAGGCGGTAAAGAGAACTTGGAAGCCACGGTCTAAGATGTAGCCGTTGACTTCATCGCTACGAACTCGTCCCCCTACACCATCACTGGCTTCTAAGACCAGAACATCTTTACCGGCACGTAGCAGGGTTCGCGCACAAACCAATCCGGCTAATCCCGCTCCTACCACGATGACTCGCTGTGACATACTCCCATGCCTCAATTTCTAAACCGAATTTTTCATTCCACTGCTTGTAGCACTCCCATTGTACCTCTTTCCAAAGTCTGGGAGTTTAACTCCCGCCTCATCCCATCCTTGAAGTCCCTTTGCAAACGGATAGGAATCAGGACAAAGTATTTATTGGCACTCATTCATATAGGCTACTGATGGTAAAATCAAGATTAGTGGAGAGCGAACTGACAACCCCCTTGACTGATTCTGGTGGTGTGGTCGTGTCGTCGAATATGTCCGATGAAGAGATAGTTGTCCGTATCACGCAAGACCTGAAAAGCATCCGCGATGCACTCCACGAACTGACACCACTGCAAAGCCGCTGGAACGGTAGTGTCCGGTTGGATACGTCTATCGAGAAGAATGCAAATGCTCTGTTCCAATCCGATGGGACAATCGTAGTCGCGCCCCGGTTAATCTATCGTAAGGCACGCTGGCGTACCCTTATCCATGAGATGATTCATTCTCTCGGTGTCCCCGTGTCGCTTGAGGACTACAATGAAGAGAAGGGGTGGGAGGAGGGATTCGTTGAGTATGCACAACGCCAACTGAGACCTATGGTTATGGCTCGCCTCGGTGTCCTCTACGACGAAGAGTTCATCCAGCAACTCGAACCGACATGGCTTCTGCAACCGTATGTAGAAGCAGTGGAGACCATTGTTGCGGCGATTGGCGAGAACGGTTTAGAAATCTGTTGGGAGATATTGCAACAGCCTTTGAAAAAGCGTGCTGCTTTCCTGATACTAAAGCATCGGGCGCAAGCAAGGATTCTCTCAAAACAGAGCGCGGATTTGAGGACTAAAATCCTCAGTGGTACAATGAGTAAGGAAGACCAACGCCTATGGAACGAAGAAGAAGCGTCCTGACCGAAGATGTCAGTTCTCTGGCGGAAACTTCGGCGAGAGCGGACGCAGAGTTTACCAGAATCGTAGATATGCACACGCTTGCCTTCACTCGCGCCGAACTTGAGGCGGCGGAGGAAGCCTTGCGTTCGTTCCGTAGGCAACACCCAGACTACCCGGAGGATGCAGAACGCTTTCACGGGTGGTTCGTCCTGCGTGAGGGGATCTTGGAGCGAGAGCGGCAGGCTCATGCACTTGGGCTTTCCACAGAAGAGGTGACCGAGCGGGATGAGTTACTGCGTTCGACCCTGTGGGACGGAACCGCCGACAAGGACGACCTCTACGATGAGCAACGACTGCTCCACGTCTCTGACCGGGTACTCCAATGGCTCCGTCGCTTCCCCAATGATCCCTCTGCCCTGCATTGTCTGGATAGCATACGAAACGACCTTGATGTGGTCGCGATCCTCAAGGAATCTGTTCCACAAGATCTTGTTTTGGTATAGATACCGCCCATTATCATCATAACCGGAATATCTTCTGTCTTTTCTTGACAATATCTATTAGTGACGTTACAATCCATCAAGGATTCCGAATGGCGGAAAATTCATGCGCCTAAAACGCCTCACCCTCCACGGCTTCAAAACGTTCGCGGACAAGACCATTGTCGAGTTCGTCCCCGGTGTCACCGCTATTGTTGGTCCCAACGGTAGCGGCAAAAGTAACCTCCTCGATGCCATTACATGGGTATTAGGGGAGCAGAAAGCCTCCTCTCTCCGTGCTTCTCGCGCCGCCGATGTGATTTTTGCCGGGTCGTCCCGGCGTAAACCAATGGGCATGGCAGAGGTCAGCCTGACGGTAGATAACGAGGATGGTTTCCTGCCTTTGGACTTCTCGGAGGTGACTATCACCCGACGAGTCTACCGCTCTGGGGAGGGGGAGTATTTTATCAACAAAGCCCCTTGCCGCTTGAAAGATATTACCGACCTGTTTTTGGATACGGGAGTAGGACGCGGGGCATATGCCATTGTCAATCAAAGTGAGATTGATGCCATCCTCTCTGCTCGCCCCGAAGACCGACGCGACCTTTTTGAGGAAGCCGCCGGAATTAAAAAGTATCGGGTGAAGAAGCGGGAGGCACAGCGCAAGCTAGAACATACACAGCAGAATCTGATACGAGTGCATGACATCGCGTCGGAGTTGGAGGCAACCCTTGCCCCATTGGAAGCACAAGCCATCACCACCCGACGTTACAACGAACTTTCGGTGCGTCTACGCGAGATTGAGGTGGGGCAACTTGCCGCCGACTACCAACGCTACTGGGACGAACTGGAGGAACTGCAAAAGACCGTAGCACAGGCAAGCCAAGAAGCGGAAGAAGCCCGTGCGGAAGTGGTGGGGTTGGAGGAGTCTGCCCGCACTCTGGGAGAGCGTATCGCGGAATCCGAAGCCGAGATGGAC
>Ga0224722_1001759_pt1 | contig 11859 bp, 10 predicted proteins | sample Balambano_FR1_Me_FD_161646 | JGI IMG/M metagenome (GOLD analysis project Ga0224722, IMG submission 161646) | Freshwater sediment microbial communities from Lake Towuti, South Sulawesi, Indonesia - Balambano_FR1_MetaG | ecosystem: Environmental > Aquatic > Freshwater > Lake > Sediment | place...
GTATCTGCCCAGATTTCTGCCCCTGTAGCATGGTAGTGGATTTCAGGGTTGGCAGGGTTGCGGAACTGGTCGGGCAGGAACCAACCGTTTTCGTTCGCCATGTGCTTGGCAACATTCACAAAGTTATCGGGAGAATCCGGGGGAGCATTCGGGACACGTACCACCTCTGCCCCATACGCCTCTAACAAAATATCTTTGTCTCGGCTCATCTTCTCCGGCATGACAAAGACACAGCGATACCCACGGACAGCGGCAACCATTGCCAGCCCAACCCCGGTATTCCCCGCCGTGGCTTCAATAATCGTCATTCCCGGTTGCAAAACACCGTCCCGCTCAGCCGCATCTACCATCGCCAACGCGATACGGTCTTTGACGGAGCCGCCGGGGTTTAGCATCTCCACCTTGCCGAGCAGTACCGCCGGAACCCCTATCGTCACCCGATGAAGTTCTACCAACGGAGTACGCCCAATAACCTGTAAGATATTTTTTAACACCATGATAGAAAACTATCCTCAATCTCCATGCCTATTTTCTCCATGCCTATTTTCTCCACTCTAAAAACCTCAGACAACCAAGAGAAACACTCCCTGGTGGAAGGTCTTGTTCTCCTTAACAAAGAAATCTGAGGTTTGTTACTCATAGGGTGTAGACTTATAAGATGCGTCCTCATAAACTTTAAGTATGACTTCTGACCCAATTCTCACGAAGTTCGGAGAGCAAGTTCGTACATTCAGAAAGGTTGCCGGTTTATCTCAGGAAGAATTGGCTGACCAAGCCGATATGCACCGAACTTATATAAGTGGAATAGAAAGAGGAGAGCGAAATATTTCGCTCCTAAATCTTGTCCGCCTTGCTAATGCCTTGAAAATTTCTTTAAGCCAACTCATGGAGGGACTGGAATGATTTCCTCTCCCTATTCAAATATTGATTCCTCAAAATGGTTAGAGAAAACGGAAAATCTTGTTAATGAACATCCACTTACTTCGAATACTATTTTAACAACTACTTTAAAAACATGGAAGGAACTTTGGCAATCCAAGATTGGTGATGGAGAAACGGCAATTCCACTTTCGGAAATCAATCCCCCAGCAACAGTAATTGGTTACGTTTTTGAACGACTTTTTGCGCGGCATCTCGAACGCCAGTTTCCTGATATATGGCGTGGTAGCAGAAGCAAGAGTGAAAAGGACTTGGTATATATCCCTGATAGGAACTTCTCTGTGGAGGTGAAAACATCAGGGCAACTCGGTACTAAGATTTTTGGTAATCGTAGCTACAATCAACAATCAGCCGATGATACTCAAACCAGCAAAATTGAAAAGTCTGGCTACTACATCCTTATCAATTTCTTCAAGCAAGATATTACCCTTATCCGCTTTGGTTGGATAGATGCTGGCGATTGGAAAGCACAAAAATCTTCAACGGGGCAAGCAGCAACACTTAAAGAAGAAGTTTACAAGTATAAACTTATTACAATCCCTGGGGATTATAGGTTAAATGCCCCGATTGGATTATTAGATGGTATAGGTAAAAAACGAGTTTCACTTTTTGAAACTGAGGGAATTAAAACAGTAAAAGACCTTCTGATGTATGAAGGCAAAAACAAACACTACCTTGCATTAAAGGCAAAACTCAAAACCGAATATCAATCCGAGGAGTAATCTATTGCGGAAAAGAGCTCCTTCTGCATAGAACTTTCTTTCTGTTGGTTCAAAAAAGCATTGATACGCTCTACTGCAAGGTAACAATAATCCGTCCGTAGTTCAAATCCTACAACAAATCTCTTCTCTCTTAGAGCGACAACAGCAGTGGTTCCTGATCCCATAAACGGGTCAAGAACAATTTCGCACGGGTTGGAAGAAACTTTTACCACTCTTGTTATAACTGATTCGGGAAATTGTGCTGGATGACGAGTGCGTTCTTTTGATGCTCGTTGGTATCCAGAGGTCACTTTGGGTATCTCCCAAACGTCGCTTGGGTTCTTCCCGATAGGGTTTACTTTAATTTTTCCATTTTTCTTTTGGTTAGGATATTTTACATTTGGATCGCGAACCTCATCTAAATTGAAAGTGTACTTGTCTGCATTCTTAACATACCAAAGAAACTTTTCATTTCTCGGAGAAAAGAATTTCCGACCTGCAACCCCTGCTCCATAATGCCAAACAATTTCTTGGACAAGATAGAACGGTATTTTATCCCAAAGAAGATAAGATATTGGTATCGCCTTTGCACGTTCTGCAAGGGAAATATAACCAAGATTAAGCCAAAAACTACCTTCTTGATGGGTTACTCTATAAATTTCATTTATCCACTGTTCGCACCAGTTCAAATAGCAAGATACATCTCGTGATTCCTCGTATTCCTTGCCTATATTGTAAGGAGGACTTGTGACTGTAAGGTTTACTATGTTGAGAGGTAATTCTCTCAGCCCTGTCAGACAATCCATATTATATATAAGACAATTATCAACCCGGTAGAAAGGTTCACCAAGATATTTAGTGACTAAATCAGTTTTATCCATAGATGCCTACTATTACAGAAAAATGTTATTCATAGTATACAAAAAATTTGATTCTGTCAAGATATGAATCGAGAAATTCGGAACGTAGGAGTGCAATTGCGAATCACACCGTTTTATTAGGGGGAGTGCGTCTGGTAACTTTCAAAAAGGCGATTGGAGACAAATCTTTTAGGAAAGAGTGGTGATTCCCAAAACCCATCGGGAATAGGGTAGTCGAAACTCTCTACCATATAGACGATGTTGCTACACCAAATCCGACGAATCCGGCGATACATGGAGTCAGTGTGCCGGACAGGCAACAAAAATCCCCCTCTGCCTGTTCTGTAGGAGAGGGGGAGGGAACAACGGAAGATTAGCGGCGGCTTAACTTGGAGAGAAGCCGCAGGATTTCAAAGTAGAGCCAGACCAGTGTGACCATCAGGCTAAACGCACCGTACCACTCCATAAACTTGGGTGCGCCACGGTCTTCCCCGTCTTGAATCATGTCGAAGTCCAGAACCAAGTTCAGTGCCGCGATAGCCACCACAAAGAGGCTAACGCCGATGCTGAGCAGGCTCGGTTCCCACATGAACATCCCGCCTTGTACACCGAACATCCGCATGATGAACAGTACCAGATAGAACAGGGCAATTCCTGCGGTTGCCGCAACTACCCCGGTGACAAACTGGTTGGTGACTTTAATCAATCCGGTGCGGTAGGCAATTAGCATTGCCGCCATCACACCGAAGGTGAGTCCTACGGCTTGGAAGACAATTCCCGGATTCTTCTCGCCGACCTGCATCTGCACAATCGCAGACAAACCTCCCAAGAGCAACCCTTCTAACAGAGCATAGAGGGGCGCAGTGATGGGAGACGATTTCGGATTGAAGATGGCTACCAGAGCGACGATTAACGCGCCTAACCCACCCCCAATCGCCCACATCATCGCAGAAGCAGGGTTGATGTTAATCTGATTCCACGTAAAACTCGCGGTCAGCACGGCAAGCAGGAGAAGGATACCAGTCTTGGTGGCGGTTCCCTCGACGGTCATTACATCCTGCGCCCCTTCAAAATGCCCTGATTCCGCAAACTTGTCAAAAGTCTCTTCGTTGAGTGCCGGGTTCGACGTTCTCATCTACGATGCTCCTTTACCTGAGTGAAATTTTCCGATGAACAGTTCAAATACTCCGATTCGACCCTGCCTTCGGAAAAGATTACGAACACTGCTTCTATTATAACACGCAATTGCCGCACTGTGACGGAAATTGCAAAAGGGGAGTACCTAATGGACGGGTTCGAGTTGTACGCGACCACGGGCTACCCCGGAGAGGGGGAGGTTAGACCCGACAAGAGTGAAACCTAAGGAGGTTTCCCCTCCCCATAGCGAACAGGGGAGGGGACGCGGAGCAGACTTAGACCAGTCCAGTCAGTGCGCCGTCTTTGCAGTAGTCGGGGTTGCCGAAGGTTTTGATGCCATGACCGTAGGCATGTGCCAACGCAATTAATAGGCGGTTGTGTGCCACGCGGTCAAATTTGAGCGAACGTCCCATCTTAAAGCCTGCACCGCCTCCCACCACAACAAATGGAATGTTGTCCAATGTGTGCGAGTTGCCTTGACCCAGTTCGTTTGTCCAGATAATCGTGGTGTTGTCGAGAAGGCTACCCCCTCCCCCCGGTTCCGGGGTTTCGGACAGACGCTTTGCTAAATAGGCTATCTGCTCAGCGTACCACTTGTTGATGCGGGTCAGTTTTTCTTGCGCGGCTTCGTTGTTGTCCGGTTCGTGGGAAAGGTCATGTTGCCCCTCTTCGATACCGAGCCATCGGAAGCGGGCTTGCCCCACGGAGTTGGTGTACTGCAAGGTTGCAATACGGGTGAAGTCGGCGGCAAAACTGTTCACCATCAGGTCAATCTGCATCTTGCTCAGTTGGGGCATCTTATCGTTGTCGCGATGCACACCGGGTTCGAGTACGGGAACGGGGTGTCCTATCTTGACCTTACTATCCGCCGCAAGTTCCTTCTCCATCTCCCGAACCAATGTGGTATGTTCGTCCAGAATCTGGCGGTCTTCCTTGCTGATGCGGGCGCGAACCGTGTCGAGGTCTTGCTTGAGTTCGTCCAATACACTCTTAAGATTCTCTTGGTCTTTTAGTCGTCCGTACAGTTTGTTAAACATCTGATAGGGGTCATCAATGGGGGCAACTGGCTTATTGGGTCCGGCATAACTCATCCGTGTCCATGTGTCGGCGTGTTGCGGAACCATGACCCCAAACTCTAATGAGCCGAAGCGGGTACGGGTTGCTGGGTTCTTCTGAAAATGGTTCTTCAGTTCTTGGTCTATCGAAATTCCGCTAGACCATCCCGCAGGTGTGTCTGACCCCCCCTGCACATTGCCGGGGAACAGTTCAATACCCGTCAACAGACACCCAATACCGCGCATATGTCCGTCGCCATCGCCCCGAATCTTGTCGCAGACCCCGTGCAGAATCAGCGTTTTATCCTTGAACGGTTCGAGGGGCTTTAGGCTCTCTTTAAGAGTGACCAATTTTCCGGCTTCATCGGGCCAGAAGGTTTTCGGCACAATCCCATCGGGGCTGAAAATAACCACCAAGCGTTTCTTGCGTCCGTTGGGTGCGGCAAGACTCGGCAGGTTGGTAATAAACGGCAGAACGGCGGTACTAATGCCTAAATCGCGAATAAATTGTCGTCGGGTGTTTCTTTGTGACATCGTTACTTAGTCCTCGGCAAAGCGGCTTCCGTCGCAATCTCAACGACAAGCCGTTGCATATTATACCCACTTTCCTTAAAAGTTTGCTTTAATTTTGTTTGTGTAGTTGCCCCATATGCTCGAATGGGTTGCTTGATGAGGTACTGGAAGAGTTTTTCCACAAAAGCGTTCTGTGCTTCGGTACTATTTGCCGCATATTGGGCAATCTCTCGCGCCCCGTTGAACTTGACCAACTTTCCACCGGACGGTTCGTAACTCCCGGAGGCATCCACAGGTTTGCCGTTCTCTGTGGTGCGGAACCGCCCGATGGCATCGAATCTTTCCAGTGTAAAGCCAAGCGGGTTAATCAAACTATGGCATGACATACAGGCGGTTGGCTTGGTTTGCAATGCCACGCGCTCACGAGTGGTCAGGTTCGGATGCAGGTCGGGCGATAGCGGCGTGAACGCATCTTGCGGCGGTAGTAAGCGTCGCCCGAAAACATTTCGCGCCAACAGTACCCCTCGGTGAATGGGGGAACTGCTCTTGACATAGGCGAAACTACTCAGGATGTAGGGATGTGTCAGCACCCCCGCACGCTCGTTCGGTTCCAAAGCGACGGGTTGGAAGGGGGCATCCTCCGGGAGAGATACCCCATAGATTTTCGCTAACCTGCCATTCAAATAGACTTTATCTCCCAGAAGCAGTTCGCGGAAGTCGGACTTTTCGCTCTGCACGATGCTTTGCAGGGTTAATTCTAACGAAGTTCGCAGGTCAGCGGCAACCGTGGACGTGAACTCTGGGTACTTTTTGCTGTCTTTTGCCAAGTCGGGGTACTGGTCTACCTTAAGCCATTGTAGGAAGAAATCGCGTTGCTTGTTCCATGCACGCGGGTCTGCGAGCATCCGTTTGGCGTGATCTTGAATCTGCTCGCGGGTTTGCAGAAGCCCCGCCTTTGCCGAGTTCAGCAGTTGCTCATCGGGTATGGAATCCCAGAGCGCAAACGACAGTCGGGACGCAACGGCATACGAGTCGTTCGGGTCTAATCCGACTTCGCGGTAGAGAAACAGGGGGGATTTAAGCGTCAGTAGCACCACCCGTTTGACCGCTATTTTCAGGTCTTTTGTGGTGGCGAACTGTTGGGTAATGTAGCGTTTCTCAATTTCCGGGTCTAAGGGGCGACGCAATGCCCGCTCCACAAACTTACGGCAGAAGGCTTTTACCTTCTCTACATCATCGTCGGAACCCGCAAACCGTTTAAGGTTCTCCGCCATAAATCCGGCGGTTTCCAATGCGCCAGTGGTCGTGGCTTCATCCCACGCCTTTGAGATAGAGTTCCCGCGTTCGTACCCCATACTGCGGTCATCGGGGGGGAAGGGCGAGTTGACCACATAGTTTGGGGGCGACCACTGCGGCAGAAGACAACGTGCCGGAATGGGTTCTTCGGCTAACTTAGGACGTTTCCACGAGAGGGAGATGGAGGCTTTAGGTGCGGGTTTATCCTTCTTTTTATCGCTGTCATCTACGCCCTGTGTGGACTTAGAGAACTCTAGGCGAATCGGGTAGATACGCCCTCCCACCAGATAGCGAGAAGCCCGATACTCGTTGTCATTTCCCGACTTCACCCACGCATCAATGAGGGGTTTTTCATCGCTATTAAGCCAGAGTTTCATCGCGTGTTCGGTGCGAACCACAAACTCATAGACTCCGGTATCGGGGGCAATCAGACAGCCTCCCCAGTAGATAGAGAACTGATGGGGGTCGAACTTATCGGGTATCGGTCCTTTATCGCCAAAGTCAAATGCGATTTGCGGGTCTACTCGGTCCATTACCCGGTCTTCGTTGCGGTAGTGCCGCGACTTGAAGTATTCGCCTTTCAGCCCGCGCTCCTTTTCGATTCCGGGCATGGGTTGGAACAGCCCCACCAAATCAAAAAGCGCATTGCGGTACTGCGCCACTGTCAGACGCGACAAGGAGACTCGTGCCGGACGAATCCGTTCTTGGGCGATGGGCGAGTAGAACGCTTCGTGGATATATGCGGCAACCTTCTGGGAATCGGGAACGGAGCATTTTTTGCCACTGGGCGGCATATTCTGAGAGATATACTTGGCGAGTTGGTCTACGGAGAGGTCCCCTGTTAGGGGACGGGTGTAGACTGCCGTTCCCTCACCTTTTGCCCCGTGACATCCGGCACACTGTTTTTGAAAGACCAGTGCGCCGGGGTTCGCTGGTTTTGCGGCGGGGGCTTTTGCCGTTGGCTTCTTTTGGGGAGGCTTGCTTCCCTGTTGGTCGGCACGAACCGGTAGACCGGAGGCGATTCCCCCGATAATCAATAGGGCGGTTCCCCCACTTGCCCAGAAACTTGCTTTACGAAACCACATAGTCGTCTTGGCACTCGCTTCCTCTTTGGAAACTTGCTCTGCTGCTTGCTCTATTTATACCGTATCTAAAGACGTTTTTTTAGAGATATAGTTTCGCGGGTTTGCTGTTTTTGGGAGCCCCTGCCACTTCACCGAGGCGACAGGGGAGTGAACAGGGGAATGGTAGGAGGGGAGTGGGGCAGACACTCTGTACTACGGCAGAGGAGATTTTTTATGGCATCATCCCTCCACTCGTCCGTCTCGCCGCACCTTTTCCAACAGTTCGATAGTGACCCCCAGTGTTTCGTTGGCATCGAAGTAAGCGAACTGCCCTTCGCCCATATCGCCCCGGTGTGTCATTCCTATCCCCTTCGTTTTGAGGAACTCTGCGCTAGTCGGCATCCCTTCCACCCAGAACGCGATATGGTGAAAACCTTCTCCTTTTTCGCGCAACACTTCATGCCACGCACTATCGGCTTCTCCCATCGGTTCAATCAGTTCCAACTGCACTCCACCGAGATTAAAGAAGGCGAGTTTTGCCTGTGCATCGGATGGAACACCGTGGTAGGTCTGCTCACACTGTAACCCCGGTTGGGTGGTGATAATGTTCGGTGCAGGCACTCCTAATACGTCTGCCCAACGCTGTACGGCGGACTCAATATCGCGAACTACAAACGCGACTTGTGCTAGTGTTGTACTCCCCAATCCATTTCCCATGAGGGTATCCTCCTTGTATAGAAAGAAATCACTGAAAAAGTTGTCGTCTATCCCTTGACAACTCTCCCAAGTTTTGATAAAACCATTATAGTATACCGGTATACCGGCAGGCAAGTAGGTTTTTCAGGCGATGACGACTGCAACTACAAAGCGACCCATAAAAACCGTTCAGAAAACGCGGATGCGTACCAAAACGCACGCGGTCTGTGACCGCCTGACCGAACTCGCCGAGCAACTCGGTCCCGACCAAAAGTTCCCCACCTTCACCGAACTGCGTAACCAGATGGGAGTCAGCGTTGTTACCCTAAGTAGCGCGCTGGACGAATTGGAAGCACAGCAGGTTCTCTATCGTCGTCCCGGAGTCGGTATCTTTGTCTCTCCGAAGTTTGGGGTAAAATCTATCGCACTGGTCTGTGAGCCGGGCTTCTTCCAACTCGTGGGAACATCGCCCTTCTGGGATATTCTGCTTAAAAAGACACAAGAGCGTGCCTCTGCCCTTCACTGGGAAGTTCACTACCACTTTGCCAATACGGACGACAACAATGTCACCCTGCTTCATCGGAACTTGTTGAGCGATATACAGGGGGGGCGGGTTCACGGTTTGCTTTCGATTGGTGGAGGTGAGCAAGCCTACTCGATGTTGGAGGGAGCCGATGTTCCCTTTGTCGCCTACGCGGGTGAGGGTCCCTACGTCGTGGTTATGGAGCCGGATGGCGGGGTTAGCACGGGCGCGAAGATGCTGGTGGAGGCAGGGTGTCGGCGCATCGCTTTCTGGAGTCCCGTAATGCCATACCGTGTTGTCGGCGACCCTGCCCACGATTTAGCCCTGCGTAACGCCGCAGCAAGTGCCACCCTTACCTCGTTCCACCTCCCGTTTTACCCTGAACTGGTGGAGCGCAATTTTGACCTGATTACAGACCCCAACAATCGGCGGCAGACCGAACTTTCGTTGGTGGAACAGGGGTATCAAACTGCCTACCGTGTTTTCCGACGGGAGAACTTTGTTCTGCCGGATGGCATTGTCTCTTGCAATGATATGTTCACTCAGGGCATGATGGCGGCATTTCGCGAGTTAGGAGTCTGTTTGAACGCACAGGTACGGGTTGCCTCTCACGCGAACAAAGGGTCATCGGCACTCTTGGGAGTGGAGAAAGACTTGTACCTTTTTGAGGTAGACCCGGCAGAGATTGTTCAAGCCATGTTCACTCTTTTGGAAGCGCAGATGAATGGTATTGAGCCTGCATCGCGCCGTTATATCGTCACGACAACTCCCCGGCATGGGCAGAACGTCAGCGCGTAAAGATGTTATTCAACTTCCCTTTGTGGAAACACCACTTGTGGAATCACCACGGGGAACCGTCTTGAATAGAAAGGAGTTTTGCGTTTAATCGCTATAATCGCTGTTTTTTAGTTTCTTAGGCTTCTGAGCCACCAAGAATAGTTATCAAGAATTGGTGGTGCTTATGATACGCACCCTGACCACAAAAACAACACAACAACACACTACAAGGAGTGTAGCAGATGCAACGTCGTAACCAGCCCTCTGTTCAGGGCTTCACATTGATTGAACTACTCGTCGTTATCGCCATTATCGCGATACTTGCGGCGATACTGTTCCCTGTTTTTGCACAAGCTCGTGAAAAAGCACGACAGGCAACTGACCTTTCCAACCTTAAGCAGTTAGGTTTAGGGGTGATGATGTACGCACAGGACTATGATGAACTGTACCCGTTCAACTATGTTCAGCGTACTGATGGCAACCGTGTTCTCTACTGGCGTGGGGTCATCTTCCCCTACATCAAAAACGGGATACTACTCACCAATGGCAATGGGGATGTCACCTCAGCACGAGGGGGTATCTATGTTTCGCCGAATGCTCCCCCCAACACGCATGCAAACTATGGGGTGAACCCAACCATTATGCCTGCTCGCAACGATAGCAGTGCTACTCCTCCTGCTGCCGTCAGTATGGCAGCATTGAGTAATGTGGCAGATAAGGCGATGATCTTCACGCAAGGCATCCAGCCACAGTGGGGTTCCGGGGCAGATGAAATCTTTGACTTTGAAGGTTTCTACTTTGACCCTGTCACCAGAGCCTTGACCGGTCCCAACTCAGTGCATGGCGATGCGGATGCAATCGCCTTCTGGGATGCAAATCCGCCGCAAAATCAGGGCTTTGGCGCATGGTTGCCCCGCTATCGCTATGCGGGTGGCATGAATATCGCATGGGCGGACGGTCATGCCAAGTGGGTACGTCGTGGCGCACTGAACTACTGTATCCATATGAAAGACCGCAATATCCCGCGCAATGTTTTCGGAGGAAATCAATCCTACCTCTGGCAACCCGGCGGACTCTGCGAAGCCTTCCCCTAGGTTTTACCGGAGTATGACGATATGAGGAGAATCTCAATGAGCAAAGAACGTTCGTTCTTGCTTCTGAGTGCAATCGCCACAGTCCTGTTTATCGCAGGCTGTGGCGATAAAGCCTCAGAGCAGACACAACAACCCGCACGCAAGATGACCCCCCAAGAAGCAGCACAGCAACAGGCAAATATGCAGATGGCGGAACAGATGGGGCGGCAGTCCGAACAGTATGCGACAAAATGGCAAGATATGAAACCTGCTGGGGGCGCACAAAAGTGAAAACATCTATGGTGAAATGGCTAACTGTGCGATGTGTACCCGTGGTGCTTCTGGGGTGTTTCGCCGTGGGATTGGCGGGTTGTACCCCTTCCCCTTCGGAAGCAACCCCCGATGCTCCGGCAACTCCCACGGCGGCACAGAATCTTCCCCCGGAGTATGTCGGTAAGTGGCAGATGCAGGTAAAACCGCCGACCAACAAAAACCATCTTCACCTGAAAGAAGATGGCTCCTTTTCTATGGAAGTCCAGTACGTCAGCACAGATAACACGGGAAGCCATGAGGAGACACAAAATAAGTCGGGGCAGTGGACAGTGAACGGCAAGGAGTTAGAGTTAATCTACACGGGTTCTCCGGCAGTGAAGTACCAGACCCTGTTTACGGGCAAAGATAAACTTACCCTGTCTCGCCCCCAAATCGGGGAGTATATCTATGACCGTGCCTCGGAAGATACATCCGAGGATAAACCGGAACCGCCCAAGCCATAGTCGCCCTACATACAGTAGTGTATTGGTAGTGCATTGAGGAGACGTAAACCGGGGGAAGCCCCCGGTTTACGGGTTTTAAGACTCCGACAACGGGTTAAAGGAGTATATCCCCTGCTGTGCGGCGCGTTCGTAAGCACCACGGGGGGTTTGGGTGGCGAACTTCCCTCCCGTAATTTCGACCATGGTTCCGGTGATATATCCGGCGAAGTCTGAGGCGAGAAAGCAGATAAGATAGGCAATATCCGCCGCATCTCCCCAACGCCGCAGGGAGAGCATATCAAGCATCTTCTCTTGGCTTTCGGCGGGTTGTTCGGCGAAGTGGTTGAGTTGGGTGGGAATCATGCCGGGGGCATAGCAGTTGGCAGTGATATTCCAGGGTCCGAGTTCCCCGGCTAAAACCCGTGTCAGGGACTGCACGGCGGCTTTGGAACTGGCATATGCCGCTCCCC
>Ga0224722_1001760_pt1 | contig 11858 bp, 13 predicted proteins | sample Balambano_FR1_Me_FD_161646 | JGI IMG/M metagenome (GOLD analysis project Ga0224722, IMG submission 161646) | Freshwater sediment microbial communities from Lake Towuti, South Sulawesi, Indonesia - Balambano_FR1_MetaG | ecosystem: Environmental > Aquatic > Freshwater > Lake > Sediment | place...
TTTCAGGATGTCGGGGCGGTTTGCGAGTTTGATGTTGCCGGTTCTCCACCGCGTCCCAACATTGCGGATGGAGCGGGGGACGGAACCGGGGGGGCAGTGGGAGTTTGCGGTATTCCACCCTCCGAAGCCGAATGTCGCACGGCACGCTCCAAACTAAGAACTCGTACCCCACCGCTACTTTTTACAGGCTTCTTCGGTGGCTTGGTGGGACGTTCCCCACGTCGCTTCGGAAGAATCACATAGTACATGAGCAAAAGCCGAATCAGTGCGGCTACCGGAGCCGCAAGGAACATCCCCATTAGCCCGAAGAATTCGCCCCCAATCAGCAGGGCAATCAAAATAATTGCCGCGTGCAGGTTCAAGGCATGACCTAAGAACTGCGGCATAATGATTTTGCTCTCGAACACATGGAGCGAACCAAAGCCGAGCGATACCCAAATCCACAGATAGGGGTTGCCATGCTGTGCGCCATGAATAAATGCTAGAATGGTCAGAGGAACCGCCCCGATAAAGGGACCGATAACCGGAATCGCCCGTGTGATACCCGCAAAGAGTCCGAGGATAACGGCGTACTCCATACCAATCAGGCGTAAGACAACTCCGGTCACTACCCCCGCAATCACTGCCAGCCAGAACTGCGAAATGATGTATGCTCGCATAATCGCACCACCTTCGCTCAGAATCGCCAATGTCTGTCGGTGGTAGCGGCGTGGAATCAGGCAGACCATCTGGTTTCGCAGGGTCTTACCGTCCAGAGTGAAGTAGAACGCAAGGACAGGAATCAGGAACGCTTCGGCTAAGTGGGAGAACCAACCGACCCCATGCTTCAGAAAATCGGTGATATACGGGGTAATCGGTAGCCCTTCACCCTTGCCCCACTGCGCCTCCATTTGAGTACGCCACTCCGGGGGCAGTCCCGCATACCACTGTTTCGCTTGGGTCATCTGCAACTCTAACTGCGCTTGAATCGTCGGCAGATTGGTCATCAGTTTCCGAAACTCGACTTGGAACGGGGAGATTAACTGCGCGACTGTCCAGAACAGTCCCGCAAAAAGGAGAATATATGCTGCGAAAGTAGCGATGGTGCGCTGGGAATGTGGTTTTAGTCGCCAACGGAACCAACGACGGCGCGAAAACCAGTCTAAATAGCGGCAAAACCACTCCACTATCGGTTGGGCGGCACAGGCTAACACCCCGGAAAGAATAACCACCGCGACCACTGCCCGAATTCGCCAAAAGAGATACAATGCCACTGCCGCCATAAGCACACGCAGGACTATTCCCCACCAAAAACGCACTTTGGCTTCCCATTGGGAAGGGGTTGACGTACTATCGGTTGTCGCCGTGGATGATTCCATACAGAGGGTTATCCGTCACTCGCCTATTCATCACTTCTCGCATCGTTTTAGGCAGATTAAATTTATTGTTGTGTGGGAGATTATACCGCGAATTCTTCCCAAACCCACTCCCGAATGCGTTGCGCGGCGTTTCCATCACCATACGGCGAGACCGCCTTCGCCATCTGTTGATACGCGGATATATCCCCCAACAGTTTCGCGGCTTCCGCTACTATAGTATCGGCATCTGTCCCCACTAATTTAGCAGTTCCTGCATGAACTCCTTCAGGTCGCTCCGTGGTATTGCGTAGAACCAGCACGGGCTTACCGAGTCCCGGAGCCTCCTCCTGCGCCCCTCCCGAATCTGTCAGAACCAGATGGGCAGACTTCATCAGATGAACAAAAGGAACATACTCCTGCGGTTCGGTCAGCAGAATTCGTTCATGGTTTTCCAGTAGGGGAATCACCACCTCACGCACCACGGGGTTACGGTGCATCGGCAGAATCACATGGGTATCGGGGAACTGTTCCAGAATTTGCAGAACGGCTTTACAGATAGAGCGCATCGGGTCGCCCCAGTTCTCCCGTCGGTGAGCAGTCACCAAGAGCAACCGCCCCGGTCTTGCCACCGCCTCTGCCAACTCCTTCTCCTCGAAGGAATACTCTCGTGCTGCCACAGAGTGGAGCGCGTCCACCACCGTGTTTCCTGTCACCCGGATACGGTCTGCGGGAACTCCTTCGCGCAAAAGGTTCTCTCGTGCCAACTGGGTGGGAGCAAAGTGCAGGTCAGCAAGGCGAGCGGTTAAGCGGCGATTTATCTCTTCGGGAAACGGGTCGAACTTATTATCGGTGCGTAGTCCTGCCTCGACATGACCAAAGCGCGACTGGACATAGAAAGCCGCCAGACTTGCGACAAAAGTAGTCGTCGTGTCGCCTTGTGCAATCACCAAGTCAGGCTTTTCGGCTTCCAGCACGGGAACCAGTGCCGAGAGCGCACGAGCGGTCAGGTCGGTTAGTGTCTGTCTATCGCGCATCAACTCCAAATCGTGGTCAGGCTTGAGGTCAAAAATTGAAAAGACCTGTTGTAGCATCTCCCGGTGTTGCCCGGTAGAGATAACCACCTGCCGAACCTCTTCAGGAAACTTCGCTAACTCCTTGACCACGGGAGCCATCTTGATAGCATCGGGTCGGGTTCCTAACACACACGCGATAGTGATTGGTTTACTCATAGTTGAAATCAGGAGGGGCAACGCCTTCTGATTGTACCGCGTTATTCCTAAAACGGGAAATCATCGCGTATGATGTTGTGTAAAATAGGTCTTTTTGCCCTTTTCGGATTTACAGAATCCCGGTAATATACGGGTGATTTGTTTTGGGACAGTGTTCTTCCGTTTATGGAAGAGAAGGAGTGACAGAGACGTTGATTACCCCACTGGGCAATTTGTCCAAATTTGGGCGCATTCTCACACATTTGGGCGCAGAACAACCCGCACTCACTGCAATAGAGTCGCTACGGGACTGGGGGCAGATTTTTGGCGAAGGTCGCCTGCGAACCCAACCTTCCGAGAGTACCGCCGAGGAAAGCCTGCACGGTGGCAGGGTTGCTCCCGCCGAACAAGAGCCGCTTGAACCCACGGAGTATCCCCGGATTGCCCTCTTTACCGAAACCTTCGATGAGGTAAACGGAGTGGCGACCACCTACCGTCGCCTCCTAGAATACTCGCAGAAGATGGGGCGAACGGTAGATATCTACTGCAATGCCCCGAAGGATTCGGTGGAAGAGTTAGGGAGTTGCCGGGTGTACCGCTTTGCCCCATGGCTACCCGTGCGCTACTACGAAAACCTATCGTTCTCCCTGATTCCTAACCCCCGTATCGGGCAGATTTTCTATGAGAACAAGTATGACCTCATCCATGTCGCCGCTCCCGGTTCGATGGGACTTCATGCCATGTGGCTTAATGTCTTTACCCGGCTGCCCATTGTCGGGGTCTATCATACTCGTCTGCCGGAATATGCCACCCAGATGCTACCGATTTTGGGATGGGATAAAGTGATTTCTCAGATTCCGTGGTTGGTGGTGAAATCCTTCTATGACCAGTGTCATCTTGTCCTTGCCACTACCCCCAAAATGGCAACTTCTTTGAAAGAAGATGGTCTTATACCACCAGTAAAGGTGGTTTCACGAGGGATTGATGCGGAAAAGTACAACCCACGATACCGCACACGCCCGGAGCAGGATACCCCACCCGTTGCCCTCTACGTGGGACGGCTTTCGGTGGAGAAGAACCTTGCCTATCTCGCGCAGGTGGCAAAACGGCTCAAAAACGAAGGGATGGAGTTCCGCTTGGTGATTGTCGGCGATGGTCCGTACCGCCCCGACTTGGAGCGGGAACTTCCGTGGGCAGAGTTCAGAGGCTATCTCAAAGGGGAAGACCTATCGCGTGCCTTTGCCGACGGCGATTTCTTTGTCTTTCCGTCGCTAACGGATACACTAGGTAATGTCGTATTAGAAGCGATGGCTTCCGGGCTACCCTGCCTTGTCGCAGATACACAAGGACCGGGAGAACTGATTCGACATACCATTGATGGATTTATCGCGCCGGAGGAACCCGACTTTGTGGAGGCGTTCCGCAGTCTGATTGCGAACACAACGATGCGTGAGACAATGGGACAACAGGCGCGAGAGAGTGCGAGGCGACTCGATTGGAGTCGGATTCTGGAAGACCTGTGGACAATCTACATGGAACAAGCCCGACTGAGGGTAAGCAAGTAGAAAATAAGAACCAACCCGCCAAACCGGAACTACCTGCGGTTCTACGGAACATCAACGACGGTATTCAAATTCGGGAGTACCGTCCCGAAGACCGTCCGACAGTAGAGCGAATTTGCGAACTGACCGGATTGCGCGGAGAACTCGATACGCTTTTTTGTGACCGCCCCCTCTTTGTCCGACTCTGGCTGGCTCCCTACTTAGACGGAGAACCCGAACACTGCTTGGTTGCGGTGCAGGAGAGTAAAGTGATTGGCTATCTGGTCGGAACCGCCAAACGGGGCTTTAAGTGGCGGGCATTTCGTTGCCTTTTCCCGCATCTTGCCACCCTGTTTTTCAAGTGGATGACCGGGCAGTATCGCCATCATCCGCCAAGTGGACATTTTGTCCGATGGGTGCTATTTCGCTCGTGGCGCGAATTTCCCAAAGTCCCGGAAAATGCCGGAAGTTTTCACTTTAATCTCGACCCAGAACTGGTTGCAGTTCTTGTGGGAGAACGTCTCATCGCCCGCTTTGATGACCATATCCGCAACGCCGGATTGGACGGTTGGTATGCGGTTCTCTTCTCCAGTCCAACGAAACGACCTGTCCGAATGTACAAAAAGATGGGCTTTGAGATAGTAGATAAAAAGCCCTGTACCCTTTTCCCCGAAGGGGATGTCAGTGCGGTCTGTATCTACAAGCCGATTACCGAATGGATGAAAATGATCCATATCCCGATGACCGGGGAAACCGGCTTGCGAAGCGAAATATCCGAGAACGGAGAGACTGCTGAAACCCCATGAGAGATAGCGTGATTTCCGTGGTGATTCCGGCGCATAATGAGGCATCGGTTATCGGACTGCTCTTGGAAAGTCTGTTACTACAAGACCGCCTTCCCGATGAAATCATTGTGGTCTGCGACTCCTGCACTGACACTACCCAAGAGGTGGTCGAAAGTTTTGCGGAACGTGGTGCCGAAGTGGGAACGCACATTCGAGCAGAACAGGGGAACTATCGCGATATTGCGGGGTCACGGAATCATGGCTTGCACCGTGCCGGGGGCGATGTCCTGGTCTGTTTAGACTCCGATACGGCTCTGACCCCCGGAGGGCTTGCCGCTATCGAACACGCTGTGGGAAAAGGGTATAACTTCGGTTCCTTGCGTTTGGTTCCGGCAGAGCATCCCCCGCACCCGTGGAACTCCACTATCTTAGCCCTTTGGCTGACGACTATGAACCGAAGCAGTCGTCGGCGTGGATGGTTTTACGGAACCGGAGTCTTCTTTACACGCGACCTGATGGAACGTGCCGGAATGTACGACCCGAATTGGGGGTGGGCAGAGGATATTGAACTTTCCGAACGCTACACGGCGGCAGGAGCAAACTATACGCTGATTGAGGGAGAGTGTCTGTTCTATAGTGACCGTCGCTTCGCCGAACGCGGCTACCTGCGCGAAGTCCTACGTCGCTGGAAAAACGGTATGGGGCATCTCCGCAAAATGCAAACGCACCCTATCCGAAGAAAGTAGAGTGGAGGCAGGGTACTCGCACAGTAGACCTCCCCCACTGGTATCTAAAAATTCAACCTAACACCCTCTGTAAATTGGTGAGGACGCGGCGGAGGTAGCCGCGTGTGCCGATAATCTCTGCGATATGGTTGAGAACCCCCTCGCGGTCTGAACCCGAATCCCACTGAGCAAACAGGTCACGCAGGGCTTCTGCCTTTTCCCCATAGGCTTGCTCAAAAGTGATTTTTGCCTCCCAGAGTTGCGGACGTAGGGAGTCCATCACTTCCGAGTCGTCCTCGCTCTGCGCTTCCTGAAACTCCATCAGTAACTCTTGCAACTCCAGCACCTCGGCAAAGAGTTCTTGGGGAGGTTTTGCGGTCTCCTTGAGGTCATCGGGGCGTGTTCCTCGCTCGCGGCGCAGGAGGTATTCCGCACGGGTAAACGGGTCACGCAGGGTACGGTACGCATCATTCACCAGTGCCGATGCCTCCAAAGCAGCAGTTTGAGTGGATATATCGGCAGTTGCCCAACGGTCAGGGTGGTAAAGACGCGAGAGTTCGTGGAAACGCCGGGTCAGCAGAGCATCATCCGCCGAAACCGGGACATCTAAAATCTCAAAGTAACTGTCGGTAGGGGAGAGTGGGGTCATTGGGTCATTGGGTCAAACCCTCCCCTGAAAAGGAGAGGGTTAGAGATAGGGTCTATTTGGTCTATTTGGCAGTAAACGAGGTTCCACACCCGCAAGAGCGAACCGCATTCGGGTTCTCGAAGAGGAAACCCCCTTCCATCAAGTTGCGGATGTCGTAGTTCAACGTGGTGCCTCTCAGATAGAGGGCAGACTTAAAATCCACCACAATCTTTAGGTCTTCCACTTCGTACACCATGTCAAACTCCGGGTCGGGTTCCTGTTCCATCTCCATCACATAGGAGAGTCCCGAACAGCCACCACCACGCACTCCCAACCGTAGATACCAACCCTGCTTCTCCTGCTTCTCTTGGAGACGCTTGACCTGCCGGATGGCATTGGGGGTCAGAGTGACCACGGGTTCATCGCCGATGGGGGCTGTCGCTTTACGTTCGGGTGCTTTTGCTAGACGGATTAGAGACATTGCAATTCCTTTGGGTACTAAACAAGCGCAGGCTCTTTCGCCTCGATTTTGCTCGCTTGCTTCTGTTGATAGTCGTGAATTGCCGCCTTAATCGCATCCTCGGCGAGAACCGAGCAGTGAATCTTCACCGGGGGCAGTGCCAACTCTTCGACAATCTGCGTATTTTTGATTTCTAGGGCTTCCTCTAAGGTTTTCCCCTTGACCATTTCGGTAGCCAGCGACGAGGAGGCAATCGCCGAGCCACAACCAAAGGTCTTAAAGCGAGCATCTTCGATGATTCCCTCGTCGTTAATCTTCAGTTGCAGTTTCATCACATCGCCACATTCGGGGGCACCGACAATTCCGGTTCCCACATTCTCATCTTTCTTATCAAAGGAACCCACATTGCGAGGGTTCTCATAATGGTCAATTACTTTAGTGCTGTAAGGCATGGTCTTACCTTTCTTGTTGTTGCTCTACTTTTATTGCTCTACTTTTGTGCGTCACTTTGTCTATTTGTTCTCATCGAAGGAAAGTCGGGTAGTGCGTTAGTTAGTGTGGGTTCCACTGAACTGTGGCAAGGTCTACCCCCTCTTGGTGCAGTTCCCAGAGCGGACTCATTTCGCGAAGGCGCGATACTTCGTGAATCACACGACGTACTACATAGTCAATCTCTTCTTCGGTGTTAAAGCGTCCAATACCGAAGCGTAGGGACGAATGCGCGAGTTCGTCTCCCACTCCCAATGCCTTCAGGACATAGGACGGTTCCAGTGAAGCCGAGGTACACGCTGACCCCGATGAGAGGGCGATGTCCTTCAAGCCCATAAGCAGACTCTCGCCTTCGACAAACCCAAACGACATATTCAGGTTGCCCGGAAGCCGATGCTCCTCCGAACCGTTCACATAGACTTCATCAATTGCATCATAGATGCCGCTTTTCAGACGGTTTCGCAGTGCCAGAAGGCGTTGCGATTCGGTGGACATCTCCTGTTGCATCAGTTCTGCCGCTTTGCCAAATCCGACAATTCCGGGGACGTTCAGAGTGCCGGAGCGGAAACCGCGCTCATGTCCTCCGCCGTCAATCTGTGCGGTGAGGCGCACTCGCGGGCTACGTCGCCGAACATACAGCGCACCAATCCCCTTCGGTCCATAAATCTTGTGTGCGGTACAGGAAAGGAGATGAATGTTCATGGAGTTGACATCAAGCGGCACTTTCCCGTAGGCTTGTACCGCGTCCGTGTGGAAAAGAATCCCACGCTCCGCGCAAATCTCCCCAATCTCTTGGACGGGTTGAAGCACCCCAATCTCGTTATTTGCCGCCATGAGAGTAACTAGAATCGTTTTCTCTTCAATGGCATCTTTCAGGGCATTGAGGTCAATTAAGCCGTTCTCTTGCACCGGAAGGTAGGTCACGCGCTTACCCATCGTCTCCAAACGCTTACACGTGTCCAGAACTGCCTTATGCTCAGTAACTGCTGTGATGATGTGGTCGCCCTTGTCCTCATACATCTCTGCAACACCTTTAATGGCAAGGTTGTTCGATTCGGTTGCGCCGGAGGTGAAGATAATTTCACGCGGGTCTGCACCAATCACATCGGCAATCTGCTGACGTGCCTTGTCTACGGCTTCTTCCGCTTCCCAACCAAAGGGGTGACTGCGGGATGACGCATTTCCAAAGACCTTTGTAAAGTAGGGAACCATCTCTTCCACCACACGGGGGTCTACCGAGGTGGTTGAGTTATTATCCAGATAAATAGGTGTTTGAACGCTCATGGAGCGATTGCCTCCGCTTCTAAACTTTCTCTATCAACTTCTCTAACTGATACTCTAACTGGTAGTAAAACTTAATGCTGTGACTAACGAAAAGTGGTTGTATTTGCTATCGCCGCTATCCAAACAGCAAGAAGCCATTCAGAGTTCCCGACATTGGGCGCAAAATCGCTACGAACCAACAGGAGGAGCATCCACCATCGTTAGGGTACGCCCGGTGGTAAACTCACGGGGAGTAACTTCCGGTGGTTGGGATACACACACATCGGCTAAGGTCATCCGTTGCAAAAGGAGGGTTATCTCCTCTTGAATCTGCGCGAGCGGTCCTCGCAGATGGCAGTGTTGCGCCTGTTGGCAACCGCTCAACCCATCGGACTCCCAACACTGGGCGATTGCCAAAGGACCATCTACCGCTTCGATAATCTCCCCAATCGAGATGTCACTTGCCGAACGCTCTAGGCGATAACCACCCGTGGGACCGGGGATACTCACGACAATCTCTTTCCGCGAGAGTGCTTGCATCACTTTTGCCAGCAACTCCGGCGGAATCTCATAGCGTCTTGCAATCTCCCGAGGACCCGTTACCTTCCCCACTCCTTCGGTTGCCAGATAGGAGAGGGCAAGCATCGCGTAATCCGTTTTTTTGGTAAAGGTAAACACGTCCGTTTTTCTACCTACGAAACTATCCGATAGTGTCCTGTGGTGTCATGGTCATAGGGAAGGAAACATATCATTCCCCCACTTCACCGACTCTATCTTTCGCCGACTGTTCAGGTCGGAGTTACTGGTAACATTGTACCTACGGAGAGCGTTCCTGTCAAGGCTATTGAGAATGATTCTCGCTTTCATTCGTGGGACGAACAAAAACTGGACACAAAACGGAAAGATTTAGGAGTTATCCTCCACTCATTGGGGGAAGGAAAGCAACTTCATCACCGTCGGCAAGGGGTGTTTCCGGGGAGACAAACTCCGCTCCCACCGCACAACGGGTACGAGTGAGGAGGTCGGTCAGGCGCGGATTCGATTCGCCTAATTGACGAGCAGCATCCGCAACCGTCGCACCGTCTGGGAGGGAGAGGTGCAACTGCCCTCCCGGAACCACATCACGGTAGTGGGCAAAGAAGAGAACTGTGACACTCATTCGGGACCCTCACCATTATCGGGGGCATCAAACGCGGGTTCAAGGATGCGATTTCGCTTAACAGAGGTCGCCTCGGTCAAGTCCTCAGCAGTGTGATAGTGTGCGCCGTTTCCGTTCACCATGGGCATCTCCAAAGCAAACTTGGACACCATCACATGGGGGGGAATTTCAATGGGGTAGTCGCCGGTAAAACAGGCAAGGCAGAAACTGTCGTTAGAAACCGAAAGGGCATGAGCTAACCCCTCCGTGGAGAGATAGCCTAAACTGGTCGCGCCGATGTGTTGCCGAATCTCCTCAATGGAGTGTGAAGCGGCTATCAGTTGGTCTTGGGTCGCCATGTCTATGCCGTAGAAGCAGGGGTAACTGACCGGGGGGGCGGAGATTCGGACATGGACTTCGGAGGCTCCGGCATCCAAAAGCAGACGCACGACCTTACCCGTGGTGGTTCCTCGCACAATGGTATCGTCCACCATAACCACACGTTTCCCTTTAACCGTCTCCCGAATCGCGGTCAACTTCATGCGTACCCCTAAGTCTCGCATCCGTTGGTCTGGTTGAATGAACGTGCGTTGAATATAACGATTTTTGATAAAGCCTTCGTTATAAGGGATGCCGCTTTCTAGAGCAAAGCCTAGTGCCGCCGGGATTCCGCTATCGGGAACACCAATCACTAAGTCGGCTTCGACTGGATGCTCACGTGCCAGTTCGATTCCCATGCGTTGCCGTGCGATGTGTAGACTCTGCCCATACATTTCGGAGTCTGGGCGAGCAAAGTAGATGGTTTCGAGCATACAGAGGGCTTCACGCTCCATCGGAACCCCCGGTACACGCCGAACCCCATCCCGGTCAATAATCACAATCTCACCGGGGGAGAGTTCACGGACAAAGGTCGCATCTACGGTGTTTAAGGCGCAGGTTTCGGAGGCAAGTACCCACTTCCCATTGTCCAAACGCCCTAAGCAGAGGGGACGTACCCCGTTCGGGTCACGCACCCCAATCAGTTCTGTTTCAGTGAGAATGGCTAACGAGTATGCCCCGCGAATCTGCTTCATCGTTTCGCGCACGGCTTCTGCGGTAGTTCGCCCCAAATCTTTTTGTTCCGCGAGGAGTCGAGCGATAATCTCCGAATCATTCGTGGTTTCAAAGGGGATTCCTCGTGCCTTCATCTCGGTGTGGAGTTCACGAGTGTTTATCAGGTTGCCGTTGTGCGCCACCACCACGGTTCCGGCATCATGCAGACAACTAAGCGGTTGTGCGTTCTGCTTCACCGACGAACCTGTCGTTGAGTAGCGCGTATGACCGACGGCGATATGCCCACGCAATCTTTTGAGTTCGTCCTCATGGAATACCTGCGTCACCAACCCCATGTCCTTGTGGATACGGATTGCTTCCCCGTCAGAAACGGCGATTCCTGCCGACTCTTGCCCTCGGTGTTGGAGGGCAAACAGACCGAAGAAGGTCATCCGGGCGGCTTCCTCGCCGGGGACAAACGCCCCAAAGATGCCACACTCTTCATGGGGTGTATCGTCCTCCCAAGTATTGTTTGCAGGGAGGGGGAGATTCCCCCGTGAAGTGATTAAATTGGTGGTTAGATTCGTGGTTGGATTGGTAATTGGATTGGTAGATGTCGCCATGCCGTCAGTTCCCCTCTCATTGTATCCTGAAACCGCGAAGAAGTTCCTTCCCTGCCCCCGTAAATCCGAAAAAACAAAAATATAAGGTGACTAAAATGTTTTTTTGAGAAACTATTGACAAGGGAGGAAACGTACTTCAAAATAGATACGTATTCGTATGTGCAAGGTTGCACGAACGGTAAGTATTCGTATGCTCAAAGAGGAACGTAAACTTCGAGTAACTGCAAAGGATATTGCCCGACAGGTGGGACTCTCTCAGCCCACGGTGTCACGTATCCTTTCTGATGCGCCGGGCTATCGTGTGTCATCGCAGACGCGGGAGCGGGTGCTATCCGTGGCGCAAGAGATGGGCTATCGTCCCAATGCGTTGGCACGCTCGTTGCGCTCGCAGAGAACTCATGTGGTCGGATTGTATACCGGCTATGGCTATGTGGATGCCCGAAATGCGTTTCTTGCCGGAATGATTGGGGGGCTTCAAAGAGCGGCAGATGCTTACCAAATGGATTTGCTCCTGCATGGAACCTTTCGTGCCAATTCGACAGAAGCACTCTATAGCGCAATGGTAGATGGGCGAATAGACGGGCTTTTTGTCCATACCTATGCCGAAGACCCCACCAATGGGTCTTCGG
>Ga0224722_1001761_pt1 | contig 11853 bp, 7 predicted proteins | sample Balambano_FR1_Me_FD_161646 | JGI IMG/M metagenome (GOLD analysis project Ga0224722, IMG submission 161646) | Freshwater sediment microbial communities from Lake Towuti, South Sulawesi, Indonesia - Balambano_FR1_MetaG | ecosystem: Environmental > Aquatic > Freshwater > Lake > Sediment | place...
GTGTGACGGGCAGTGCTTTGCAATTAAACGGCGGTAGCCAGGAAGTGCACATCATCGGCGGTGTGACGCAGGAGTTTGATTCAGAAGACTTTACAATTAGTTTCTATTTTAAAGCAACAGGCAACGCCGGTACGCAGTATCTGATTTCCAAACGTGACACGGCTTGTAAAAGCGACAGTTCGTTTTACATCCGCTATGTGCCGCGCACGCGCACGCTGAATGTTTATTTGGGCGAAAGCACAACGCGCAATGTCTCGCTGCTGGTGCCGCTGGAAGAAGGTGCCTGCTGGTATCAGGTCACGGTAATTCGGGTGAGTAATCGGGTGCGGGTGTTTGTAAACGGCACTTTGCGCCAGGAAGCTACCTCCGAGCGGCGCCTCAATATCAAAAATAACGGACCTCTTATACTTGGCGGAGCTAACTGCCGTACGAGTAATGAATCCCGCTTCGCAGGTTTGCTCGATGATGTTCGGGTTTATTACCGGGCTATCAATGATCTGGAAGCCCGCGACCTTTACGTTGCCCCGGATGCCATTCTCAACCGCGATACCTTAATTTACCTGGGCGGCTTTGTACCGGTTCGGCTCTCGAATACATGCGCCACGGGTTTTACCTGGTCGCCCGCCGAAGGGGTAGTACCGCCGGTCATTGCCAACGCCGTTATCACGCCTACCCGCGCAGGTGTGCAGGTGTATGAACTCAATCTGTTTGACCAGGGTTGCATCGCCACCGACACCATCCGCATCAACGTGGTGGACCCCACCAGCCTTGATTGTGATTCCGTTTTTTTACCCAAAGCTTTTACTCCCAACAACGACGGGCTGAACGAAACCTTCGGCATCAGCAACCCATTTGCCGTACCGCAACTGCTTTCGTTTGAGATTTTCGACCGCTGGGGTGGGCGCGTTTTTGCCACCACCGATCCGTTCGCACGTTGGGATGGATCGCACCAGGGCACCCCCGTCAACCCTGGTGTGCTGCTCTACCGCGTGCGCTACCGCTGCCAGGGCGAGCAGCGCGAAGTAGCGGGCAGCGTGACCGTCTTAAGGTAAAATATAAAACGCTAAATTTAAAATGTAAAAGTAACCCTTGTTGCGTACACGACAGTTGGAAAAAGTATGCGCTGTAACAAGCCGCGTCCTTTCTACGTTAAAAGAGGCAAGTGAGCCGGGCAATACCTTTACATTTTATATTTAAAATTTTACATTTTGCGGTTTAAAAAACTTTTACTTTTAAATATTTTAATTTTATTTTCAAGTATAGCTTTCTGTCAACCGCAAAGCCTTTCCAACCTACGCTCCAAAACAATTACCACTTCGCCGTTTCAAACCCTTGATTCCCTGACGATTATCCCCCATTCTGTCGAAATCTTCTGCCTTTCCGGCGAACGATTAGATACTTCTTATTATAAAATTTATAACACCGATATTCACTGGCAAAAGCTCATTGACTCAGTTGTGGTCATTCGCTACCGCGTTTTTCCGTACAATTTAGGTAAAACTTACGTCCGTTTGGATACCACACAATCGTTCAAAACCGAAGACGGGCAAGTCGTTTTCAATTACAATCCTTATTCCGAACGACAGGAAAACTTATTGGATTTCAAAGGCTTAGATTACAACGGCAGTTTCGCGCGCGGTATTTCTTTTGGCAATAATCAGGATTTGGTGTTGAATTCCAGTTTCAACCTTCAACTTGCGGGCGACATCGGCGAAGGCATCGAAATCCTCGCTGCCATTTCCGACGAAAACATCCCCATTCAGCCCGAAGGCAACACCCGGCAATTGCAGGAATTCGACCGTATTTTTATCCAATTAAAAAAAAATAACAACAAGCTCATCGCCGGTGATTATGATTTGCAACGTCCGAACAGCTATTTTATGAATTATTTTAAACGCCTGCAAGGAGCGACATTTAGCAATCAAAGTAATATCGGTAAAGGAAAAATAATATCAAACGCCAGTGTCGCCATCTCGCGCGGGCAGTTTGCGCGCAATCAAATTCAGCAGCAGGAAGGCAATCAGGGTCCGTACAAACTCCTCGGTGTACAGGGCGAGCAGTTTATCATCGTGCTGGCTGGAACCGAAAAAGTTTTTTTGGACGGGCAACTGATGCAACGCGGCATCGAATACGACTACATCATAGATTACAATCGCGGCGAAATTACATTTACCAATAGAAGATTGATTACAAAAGACAGTCGAATTATTATAGAATTTGAATATTCCGACCAAAGTTATTTACGTTCTTTTTATGCCATTAACACCGAATATCAGCAGGATAAATTCCGATTATATGCCAATATTTTCAACCAAGCCGATAGCCGCACCAGTACCGGCGGGCAAGCCCTGAGTGCCGACCAAAAACGCATCCTGAGGGAGCGCGGCGACAGCATTGCGCTGTTTCGCAGCATTGATACTTTGAGTTTTACGCCCACCAGAGTGTCGTATAAATTGGACAATCGCGTTTTTGCTTGTTCTAATGTAGACTCTATTTTGGTCTATTCTACGAATCCCGACAGTGCGCAGTTCACCGCTCAATTTTCTTTCGTCGGCACCGGTCGCGGTAACTATGTCCTTGATAATGAACAAATTGCCAATGAGCGCGTCTTCCGCTTCATGGCACCTGACCCGCTCACCTGTCAGCCGCGCGGCGATTACGAACCCGTCATTCAACTCCTGGCACCCAAGCAGCAGCAACTCATCACCGTCGGCGGCGAATATAAAATTTCAAAAAACTCGAATGTACAAACGGAAGTTGCCATCAGCCGCAATGATTTGAATCGTTTTTCGCGTTTGGATAAACAGGATGATGCAGGCTTGGCTGCCTTTACCACATTTACTAAACAATTTCAATTGGATAGTTTGTGGAGCTTGGAACTAAATGGAAATTACGAATTGGTACAAAAAACATTTCAACCTTTAAATCCTTATCGCAATCCCGAATTTCTGCGTGATTGGGGTTTGACGGATGTACAGGGTTTTGGCTTGGAAAGAATTGCAAAGGCTACTGAAAATTTGGGTGGCACCGGATTTAGTTTAGTTAATAAAAATTTTGGACAATTACAGTATCGTGTTAATATTTTCAACCGCGAATCTTTCTATAACGGCATTCGCCATTACACCAGATTATACTTCAATCATGCTGGTTTTGAATTGAATGCCGAAGGCAGTTTGTTATCAGCCAATGCCACTGACGAACAAAGTCGTTTTTTTAGACCTCGTGTAAGTCTGACAAAAGTATTTAGCAAATTAAACAACTGGAAAATCGGCATCCAAGCCGAGCGCGAGCAGAACAGCCGGTTTACAAATCTGACCGACACCTTGACGAGAGCAAGTTTTTATTACAACGTTTATCGCGCTTTTCTCGAAAGCCCAAATACAGAGAAATTTAGCTTTGGAGCCAGTCTCCGCCAGCGCGAAGACTTCGCACCTTTGGGTGACGATTTTGTAAAAAGTGTCATTGCCAATGAAGTGAATGTAAATGGAAACTGGAATATTAAACGAACTTTACAACTGGCAGGGAATTTTACTTACAGAGAACTGAATCCACTAACTAATCTGCTTGTCAGCGACCAAGCTTCTGAAACGTTTCTCGGTAGAACCGACGTAAATTTTACCTTTTGGAAAGGTGCGCTGCGCGCGAACAACACCTACGAACTCGGCTCCGGGCAGGAACCGCGCCTCGAGTTCACCTACGTGCGCGTGCGCCAGGGCGAGGGTACGCACATCTGGCTCGATTCGCTGTACAATAAAGACGGTGTGATTCAACCCAATGAAATGGAAATTGCCCCGTTTCAAGACCTGGCGGATTACGTGCGCGTGAACACGTTTACCAATCAATACATTCGCACGAATTATGTGAATTTGAACAGCAGCCTGCAACTCACGCCTAAAGCCCTGTGGTTCAATCAGAAAGGTTTGAAAAATTTTCTAAGCAGATTCTCCACGCAAAGTACGCTCACCATCAACCGCAAAACGCAGGATTCGCCGGATGTGTCTGCGTGGAATCCATTCCAACTCGATGTTGCCGATACGTCGCTGGTATCTGTGAGTTCAAATATTCGTAACCTGCTGTTTTTCAATCGCGCCGATCCGAAGTATGACCTGCAAATCGGCAACACCAGCCTGTCTAATAAATTTGTACAAACCTCCGGCTTCGAGAGTCGCCGCAACACCGAGCGTTTCTTTCGCAGCCGCGTCAACGCCTCGCGCAGCGTCAGTTTGCAATGCAATTTGGCACAAGGCGCAAGATTTTCCGATTCCGAATTTTTTGACAACCGCGATTATAATATCGAATATTGGAACGCCGAGCCGCAATTCACCTACCTGCCATCGCCCAGTTTTCGCACCATCGTGAGCTACAAATACCAGCGCGAACACAACACTTTGACCGAAACGCCTGAATCTGCCAAGCAACATCATTTCAGCCTCGAAATGACGTACAACCGAACCGCCAGCACCTCCCTGCGCCTCCGCGCCTCGCTGGTGGACATCGCCTTCACGGGCAACCCCTCCTCGCCCGTCGGCTTCGCGATCCTCAACGGCTTACAACCCGGCAATAACTACCTCTGGAATCTCTCGCTCGACCGCCAACTCTCCAAAAACCTCCGCCTCAACCTCAGCTACGAAGGGCGCAAAACGGGTGAAGCGCGCGTGGTGCACGTGGGGCGGGCGCAGGTGGCGGCGGTGTTTTGAAAAGGAGGATAGGAAGATGTGAGGGTTAAACTTTTACATTTTATTCCGCCATGCAGCGGGACGTTTTACATTTTGACTTTCGTGCGCACGGAACCGGCATTTATCTTGGATTGTTATTATATTTGTTCAACAAATTAAAAGACAATGAGTGAGTTTCTTTTAAAATTCAATCAACTCGATGCTTTCCAGCGGCAAGAAGTGCTGAATTTCATCAACTTTTTGTTATCAAAAACGCAGCAAAAGCAACAAGATGCATTGGATAGTCAAAATCATATGCAGCAGGTAGCAAGCGACGACGCTTACAATTTTTTTGAATCTGCGGGTTTGATGGAAAACCGCGCGGTAGATGCTGACCAATTAAGACGTGACGCATGGAAAATCAATCACTAATTTTGTGCGACACGAATATTATTATTGAAGTTTACAAAAACAATACCGCCATCATAGCCGCTTTGCAGCAAATCGGTCAAGAGCGTATTGCCACCAGCGTCAAGGAGATGACAGACTGCCTACTGCTAACTGTTCCCTGCTAACGCTCAGTTCTCGCTTTTCCAACAACTTCTCCAACAACCGCTCCACCGAAATCGTCATAAAAGACGAGGCATAATCCGACATCGCATACGGCACGATGAGTTCGCCGTTGTGCATCACGCTGCCGCAGGAGTAGACCACATTGGGCACGTAGCCTTCGCGCTCGTCCTCGTTGGGCGTGAGCAGCGGCTCCTCCAAAGCTCCGATGACCTTCGAGGGATCCGCCAAATCCAGCAAAATCACGCCCAGACTGTACGTGCGCATGGGTCCCACGCCGTGCGTCACCAGCAGCCAGCCTTCAGAGGTTTCGATGGGCGAGCCGCAGTTGCCGATTTGCATTAATTCCCAGGGGCGGGTGGGTGTTTGCAACAAAATCGGTTCTTCCCACAGCGTGATTTTATCCGAAAAGATGATGTAATTGTTGCGCCCGTCAATGCGCGCCAGCATGGCGTATTTGCCGTCTATTTTACGGGGGAAAAAAGCGAGATTTTTATTTTGTGCGCCCTTGCCGTACAGGGGTTTGATATTGAAATTCACAAAATCGTCGGTTTGAATCAGCTTCGGCAAAATCGTAAAACCATCGTACGCCGTGTACGTCGCGTAGTACGTGACCCGCCCGCTGGGGTAGGTAAACTTCACAAACCGCGCATCTTCAATACCGCGATTCTCCCATTCACTCACCGGAAAAATGATGCGCTCCGAAATATCCGTATCCAATGAAAACTGTAATTGATAGTGTGAATCCGCCAGCCAAATCAATTCCTGCACCGTCAGGGTTTTGTTCGACACGGCTTCGCGCTCCGCCACAATCGTTTCAATGGCACTGCGCACCGTTGTGTAATCAAACGTTTCCGGCAGAATCCGGCATACCGACGAAATGATTTCTTCCTCTTCGGGAATACCCATTTCGCGTACTTTTTGGATGAATTCCGGTCGTTTATAGACAGATTCCTTGTTCAGCTGCGCCTCTTCCAGCCGATTTTTCGGTGGAATGACCGTCACCTGATTCTCGGCATCCAGCACCACATATCGAAACTCAATAGAAGAAATGTGCCCCTCGCCCGTCGCGCGCATACTCACGATGAACCGTTTTTCGCCTTCGGTCAAACCCGTCTGGTCAGGTGCTTCAATCATCGAAGGATTGAAAAAAGCTGCCGCCTCGATGGAATACTCGTGGGTGAAATACGCGCCGAGCAGCAGTTGGCGGGTAGGATCCATATCCGCTTCGGTTTTTTGAAAATACTTTTCCAATAAAGGCAGTAATCTCAAAAAATGCCGCCGAAAAACCGCCGTCAGATTCCGGTGCCGATGGGCGAAATCGCGCAGCACCTGCTGCAAAGTCAACTGCACTGCGTCCTCCGGCATTGCCAGCACTTGCTCGCACAAGATGCGCGAACGCTCTTCATTCAATTGATAAAATCGGGCAATTACGCGGCTCTTGTCCGCATCCAGGCGGACATTTTTACGCTGGACTGGAATTTTCATGGGAAGATGATCTTTACTTATTATACGACTGAATAAGTTACGAAAAGCAGGTTCAGCAATTATTTTATCAATTTTAAAGCGGTATCGTAACGCTCTGCCACATTATCCCAATTGATAATATTGAAGAGCGCATCTACAAAATCCGCCCGTTTATTTTTGTGTTTGAGGTAGTAAGCGTGTTCCCACACATCAATCACCAGCAGCGGAATCACCCCCCACTGGGTCAGTTTTTCGTGGTTCTCACATTGCAACACCGTTAATTGCTGCGAGTAGGGTTGATAGCCCAAAATGCCCCAGCCGTTGCCGTCCACATTTTTGGAGGTAGCGGCGATCAAGCTTTTCAATTTATCGTAGGTGCCAAAATTCTTTTCGATGGATTGCAAGAGCGTACCCTTCGGCTCGATTTTTTTATTGGTCAGGTTCGTCCAAAAAATGGTATGCAGTACATGGCTTGAAAAGTGGTACGCCAGTTTTTTCGTCCAGTAGTCCACCGTTTCAAAATTGTTGGCATCCGTTGCTTTTTTAATTTCCTGCAAGTCTTTATTCGCGCCCTTCACCGCCCCACCGTGGTGAAAGGTGTAATGCAGATGCACGGTTTCCTGATCCATGTAAGGCTCCAAAAAATTTTCATTATAGGGCAGGGCTTGCAGCGCAAAATTGCCGTCTTTGTCGGTAAGTTTATCTAAGCCATTGTTAGCCAGATTATTAGCAAATACGCTACCTGTTGGTAACACGAGTGCTGCGCCGCCGAGTGCGCTGCCGTGGAGAAAATCTTTGCGAGTCATGAAAATAGAATATTGATTCGACGACAAGATACAAATAAAAGCAGAGGCGGTAGGTTACGAAATCTTTGTTTTTCGAATAAAATCCAATCGCCGGATCGAAGACCCTTCTATTTCATAAATCGCCAGCACTTCGAAAGGCTGGGTTTTCGGGTTCAAGGTTCAATTTTATAGAACCGCCAGTTGGTATCATAGTTTTCGGTTAATTTTATTTGTGTCAACGCTGCCCGCACCATTTCTACCGGAATATTATTTTCTTTTAGTACCGCATCATGAAATTGCTTGTACGTCATCTTTTTGCTGTCCACCAACTCCTGTTTCAAAGCCCAAAATTGCAAACCACCAATCATATAAGCCAGTTGGTATAATGGATTGTACCTGCCTTCAAAAGAACGCCGCACCTCGCCCTCGGCGTTTGCACGTTCGTGATTGACTTCCTCCACCAAAAAATCAATGCACTGCTGCGGTGTCCATGTTTTCAGGTGATAATTGAGCGAAAAAATGATGCGGGCACAGCGGTGCATCCGCCAGAAAAGCATACCGACGCGGTCTTCCGGCGACTGTGGAAACTTCAAGTCCCATAACAATAATTCCCAATACAATGCCCATCCTTCCGTCCAAAAAGCGGTGTTGAAATCGCGATACGGGCGATACCGGCGATTCATAAACTGCTGCAAATGATGCCCGGCGTTGAGTTCGTGGTGTACCACTGCCCGCGAAAAATGCGGATTGTTGCCGCGCAAGCTCATCAGTTTGTCCTCGTGTTCCATCGTATTCGTAGGGTACGAAATAATAATTTGTTCGCCGCCTAAGAAAAAAGGGTTGACAAGTTGGCGTTCGGGCGACATCATGCTCATGCGCCAATCCTCCTCCGCCAGTGCCGGCATGGTCACTAAATCCTGTTTTTTTAAAAAATCAACCGATTCATTATACAACCGATTAATCAGAGCAGGCTGCTCGCCAGGCGGCACGTAGGTATTTTTCACTTTCTCCATTGCGTCCTTCCAGCGGTCGCCAAAACCCATGTCGCTACTGGCTTTGAGCATTTCTTTGCGGCACCAGGCAAACTCTTTTTCTGCAATGGCAATCAATTCGGTAGGAGAGTAGGGGATCATTTCATATTTCAAACCCGCCAGAATCGCCACCTCGCCAATCGGCTGCCCTGCAATTCCACTCTTATCTTTCGGCAACTGCCCGGTAGTGTCGGCTTTTTCTACCATCCATTTGGCGTAAGCGTCCAAATCTTTCACCAAAGCGGAATAGGGTTTTTCGACCCACCAGGTAAATAAAGGATCATAATTGTAGTAAAAAGTGTAAAATTTTTCAATCGCTTTTTTAATACCCTGTAAAGTTATTTGTACAAACCGAGCATCGTCTTGTACCAATGCGCGTGTACTGGTACCCTGCATCAAACCGCGAATTTGCTTACTGGATTCATTGAAGGCAATAGCGATAGCTTTGCCGTCTACAACTTTGCCCCGGCGGTGGGTGCGCTCTATCTCATATAAATTTTCGGCAAACGGCAACGCGGTTTTCAGCCGATTGTAATCTTGGAGAATTTGCTCCAGGTTGCTGATTTCCTGATTCAAATCGCGTTTAAACAGCAGATAATCTATTTGCCCGACCCGACTCAGGTTCGTAAATAGCACCTTTTTTAATCGGGAGAGATAATCTTGGTGAAGTTTCTTCAATCGTTCCGAGCGTTCGGGCGCATGATCTGCTATGTAAACTTTTTGTAACGTTTGTACATCCGCGTTATACTGCGTCATCAAACCCGATATTTCGCTGTAAAAATAATTGGACTCCGGCACGGTTTGCGCGGATAAGCAGACAATAGACAGCAGCAAGAGTGTTGAAATGGTAAGGTGTTTTTTCATATAAGTAATAATTTTCTGATAGATTTGCCAAATTTTTAAAAATTTGGTAAATCTTTATCTTCATTCATTCGTTTTGAATCATAAGGTTATGCAGCTGCTCCATCGCCGCCGCCGCTTTTGCTATCGGTACAAAGATATGGTCGTGATAAAACCCTGCCACTACATTGCAAGGAATATTTTCCTGCACCAGCACCTGCGCCACCGCCGCCGTCAAACCCACCGCCTCCAAATCCGAATGCACCGTCAACGTTATCCACGCCGCCACAAAAGAATAGCTCAAACCCAATTCATCCGCCACTTCCCGTGCCAGCACGACCGTCCAGCCTTCCGCTTCTTGGAAAACCCCGACAAAATCCACATTATTTAACACATTTCTATCCAAAGCCGTACAAAAAACATACGCGCCCGGATTTAAAACAGGGCGGATTTCGCGGAGGAGGGTAGGGAGGTGGGCTTCGGCAGGCATTTTGAATGAATGATAGAGTGTTGAAATAATGTTATAAAATCCTGAAAATTCTCTAATTTTGCGAATTCTGATTTAGACCACCGCCACCAAACTCTTCTCCAACTTCTCCAAAAACACCCCCGCTTCCTTCCTCCCCAGACTCAACGGTGGCAACAACCGCACCACATTCGCCCCCGATGCCGAGCCCACAAATACTTTTTTTTCATACAACAAGCGCTTTCGCAAATCCGCTGTCGGAAAATCAAATTCCACCCCAATCATCAAGCCCCGCCCGCGCACTTCGCGCACGCCCTCGAAGTTATTTAGTTGCTCCATTAAATAATTTCCGACAACGGCTGCATTTTCCAGCAAATTTTCTTCTTCTAAAACTTCCAACACCGCCAGTCCCGCTGCACACGCCAGGTGATTCCCCCCAAACGTCGTACCCAACAAGCCATGTTTCGCCTCAAACTTCGGGTGAATCAACACCCCGCCAATCGGAAATCCATTGCCCATGCCTTTCGCCACCGTAATCAAATCGGGCTGAATCTCTGCATATTGAAATGCAAAAAACTTTCCACTCCGCCCATATCCGCTCTGAATTTCATCTAAAATCAATATGGTGTTATATTCTTTACACAAGTTTTGTAATGTCTCCAAAAATGTTACATCCGGCACATAAATGCCCCCTACGCCCTGAATGCCCTCGATGACCACCGCACACACATCCCCTTTCGCCAGCGATGTCCGCACACTTTCCAAATCATTCCATTCGTGAAATTCCACCTCAAACCGTTTGTTAATTGGTGCCTGAATCGCCCCATTATCCGTCACATTCACCGCCGCCGAGGTGCGCCCGTGAAACGATTTTTTAAACGCAATCACTTTGGAACGATTATTATAAAAAGAAGCTAATTTCAGCGCATTTTCATTGGCTTCCGCCCCCGAATTGATTAAAAACAAATGATACTCCTTACATCCTGATACTTCACCCAGCTTTTCCGCCAACGCCTCCTGTACCCGATTCTGCACCGAATTAGAATAAAACGGCAACGCCTGCAACTGCGCCGTCACCCGCTCCACATACCGCGCGTGTCCATGCCCAATCGAAATCACCGCATGCCCCCCATACAAATCCAGGTACGCCGTACCCTGCTCATCATACACGTAGCAACCTTTTCCTTTCACCGGGTTAATATCATACAATGGATACACATCAAATAATTTCATAATGCTGAATGTTTAATTTTCGATGCCCTTGTTACGTGATAGGACACTGATTATTAAAATTATTAAGATGCCAAATGATAATCTCAATAAATCATAATTATCATACAGATCAGTGTACAATGTACCTATGTGTTAAAAAAAGCTCGCTTTGAGTGCCAACCCCGCACACGGGTCAATCCCCAACGCCCCATTCATATTCTCCACCGCCTGCCCCGATGCCCCTTTCAACAAATTATCAATCACGCTGATAATGAATACTTTATCGCCGTGTTTTTCCACGTGCAGCACACATTTATTCGTATTCACCACTTGTTTCAAATGCGGATTCTGTTTAGTCAGCTTCGTAAACGGTGCATTTTGATAAAAATCATGATACAAGTCATTTAGTTCATTTAGATTTAAATCACAATGCGTATAAACGCTTGCAAAAATCCCGCGTGTAAAATCACCCCGCACCGGTACAAAATTCAAGGCTTTATTTAAATCCGCTTGTAATGTTTTTAAACTATTTGTAATTTCCCCTAAATGCTGGTGCTCAAAAGCCTTATACACCGAAATATTATTACTGCGCCAGCTAAAATGACTCGTTGCCTGCAAACTTTGCCCCGCCCCTGTCGCGCCCGTAATGGCATGAATATGCACCTCCTCCTGAATCAGTTGTGCCTGCGCCAGGGGCAACAACGCCAACTGAATCGCCGTGGCAAAACACCCCGGATTGGCAATGCGCTTACTTTTTTGAATTTGAATTTTATTTAACTCCGGCAAGCCATACACCCAGCCTTCCTTCCACCGGAAATCATGGCTCA
>Ga0224722_1001762_pt1 | contig 11848 bp, 9 predicted proteins | sample Balambano_FR1_Me_FD_161646 | JGI IMG/M metagenome (GOLD analysis project Ga0224722, IMG submission 161646) | Freshwater sediment microbial communities from Lake Towuti, South Sulawesi, Indonesia - Balambano_FR1_MetaG | ecosystem: Environmental > Aquatic > Freshwater > Lake > Sediment | place...
ACCAAATGCTTAGTGATGCTATAAGTCCAAGCACCATGGTACTGATACCAAAACCAAGAATGCCAAACATGATACGACGCTGCGTTGCTTCAACTCCTATGCGATGTGGTAGTACTGATAATTTGGCGGCAGCATATTCTTCTGATCGAAAGATGGTAATTGCCAAGAAGTGAGGCAATTGCCAAACAACCATGACCACAAAAAGTAGCCAAGCGGTAAGATCAAGGCTGCCCGTAACAGCAGTGTAGCCGGCAAGTATAGAAGCTGCTCCGGGTAGTGTTCCAACCTCTGTAGCGTAATGAGTGTGGCGTTTGGCGTAGCCATACGCATAGACATAAAGTGCCACAGCGATAATTCCAATAAGGGCTGTGAGTAGATTAGTCAAAAAAACCAGAATGCCACTCCCAACAATAAGCAACATCCAACCAAATCTTAGTGCTTGTACTGGCTTAATAACTCCCGTCACTAGCGCACGGTTTTTGGTGCGTTTCATGTGCTTATCAATTTTTCTATCTAAGTAATTATTGAATACACAACCACTTGCTACCACAAGTGTGGTGCCAATTATTAGTCCAAGCAGCGTTGCTGTGTCTATCACACCTTCAGACGCGAGAAAAAAAGCCGCGACCGCAGTAATAACATTGGCACGAATAATACCCGGCTTAGTAAGTTGATAATACGCCTTAAACATACTATGAATTTTACAACACAACTATTAAAGACAGAAACGAGCATGCTATAGTGTTTATGATTATACTAATCAATCATTCAATGGATAAAAGTAAAAATCGAACAATGTGGTATGTATTGGTGAGTGTTGGGCTCGCTCTATTTGTGGCCATAATTACACTACTTTTGGACGGTAATAATGTTGTTTTACTTAACCCAAAAGGTTTTATTGCTGAAGCACAATATGAGTTAATGCTGAACTCGACCATTATTATGGTGTTGTTTGCCGCACCAATTTTGAGTATTTTATACTATTTTGCCTGGAAGTATCGTGAATCTAATAATAAAGTAGCAAAAGAATTTTCTCAGAAAGAAAGTGGCAATATATTTTATAGCTTTGCGATATGGGGAGCGCCCACACTGATAGCAGTCCTACTTGCTGCAATTATGATTCCGGCTACTCACAAACTTGAGCCAAAAAAATTGATTGCGTCTGATAAGCCCACAATGACCGTACAAGTAGTGGCGCTGCGCTGGAAGTGGCTCTTTATTTATCCAGAGCAAAATATAGCTACGGTTAATTTTGTGCAAGTACCAAAAGACACGCCAGTGCAGTTTGAGCTCACCGCTGATGAAACACCCATGAGTTCGTTTTGGATACCCTCTTTGGGCGGTATGTTGTACGCCATGACGGAGCACGTTAATAGGCTTAATTTAATTGGTGATACTATTGGTGATTTTGAAGGAAGTGCGGCAGAAATTAACGGCACAGGTTTTGCAGACATGAGATTTACAGCTCGTGTGAGTACTGAGCCAGAATTTGAAGAGTGGGCTGAAAGTATTAGAAAGTCCCCAACAAAGCTCACGATGGCCGAATATGAGAATTTGCTAAAGCCAAGTAAGAATAATGAGATGGCATTTTTCTCTAAACCTAGCACTGATTTGTATAGCACGATATTGAGTAAATATGCTGGCTCGCACGGGATGAATCATCAGAGTCATATGGAGTATGATAATAAAAAGCATGAGGGGCATACGGGACACTAATGAAGGAATTCTTAATTGGTAATTTAACGGGTAAATCGTTGCCACATGAGTGGCATACGATTCTTGGCACAGTTACCTTTGTGTTGTCCCTGATTGCCGTTGTTGCGTTTCTGACCTACACAAAGCGTTGGAAGTGGCTATGGACAGAATGGCTTACCTCTGTAGACCCAAAGAAAATTGGTATCATGTATTTCCTCGTGGCCGCTTTTATGTTGGTGAGGGGTGGCATAGATGTGATTATGATCTGGTTGCAGCAAGCTTTGGCCTCTGGTTCGGATGGGTATCTGTCTGCGCAGCATTTTCAAGAAATATTTACCGCTCACGGCAACATTATGGTGTTCTTTGTGGCAATGGGGCTTATCTTTGGGTTAATTAACTTTATTGTTCCGCTCCAAATTGGCGCTCGTGACCTTGCCTCACCTTTCATGAATACGCTTGGCTTTTGGTTATATGTTGCCGGTGCGGTGATGATAAATATGTTCTTTATTTTTGGTGGTGAATATGCGGCCACCGGTTGGTTGGCAGTTGCACCTCTATCGGGGAAGGAGTTTAGCCCTGGCGTAGGCGTAGATTATATGATTTGGAGTTTGCAGATATCGGGTGTCGGAACAACGCTTGGAGCAATTAATTTCATTATGACTATTCTCAAAATGCGTGCGCCGGGCATGAGTTTGTTAAAAATGCCGCTCTTCACCTGGGGATCGCTTTGCAGTATGGTGATGGCAGTCTCGGTATTCCCCCTTTTAACCGCAACGTTATTTTTACTATTTTTTGATAGATATCTCGGTACCCACTTTTTTACAACTAGCGGTGGTGGTAACCCAATGATGTATACCAATCTGATTTGGATGTGGGGTCACCCAGAAGTCTATATTCTAATGCTTCCTTCTTTCGGGGTATTTTCAGAAATTGTCTCTACATTTAGTCGCAAACCGATAGCCTTTTATAAGTCAAATGTAGTCGGCATGATTGGCATCTCTGTTGTGGCTTTACTGGTTTGGCTACACCACTTCTTTACCATGGGTGCCGGTGCAGAGGTTAATTCGGCCTTTGGTGTTGCGACGATGATTATTGCAATTCCTACCACAGTTTTACTATTTAGCTGGATTGCGACTATGTATAAAGGAAAAATACAGTTCACTACCCCAATGCTCTGGTTTCTTGGATTTGTGGCAATCTTTGCGCTTGGTGGTATCTCAGGTGTTTTACTTGCCATTCCACCAGTGGACTTTCAGTTACATAACAGTTTGTTCTTGGTGGCGCATTTTCACTCTACTGTTATAGGTGGGGTGTTGTTTGGTATTTTTGCCGGACTAAATTATTGGTTTCCAAAGATTGCCGGTTTTCGACTGAACGAACGTATAGGACGGTATGCTGTGTGGACATGGATAGTAGGCTTTTTCGTAGCTTTTACCCCACTCTATATATTAGGACTTATGGGCGCAACAAGACGGCTAGACAAATATGACGACGGCAATGGCTGGCAAGGGTTTTATACCATGGCACTTGTTGGTGGATTGATAATATGTGTAGCTGTTGCTTTGCAGGTAGTCCAAATTATTGCTAGTTATATGCAAAAAAGACGACTAATTGATGAAAGTGGCGATCCCTGGAATGGAAGAACGCTTGAATGGTCTGTGCCGTCACCTGCTCCATCATATAATTTCGCAGTTATTCCAAAAGTTACTACTAGGGATGCATTTTACGAAATGAAGCTTCGTGGTCTGCCTAAACCGCACTATAAAGCAATTCATATGCCCCACGACACACCTGCCGGAATCTATATTTCTGTTTTTGCTTTTTTGGTGGGATTTGGTTTTGTCTGGAACATTATTTGGCTTTATGTGCTGTCTTTGCTTGCAATTATTATCATACTCATCAACAAGACCTTTAAAGAGGACTCCGAATACACAATTCCTGCAGAAGTGGTTGAAAAAATGGAAACAGTTCGAGCCGAGAAAATGAAAGCCTTTATAAGAACACCGGATTACAGTAAAGAAGATATGGGTCTCAAAGAGTTTGTTAGCACTGTTTTTAGTTGGGCTTGGGGATTAGTGGGGGGTAAACGATGACACAACATCACCCATCAGCAGAGACAGAGGCGCACGAAGCGGCGGCAGATGACCGCACGATGTTTGGTTTTTGGGTATACTTAATGACCGATCTTTTGATGTTTGCTGTGCTTTTTGCTGTCTATGCAGTCTTGCGCAATAGTACTGCTGGGGGGCCAGATGGTGCCGAATTATTTAGCCCAACACTTGCGCTCATCAATACCCTATTGCTGCTTACAAGTAGCTTTACAATTGGGATTGCATTGCTAGCGGCCCGTAACGGTCTAAAACAGCAAGCCCTGGTGTGGTTTGGTCTGACCTTTTTGCTTGGTACAGCCTTCCTGGGCGTCGAGTTATATGAATTCTACGAGATAATGCATGAGGGCTACAATTTACGTACCAGCGCTTTCTTATCTTCCTTTTTTGTACTTGTTGGTACGCATGGGGTGCATATTACATCAGGCCTTTTGTGGCTTGGGGTGACTATGTACTATGTTGCAAAAAGAGGGCTCAATCGGAGTATGGTGCGAAAGCTTTCTTTGCTTAGCCTGTTCTGGCACTTCCTTGATATTGTCTGGATCTTTATCTTCACCGTAGTGTACTTAATGGCATTTGTATGAGCGAAACACAACCATCACACCAGCATAATCACGGTTCGGTTACCTCTTATGTTATCGGCTTTATTTTGTCACTCGTCTTTACCATCATTCCCTACCTGCTTGTTGTCAATAAGCTTATAACTGGTGATGTTTTACTATTTACTATTCTTGGCTTCGGCATACTCCAAATGTTTATACAAATGTTCTTTTTTCTACATTTAGGTAGAGGTCCTAAACCGCTCTATAACGTTATCTTCTTTGCCGGCACTGCCGGTACAATCATGATTGTAGTTGTTGCCTCAATATTTATAACAGACAATCTTTATAGAAATATGATGCCCGACGAAGTCACAAGAAAACTTGCACAAAAGGAAGGTATTGCTCAGGTAGGTGATAAGCCAACTGGTGCTTGTCAAGGTAATAAAAGGAATCATGTCGTTGTGATTACCGACTCCGAGGTCCAGCCACTTCTTACTACTGCTCGGCTTTGTGACACCATAACATTTATCAATGACAGAGACGGTAATGTTGAGCTTGTTTTTGGCACATACAACCAAACAGTTAGCTATGGTGGCGAGGATAAAGTCTTACTTGATGATGGGCGTCCAGAAACTATCACCCTTAATCAAGCCGGAAACTTTATATTTAGAGACAGAAGTAATCAGGGCATTATTGGCCAGTTTTCTGTTGAGTAGCATCTTATAAAAAGAGTTTAACGGTCAAAAATAGTGTAGAATAGTGATAACGTAGTTAGCGAGGAGCATTTTCGTGTCTAAAGATTCGGTCGTTGTCAAAAACCTTCACAAAAGCTATGGTAAGGTTAAAGTTTTAAAGGGTATTAATTTTCAAGTACCTAAGGGTTCAATTCTGGCGTTGCTAGGACCCAACGGTGCTGGTAAAACAACAACCGTACGTATTTTGAGCACTCTTCTGGCAGCCGATGATGGATCGGCAACGATTGAAGGTTTTGATGTCACAGCCGAAGCCGATAAAGTAAGAAACGTCATTGGTTTAACTGGTCAGGCGGCTGCTGTTGATGAGTTGCTCACAGGCCGCGAAAACCTCGTAATGATGGGCCGCTTGTATAGACTCACCAAGACAAGCGCGAACGCTCGAGCGGATGAATTACTACAACAGTTTGATCTTGTCGATGCAGCAGATCGATCGGCAAAAACGTACTCTGGTGGGATGCGTCGTCGACTTGATTTAGCAGTGAGCCTTATTGCCGTACCGCCGGTCATTTTTTTAGACGAACCAACAACTGGTCTTGATCCTCGTTCTAGACAAGGAATGTGGAATATTATTGAAGGTCTCGTAGCTAGCGGCACAACAATCCTACTGACAACACAATATCTAGAAGAGGCCGATCAACTAGCGGATAGCATAGTTGTTATTGATGATGGCAAGGTGATTGCTGAAGGAACTGCTAACGAACTAAAAAGTAAAATTGGCAAAGACCGTCTTGTTTTAAGTTTTGCGAGCACGCAAACTTTTATCCAAGCTACTCGGGCACTAGGTACAATGGTATATAAAAGTGATGATAAAGAGATGACTCTATCGATACTAATAAACGACACTAATAGCGATGTTAAACGGGCACTCGATATACTTGCTAAGGCAAAAGTGAAAATTACTTCTATGGCCATTAATAAACCAACGCTTGATGACGTGTTCCTAAGCCTTACTGGCAAAAAGAAAACTACGACCGGAGAGGAAGAATAATATGGCAGCACAGCTTGAATTTGAGCATAAATCTCGCGCTACGTTAGCAGTACAAGACTCGTTAATAATGATTGGTCGTAGCAGTAGGCACATACTAAGAAACATCGATCAATTACTAGGTGCTTTTTTTCAGCCAATCATGTTTTTAGTTTTATTTTCAGCGGTTTTTGGTGGAGCTATCAGTCTTGCCCTGCCTCCAGGTGTGACATATTTAAACTTTTTAATGGCTGGAATAATTGTGCAAACGGTAGCTTTTGGATCAACTACTACCGCTATTGCTATCTGTAACGACTTAAAAAAAGGCATTGTAGACAGATTTCGATCACTACCAATGAATAATATGGCGGTACTAAATGGGCATGTTATATCAGATCTATTTCGCAATACCATTTCTACTGTCGTTATGATTGTTGCTGGGCTAATTATTGGCTTTCGACCAAAAGCCAATGTTATTGAATGGTTAATGATAGTTGGCATCTTATTACTCTTTACCTTCTCTTTCTCTTGGCTGATGGCTATTGTTGGAGTGATTGCCAAAAGTGTTGAGGCGGTACAGTGGTTGACTTTCATCATTATCTTTCCATTGACCTTTGCGAGCACCGCTTTTGTGCCAGCGGAAGGAATGCCAAAGTATTTACAAGTCTTTGCCGAAAACCAGCCCATTACCATAGTAATTGAGGCAATCCGGGCACTGATTCTGGGTAGTCCATTAGGAAATTATGCCTGGCTTTCTGTAATGTGGTGTTTTATTATTCTTATTATCGCTGTGCCTACATCAATTTGGTTGTTTCGTAGAAAAGTAATGCAGTAAAGGAGCAAAAGTATGCAAGAAAATAAACAAATTGATATACATCAGGAAGTGCAAGTACCGGCTTTTTTAAGGATTAGTAAGGTGATTGCTTACATCTTGTACGTCTGGGTTATTATTGGGGTGATTAGTTTGGTGTTACGAGTTTTTCTGTTGTTATTTTCAGCCAACCCCACTACTCCGTTTGTAGAATTTATCTATAGAGTCTCGGCAGATTATCTGGCACCTTTCCGAGGAATTTTTCCTCCCCGTCCAGTCAGTGAGACAGGCTATCTTGATGTAGCAGCTCTGTTTGCGGTTATTGTGTATTTATTTGTAATGTGGGGTTTCAGTGCCCTCGTACAGTACATACAGTTCAAGATTGATGAATCAAAAATAGAACAACAACAAAAAATCGAAGCCTTAAAACGTGAACAAGAAAAATTACAAAAGCTAGCAACAAAAGAGACACCAGCACAGAAATCTAAAGCCTAGTCAGTGATAGTTTTTAGATAAGGTTTCTTTGCTTTTGGGTCACTACTGGGCTCGCTAAACGTCATTGAAGACACCGAAAAATTACCCTCCTTTATAAGTGAGTATATTTTATGTACCTCAGGTAATACATTTGGATGATCAAGTGTTGACCAGTGTAATTTACCATAGCGTGTTTCAATACCTTCTAGCTTAGATTTTGGCCCATCGTAATGATATTGATAAATAAACGCAATCGCATGCACAAAGGTATCCTTTGACTCTTCTTCTAAGTACCTAAAATCAAGTACACCAGCCAGCGGTAGTTCAGTAGTGGTTTCTATAGTTGTCTTTTCAAATAGCTCTCTACGGGCTGCTTCTTGAATGGTCTCATTTTGATGAATCAGACCTGATGGGATGCCAAACCAGTGCTTGAACGGCTGCGTGTGCCTTTTGATAAGTAATACCTGCCCCTGGCCGTTGGTGATATAGATCATTGATATAGTGCGCGGCACAAGCTTTCGCACGCCTTGGGCTTGTTCAAAGTGGACCGTTTTTAGGGCTTTTCTGGTGGGCATATAGCCGTCAGCCTCAAGGCTTATGTAGCCTTTTTCTAGTAATTTCTTCAGGTGATACGAAAAGGTGTTGTTGGGCATGCCAGGGGGCAAGAGTTGAGAAAAACGTAATGGTGCGTTGTTGGCAAGGCTGGTGATAATTCTTCTTTGGATGAAGTGCATGTGATCGTTGTCATGCATAAAGTAGCCGTACTCCACTCTTCTGTCTTTGTTATCCGCTTGGTCAAATAATAGCATTATAAGAATACGTTGTCCATCATTAGTCAAATTAAATGGACTCAGTTGTAGTTGACTCCACAAATAACGACTCAAAGGTAAAAGACTCAGTGATTTATGACTCAATATCTTGCGACTGCTAAGTCAAGTTGAGTCAGTTAATAATGCTAAACAGAACGTGAGAATAATAACTAATGCAAAAGTTGGGTGATAAACAGAATATGACACATAACAGCGAGTTTCTGGGGCTAGACAACAACAACGAGGACGTAGAAATAGTTACAAAAATATCCGTAGATGACTTTGAGCTCGGCACATTAGCAATTATTGAATCTGAGAACTTAACACCCGTAGAAAAAGCTGCTCAAGTATTGGTATTATTTGGTAACATTGACGACATTGATGAAAGAGACCACACTGCCCTCCAAAAGAAAGTCAGACAAGAAGTACTGCCAGAGATTATTGGTGCAACTAGCTACAGAGCATTTGGTCGTGAGATATCAAAAGCGCTAAGGAGGGGTCCTGTGGATGTTAGTGTGCTTAGCGACACGGCAGTCGCACCGGAGCTTGCTGAATTACCAGAGATTGTGCGTGATGAAGTTGTACGGCGCTTTGCCGATGGGAAACTTGTTAAATTGAAACAAGGTAAAGACGATACGACCCTATTATCTATAGGTAGCTCAAAGCAGGCTGTGAGAAGTTTAGAAATGGGTGATCTTGATACTGCAAGGTACGTTAGGCGTATTTTTGCACAGGAACCAACAACAGTTGCTTCTATTGATGATATTAAGAAACTATACGAAGATCATAATGCAGAACGTCGTATCCAGCAGGTACGTATTAGAACCAATAAGCCAGCAGCACACTTACTACCTATCAACGAGATGCGGGTGGGTCATCAAGACGGTTTGCCTGGTATAGAACTTGTTGAGGCTGTTGCCCAAAAACTCCAACAAGCGCCAGAAGCGGATCGACCAAGTGCAATTTTGGTGACTAATCTTGTGCAGGGCGACTTTGCACATTCACAATCGAAAAAGCGAGCCTCGCTAGTAACGGGGCTTGAGACAATGACAAATCAATTTAGATCAGCAAAGATCCTCCTCGATGAATTGAAGGCTACCGATATACCGGTCATACTGTCACTTGGTGCCGATGATCACCGAATGGCACATGATTATACATTAGATGTTGTTGCTGAGCTAAGAAAATTTGCTACTGGTCACGACAATCATATCTCTTACTATAACCAAAACGAGCTTCTACAGTCTGAGACATTTCAGCAGCACAAACGATTTCAAATTCAATACATGCTTCCCCTTTGTTATACCTTGGGTAGACGTCTAAGGACGGCAGATGAAATGGCAGAGGCTACATCTGGCGAAATCTCACGTAGCGAGTATCTCATGCTCTATGATCACATTGTTATGGGTGCACCGCTGCATCCAAAGATAGATGTTGAAGAGGAGGCACTCAAGGGCCTTGGTGAGTGGTATAAAGGCATGGTGGTAGTTGATGATGCAGATATTGTTTTTGAAACCCAAAGCGAAGAGCGTCTATTTCGGTATAGGCACACCGAAGCTTTCTCGCCAGAAACACTCGCAGCCAACCACTCAGACGTTATTATGAAAATGCTCGGAAACCTAGGCGCTAACGGCTATGACCTACCAGATGCTTCCTTGACTGGTCGTGCACAAGAAGCTGTGTATGTGACCGCAAGTGGTGTACCGGTTGTCGCTCTTCCGGGTCTTACTGATCCCGTACAGTCATTGCACTCAAGCCAATATTACCGCATGATTACTGGTGATCCGTCATTAAGAGCTAATGCTAATCGTAGACGACTATGGACACCAACCATTGATGAATTTTCAATTGAGGATAATGGTGATGTTGTGCATCGCTATATTAATAAGCATTTTCTCGATAAAGCCGATAGCCTACCGCGTACCGCAATTTTTGAATTATGTGATATCCAAAAAGGTTCACCAACAGCAAGGTCAGACTACTTCATCCAGTACCTGTCTTATATTCTTGAAACTGCAGAACGCATGCCGGTGGCACTGCAATGGGCTGGCGACATTATTCATGGCCATATCTATTCTAACTTTTCAGATGAATCCCAAGCAGTTGGACTAATTCGTATCACCTCCCAGAAACTTGTTATAGAAGAATATCTCATGAAGGCCTTTGGTCACCACAGCGTCCCGCGTGAATTACTTGATGCGGTAATTGATGTGTTGGTGCAACAAGGTAATCATGATGAGGTGCAACGAAAAAGTGTGCCAGGCAATAATGATTCTAATATTGATTACCTAATAGGCACTTCTAAAAAAATATTTGATCGGGATGGTGAGCCATCTAAGGTGCGGCATAACGCCATCTTTCATACTCCAGGTGGTACACCTGTTCCCACCTGGATGGGCACTACGCATTTAGGTGCATATACGCTCAAAACCGCCCACTATCATATTGAGCGTGGTATGAAGGGTAACTCTGGCGGTCTACCCCTCTATCATCCTTATCAGCGCATACAAGGACTGGGCAAAGAGGAACAAGCCGATATTTACCTCGGTGCACATTGGCACAACGAACAAGCTGGTGTAATTGGTAATAAGCTTGTGGTGATAGGTGGATCGTGGGCCGACAGATCAGAATTTGAAGATAGACGTGGTTACGATGCCAAACTGGCGGGCGCAGTTGTGTATTTGGGGGGTGGCGAACCACCAGAGGTACGGTTTATTCATGCTAAGAATCTTGATGGTAGACCCATTAAGTATGGGTTCTTTACACCAGAGAACCTGGAAGCACATGGATACCGCGATGATCCAGGTTTTGATCCAACTAAACATGCTCAGTATTCTAATGATGCTTGGCCAAAGAGCGCGGTCCAAAAAGCACTCAATGATATTGAACGCCGAGCTAGTCAGCTCGTAGAATATGAAGCCGTTATGGATAATCCTAACACTTATGATCTTGATGGTCGTCCAGTGAATCTTAATGATGCCACCAGACGTGCGTTTATGTTTGGTAAAACAATTGTCAATAAGGCGGTTGCAGCGGAAGAAAAATAAATGCGTATTGGTATATTAAATCAAGCAAATCGAGGTCCTCAGTCTCACAATAACGCTCGTCTCATAGCCGAGGCTAAAAAACGCGGTGCCGAGGCTGTAGTTATAGATTACCGCAAAACAGTAGGTGCGATCAGAGAGTACGGCAGACAGTTACTAATTGCCGATAGAGATGGAGGGCTACAACCAGTAGAAGTGGATGTAATGCTACCAAGAATAGGCAAAGACTTTCTGGCGGGCATGAAGGCTATGGATATATTGGCTTCAAATGGTATACCAAGCACTGTTACTGCAAGAGGGGTTGGGTTGGCAAAAGACAAGTTTGCTTCTCTTGTTGAGCTTGATAAAGGCAGTATTCCAGTTCCCTACACCATAGCTCCCACTGGTAGAACACCAAAAAATCCAAAACCAATGATCGAACTTGTACACACCAACAAAACACAGCCAATCATAGTAAAAAACCTCAACGGGTCTAAAGGTAAAGGCGTGTCTATTCTAGAATCTCGTCGGTCTGCAGTCTCTGTAGTTGAGAGTAACGCATCGAGTGGCACGGAGTATCTTGTACAAGAATTCTTAAGACAATCAGATAATGATGAACGGCCAACGGACATACGTATCATTGTGGTGGATGGTAAAGTGACGGGGC